>Ga0209341_10006595_pt1 | contig 10361 bp, 9 predicted proteins | sample RifCSP13_2_FD_184020 | JGI IMG/M metagenome (GOLD analysis project Ga0209341, IMG submission 184020) | Soil microbial communities from Rifle, Colorado - Rifle CSP2_sed 13_2 (SPAdes) (version 2) | ecosystem: Environmental > Terrestrial > Deep subsurface > Rock core/Sediment | place: Rifle... | reverse complement strand
TGGCGTACCAGGGCTCGGGCGGCGGGATCGTCCATTCCTTCTTCACGTTTCCATGCAGAGCCAGTGACGCGTTCAGCGTCGCGCCGACGACCTTCGCCTGGAGGAGGAATACCCAGTCCTTGGACAGAGGCTCGCCGCCGAACGACACGTTGGTCCACGTCTGCGTGCCGCGGGGCGCGAGCGTCCCGTGAATGATTTCGAGGTGCTCCGGGGCGGGCGGAGCGCTCGCTGGACGCACGAGGAGGACTACGAGCACGAGAGCGGAGGCGAGCACATGAGCGCGCACGCCGGCTCCTAGCGGACGCCGACGCTTAAACATTCTCCAGCCTGCACCCCGCCAATTCGGTGCTCACGGGCTGTGAGCACGAGGACGCCCAGTTCGCGTCGACTGCGAGTGGCCGCGAAGGGCACTGGGCTGCGCGAGCCCGGGTGGCGAGGACGGTGCCCCCGCGGTCGATGGCGCGGTTGGCGGGCCCCGAAACACAATCGCGGCGTTCAGGACCGATACTGCAAGGAAGCCCGTCGCGACCCCCAAGTGGGCCGTCACGACGAAAGGGTCGAGCTTCGTCCACACGGCGACAATCCCTAGCGCGGCCTGAGCGGCAACGAGGGCGAATGAGGTGAGGGTCAGGTTTCGAACGCGGCCCCAGGACCGATACCGCCAAAGGACGAGCACGAGGAGGGAGAGAACCAGCAGGCCTTCGACCCAAGCGGCGACGCGGTGCGTCGTCTCGATCGCCGCAGCGGTCGGGTTGGCTGGGTTCGTCGGCGGGCCGCAGAGGAAGGCCTCCGAGCACCCGAGGCCCGACTCCGTCTGGCTCACGTACCCGCCAATCACGATGACGGCCCACGCGCCAATCGCGGTCGCGAGCGCGAGGAACCGCAGAAACCGGAGGGATGGCACGGGCTCACGCCCAGGGGTCCGCGGGCGCCGGCTTGCCCTTGTACTTGCTGACGATCATGTTGTAGAAGAAGGGCAGCTGGCCGACCCCGAGGATGAACGACCCGATCGAGGAAATCAGGTTGAGCGGAGCGAGCTCGGGCCAGTACGCCAGTTCCGCGGTGTAGTCGAAGGTCCGCCGGAGCATCCCGCTCAACCCAATGAAGTGCATCGTGAAGAACGTCAGGTTCATCCCGATGAATGTGAGGGCGAAGTGGAGCTGCCCGAGCCGTTCGTTGTACATGCGGCCCGTCATCGCGGGGAACCAGAAGTACATCGCTGCGAAGAGCCCCATCACGGATCCGCCGAACAGGACGTAGTGCAGGTGCGCCACGACCCAGTACGAGTTGCGCAGCTCGTAATCTACGGGAATGGACGCCTGGTACACGCCCGTGATGCCGCCGACGGTGAACATCGAGAGGAAGCCAATCGCGTACAACATCGGCGTCTGGAACGAGATGCTCCCCCGCCAGAGCGTGGCGAGCCAGTTGAAGATCTTGACGCCGGTCGGGACGGCGACCGCCATGGTCGCGAGCATGAACGGCACGCGGGCGGTCAGGGAGAGCCCGGTCGTGAACATGTGGTGGGCCCACACGAGGAAGCCGACGAACCCGATGCCGAAGAGCGCGACGGCCATCGACTTGTATCCGAAGATCGGCTTGTGCGCCATCTTCGGGATCACCTCGCTAATCGCGCCCATCGCAGGGAGGACCATGATGTACACGGCCGGGTGCGAGTAGAACCAGAAGATGTGCTGCCAAAGGATGGGAACACCGGGAGTCCCCAGGGGTTGCGACGGGATCACCGTGTTGGGGACGGCGCACGCGCCCGTCGTGACGAAGAAGCACGTGCCAACGTTCCGGTCCAGGAACGCCATCGTGAGGCCGCTTGCCAGGACCGGCGTCGCCATGACGACCATGATCGAAGTGGTCATGACCGCCCAGACGAACAGCGGCATCTGCCAGAACCCCATTCCGGGCTTCCGGAGCTTGGCGATCGTGATCAGGAAGTTCAGTCCACTGAGAATCGAGGAGGTCCCAACGATCAGGAGGCCCGCCAGCCACATGTCCACCGAGCGGTCCCGGCTGTACAGGATGCCCGTGAGCGGCTCGTACCCCGTCCACCCGACGCCCGCGCGCCCGAACCAGATAAGGGCTGCCGCCGGCGGGAGGAGCCAGAAGCCGAGCGCATTGATCCGCGGGTACGCCATGTCCTTCGCGCCGATGAGGAGGGGCACGAAGTAGTTCCCGAGCCCGACGAAGACCGGGATGATGAACAGGAAGATCATCGTCGTCCCGTGGGTCGAGAAGAATTCCGCGTACCGGTCGGCGGTGAGGATTGTCGGACCGGATTCGGAAAGCTCCGCCCGGATGAACATCGCGAGGATGCCGCCTACTACGAACGCGATGAAGGAAAAGACGATGTAGAGGATTCCAATCTCCTTGTGGTTGGTCGTGGTCAGCCAGTGGTAGGCGGACTTGCGCGCCGTCTGGCGGCCGTATTCGGCGCCTGTCTCGGCTGTCCTCTCACCCACGGCCGGATACGCCACGCGCGGAACCCCTCAGCGCCCGGCCCGCCTATTCCAGGGACCATTAAGAACCTTGTCCATGGACCGCGCCTCAGTGGGCGATGACGACGAGGATGAGGAGCACGACGAAGGCGAGCGGCCCCACGGGCAGGATCTTCAGGACCCGCGGCTCGTACCGGAGGTGCATGTAGTACAGTGCGACCATGCTCGCCTTTGCAGCCGAGGAGACCACGAGGAGGAGGATGATGACGGACTCGGAGATGCCGAACCAGGGCCCAAGGTTGGGGACCTGGATCTCCATGACGGTGACGACGGCGAGGAGGACGAGCACGAGCACATAGGGCCGCTTGAGCTCCTCTGCGATCCGGAGTTCGTTCGATGCGGCCGCAGTTGGGGTCGCCATCGTCACCGCCCGATGAGGTACATGAGGGGGAACAGGAAGATCCACACGACATCGACCAAGTGCCAGTACAGGCCGACGATCTCGACCGTTTCCGCGCGCGTCGCCCAGCGCCGCCCCCGCCAGGCCTTCACGTTCAGGAACGCGAGCGCGAGGACTCCACCCGTGACGTGCGCCCCGTGAAAGCCAGTCTGCGTGTAGAACGCAGTCCCGAACGTCCCGAGTCGGTCCGGGATGTTCGAGTTCCCGACGAGCCTCGGCCACGGCGTGAGCCCTTCGGCGAACAGCCTCGAGTACTCGTACACCTGGATCGAGACGAACGTCGTCCCGAGGATCAGGGTCGCCAGGAGGAACGCTTTCATCCGCGCTGGCTTGTTGTGCGCCGCCGCGTGCACGGCCTCCGCCATCGTGAAGCTACTCGCAATCAGGATGAACGTGTTGACCGCGGTGACGGGGATGTTCAACGGGAACTCCGGCGTCGCGGGCTGAGGCCAGTACGCGGCGTTCACCCGGAGCGAGAGGCCGGCGGCGATGAGCCCGGAGAAGAAGAAGATCTCCGAGACGAGGAACACCCACATCCCGAGCTTGCGGCGGCTGATGCCTGCAAACGGCCTCGCCTCGTACCTCCCCTTGACCGCGAAGGAGACCCCCTTCGCGTCCTCCCACAGCCACCCGCACGCCGGCGGCGAGGAGGACGGCGCCGACGGCGACCAAAGGGTAGAGCTGCAACGCCAACCCGCCAAAGCCCATGCCCCCGGCCATCGCAATCACGAACGGCCAGATGGTCCCGCGATGTTCCTCGGGAAGTTCGCTCGGGAACCGGGCCTCGGTCGCGTGAGCTTGCGCCATCCGTTCACCGGCGACGGGGCGGCGGAAGTGGCGGCTGCGTATAACGCCTTCGGTCGGCCGCAATCGCCGCCAAACCATTATCTAAGCGCGGACGATAGGCTCGCCGGTGGCGCGCGGGGCATTGGCCGACTACGTTCGGCTCCTCAAGCTTCGGATCGCGGCGCTCCTCCTTCTCGTGGCGGCGTCCGGATACCTCGTGACGAGCGGGCCCGCCGTGCGACCGGTGTCGTTCCTCCTGCTCATGTCGTCCGGTCTCCTCGCGTCCGGCGGCGCGAGCGCGGTGAACAATTGGGCGGACCGCGACCTCGATCCCATCATGGTGCGGACGCGCGAGCGGCCAATCCCGCGGGGCCGGGTCCCTGCAGCGCATGCACTCGTCCTCGGCGTCGGCCTACTCGCCGCATCGATGGCACTCGCGATGCTCGTGAACCTGCTGACGACGCTCTTCATCGTCCTTGGATTCGTCGTGTACGTCTTCGTCTACACGTTAGGGCTCAAGCGACGGAACGTGTGGAACATCGTAATCGGCGGATTCGCGGGATCGTGCCCCGCGCTGGCAGGGGGCGCCGCGGCGACGAACGCGATCGGCATCGGGCCGGCTCTGATCGCGCTCCTCGTGTTCCTGTGGACCCCGGGCCACTTCTGGGCACTGGCCTTCGGATTGAAGCGCGACTACACGAAGGCGGGCCTCCCGATGCTGCCCGCCCTCCTCGACGATCGGAGCGCCGCTAAGTGGATCGTGCTGTCCACCGCCATCGTCCCCCCGTTCGCCCTTTCGTTCTGGGTGCTTCAGGTCTCCGGCTTCGCGTACTTGGCGGTGGCGGCGGCCGCCGGGGCGTGGATCCTCTACATCGCGTTCCGGTTCTTGCATTCGCCGACGGCACGGAACGCGCTCGCTGGCTACCGGGCGTCCGGACCGTACCTGGCGGCGATCCTCCTCGCCCTGATCGCGGACCGCCTCCTCCCGCACGGCCTGTAATCCGTAATCCGCTACAATTAGCACGGAATCTATATGTGGGTCCCCACGGCTACATTTCATCCCTGCGGAGGACCCGAGCATGGGGACGACACCGGAGCATCCCGTCGTGGCGAAGGGGCTCGATGACATCTACGTCAAGGAGAGCAAGATTTGCCTGGTCGACGGGGTCAAGGGGCGCCTCGTGTACGTGGGGTATGACGTCCGCGACCTCGCGGAGCACTCGAATTTCGAGGAGACGTGCTTCCTCCTCTGGCACCTCCGCCTCCCGCGGGGCGACGAGCTCGACGCGACTCGCCGGGGCATCGCCGAGGAGCGAAAGATTCCCAAGGAAATCTACGCGTATCTGAGGTTGCTCCCGAAGACGACTGCGCCGATGGACGCCCTCCGCACGTGCGTCTCCGCCCTCGCGGGATACGATCCCGAACTCACGGACAGCTCAAGGGACTCGAATTTTCGTAAGGCACTGAGGCTCACCGCCAAGTTTGCGACGATTGTGGCGGCGTTCCACCGCATCCGACAGGGGAAGAGGCCCGTCCCGCCGGACCCCGACCGCGGACACGCGGAGGACTTCCTCCGAATGTTGACGGGTAAGGCACCGGACCCGCTCGCAGCGAAGATCATGGACGTGTCGCTCATCCTGCACGCGGACCACAGCACGAACGCGTCGACGTTCGCGGCGACGGTCGCGGCGTCCACGCTCGCCGACCTGTACTCCGCGATTGTGGCGGGCATCGCCACGTTGAAGGGGCCGTTGCACGGTGGCGCGAACGAGCAGGCGCTCAAGATGCTCTTGAAAATCAGTAGCCCCGCGAACGCTGAGGCGTACGTGGGGAAGGCGCTCGCGCGGAAGGAGAAGCTCCCCGGCTTCGGACACCGCGTGTACAAGAACTTCGATCCGCGGGCCCTCATCCTGAAGGACTACGCGAAGCAGCTCTCCCAACGGAGTGGGGACATGACCCTGTTCGAGACCGCGACCGCGGTCGAGGTCATCATGCTGCGGGAGCTCGAGGAGAAGCGCGTGTATCCGAACGTCGACTTCTACTCCGGCCTCACGTACCACCTAATCGACCTCCCCTCCGACCTGTTCACGCCGGTCTTTGCGGTGTCGCGAGTCGCCGGCTGGGCCGCTCACGTAATCGAATACTGGGAGGCAAACCGAATCATGCGTCCCCTCGAACTCTATGTTGGACCCACGGAGGCGCCGTACGTTCCGGTGAGCCGGCGCGAGGGTCCACGCACCTGAGAACGCCCCCGAAGACGGCAATCTCCCGGCAACCTGCTCGAAACCCTAGGCCCCGGGGGTGATCTTGATTGCGAGCGTCGGGCACGCGGTCTCGCAGGCCATACAGTCGATGCAGTCCGACTCGCGGATCGGATCGCACTTGTCCGTGCGATACTGGTTGTACTCGTCGCCGCCAGGCTCCATCGGATGGTGGGTGCCCGTCCCCTTGGCCCCGGGGTTGAAATTCCATTCGAACACATCGACAGGGCACACGTCCATGCACGCGCCGTCCGCGATGCATGACTCCCAGTCCACCGCCACGTGGGTCCCGTGGATGCCGAGCTTGGTCGGGTACGGCTTCCCGTCGCCGTCGAGCCGGTCCTTGCCCTCGCCGAGGACCTTGTGCCCGATGTGCTCCCCCGTGACCGGATACTCGTCGGTCTTGTTCAGGAAGTCCGGATCGATCGGCTTGGTCTTGTAGTCGACTTCCACCATCGGAATCCCGGCTGTCGCAGACGGCGCACCTACTTAGAGCTTTTGTTATCGACGGCGGCAAGAGAGGGGGCAGGAGGGCCGTCTCCGAGTCTTGGGGGCATCGCGTCAGGTTGGGCGCATCGCAAGGGCCATCACGCGGAAAGTCCCCTTCCGAACACGGGCGAATCCCTTCCGTTCCCCGTCACCGGCGTAGGCGCCGGCGAGCCGCAGGCCCGACCGCGCGAGGAGCGCCGCGACCTCCTCGACCCGGTACACGCGGACGGTGTGCGACTCCGTGAACCGCTCGCGGAGACGGTCCCCGCGAAATGCGAAGAAATGCATGTCAAACGAAAGCCGATGACGTTTCGGATCGAAACGGGACTCGTCGAGCCGGATCAGCCGGTACGGCGTGTCCTTGAGAGCCCACCCTCGGCGGCCGGGGATCACGCCGGATTCCTGCCAGAACTCGAACGCGTACGCCCCGCCAGGACGGAGGTGGCGGCGGACTTGACGGAAGTGGCCCGTCACTTCGCGGTCGGGGAGGATGTACCCGAACCCGCCGAACATGCAGATAGCGGCGTCGAAGAATTGACCGAGACTGAACCGCCGCATATCGCCGCGAACGAAGGAGACGGACAACCCTCGCCCCCGGGCCTTCGCGCGGGCCACCGCCAGCTGCGAAGGGGAGCGGTCGAGACCCACGACTTCGTAGCCCCGCCTCGCGAGGAGGATCGCGTGAGTGCCCGTCCCGCAGCCCAGGTCCAATACCGACTCCGGCGGAGGCGACCTAAACTTCCGGAACGCGGCCTCGAGAAAGTCGCAGTCCCCCGCGTAGTTCAGATCCCCGTACAGAAGGTCGTAGTGCTTCGCGAATCTCCCATAGACTCCGGAGGCCACGCTCGGTCCACGAAGTTCGGTCTCATTACCGTATCGAGCCAATCTTAATACGCGGACCCCCGTTGCGCGGACCGGAGATCCCCGTTGGCTGTGACGTTGGAGTCCCCCAGGGAGGGCCAGCGCATCGAGGTCAAGGGGAATCGGTTGGCGGTGCCGGACGAACCGGTCATTCCGCTCATCGTGGGCGACGGCATCGGCCCCGACGTGACGGGCGCCGCGCGCCGCGTGCTGTTGGCGGCGGTCAAGAAGGCGTACGGGGGGAAGCGGACCCTGCGCTTCTGGGAAGTCCCCGCAGGCGAGGCCTCGCAGAAGAAGTACGGCGAGCTCCTCCCGCAGGCGACGATCGACGCGATCCGCGAGCACGTCGTCGCGCTCAAGGGCCCGCTCACGACACCGATCGGCGGCGGATTCCGGAGCCTGAACGTCACCCTCCGCCAGACCCTCGACCTGTACGCGAACGTGCGGCCGATCTACTACATCCCCGGCGTCCCGAGCCCCGTGACGCATCCGGAGAAAATGGACATGATCCTCTTCCGGGAGGCCACCGAGGACGTGTACGCCGGGATCGAGTGGCCGAAGGGGAGCGACCAGGCGAAGAAGGTTATCAAGTTCCTCAAAGACGAGTTCAACGTGAAGGTCCGCGAGGACTCCGGGATCGGTCTGAAGCCGATGAGCGAGTTCGGCTCGAAGCGCCTCGTGCGGAAGGCGATCCGGTACGCGATCGACCAAAGGAGGAGGAGCGTGACCCTGGTCCACAAGGGCAACATCATGAAGTACACGGAGGGTGCGTTCCGCGACTGGGGCTACGAGGTCGCCCGCCAGGAGTTTGGCGCGCAGACGGTGACGGAGAACGAGGTCGAGCAGAACTTCGGCGGCAAACCGCCAAAAGGCAAGGTCGTAATCAAGGACCGCATCGCGGACAACATGCTCCAGCAGATGCTCACGCGGACGGACGAGTACGACGTGCTCGCGCTCCCGAACCTGAACGGCGATTACCTCTCCGACGCTGCGGCGGGGCAGGTGGGAGGCCTCGGCGTCGCGAGCGGCGGGAACATCGGCGACTTCGTCGCGCTGTTCGAACCCGTGCACGGGACCGCGCCCAAGTACGCGGGCATGGACAAGGTGAACCCGACGGCCGAGATCCTGGCGGGGCAGATGATGCTCGTTTACCTCGGGTGGACGGAGGCCGCGGCGCTCGTCCTTGCGGCCGTGAAGAGTACGATCGCCGCCAAAATCGTGACCTACGACCTGGCGCGGCAGACGCGGGGCGCGCAGGAAGTGAAGTGCTCCGAGTTCGCCGACGCGGTCATCGCGCGGATATAGTCACGGGACTCGACGACATCGCCTCGTGGCGTTCTGTGTTCGGGCTTCGACCTCTGTTAAGGTCGTCAGCGGTACCGGACGTATGGGATGCCAAGCACGTTCGAGAGGTGCACGACCTTGAGGTCGGCGTTCGTGTTGTCGTAGTAGCTGATGAGGCCGAGGCCGTCCACGCCGACCGTAATGGAAATGAACCAGCCCACGTCCCCAACGCTGTCGACCGTCGTGTTCGTAGCAGTGGTGCACACGACGTCCGAGCAGTGCGCGACCTTGAGGTCGGCGTTCGTGTTGTCGTAGTAGCTGATGAGACCGAGGCCGTCCGCGCCAACCGTAATGGACGAGAACTGGCCCACAGTGTCAAGGCTGTCGAGCGTGGAGAAGGTGGCGGCGGTGCAGAGGAGGTCCGAGCAGTGCGCGACCTTGAGGTCGAAGTTCGGGACATCGTAGTAGCTGATGAGGCCGAGGCCGTCGACTCCAATCGTCACGGACGTGTACCTGCCCATGTCCCCAACGCTGTCGAGCGTCGTGTTCGTAGCAGTGGTGCACACGACGTCCGAGCAGTGCGCGACCTTGAGGTCGGCGTTCGTGTTATCGCGGTAGCTGATGAGACCGAGGCCGTCCGCGCCAACCGTAATAGACGAGAACTCGCCCACGCCGCCAACGCTGTCGAGCGTCGTGTTCGTAGCGACGGTACACGCGACGTCCGAGCAGTGCGCGACCTTGAGGTCGGCGTTCGTGAGATCGTAGTAGCTGATGAGACCGAGGCCGTCCGCGCCAATCACAATGGACGTGTAGTAGCCTACCGTGCCTGCGCTGTCGAGCGTGGAGATGGTGGCGGCGGTACACGCGACGTCCGAGCAGTGCGCGACCTTAAGGTCGCCGTTCGCGTCGTAGCTGATGAGGCCGAGGCCGTCCGCGCCAATCGCAATGGACGTGTAGTCGCCCACAAAGCCCGCGCTGTCGAGCGTGGAGATGATGGCGGCGGAGCATGCGACGTCCGAGCAGTGCGCGACCTTGAGGTTGAAGTTTGTCTGGTCGAAGTAGCTTGTTAGGCCGAGGCCGTCGACTCCGATTGTCACGGACGTGTAGGGGCCCATATTGCCCGCGGTGTCGAGGCTCGTGCGGGAGAACACGGCGCGTCCAATCCCGATCCCCGGCGGTCCCCCCGGGCCCTGAGGCCCTTGCGGGCCCTGCGGTCCGGACGGCCCCTGCGGCCCTGGGTCTCCTACCGGACCTTGAGGCCCCGTGGGTCCAACCGGCCCCTGTGGCCCCTGAGGTCCCTGCGGCCCGACCGATCCCGCCGGTCCCTGCGGACCCTGCGGCCCCGTGGATCCGGGCGGTCCCTGCGGACCCGGATCGCCCTGGAGACCCTGCGGCCCTGCGGGTCCCTGAAGTCCGTTCGTTCCGTTCGTTCCGTCTGTCCCGTCCACTCCGTTCGTTCCGTTTGCCCCGGTAGCCCCCGTGTCACCCTTCGGACCGGCGGGTCCCGGCAACGCGACCGACAGGACGAGAGCGACAGCCGCGAGCAGTATCGCAATCACACTGAGCGCCTTGCTCACGCCTCCCGATCGAGGAGAGAATGACCCCTCCGACTCTTGCTCCGTCATGACCGGTGACTGGGAGGCCCTTGTAATAAAGGAATTGTCCATTCGAAATCGTCGTCTCGAGGTTCAGCGCGGATGGTAGACGGCAAGTCGTCCGGGGTGCGCCCCCACATCACTGCAGGTGGGGACATCTGCGGCTGGCGACGCT
>Ga0209341_10006594_pt1 | contig 10362 bp, 16 predicted proteins | sample RifCSP13_2_FD_184020 | JGI IMG/M metagenome (GOLD analysis project Ga0209341, IMG submission 184020) | Soil microbial communities from Rifle, Colorado - Rifle CSP2_sed 13_2 (SPAdes) (version 2) | ecosystem: Environmental > Terrestrial > Deep subsurface > Rock core/Sediment | place: Rifle... | reverse complement strand
CAGGGGGGTGTTTCTGTCACCACGTATTTTATCACGTTATCAAGCTTAATCATCGTCGGAGAATCTATGCTTTACAGAAAATGGTCAAGTCACATAGCGCATCATTGAGGATTAAAGACGCTGAATATCGAACCTGTCGAAAAGACACTGGCGCCTGACTTCCTATTAAAGGACCTCGACGGGAATACAATTCGCCTTCATGATTTGCGCGGAAAAATAGTGCTGCTGAATTTTTGGGCCACATGGTGTCCCACGTGCCGCGTCGAAATGCCCTCAATGGAAGCGCTTCATAAAGAATTTAGCTCGCAGGGGTTGGCCGTGTTAGCTGTTGCCCTGCGCGAAAGCGCTGATGACGTTCAGTCTTTTTACAAGGAACATCATCTGTCTTTCACCGCACTATTAGACCACAACGGCGATGCCTCCGAGCTTTACCAAACATGGTCCCTCCCTACGACTTTCCTGATCAATAAGCGCGGTTATATCGTGGGGAAAGTTATCGGTTATCGAGATTGGCATAACGACCAAAGCAAAGTCCTATTCACTGCGCTGCTCAAAGAATCCGCTTAGGCCGTTTCTTCCACCTAAAGACTTGCCGATGCGTGTGGCCAGGCACTTGTTAATGACATCGAAGAGCTTCGCAAACTAGGCTGGTCGGATAGCGAGATCGTCGAGGCGCAAGGTGTGATGGAACTTTTCACCGGTTTCAACAAGTTTCTCGATTCGCTTGGAGTGGATATTGACTTCTAATTATGGCGAGGAATGAGGCCGAAGCAAATGTTGCTTCCGTAGCTCGATAGGAAGAAAACGCAGACAGCGATGCTTCTGACGGCCAGTCTCGGTTTGCTGATTGGTATTCCCCTCGGTGTGGTGATTCACCGAGGTGGATTCTGCATGCACAGCGCTTTTCGCCAGGTTCTTAAGGCCGAGCGCTCTTCATCGTTTCTTGCCTACTTATTAGCGTTGGGTTGTCAACTGGTCCTTGTGAACGCCCTCGCCGAAGCTCGATTACTAATCGTTCCAGTCCCTCCGCTGGCATGGCTTGCTGCCGTCGTAGGTGGTCTCCTGTTTGGCTTTGGAATGATATGGGCCAAGGGCTGAGCAACCTCCATCTGGTCCCGGGTCGGGACTGGAAATCTCGGTGCTGCGATTGCCGTGCTGGGTTTCGCTATTGGCGGTCTACTCGCTGCACAAGGTCTTTTCAGTTTCGTTACTACATGGCTTACCCAGCCGAGCTTCGCGCGCGCAGATGTGGTCTCGATTCCGGCGCTACTGGGAATGAGCGCTACATGGATCAGCTTGGGAGGCGTCGTCTCAATCGCTTTTCTGCTATGGATATTACCAAGACCTTCACCCTCGGCTGAGAGCTGGTCTTGGTGCCATACTGGCATAGCGGTTGGGGTTTTGGGCACTCTAGCTTGGATTCTAGGGGCGCCATCTGGATGGCACTGGGGATTGTCAATGACCGGGCCGAGCCGCACTCTTCTGGGGATGCTTGTGGACAAAGCCAACCATCCGATGACTTGGGGAGGATTCATGCTTCTCGGTGTTCCTTTTGGATCGTGGCTAAGCGCGCGATCAAAAGGGACGGCACGCTGGCAGCTGCCTGCGGCACAAGAACTCCCTCGGCGCTTCGTAGGCGGGATGCTCATGGGATTTGGGGGAACCGTAGCCGGCGGGTGCAACATTGGTAATGCGCTAACTGGCCTTTCAATCCTTTCGCTAAACAGTGTCCTAGCAACAGGCGGTATTCTTATCGGTGTTGTACTAGGAGTGCGAGTGCAAGACTCTCCAAGACGTCATTGAGTGTCCGAAAAGTCGTTACATTTGAGAATATCGGGAACTTTTGCTCACGCAATTTAGTTCTAAGTCTATAAGTCTAAAAGAACCGCGACTAGCGGTACGAAGGAGGATCTGATGAGACAAAAGTACGTGCATTTTATGTTGGCCCTGGTGGCTACGGCATTTTTGCTATCCCCAAGTCTGACATTTGCTCAGGCGAATCCTTGTGCGGCTAAGAACCCCTGCGCAGCCAAAAATCCATGCGCCGCGAAGACGGAAAAAAAGGCCGAGAAGGGCGCGAAGGAGAAGACCACCAAAGGCAAAGCGGGCGCGGAAAATCCATGCGCCGCGAAGAATCCTTGCGCTACAAAGAAGCCCTAGCAACGCGAGCTTCGCAACGCGTCGTCCGCTAGGTTCTCCTAAACCGTAAACAGATCGGGCACGGCCCCAAGATATTTAGCGCCCCGGTCGCGGTCTACAAGTTTGCCCGGAGATAAAGTATGAATCGGGTCAAGGAGGGAGCCGATGGATTCTTATAACCACGCGTCTTTCGGGCAATGTGATATCGATGCGCCCGAATTTGGCGCCGTTGCGAAAGTGGGCACAAAGGCACCGAATTTCACGCTCTCGGATCTCGATGGCAGAAAGATTTCTCTGGAGGATTTTACGGGAAGAAAACATGTGCTGCTTGAGTTCGGCAGCATCACTTGACCTCCCTTCGTGGGGGAGGTTCCTCCACTTACAAAGCTCCACGAAAAGTACCGGGACAAGGGGTTCGCATTTTTCATCGTCTACGTGCGCGAGGCCCATCCGGGTGAAAATTTCCCTCATCACGGCTCGTTTGAGCAAAAGCTCGCCCATGCACGGCAGCTCCGCGATCTAGAACGCGTAAAGATTCCGATTCTGATCGATGACCTGAAAGGCGCGGCTCACGTGGCCTACGGGCTGCTGCCGAACATGATTTACCTGATCGATAGGGACAGAACCGTCGTTTACAAGTCCGATTGGACTGACGCCCACGAGCTGGAGGGGATGTGCGAAAGTCTCGTCCGTTTAGACGACATGAAAGCCCGCCAAGTCCCCATCATCCGAAAAGGCGTCTCGGAGAGGCTCCACTGGATTCCCATGGATCCGCAGCATCGAGAAAGGATCTACCGGCGCTCCGGCGAAAAGGCGATCCGAGACTATTTCAACGCAAGAGGGCATCTTCCGTATGCAACCGATGCCGAACGAGACAAAACATAAGCTTCTTGATCGAATGGAGCGTGTATGACCCATCGAACTCAAATTGAGGATTATAATTACTCCGTCTTCGTAGGCTCGGAAGAGTTCATGGCCTTCCGGACATTATTGCCGGTCGGTTCTTCCGCTGCCGACTTCGAGGCGAAATTGCTTGAGACTGGCCAGCGGGTTCAATTCAGCGATTACTGGAAAAAGGGCGATGTACTGATCGAGTTCGGCTCACTTACGTGACCCTACTGCGCGCTGGCGGCGCCGGCGCTGGAACCGATGGCACGACAGTTCGCGCCTAAAGGCATCAACTTTGTTTTTCTTTACACGCGCGAGGCGCACCCGGGTGAAAATTATCCGGCGCATCGGAGCTTCGAGCAAAAGCTTGAACACGCGCGGGCGTTCAAAGCAGAGTTTAACGTCGAGAGACCAATTCTAGTCGATGATCTTACAGGGACTGCGCACAAACTCTATGGTTCGCTTCCTAACATGACCTATCTAATCGGCCGCGGCGGAAGGGTGCTGTTTCGAGCTGACTGGACCGATCCGCGGACCATCGAGTACGCCATAAATTATGTGCTCAATTCGAGGGCGCGTCGCCGCGAGGGACTCAGGCTGGCGCCGTTTTACGCCGAGTTTGTAGGCTACCGCTGGAATGATCCTGGGAAATTCCAAGAGGGCTTGGTTCGTGCGGGACAGCAAGCCGTTGATGATTTTGACCGGGCCATGAAGCAACGGCTCAAACAAGGGCCCCGGCTGGGCCGCATCGAGCTTCCGGAGTAATCTCTATCGTCTTGCTGGATGTATCCGCGATGAGCTCGGCATAGTCACCTGCCCAGGGCAAAGAGTTCCGTATTCGGATAATGGTCAACCCAGCCGAACCAAAAGGAGGGTGTCATCGGAACGAGTTCCAGTTTCTTGCCTTTCAACTGACCTTGAACGGCCTTGCCTGAAAGGCCGTCCCATACGGACTTCGTGGCATCATCGGCGAGGAACAATCCTGTTTTGTCCGAGCCAGTTGTCTTTTTGAAAATAAGGTCTTTGCCTTCCAGCCTTCGCTTGAAGATCACGCCGGTGGCACTCTCCGAGTCAAAGACGACAAGCAGGGGTATGCCCTGGAAGTTGTCGTTGAGGACGGGCTGGCGGCTTAGGACGGAGAACGGATAGGCTTTGGCCGTTTCGTTAATCACCAGCCCCAGCACATATTCCTTGGGATAAATCCGCTTGTCTAAAACACGCGGGGGAATAATTCCGGTATCGCTTGAGCGGTAATAAGACTCGTAAGGATCTCGTAGAGAAGCAAGGAAGCCGCCTCGACCCCTGGATAAAACCTTTGTATTGGGATGGAGCCTTTTCCATGTTTGCCACTCGGTTAACATGGATTCGAGAAAATTGAGCTTTCGTCCCTTCATGGGACCAGTGACGGCCGCGCCGACGAGATGGCTCCAGAGGCTGTCGCTTTGATGATCGTACATGACCAGGGAGTTCGCGTGCAGCTTGCCCGACACTCCGAACGTCAGCTCCTTGTTTCCTGTGCGTCGGTCATACACGATGGCCGTATAGCAGAGAGGTCACCAGGTGACCGCGAAGGGTAGGACGCCGATTTTGTCATTGACGATTTCGTGGCGGCTCAAAATTGCCACCGGATAAGCCCGACTGTCGCCGCCAATCTCCACACCGACCACTCTGTCCCTAGGGCCGAGCCAGGAGACTTTTTGTCCTTCTTCAAATGTCGGAGAGAGGATTGCCGGGATAGCATCTTTGGGTAAAACGGTGACGATCGCTTCCGGGCGAAGGTCAGCCGCGTCTGATGCCAAAGGGTTGAGTGCAAGGACAGCCCCCAGAGCCAGTGAAACGAGCCTCATCGCTAAGAAACCCTCCGTTAAGTGTTAAACGAGAGTTCCTGCTCGAAAGTTCCCGCCCCTGGACGGGCTCATCTTGACGTCCGGAGGGTTGAGATGGGAAATGGTCATAGGCGGGTTTATTTGATTCTTCTCAGCGCCTCCAAGATCTGTTCGTTTGTCGGCCTCTTTCTGTAGTCTGTTTCAACGAACGTCCAGCGAATTATTCCCAGTTTATCGATTACGACGTAAGTGGACGGGTGCGGCCATCGCTTGCCGTTAGGACCGATCTATCAAGCAACTGCGGTGGTGTTTGCAATACGAGGGGACCATTTGATCTTGGCGAGTTCCCGGCGGATCTGTTCGTTGGAAGCCCGCTTTTTGTAGTCGACCTCGATAAACTTCCAACGCACCACGCCTTTGGGGTCGATCAGAAAAGTCGAGGCGTGGGGCCAGCCGCGCCCATCCGGGTTGAAAACCCCGTAGCGATTGATGACCTTGTATTCTTTGTCCTCCAGCAGTGGAAAATCGAATTCGCCGTCGAAGCGCTTGCGCAGCATGTCGCCGAATTTTTTCGATTCCTCATGGCTGTCCACGCTGACCGCGAGGATTTGGGTCTTCTCTTTCTGCTGTTTCGTCAATAGGCTTTTCAGCTTCCCGAGCTGTTCGACGCAGAAGGGTCACCAGTAGCCGCGGTAGAAAACCAGCGCGACGGTTTTCTTGCCGCGGAAGTCGGAAAGCGTGATGCTCTTGCCGTCCACGTCTTCCAACATAAAATCCGGCGCCGCTTGACCCACCTTGACGCGTTCGAGCTCGGTGGCGCGTAGATCGCCGCCGTCTTTGGGGCCGAGTTGGGCGGATGCCGGCGCACTGGCCAACGCCGCCAGGAAAATCAGCACCGCAAACAGTTTCGCTGCCATTGATCCTCCGTTCGATGTTTTCAATTTGATTGCCGCCGCGCGCTTAGCGTTCTTCAGAGCGGCATGCAGGCCCGCAGCGCTTCGAGTAGATTCGGAAAACGAAACCGGTAGCCGAACTTCTCCGCCGCCGCTGGAATCGCGCGTTGCCCGGTCAAAAGCATTTCGGCCATATCTCCCAACATGAGCCGCAGAGCGAATCCCGGCACCGGCGCCCATGAGGGGCGGCCCAAAACCTGGCCGAGGGTGCGGCAAAATTCCTTCATCGTCACCGGATTGGGCGCAGTGGCGTTGACGGGGCCGCTGGCCTGAGGGTGCTCGATCAGATGGACGATCAGCCCGACTTCGTCCTCTAAATGGAGCCACGACATCCACTGTTTTCCCGATCCCAGCGGCCCGCCGACGAAGAACTTAAACGGCGGCGCCATCTTTGCCAGCGCGCCGCCGCCCGGGCCGAGCACGATGCCGGTGCGCAGGCGGATGACGCGCGCGCCGAGCTTTTCCGCTTTCATCGCTTCGTTTTCCCAGTCCCGGCAAAGAGCCGCAAGAAAGTCCGTTCCGGCCGGAGCTTCTTCGCCGATCGTCTCGTCGCCGCGCGACCCGTAGTAGCCGACCGCAGAGGCGTTGAGGAGGAATTTCGGTTTTTGTTTCGCCTTTGCGATCGCTCTGACCAGGCCGACGGTGGTGTCGATGCGGCTCACGCGGAGCCGGTGTCTTTGCTTGACCGTCCAGCGCTTTTTTGCGATGGGCTCGCCGGCGAGATTGATCACGCCGTCGGCCCCTGCCAAGGCGCTTTCCCAATCTCCGCTCATGCCTGGGCGCCAGTGAAGCCAGCGCTTGGTACCCGTGCTGGTCTCGCGCGGCGCCGAGCGGGTGAGCAGCGTGAGCGTATGCCCTTTCTCTAATAGCCGCGAGCAGAGGACCGAACCGATGAAGCCCGACGCTCCTGTGACCACCAATTTCATCGCGCAGCTTTCTCCCGACTACGCCTTAACGGACGATAACGCAGGTGTTATGGTCCTTAATGGTACTTCTGGTTCCAAGTGTCAAGATGAGCGCAGGTGTCGTTAAAGTCGTTTTGAGCAAATTAAAAATCCCTCTAAATCTCCCTTTACAAAGGGAGACTTTCAAGTCCCCCCTTTGGAAAAGGGGGGAAGGGGGGATTTTTGGAAAAACGGCCCTTGTGAAATCAATTCATCAAGGTGAAACTGACTTTGACGTCGTCGTGTCAAGATGAGCGCGAATAACGGTCGAGCGGCGTGGCGCCGGGTCGTCGTGAGTGGATTGGGCGCAGTCAGTCCCAACGGTAAGGGAGTCGACGCCTTCTGGGAATCCACGCGCAACGGCGTGAGCGGCGTCGACACGATCTCGCTTTTCAATCCCGAGGCGCTTCCTTGCCGCATCGCCGGCGAAGTGAAGAACTTCCAGCCCGAAGAGTTTCTGCCGCAAAAGGAACTCAAGCGCATGGGCAGGGCCGTGCCGTTGGCCATCGCCGCGACCCGCGAAGCGCTGCGCTCCGCCGAAGTCGCGCTGCAAGAAGCCAATCTGAAGGCCAAACGTTCCTGGGGCGTCATTCTCGGCAGCGGCGGCGGCGCGCCGGATTTCATCGAAGAGCAGTACCGGCTCTACTTCAGCGATCAGGTGCGGCGAGTGAGCGCCTATAACGTTTCCAGCTCGACGCTTGGAACGATCTCCAGCGAGATTTCGCTTTATTTCGATCTGCGCGGGCCGAGCCACATGATCTCCACCGGCTGCACCAGCTCTACGGATGCCATCGGTTATGCGTTCAACATGATCCGCTTCGGCCTGGCGGATCACTTGATTACCGGAGGCGTGGACGCAACCATCACTCCGGGAATCATGCAGGGGTTTTGCGTCATGCACGTGGTGTCGACGTCCAACAATGAAAACCCGCGGCAGGCCTCGCGTCCCTTTGACCGCATGAGAGATGGTTTTGTGCTCGGTGAAGGAGCCTGGATCTTGGTGCTCGAAGAGCGCGAGCGCGCCCTTGCCCGCGGCGCCCGCGTATTCGCCGAAGTGCTGGGATATGGGTCGACTTGCGACGCCTATCATCGCGTGCGCCTGGACCCGCGCGGCGAGGAGCCGGCGCGGGCGATGAGCGTGGCGATTGAAGACGCCGGGGTCGCCAAGGACGAGGTCGGCTATCTGGCGCTGCACGGCACGGCAACGGAATTAAACGACAAGACCGAGAGCCTCGCGGTCAAGCTCTGTTTCGGGCGGCAAGCTTACGCCATCCCCACGAGCTCGATCAAATCGATGATCGGTCATCCGCAAGGCGCCTCCGGCGCCGCCGGTGTGATCGCCGCCATTCTCGGCATGAATTATGGTTTTCTGCCGCCGACGATCAATTACCAGGAACCGGACCCCGAGTGCGACCTTGATTACATTGCCAATCGCGGCATCGCAAAATCGGTGGACATCGCGCTGTGCAACTGCATCGGCTTCGGCTCAAAGAACTCCGCCCTGGTGATCGCTAACGGGGCGGCGAGATGAAGCGCAGTTATGAAAAGGAAATGATGGACCTGCCCGGCCAGCCCAGGGATATGCTGGAGGACGATCTGCGCAATTTGCGCGTCATCAACCGGCTCCTGGGCAATTATCGCAGCGTGGTGCGCGGCCTGAATAGCTTGGTTGGGACGCAAAAAATCGACTGCTTCTCTTTGCTTGATGTCGGCACCGGCAGCGGGGATATTCCTGCCCGGATAACTGATTGGGCACGGCAGCGTGGTATCAAATCCAGCATAGTCGCCCTCGAGCCCGAGCCGGTCACCGCCCAGGTTGCGGCAACACTGACAAATCCCCCTTTCATCCCCCTTTTGCAAAGGGGGAACGAGGGGGATTTTCTGCGCTGCGGGATTACGGTCGTGCGCGGCGACGGCATGGCGCCGCCGTTTCACTCCGGGTCATTCGATTTCGTCCTGGCGTCGCAGCTGTTGCATCATTTTTCCGAAGAGCAGATCATCAGGCTCCTGCGGGTTTGGTCTCCCCTGGCGCGCCGAGCGATCATCGTCAGCGATCTGGTGCGCCATCCGCTGGCCTATTACGGGATTCGCCTGCTCACGAAATGTTTCACGCGCAATGCAATGACCCGCACCGACGCTCCTTTATCGGTCGCGCGGGCCTTTACGCTCGCCGAGTGGCGGGCGCTATTGCGCGAGGCCGACGTCGGGCCGTTTCAGATCCTCTCCGCTTTTCCTTTCCGTGTCATGGCGCTCATTTTTGCCAAGGGTTGAACATGCGCTCCTGCGATGTGGTCATTATCGGTGCCGGCCCCGCCGGTTCGTCGTCGGCCATTTCGCTGGCGCGCCTGGGCTATTCGGTCGTGCTCCTCGACAAGGAGCAATTTCCGCGGGAGAAGCTCTGCGGCGATTTCATCAATCCCAGCAATTGGCCGATCCTGCGCGCGCTAGGGGTGGAAAAAGAAATTCTTTCTCGCGCGCGCCAGAGAGTCACGGGCTTTCGCATCACTACCGTGGCGGGAGACGAAGCAGAATGCCCGTTGCCGCTAACCAGCACCGAACCCTTCGGCCTCGGATTATCGCGCCGCTCGCTGGATCATATCCTGGTTGAAAAAGCGCAGGGTGAAAGTGTCATTGTCCTCCAGAGCTGTCGAATCCAAAACCTGGAGCGGGAAGAAACCGGTTGGCGGATCGGTTTCAATGCATACGGGAGCGCGGAGACCCTTCGAGCGCGAGTCTTGATCGGCGCCGACGGCCGGCACTCCTGGGTCGCGCATCATTTGGGCCTGACCCGAAGCGCCGATATGCGGGGACGGGCCGTCGCGTTTCAGCTCCGGCTCCGATGCCGCGGCGGTTTAGGCGACCGCGTCGAAATTCATCTCTTCCCCGGCGGCTATGTGGGTCTATTGGGACTCGGGGGAAATCTGATCAATCTTTGCTTGGCGGTGGATAAAGAACGGTTGCCCGACGACCGACCGTTCACGCGCTTGCTCGAGTCCCGACTGCCGCTCAACCCCCATCTGAAGACAATTCTAAATCGCAGCGAGCCCGCCGGGGAGCTGCGCTCGACTTATCCTGTCTATTTTTCACCCCGGCGATCTTACGGTGACAATGTTTTGCTCGCCGGCGATGCCGCGCGGGTCAACGAGCCGGTCAGCGGGGAAGGAATTTACTTTGCGCTGAAAAGCGGTCTGCTTGCGGCCGAAACAATCGACGCGGCGTTTCGCGCCGGTGATGTTTCGGCCGCGCGCTTGCGCGGGTATGAAGCAGCTTGTCGAAGCGAATTTCGCTTGCGGCGCGGCGTCAACGCATTGATCCGAACGCTTATTTATCGACCCGCGTTAGCGTCGCCTTTAATCCGTTTCTCCGCCAAGAGACGCCGCCTGCTTGATTCGATAGTCCGAACCGTTTGCCTGCCGAACGTGCCGGGATAACCGGCAATCCCAAGCGACGGTCCGCGCCTTGTTATTGCGCCAAAACTAAATAGAATAACGCCACTCCCTTTACCCTTTCCTCTCCCCCGCGACGGGGGAGAGGACAAAGGTGAGGGGGCGAGTCCTGTAGGGCTGACTTTCCATTACTCACGGGTCAATCAATAGTTGAGGAACACCGTAG
>Ga0209341_10006591_pt1 | contig 10365 bp, 10 predicted proteins | sample RifCSP13_2_FD_184020 | JGI IMG/M metagenome (GOLD analysis project Ga0209341, IMG submission 184020) | Soil microbial communities from Rifle, Colorado - Rifle CSP2_sed 13_2 (SPAdes) (version 2) | ecosystem: Environmental > Terrestrial > Deep subsurface > Rock core/Sediment | place: Rifle... | reverse complement strand
GGCTACGGCTCTTGTGTCTGGTGAGATCAGAGGTGATATTGAGGCTGCATCAAAGGTTGAACTTGTGTCCCCCGGGAAGTTTTACGGCAATATAAAGACCAATAAAATTATCATAGGCGAAGGTTCCCTCTTTGAGGGGAAGTGCGAAATGTCAGATGCTAAAGATACTCCTAACTCAGTTCAATGGTGAGAAGAGATAGAAGCGGAGCGACGATGATAAGGATATTTCTATGTATGGCTGGATTATTAGCCGCTGCCTTAGCTGATTGCAGCGCTGAGTCACCCGCGCTACAGAGTGGCACACCCGGAGTGATACCTGCAAATTTCGTCAGCCTTGGAGAGGGTGCCGGATACGGAATACTGGTTGAAAAGTCTGCTCAGAGGCTGTACATCTACGATAGCAGTTATAACGTCATAAGAACTGTGGTAGTGACGACAGGGAAGCGCCGTGGGAACAAGCATCGCTCAGGGGACAGGAAGACACCTGAAGGTATATATTTCTTTACCGACGTCTTGGACAACAAGGGGCTTCTCCCTGAATATGGTGTCATGGCACTTCCTACCAATTATCCGAACCCAATAGATATTACTAAACGCAAGAATGGAGGAGGGATTTGGCTGCACGCAACCGATCAGCCCTCCCGTCCTCTAAAGCCATACGATTCAAAGGGTTGCGTTGTTACTGCCAACGAGGATATCCTTAATGTTGCCGAGTATATTGAGCTGGAGACAACCCCTGTTGTAACGGTAGATAAAATATCCTTTACCTCACCGGCTAAGATAATGGAGGAGAGGGCTGAGGTAAGCGATTTTTTAAGGCAGTGGAAGGTGGACTGGGAGAGCGGGGATGTGGAACGATATATCCTTAACTATTCAGAGCAGTTCCGTGCAATGGGGAAAGACAGGAAGGGATGGATGGTTTATAAGGAGCAGTTGAACCAGCGTAATCCAAATATCAGGGTCGAAATGAAGGACCTGAAGATATTGAAACATAATGAATATGTGGTGGCAGCGTTTATACAGGAATATAGCAGTGACACCCACAGTGATAGGGGAATAAAGAGACTCTATCTCAATAAGAATAGCGATGAATGGAAGATTATTGGCGAGGAGTGGAGGGAGATCCCTGCAAAGGAGCCAAAGGTGATAGCAATGGCCCATCTTCAGTGGACATCCGATGGGAAGGATGAAAGATATGACTCTGAAAAGGCTGTCGAAAAGGTAGATGTACAAACCGAAGATGAAAAGGTTGTAAATACAGTTGATATAGAAGATTTCTCCATAGACAGGGACAAGTCCTTAAAGGTCAGCTTCAGGCTTGTGAATAAGGCGGGGAACGGTGGGAAGATCAGAGGGAGGGTCGTTACGGTAGTGGAGGGGAAAAACGGCAGCGGCTCCGTATATGGCTCATACCCGCCCGTACGCGTGAGGGATGGAGAACCATTGAATTATAAAGATGCGGAGTGGTTTTCCATAAACCGCTTCAAGGTGGTGAAGGGTGAGATAGGCAATCATGCCATTGAGGATGATGAAATAGGTTCTGTGAAGGTATGGGTATATTCGCAGGATGGGAAGCTGTTACTCGTAAGGAAGTTTCCTGAAGATGGGACAACCCTATGAAGAAGAAAGAGATTCTTACGCTGATATGGTACAGAAACAGGACTGGGGAGCTCCATACCAGCACAATATCCATAAATACCTTTATTATTGCAGCCTGCATGACCCTTTTTATTATCATACTTTCCATATCCCTGTCAGTGTTTTTTTATTTAAAGAGCTCGCGATTAAAGACTGAGCTTATGAATGTAGAGAATGAGAAGCTCCTTGCAGCTAAAGCTTCAGGTGGTGAGGTTCTTTCTCCAGTCCAGGAACAGGATGCAACTGTTGTTAAGAAGGAGGGCGGGCCTCCGATTGAAGAGAAAGAGAATAGAGGCGGCATCCAGGCGGAGGTTGCGATTGAAGGCATCGGGATAGAAGAGCAGCAGGACGATAAAGGAGTGAATCTGTATTTTGAAATTGCACGAAGAGGGGAAGCCGGCGACGCGGTCAGAGGGTTTGTCATGATTGTGGGAATGGCTGACGGCAGATATTTTACGGTCCCTGAGGGCATAGATATAAAGGAAGGGCTGCCTGCGGCTTACAAAAGGGGCGACAGGTATTCCATCAAATACAGGAAAAAATTTGTAAAGGATATCAGGTATAATATTGAATCTATTAAATCTCTACAGGTGTTTGTATATTCAGAAAATGGCGAACTTCTAATCAGGCAGGGTGTAAAGATAAGATGAGATCAATTGCTGTCAGGCTGGTGATATTAGTTTTAATGCTGGTGCTTTCAAGGCCTTTTGAAGCCCTCGCGAAGACAGAGCATTTTGTCTACTTTGACAATACCGACTATGAACTCCATGTTTATAAGATCTCGGGCATGGAAAAGGGCAAGAGACTGATGATAATGGGCGGTATCCAGGGAGATGAGCCTGGTGGATACCTGGCCGCAGACCTTTATGCTGATATTGCCCTCCGTAAGGGGGACCTGACAGTGGTCCCAAGGTCGAACTTTCTGTCCATAATAAAGCACAAAAGGGAAATAAACGGAGACATGAACAGGAGGTTCAGCAGGAAGAGTAAGGAGTACTATGAAGACAGGGTGGTAGAGATACTGAAGGGCCTGATGGCAGAAAGTGATTACTTCCTTAATCTCCACGAAGGATCGGGGTTCTATTCCGACGAAAGGAAGAGCGAGCTTGTAAACCCTGACAGGTATGGACAGTCGATCATAGCCGACACAGATATATTCAAGACTGAAGATGGCAATCTCCTTGAGCTTGGAAAAATAGCCAGGTCCGTAATTGAAGGGGTCAATGCATCGATAGAAGACAAGGGACATTATTTTCACTTCAACAACCACAGGACGTTTGAGCGAGATAGCAGTCACACGGAACAGAGGGGTTCTGCCACTTTTTTTGCCCTTTCCACGTACAATATTCCGGCCTTCGGCGTAGAGACATCGAAAGAGATTAAGGACATTGAGGCAAAGGTAAGGTACCATACCCTTGTAATCAACGGGTTCATGGATGAGTTTGGCATAATCCGTGAGAACCCCAAGATCGCACTCGACCCTCCAAAGTTCAATTATATGATCGTATCCGTAAACGATGGCGAGACGGTGCTGCACAATGGGGAGGAGTTGAAGATCAGAAGAGGAGACAGGGTAAAGGTTGTAGATGTAGATGCGAATTTCAAGAGAGGACTTAGCGTAGACCTTGTGGGAGTTGGGACGGCCAATGACCTGAAAAAAGAGTTTATCTTGGAGGACCCGCTGGCAGTTTTGGTAAAGAAGGACGGTTTTACCTGCGGCGAAATCAGGGTTGCCATAGATGATAACAGCAATACGGTTAAATACCCGGTATCTTCGTCCTCAAGGCTGAAGTATCTTGTCATCGAACGCAATGGCGAAAAAATGGCGCTCAAGAATGAGGAGACTGCAACTATTGTAAGGGGAGACATCCTGAGACTGGCAGATGCAATGGTTGACCGTGCTTTATCAAATGAAATAAAGGTTAATTTTGTCGGGTTTGTGGGCGATGCGGCGAATAACACCGGGGATGACAGGGGGTATACGATCAATACCGCCAGGGACCTGTGGGTAAAATACTCCGAAGAGATGAAGGGAAAGAATTATAAGATAGACATAACAACAAAACTAAACAGGAAGATAGGCACCGTTTATCTGAATATAGAGGAGCCGGTGATGGACTACCTCGTCCTGATGCAGAACGGCAGGGAAAAGCGATGTTATTCAAGCGGTGAGGTTGTCGCTGTAAACCCTGGAGAAACCTTGGCGATAGCGGATTTAAAGACAAATGTCTCCAGAAATGCCGGGGTGAAGCTCTACATAGATGGTTATGGAGACAAAGGGGAAAAAACCCTGAATATCGGTGACGTCATATTGGATGACCCTTCCTCTAATCTGAGTAGCACAGGTTTAAGGCTTTCTGTGAAGAGGGAAGGCCTGTTGATGGGCCAGACAACTATAAATATTAATATCCCTGTTGCGTCAACTGCTCCCGGGTTTTGACATCCTTCCGTCCTAATCATATAATGCCTTCTCAATGAAGCCCCTGAAAGAGCTTGTCTCCAACAATTGTATTGCCCTCATCCACGACGCCATATCCAGCGCAAGAGGTAACGAGGTCTTCTTCCTCTGTTCCGCTGAAGACGGAATAGTAACATCTGCCAGGCCTTTGGCAAGGGGGAACGACTCCATGGTCCCTGCCATTGTCCAGCTTGCAAAGTTCGGGGATGTGGTGATCCATAACCACCCGACCGGGGCGCTGACCCCGTCAAACGCCGATATCTCAGTGGCTTCATCTCTGGCCTCCAGCGGGATAGGGTTCTACATCGTAAACAACGCGGTCAGCGATATATATGTGGTGGTCGAGCCTTTCAGGAAGGAGGCGTTATCGTCTTTAGATATAAAGGAGATAGACGGGATCCTCGGCCCGGGCGGAGTCATATCTAAAAGGCTCCCAGGTTACGAGGTCAGGGATGCCCAGTTGCAGATGGCGCATGAGACGGCAAAGGCATTCAATACAGACAAGCTTCTTCTTGTTGAGGCAGGGACAGGGGTGGGGAAGAGCATGGCATACCTTATCCCTTCAATACTCTGGGCCGTCAGGAACAGGGAGAGGGTCGTTGTCTCTACAAACACTATAACCCTGCAGGAGCAGCTTTCCAAAAAGGACATCCCGTTCCTGCAATCAGTTATGGGAATTGACTTCAAGGCGGTCCTTGTGAAGGGTAGGGGTAATTACGCATGTCTCAGGAAGGCCAAGGAGATGGTGAGGGAGCCGGACCTCTTTGAGGGCAGCTGGACCAACGAGAGGAACTCTATCCTTGACTGGCTTGAGAAAACCAGGGACGGGAGCCTTTCCGACCTTAGCTTTGCGCCGAAGCATGAGATATGGGAGGAGTTTGCGTCCGAGGCGGATACATGTCTCAGGCTCAGGTGCGAGTTCTTCTCTGACTGTTTCTTCAACAAGGCCCGCAGGGAGGTGGCATCAGCAGACATCATTGTCGCCAACCACCACCTGCTATTCTCAGACCTTGCAATCAGGGCTGCGAAGGCCGATTATTCTGAAACGGCCGTATTGCCGCCCTACGGCAGGGTCATCATTGATGAGGCACACAATATGGAGGATGTGGCAACCAGCTATTTCGGGGACAGGGTGAGTAGAGGAGGGGTGCTGAAACAGCTGGGAAGGCTAAGGCACAGGAAGGACAGGAAGAAAGGGCTTCTTCCCTTCATTGCGGCAAAGGTCTCAAAACTCGAATACCCTATGGACAATATTGTGACCGCTATCAATGGCGAACTTTCAATGTTCCTTGAAGACTGCACCCAGTCGGTCTTGTCCGCTTTAGATACCGTTTATTATTTCTTTGCGTCCATCAAAGAGGTCCCTGAACCGGAGCTGAGGATAAGGATTGATGAAGGGATAAGGGGCAGGGCAGGCTGGGATGAGGCCTCGGAGGAGGTAAGGACCTGCGCCAACAAGATAAAGTTTCTTGTAAAGGGGCTGAAAAACCTTAACAGAGACCTCGTGCAGGGGGTCAAAGGTAATGAGGAGGCGGAAAAGGAGCTTCTTCCGCAGATGATAGAGGTGAAGGCCATGGCCGAGAGGTTAGACGCCATTTCTATCTCTATGGAGAACATCCTCTTTGGCGTCAGCGATGACGCAGTCCGCTGGGTGGAGATTATGGAATCGAAAGACAACAGGCCTTCAAGGATCACACTTCATCTCTCTCCCTTGAATGTGGGAATCGTATTAAACGAGACACTTTACAAGAACTTCAGAACGGTCGTCATGACATCTGCAACACTCAGCGTAAAGGAAAGGTTTGATTTCCTGGAGGGACGGATCGGTCTTGACCGGGTTCCGAAGGAGCGTTTGATCGAAAGCCTGCTCCCTTCCCCCTTCAACTTCAAGGAACAGGCAGTCCTTGGCCTTGCTACAGACCTTCCTGAGCCCACTGACAAAAGGTTCCCAGGCATCCTGTCAAGGGTTGTCCCCGATGCAATCAAGGCCTCTGGCGGAAGCACCCTTGTGCTCTTTACCTCGTATTCTCTGATGAACAAGGTGTTTGAAGGCTCCAGGGACGCAGTCCAGGGGATGGGATACAGTATCATGAAACAGGGAAACGCCCCAAGGCATGAGCTCCTTGAGAGATTTAACAGCGACAAAACCTCTGTCCTCTTCGGGACCGAGTCCTTCTGGGAAGGGGTAGATGTGCCGGGGGAGGCGCTCCGACAGGTGATTTTGGCCAGGCTCCCCTTCGCAGTCCCCGACGACCCGGTGGCATCGGCAAGGCAGGATGAGATAGAGAGAAACGGCGGCAACGCATTCCGGGAGTATTCCCTTCCAATGGCTGTGATAAAATTCAGGCAGGGGTTCGGGAGGCTTATCAGGAGCAGGAAAGACAGCGGAGTTGTCCTTGTCCTGGATGTAAGGGCAGCCACAAAGAGCTACGGGAAGACGTTCCTCAAGTCCCTGCCTGAATGCAGGGTGGTAAAGGGAGAGGCTGAGGTGGTCATAAAGGAGATAAAGACGTTTATGGATAAAGAAGTAGATGAGAAAATATCAGTTGAAGCGGTTTAAATTCATTGACAACCCGATACCCGTATCATATAGTTCGATAAAATTGGTCAGAATATAATTGCAATGCTATCTGAATATGTGATGATAGCATTGTTTCTTGATATCTCCTCATATGTGAGGATAGCAGGTTAGGATTTGCATACAGGTTGTTTCATTGGTTTGCTTTAATGGATTTTATGATTCGCGTTTAACTTAAATTTAGTTGAAGTAGAGAAAACTTGTTAAATATATAGTTAGTAGTCAATAAAATGAAAATAAAAATACCTGACTTACCATCATTTCCGAAGTATTCACCAGAGTTGGTCAGAACTCTTGACCAAATAAGATATGAAATAAACAAGAACGATAAAGAAGGCGAACGATTTGAATTCTACTGGTTTGCCAGGGAGTATCCAAGATTCTATCGATATCATATCAACCATGCAGAACATCGTTTGAAACAAATTCACGAAAAGTATAGGAAACTCCGCGATGAAGAGATTATGGAATCTCCAAACTATCAAACTGCCGAGTTTAGTCTTTCAAACCATCTGACTCATGAAATTTATTGGGAATTTGAAGCGTATTTACTCGCTATAAATGCCGCATTAGATATTTTGGCAAGAGTCGTTGGCACTGCATATCCAAGTCAGACACCTTTATCGTTCAATAAACTATGCAAAAAAACTGACTTGACAGGTATCGTAGATATTCTGCGTCGCGCTAAGAAGCGCTGGGTTGATCGTTTTAAGGACTATCGAGATTGTTTTGTCCATTATACACCCGCCGACAATAGGGTCTTTGCGGATGTATTAACAGATAATGGAGATCTTATTTTGCGTTGCAAATTGCCGACTAATCCCAACATACGAACAGTTGAAGGATTTAAGTATTCCAAGAAAGTTGAAGTTCTACGATATGCAATAACGCTATATGCGCATATGTCAGCTTTAGACAGAGCAGTTGGAAAAGAAATCATGCGTCTTTATAAAAACGGTGAGTACCCCAAAAGAATAACGAATCTATTTTTTGTAGGGCAAAGGGGCAAATAGCTGCTAACAATCAAATCCACTGGACAGCGAATAACCGCGCCGATGAAATCAATTGTGGTTGCCGCTGCCAGTGATTTGTCGCGTTAGGCCTCTAAAGAGATAAATTATGTATCCGGCTACTTACTACGAAAAATTCATGCAATATGAACCAAGCAACACAACCAATGGGGTCAAGTCTTTAATCTTGAATAAACGATTGCTATGTGGAAATGGTGTCACTTCTGGGTTCCGGCTTAATAACAATTAGTTATAAGTGTAATTGGAGGAAAAACAAAATATAGGTATTCTAATAATAAGAGGGTTGTCCCAATATTTCCTCCCGATATTTATCTCTGTTATAATTACAAAAAAAACTCTGAGGTTGTCTCGATGTTCCCGTTTGAGATATGGATTGTAGCATCAATCCTGGCCTTATTCTTCTCCATTTCCCTGCTGTCCTATTTCAGCGCTACAATCATCCTTGCCGCGGCGATTACATTCATCGTCAGCGGCCTTATCCTCGGAGTTCCCGTCGGTTTTTACTACCATCTCCTCCTTTTTCAAAGGATAAAGCTTTTAGGCCGGGAATTGAAGGGCTGGTGGATTTCCCCGCACAGGTACCATGAATACTTCCCGGAAAAAGAACGCAGGCTATTGAGTAGGTGGTTCTGGATAGGGGCGGTATTCTTCAATATTGCCATGATTGGGTGCGGGCTTGTCTTTATCGGGTTGTTTATGAAAAGGTGATATGTGTTCTTGAGGGCGACAGGGTCAGGTCTTGAAAAATCAGTTTCCCCTCTTCACCCACTCCAATAGCCCCTCCGCAAATCCCCCTCTCCTTTAACCACAGACGATATGATAAAACGTAAAAAGTATTGACAACATGTAGCCTTGTGGCTACAATGTATTCGTGTATGATATTCGTAAGACCGATACTTATGCCGAGTGGGCTGCGTGACATTCATGCACGTGCGCGAGTTCTGGCTCGTGTCGAACGCTTGGCCGCCGGGAATCCGGGAGATGTAAAAGCAGTTGGTGAGGGCGTCTCCGAATTGCGAATAGATTATGGCCCCGGTTACCGGGTGTATTTTACGATGCGCGGACGTACGGTAATAATTTTGCTGGCTGGAGGTGACAAGCGCACTCAATCCACCGATATTAAGACGGCGTTGCGCCTTGCACGCAACCTATAGGAGCAAATGATGAAAAAGACAACTACCACTCGCTACGATGTTGCAGAACACCTCCGAACCCCTGAGGAAATGGCCGCTTATCTTGAGGCATGCTTTGAGGAGGCTAACGGCGATGCGGCTTTCATTGCCAAGGCGCTGGGCGATATCGCCCGTGCTAAGGGGATGGCGCAGGTTGCGCGTGATGCAGGCCTGTCTCGCGAAAGTCTTTATAAAGCACTCTCCGGTGAGCGTAGTCCCGGTTTTGACACGATCCTCAAGGTGATGGCGGCTCTTGGCTTAAAATTACATGCGGAACCCTCTCACAGCTGATTCTATGGACCAACCATTTGTATATTCGAGTATTCGAGGGTCAGGTCTTTACTTTTAACATTCTCTTAAAGCCTTGCGAAGACAGCACTTGTGAAGTCAAGGAGGTCAATGCTTTATAATTGACAATGACAAAATAATACGCGGGTTGTCACGATATTTCCGTAGCGCCATTTCCGGTATCCTTTTTTAACGCCACCAACATCGTGTTATAATTGCGCAAAAACTAAGAGGTCGTCCCGATGTTCCCGTTTGAGATATGGATTGTAGCATCAATCCTGGTCTTATTCTTTTCCATTTCCCTGCTGTCCTATTTCAGCGGCACAATCATCCTTGCCGCGGGTATCGCACTCATCGTCATTGGCCTTATCCTCGGAGTCCCCATCGGTTTTTACTACCACCTCCTCCTTTTTCAAAGGATAAAGCTTTTAGGCCGGGAATTGAAGGGCTGGTGGATTTCCCCCCACAGGTACCATGAGTACCTCCCGGAAAAAGAACGCAGGATATTGAATAGGTGGTTCTGGTTAGGGGCGGTATTCTTCAATATTGCCATGATAGGGTGCGGGCTTGTCTTTATCGGGTTGTTTATGAAAGGATGATAAGGAACCGAGAGGGTCAAATATTGAATCTTGCATCTACCTCTACAAACCATTGTATATTCGAGGGTCAGGTCTTTACTTTTAACATTCTCTTAAAGCCTTGCTAAAAAGCTCGTAGGGTGCGTCCCACGCACCATTAACAGATGCTAAAACCTGTTGGTGCGTGGGACGCACCCTACAAGACAACCCCAAAGCCTTAGATGCCGATCATTGACCGGCTCGTGCAGCGATCAAAAATATCTTGCATTAGTTCCGAAATCTGATAATCTGAATTCAGAATATTAAATGGAGGTGATTATGGAAGCTGTTAAATCTATGACAGCGGAGATAAAGGCGCGCGGTCAGCTTACGATACCTAAAAAGATCAGGGAGGCGAGCCATCTGGAGGAGGGTGAGGTGGTTTCCATCATCCCTGTGGGGGACTCCATCATTGTGACGCCGAAGAGGCTTGAACTGGATGAGGCAAGGAGGCAGTTCAAAAAGATACTGAAGGGTTCCGGCCTTTCCCTTGTGGAGTTGTTAAAGGGGCTGGAAGAAGAAAGAGAAACCGTTTACAGAGAAAAGTATGGCAAAAAAGGCCGCTAGGATATTCCTTGACTCC
>Ga0209341_10006590_pt1 | contig 10368 bp, 6 predicted proteins | sample RifCSP13_2_FD_184020 | JGI IMG/M metagenome (GOLD analysis project Ga0209341, IMG submission 184020) | Soil microbial communities from Rifle, Colorado - Rifle CSP2_sed 13_2 (SPAdes) (version 2) | ecosystem: Environmental > Terrestrial > Deep subsurface > Rock core/Sediment | place: Rifle... | reverse complement strand
CAGCAGTGATGAAAGATCTCGGCTGGGAACAGCTCATGGACGCCTACGCGTGCATCATGTGCTTCCGCTGCCAGGAGGTCTGTCCGGCTTACAGCACGGGGAAGGTGCTCAGCCCGGCCGCCCTCGAGATCAATAAGCGCTATCACCTCAACTATGGCGGCGCCACCGAGGTCGCGCTCACACAGCTGATCTCCGAGGAGGCGGTCTGGGCGTGCACGTCCTGCGGCGCCTGCGTCGACATCTGTCCGGTCGGAAACGAGCCGATGCGCGACATCCTCGACATCAGGCGCAGCCTGGTCCTCATGCAGAACAGCTTTCCCAGGCAACTGGAAACCGCCTTCCGAGGCATGGAACGGAATGCCAACCCGTGGAATATCTCCCAGACCGATCGCCTCAAGTGGGCAGCGGGTCTGGATGTTCCCACTATCGAGACCAACCCCAATCCTGACCTCCTTTGGTGGGTCGGATGTGCAGCCGCAACCGACGCGCGCGCCCAGAAGACGGCCCGTGCGTTCGCGGCCATCTTGAACGCCGCGGGCGTCAACTATGCCGTTCTCGGCCAAAGCGAACGATGCACCGGCGATTCTGCGCGGCGCGCCGGACGCGAGGATCTGTTCTTCACGCTCGCCTCATCGAATGTCGAAATCCTGAACGCTGTGCGCGCAGCGCGCATCGTCACGACTTGCCCACACTGCCTGCACACGCTGAAGAACGAGTACCCGGCCTTCGGTGGCACCTACGACGTCATCCACCACACTCAGCTGATCAACGAGCTGGTGGCCGCGGGGAAGATTCGCGTCCGCCATGACGTCGACGCCACGAAGGTCACCTTCCACGACCCCTGCTACCTCGGCCGGCACAACGGCACCCTCGATGCACCGCGAGATGCCCTCGAGTCAGCGGGCCTCGTGACGGTGGAAATGCCGCGGCATGCCGCCAAGTCGTTCTGCTGCGGGGCAGGCGGCGCGCAAATGTGGAAGGAAGAAGAGGCCGGCAGCGGCCGGGTCAACGCAGCCCGCTTTCAAGAGGCCGCAACCACGGGCGCAAACACGCTGGCGGTTGGATGCCCGTTCTGCCTCACAATGCTGACGGATGCGGCGAAAGGTTCCGGCAGCCAGATGCAAGTGCAGGACATTGCGGAACTGGTGGCGGACAGGGTAGCGGGGAACCCACGGCCGGTGGATGTCGATCGCGTTCCACCGGTAAGTGAAGGACCTTAGCGTGAAGCGCACCTGTCTCAACCTAGTAGTTCTGGCCACTCTGTCAGTCAGCTCATGCGGACCCGGCACCTCCCAGCCAAGTTTGCCGGCAGCCACCGTATCAGCCTCCGAACCCGCCCCTCCGCCGTCCACCACCCCTGGGCCCCAGGCCCAAGGCGAACCGGTCTATGTCTCGGCACTTTGTACCCTGATGGGTCGCGGGCCGCAGACCTCCGTCGCAGCCGATCGGCCGGTCATTATCCGTTGGGGTTGGAACGCGACGACCGGAGCGCTCGTGCAAGCGCACATCGATAACAGCAAGACCATCGTGACGCTGGACGGAGCCCCGGTGGAGGGTCAGCTCAAGGGCGGCATCGTGAGAGATGCGACCAAGGGATACTACTTGGCGCTCTGGCAGGCCGAGGTGGGAACCCTGGGCAAGGGGACCCATCCGCTGACATATCACGTTTCGTGGGCCAAACAGATCAGCGATGGAAACGACACATTCGGCCCCGGCACCCGCACTGAGTCGTTGTCCGACGAGTGCAGCCTCATTGTTGAGTGATCGTTCGCGATAGCCGCAGCCCGACGAGAAGCAGAAGCCCCCTGCCAAACCGACACGAGGCGGTTCGGTATAATCCGCCGCATACCACCAGCCCCGGGAGAGGCGCATGCCCAAGAAGAAGGGCTCCGCAACAGCATTGCCCCTCGAACGTGAAGAAATCGTCAAAGACTACCACCTGGCATTTAGATCTCGCCAGGCGTCTCTGATTGGCCGGCGCGAGGTCCTCAGCGGCAAAGCCAAGTTCGGCATCTTCGGCGACGGAAAAGAAGTCGCCAACATTGCCATTGCACGCGCATTCCGCAAGGGCGACTGGCGATCCGGCTACTATCGCGACCAGACCTGGATGGACATGCTGGGCGTCATGAGCCTCCGGCAGATGTTCGCCCAGCTCTACGCCCACGCGGATCTTGCCGCCGAGCCGAACACTGGCGGCCGCGGCATGAACGCGCATTTTGCCAGCCGTTACCTCAACGCGGACGGGACTTGGAAATCCCAGGTCGAGATGTACAACACGTCCTCTGATGTCTCGCCGACGGGCACACAGATGCCGCGGGCGGTCGGACTGGCATATGCTTCGGTCTTGTACCGCCACCTTAAGAGCCTTCCGGTGAACGGTTTCTCAAAGGGTGGCGATGAGATTACCTGGGCGACCGTCGGCAATGCATCCACCGCAGAAGGCATGTTCTGGGAGTCCGTCAATGCAATCGGCGTACTTCAGGCGCCCGCCATCATCACCGTCTACGATGACGGCTACGGCATTTCAGTACCCAACCAGTTCCAGATGGTGAAGGAGAACATATTTGCCATCCTCCAGGGTTTTCAGCGTGACGATTGCCTGGAGGAGGACTGCGAACGCGGCTTCGACCTGCAGCAGGTTCGCGGCTGGGACTACGCGGCCCTGCTGGAAACTTACCAGCATGCTGCAAGCTTGGCCCGCCAACACCATATCCCCTCCCTCGTGCATGTCATCGAGCTGACCCAGCCCCAGGGTCACTCAACCTCGGGCAGCCACGAGCGCTACAAGCCTGCCGAGCGGCTGAAATGGGAGGAGGAGTTCGATTGCGTCCGGCGCATGCGTACCTGGCTGATCGAACAAGGCATTTCCACTGACGAAGAACTCTCGAAGGCCGAGCAGGAGGATCGCCGCACCGTGGAAGGGTGGCGGAAGGCCGCCTGGGATGCCTACCTCGCGCCCATCCTCGAGGAGCGCGACCAACTGGTTGACATTCTGGCCGAGATCGTCGCCGCCGCCCCGCAACCTCCCGAGCTCGCTGAGATTCAGCAGCGACTGCTCGACTTGCAGGCGCCTTTCCGTAGGGACCTGCATTCTGCCGCCCACGAGGCTCTTCGCGGCCTGCGAAACACAGACCATCCAGCCAAACAGGTGCTCGTCCAGTGGAAGGTTCAACAAGACGAAGCAAGTTTGGCGCGCTATGGTTCGGATCTGTACAGCAATTCGGCCCTTGGGGTGGAGGAGGTCAAGCCGGTCTACTCGCCCGGTTCGCCCACTCTGATGGGCTTTGAGATCGTGAACGCCGCGTTCGACTCTATCCTGAGCCGCGATCCACGCGTGATTGCCTTCGGTGAGGACGTGGGGAAGCTCGGAGACGTAAACCAGGGCTTCAAGGGCATGCAGGAAAAGTACGGCGAATGGCGGGTGACCGACACGGGAATCCGAGAAGCCACCATACTTGGCCAGGCGATCGGCATGGCCATGCGGGGACTGCGGCCCATCTGTGAGATTCAGTACCTCGATTATCTACTCTACGCGATCCAGGTGATGTCGGACGATCTGGCCACGCTCCGGTGGCGGACCGCGGGCGGGCAGGCCGCACCGGTCATCGTCCGCACCCGCGGGCATCGCCTGGAGGGCATCTGGCACTCGGGTTCGCTCATGGCGGGCATCATCCATCTGGTGAGAGGCATGCATGTACTGGTTCCGCGCGACATGACCCGCGCGGCCGCCTTCTACAACACGCTCCTGAAGTCGGATGAGCCGGCCATTCTTGTGGAGGTCCTGAACGGCTACCGCGTCAAGGAGAGACTGCCCGACAACATCGGCGAGATCACGATACCCTTGGGCGTGCCCGAGGTCATCCGGGAGGGCAGCGATGTCACGATCGTGACATATGGCGCCTGCTGCCGCATTGCTCTCGAGGCCGCCAAAACCCTCGCCGAGGTCGGCGTCGAGGTCGAGGTCGTCGACGTGCAGACGCTGCTTCCCTTCGACGTGCGAGGGCGAATCGGCGCCTCGCTCAAGAAGACAAACCGCATCTTGTTTTTGGATGAGGATGTCCCGGGCGGTACGTCGGCCTACATGATGCAGGAAGTGCTCGAGAAGCAGGGCGGATACGCCCGGCTCGATTCCCCGCCTCGAACTCTGCCGGGGAAGCCTCACCGACCGGCCTACGGTAGTGACGGCGACTACTGGTCGAAACCGAATCCGGAGACCGTGTTCGACGCAGTTTACGACATGATGCACGAGGCCGACCCCGCTGCCTTTCCAAAGATCTCATCGGGTTGAGGCGCTCACGCGCCACCTTTTGAGCCGGCTGACACCACGAGCTCCGATCGAGCGGCTCCCAAGAGGCCCGGGCGGCAAACCAAGGAGAACGCATGGTGACGAAGGTGCTGGTACCCCTCCTGGGTGAGGGCGTCGAAGAGGTCACGGTCACGAAGTGGCTGAAGCGCGAGGGTGAAACCGTTGGCGAACTCGATCCCCTCCTGGAGGTGAACACCGACAAGGTGGACACCGAAATACCTTCCCCTGCCTCGGGGACCGTGCTCAAGATCCTCGCAGAAGAGGGCTTGCCGGCGAAGGTCGGGTCAGTACTTGCCTACATCGGCAAGCCCGGCGAGTCCATCGACGCAGCCTCCCCAGTTGCGAAGGCCGCTCCGCCGCCGGCTCGCGCCTCGGCTCCTGCGCCGGCAGCGGTCCCATCGGCCGCCGCGGCGCCACCCAGCGATCTCGGTTTCGTCTCACCGGTTGTGGCCAAACTTGCGGCGGAGCATCGCGTGGACCTCTCCCAGGTCTCAGGCACTGGGCTGCATGGCCGCATCACCAAGAATGACATCCTTAAGTTTGTGGAGGGGCGCGCAGCACACGCGCCGGCGCCAGCCGCGGCCGCACCTTCCCGCGCCGTACAGACCACTACCGGTGACCAGCTCCAGAAACATACGGTAGTCCGCAGGCAGATCGCCGAGCACATGGTGCGCTCTCAGAAGACCTCTCCGCACGTCCTGACCGTCATGGAAGCCGATCTGAGCCGCGTCGTCGCGCACCGCCTGGCCAACAGGGCGGTCTTCGCACGCGACGGCGCCAACTTAACTTTCACGGCGTATTTCCTGATGGCCATCGTTGCCGGATTGAAAGCTCACCCACTTGCCAACTCTTCGTGGACAGAGGAGGGCGTCCTCCTCCACGGGGCCGTCAACCTGGGCATGGCTACCTCTCTAGGCTCAGAGGGCTTGATCGTGCCCGTCATCAAGGGGGCGGACAACCTCTCGTTGCTCGCCATGGCGCGAGCGGTGAACGATCTGGCAAATCGGGCGCGACAGAAGAACCTCCAACCCGATGAAGTCAGGGGTGGTACCTTCACCCTCACTAACCACGGCATCAGTGGGTCACTTTTCGCCTTCCCGATCATCAATCAGCCGCAGAGCGGGATTCTCGGAACCGGAGCCATGCAGCAGCGACCGGTTGTCATCGGCGACGCCATCGCCATCCGCCCCATGGTGTACCTGTCATACGCCTTTGACCACCGCATCCTCGATGGCGCGAGCGCGGACGCCTTCTTGGCTAGCGTGAAGTCGGCGCTCGAATCCTGGAGCTGAATGGCTGCTCCGACCGATCCGGCGCGGGCCCAATCGATGGTCTCGCGCGATCACGCAAACGTTCGGCTCCATCCGCCCGTTCTTCTGGCTATCTTCCTGCTGACAGCTCTGCTTATCCACCGAATCACGCCGCTTGCGGCGGGCGGCGCGCTGGCTAGATGGTTCGGGCTGGGCCTTGTGCTCGCCGGAATACTGCCGGCTCTGCTGGCCGTGCGGCAGTTCGTGCGCGCGGGCACGACGCTGAATCCTCACGGCAGCGCGCGTGTGCTCGTGACCGACGGCCCGTATCGGTTGTCGCGGAACCCGATCTACCTCGGATACGTCGGCACTCAGATCGGCCTGCCGCTCGCCCTCGGCAGCCTCTGGGGCCTCGTGCTGGCGCCAGCCTTGGTCCTGGCTCTCCAACAGCTCGTTATCCGACCCGAAGAGTCGTATCTCCATAATCGCTTTCCGGACGAGTACGCTGCCTACCGGAAGCGCGTGTCCCGCTGGTTCTGATCGACCAGCCTGGCCGTCGCGCCGCCGCGGCCTTGGCGTCCTCGCAGCGGACATCGGACATCGGCACTGCTCAACGCGGCCCGGGCAGCATCCGGTCTTGCATCACGCGTGACGGCTACCGTCGCATCCCACAGTCCGGATTGAGGGCTGCCCCGGATCACCGTAGTAGAATTGCCGGACCGGATCCAGAAACGCCCGCGCTTTGGGAGAGAAGATGCCCGACAACTATGATGCCATCGTCATTGGCGCCGGCCCAGCAGGCTACGTGGCTGCCATCCGCCTCGCGCAGCTGCAGAAGAAGGTCGCCATCGTGGACAAGCAGTGGCTTGGCGGCGTCTGCCTGAATGTCGGCTGCATCCCCTCCAAATCGCTTCTGAAGAACGCCGAGGTTGCCCACACGCTCCGGCACCGCGGCAAGGAATTCGGTTTCAGTTTCGAGAACCTCAGCCTGGACTACGGGGTTGCCGTCAAGCGCTCGCGCCAGAACTCCGACCGGCTCACCAAGGGCGTCGGATTCCTCATGCGGAAGAACAACATCGCCGTCCACATGGGCGAAGCGCGGCTCAAGGCGCGCGATGTTGTGGAGGTTAAGTCTGCTGAGGGGAAGCTCACCGAACTGAGGGCTTCGAACGTCCTTCTGGCCACCGGCGCCACCGCGGTCGTGCCCGCCGGGTGGCAGGTTGATGGCGAACGGGTCCTAACCTACTTCGAGGCGATCCTCCAGGAGAACATGCCGAAGTCCGTCATTGTCATCGGCTCGGGGGCCATCGGCGTGGAGTTCGCCACGATCTGGAATTCCTACGGCGCAGACGTCACGATTGTCGAAATGCTGCCACGCCTTGTGCCCCTTGAAGATGAGGAAGTATCCAAGGATCTCAAGCGCGAGTTCGAGAAACGCGGCATTAAGTGCATGGTCGCTACGAAGGTCGATGCAGTCGAATCGACAAAGAGCAGCGTGAAGGTGACGGTCTCCTCCGGGGGCAAGTCGGAGGTTCTCCAGGCCGATCAGGCGCTGGTTGCGATCGGCTTTCGGCCCAACTCCGCCGGACTTGGCCTCGAGCCGCTGGGTGTGAAGACGAGCGAGCGCGGATTCATCGAGATCGACGCCAGGATGCAGACCAGCGTCCCGGGGGTCTGGGCCATCGGTGATGTGACCGGAAAGCTCATGCTGGCCCATGTCGGCTCTGCGATGGGCATCGTGGCAGCCGAGAACATCGCGGGTGTCGAGACCATTACGCTCGACTACGAGATGATGCCGCGTGCCACGTACTGCCAGCCGCAGGTGGCCTCCTTCGGCCTCACCGAGGCGCAGGCGAAGGAGCGCGGATTCAGCATCAAGATCGGGCGATTCCCGTTCCAGGCCAACGGCAAGGCACTCGGCCTGGGCGACTATGCCGGATGGGTAAAGATCATTACAGATGAGAAGTATGGCGAGATTCTCGGCGCGCACATGATCGGCCCCGAGGTCACCGAACTGCTTCCCGAACTCACCCTCGCCCAGTTGATGGAGCTGACACCGCACGAGATCGCACGTAACGTCCATGCGCACCCGTCACTCTCGGAGGTGCTCATGGAGGCGGCCCACGTGGCCGAGGGCACGCCGATCCACATCTGAACCGGCAAGGTCAGCGTGCTCGCCCAGTTCGATTCAGCGGCATGCCGCCTTCGTCGATCTTCTCGACCACCCAGAAGTGCGAAAGGCCCAGCGTCTGAAACGGGCTGCGTTCGAGCCCCTGTAGCAGCCTCCGGAGGGCGCGGCCCGGCCATCCGAATCTCTTGATCAAGTTATCGTAGGCGCCGAAGATCACCCGGCGCTCGATGAAAGACACCGGCAGGCCCTCGAAGAGCGCGGAAAGGGAGTGGGACGAGTAGACCCTCACGTGCGGCGCCAGCCGGTTGCGCCATTGCAGCGGCAGGTAGTTGACGAACAGCTTATTCCCGAAGAAGTACTGCCCCCGCCAGAAGATTCCGTGCGTCTCAAACGGATAGCCCCGGTTCGGGCAGAATAGCACCAGCCGTCCACCGGGGCGAAGGCAGCGAACCATCTCGCGGATGGCCTGGCGATCATCCGCCACGTGCTCGATCACCTCGTGGCTCAGAATGAGGTCGACACTCGCGTCGCGGAGCGGGAGCTGCTCGCTCGCCGCGTTCACTACCCGCGGCGCCCGGCCGTGGGCATCCCGGGCTCTCGCAAAGTCATATTCCAGACCAATGGCCTTTCCCCCCAGGGCCTCCAGTTGCTCCAGGTACAGCCCCACCCCGCAGCCATTCTCCAGGACGACGCCGTGGACGCGGGGCCCCGCAGCTTGTACGATCAGGCGAAGTCGGCGCCTCTGGCCCTCCCGCCACACGTAGGAAGGTTCGCCCCGCGTTGCCGCCTTTTCCAGGTCCCGCTGAAGCATCGGCGCGATTATAGCTTGCGCAATTTGCGCACCCGTGCTAGAATAATCCGGGCAGGTAAGTCCAGATCGAGAGCACCGAGAAGTGGGCGTCGCCCACTTCTCTGCTTTAGCAACAGGAACGGAGCAAGGAAGCATGAGCAAGAACGAATTCGCCCTGGCATTCAACGAGGTCCTTGAGGACAAGCAGCTTTCCCGCGAGGTCATCCTCGGCGCCATCGAGAGCGCCATGGCCTCCGCCTATCGGAAGGCCGTAGGCGCCTCCGCGGCCCAGTTGGTCGAAGCCAAAGTGGACCCGGACACGGGTCGGGTCAACATCTTCGCCGAAAAGGAAGTCGTCGACGACGTCCAGCAACCCCTTACGGAAGTTGCCTTGGACGAGGCGCGCAAGTACAACCCGGAAGCGCAGCCAGGCGATATGGTCGTCGTCGAAACCACTCCCGGCGACTTCGGTCGGGTCGCGGCGCAGACCGCGCGTCAGGTGATTCAGCAGAAAATTCGCGAGGCCGAACGAGCCAACCAGATGCAGTATTTCGAACGCCAGGTTGGCGAGATCGTCAGCGGCATCGTGCAAGCCACCAACAGCCAGGGCGCCACCATCGGCCTCGATATGAAGGCCGAAGGCTTGATGCCGGCCAGCCAGAAGGTTCCCGGAGAACGCCTGAGACTGCACGACCGGGTCCGCGCCGTCGTGCTCGAAGTCAAGGACGGTTCGCGCGGTCCGCAGATCATCCTTTCGCGAGCGCACCGCAATTTCCTGCGGCGCCTGCTCGAAAACGAAGTGCCGGAGATCTATCACGGCGTGGTGGAAATTCGCGCCATTGCGCGCGAGCCGGGTGCACGCGCCAAGGTGGCCGTTTCCGCCTCGCAACCAGGCGTCGATCCCGTCGGGGCCTGCGTCGGCATCAAGGGTGTTCGGATTCAGGCCATCGTCAAGGAGCTTCACGACGAGAAGATCGATATCATCCAGTGGGATCCCGATCCCATCGTGTACATCTCCAAGGCCATCAGCCCGGCACGCGTGAACGGCGTTTTCCTGTCCGAGATCGAGGGTTCGCGCACGGCCACAGTCGTGGTCCAGGAGGACCAGCTTAGCCTGGCCATCGGTAGGGACGGCCAAAATGCACGTCTCGCGGCCAAGCTAACCGGTTGGCGCATCGACATCAAATCCCTGACGGAGGCCGCCGGAGAGTCACTGGCCAAGCTTCGGGACGATCAGGATTTGGCTGCATTGCTGCCCGCCGCCGTCGAAGCCGCGCCTCAGGTGCAGGAGATCCTCACCAAGAAGGCCGAGGGCCGGCCCGCCACACCCGAGGAGTTTACGGTCCTCAGCCAGTTCGTCGATCGTGTCGAGCGCAGGACGATTCAAATTCGCGAGCAGGCCGCACGCGAAGAGGAGGCACGCGTCGCTGCGGTACGCGCTGAGATCCCTGCCGGGGCATTCCAGATGCCCCTGGCGGAAGCAGGCATCAAGGAACATACCTTCAACATCCTTACCGAAGCCGGCTTCGAGAACGTCGGCGACCTCATCCTTGCGCTGAAACTCGACTCGAACAAGATTCTCGCGCTGCCCGGCGTTGGCCCGAAATCGATGGAGAGCATCGAAGAAACGCTCGCGGCACTCGAGTTCCCGGAGGTCGAGCCGGAGGCTGCCGCCATCGAGGTCGAGGCGCCAGTGGAAGAGGCCCCGCAAGCCGAGGAGCCTCAGCCTGTAGCCGAGGAATTGGCCGCTCAGCCCGCGCTGCCTGCGGAGGCTGCGCCGGAGGCGGCCGAAGAAGAAGCCGAGCATGCCAAGGACGGCGTCTCACTGGACGAGCTGTTCAAGATCAAACCTGAGATCTTCCAGACGACGCCGGATGCCGAAGACGACGAG
>Ga0209341_10006589_pt1 | contig 10371 bp, 4 predicted proteins | sample RifCSP13_2_FD_184020 | JGI IMG/M metagenome (GOLD analysis project Ga0209341, IMG submission 184020) | Soil microbial communities from Rifle, Colorado - Rifle CSP2_sed 13_2 (SPAdes) (version 2) | ecosystem: Environmental > Terrestrial > Deep subsurface > Rock core/Sediment | place: Rifle... | reverse complement strand
ATCGATGGCGATGGCTGCCTGATGAGCCAAGTTGTCGAGGAAATTCCACCAATCCTGGTCGTTGTCGAGAGGGGTGCGTTGGAAAAGTTCCAATACACCCTTGACCTGGTTGTGGGCGGTAAGCGGCACGCCGACATAGGCGATGAATTTTTCGTCGTCAGCCAGCTGGCGAAGCCAGGGGGAGGGATAACCATTGCTTCGCAAGTCTGGGACAAAAAACAGTCGGCGTTCAAGGGCAGCGCGCCCGGCCAGGCTTTCCCCGAGCTGCACATAGGATTGTTGGATCAGGTCGGTGTGAAAGCCCTGCCCGGCGGCACAGTAAAGGGATTGAGTGGGAGTTTCGTGGAGCAGGATGTCAGCCGCGTCCACTCCCAGGCGGGTAGTGATTTGGTCCAGCAAGACTGCCAGCGTGGCGTCCAGGTTAAGGTTGGTGGTGATGGCTTTGTCAATCCGATGCAGGGCGTCCAGGCGCTGCATCCGGCGTTGGGTTTCCTCAAAGAGCGTCGCGCGGCGAATGGCGCTGGCAGCGATCTCGGCGATCACGGTCAGCAGGCGCAGGTCGGCTTCACTGATCTCACTTTCCCGGCCAACGACCAAAGCTCCCAGAGTCTGGTCCATGGCAACCAAGGGCACCGCAGCAAAGGCCTGTGGAATATTCGTGCGTGCCTCAGTGGTGATATGCGCGTCTTGGGGGGCGATGTTGGTCAGGTAAGGTTTGCCGCTAGTGATAACATGACCAACGATGCCCTCGCCAGGAGGCAGGCGTTGACCGGATTTGTGGAAAGTATTTCCGCTGGCCAGCTCGATCACCGTCTCGCCGCTGAGCGGGTCACACCTGCATATTGCGGCTCGTTCGGGCTGAAGCAGGTGATTCACCTGTTCCAGGATAATCGGCAGCATGTCGGTGCTGGTTTGAGCTGTGCGTAGGGCAGTCGCTACCGTGACCACTGTTTCCATCTCGCGCTCACGCTGCACGCGGTCGGTCACATCGTGCATGATGGCATAAATCAGTTCCTGGCCATCGAACCGGATGGGGCCGAAATATACTTCAACGTCGCGCACGGTCCCGTTCTCCAGGCGGTTTTTGAGTTGAGATTTACTCAGGTTCTCCCGCCCGAGATATTCCAGAGCAGCAAGCGAGGCTTCCCCAGGAAGGTCAACCAGGTCAAACATGCTCAACTTGGTGAGCGCCGCCTTGTTGTAACCGTAGAAGCGGCAGGCTGCCGGGTTGGCATCGACAATTATCCCCGTGTCTGCCTCCATCAACAAAATTACGGTCTGGTTGTTTTCGAACAAACTGCGATAGCGCTCCTCGCTTTCACGCAATGCCAGCTGTGCCTGAAGGCGTTCTTCAACTTCGCGCTGCAGCTCGGCGTGGACTTTAGCGTTTTTGAGCGCCGTGGCAGCATAGGCGGCGAACGTCTCCGCCAGGGCCAGCTCTTGAGCGGTGAAGAGCATTCCCAGGCGGTTCAGGCACATCGCCCCCAGCACCTGACCGTCAGCGATGAATGGAGCCACACACACCCGCTCATCTTCATCGCGTGGCGTCCCCGGGATTTGATGACCGACAGGTTCCTCGAAAGCGTTATTGAAGATCAACCCCTGTTGGTGTATTACAGCCTGGCCGGTCAGGCTACCTTCGACTTCGAGCGGCTCAGACAGAATCTGCTCGGCGTAGTCCTCCATAGCGACTACCGGAGTGAGCGTTTTCCCGTCGGATTCGAGCAGGTAGAGAGTACACCCGTATGCTGCCATGATGTCCTTGGCCCCCTTGCCAATGCGCTCCAGCACTTCCTGGAGGTCGAGGCTCTCGGTCATGTAACGAGCGGTTTCGATCAATCGCTCCTGTTGGTAGGTCTGGTTTTGTAAAGCCCGTTGGGCTTGCTGGCGCGCGTGAATGTCCTGGCGGAGTTCTTCGCGGATACGAAAGTAATACACCAGGATCATCCCCAGTCCCACAGTAAAAGATAGCAGCGAAGCCAGCAGGAATCCCCAAGGCGCAAACCAGGTAACCGGGCGCAGCAAAGGATAATTCATCTTGTGCAAACCCCACAGGATGAACGCCCAGCCTGTGAGCGACTTCCCTGGCCCAGCGATTTTGTTAGAACGGAGAAACTCCACTCCGGTGAGGATATAGATGCTACCCAACAAGATAAAGGTGGGAGTAGTGAGGAATTGGAAAGAAAGTGCTTGGAGCGAAGCGTAGGTGATCCACAGTATGCCGATCGCCGTCAAGGCGATAAACCATTTCGAAATAGACCGTCCCAGGAAGGCGTATGTGCCCCATAATAATAAAACACCACTGATCCAGGTTGATAACTGGTCAGCGAAGGTTAACACAACTGATGTCTCGTTCAAACTGGCCCATAATTGAAAGACGAGGCGCAACACATAAACGCACCAACTGAGCGTCCAAAATCCGAGGGATCGTTCCTTATCCTGCAAATAAAGGTAAAAATAGATGCAGGCTAGGAAAACGATGCCAGCCAGGCTGGCGATCAGCGCCGGGTTTAACCACTGCATAAATCAGTCCTTTTCATTTTTGATGATCTACGATAATCTCGGTTGGCTCAGGCGAACGAACTTTGTCCGCTTTGGCAAGCTGCCCATCGTTAGAGCCGCTTTTCCATGAAAAAAACTGGTAATGATGCTTGCCTTGGCCCTTGACGCGATACATGGCTGCGTCCGCGAATCGCAACAGGTCTTTGGCCTCGCTGCCATCTTCGGGGTAAAGGCTGATGCCGATGCTGCCGGAGACTGATAATTCCTGGCCTTCCAGAGTGAATGGCCTGGACAGGGAGGCGAGGATCTTCTCGGCAATAACCGCCGCGTCCTCGGGACACCGGATGTCCTGGAATACGAAGGCGAACTCATCCCCGCCCAATCGGGATACAAGATCGCTACTTCGCAGAGTTTGCTTAAAGCGCTCAGCCACCTGCTGCAGCAGCACATCACCCTTGGAATGGCCAAGCAGGTCATTTACGGATTTAAAACCGTCTAAATCGAGGAAAAAAACTGCCACGCGGTATCCGTTGCGCCTGGCCGAGAGCAGGGAGTGGTTGAGGTGCTCGTAGAGCAGGGCGCGATTGGGCAGAATCGTAAGCGGATCGTGAGTCGCAAGGTGTTTGAGGTGTTTTTCCGCCTTAAGCTGTTCGCTGATGTCGTGGTACAAGGCCAATCCACCGATCTGCTGTCCGTCAACCATGACCGGCACGCCAGAAATATCGAGGTGCAGGAGGTGACCGTCCTTGCGGCGGCGCTGGCCGGTTTTCTTGATCTTTTGGCCAGCCAAGATGCGCTGGGTATAGGAGTGAGCTTCTGCCCAGGTAGCGGAGGTGGTGATCAGATCGTCGAGGTCCTTGCCTACCACCTCGCCCTCCGTATAGCCAAACAGCTCTTCGAAGGACGGGTTGCAGGCCAGGATGTGGTGCTCACGGTCCAGGGTGACGATGGCGATCGGGCTGTTCTCCACTAAAGCCTGGTAGAACTGTTTCTGACGGAAAATCTCAGCGGTGCGTTCGGCGATGCGCTGTTCGAGAGTGGCGAGGATCTCCTTCAGCTCACGATTCTTCTCATTCAGCCGGTCTTCGTGGCGATGAGCGTGTCCCAACGCAGCTTGAACACTCTGGCCGGCGACATGGATCAGCGCCACCCCCACAAGGAAAATCAAGATATGCAGGGTGTAGCTGCGGGAGAGGGTCAGCGCGAATAAGGCTTCTGGCATCCATCCTCGGTTGCTGGCCAGGTACATCCCCGTCAAAGCTAGTGCGCTCAGCCCAGCGAAACCCATAGCGAAGCGGGTACCCAGGAACAGGCCGGCCGCCAGAATCACCACCAGGTACCCTCCAACTGCTGGACTGCTCAGATCCCCATGGATGGCGGCTACTGTTAATGTCTCGCTGCCCCAGATAGCGGAGAGGAATATGGCTGCTGATAGTTTCAACCGGCCGCGCCGCAGGGTTACCAGGGCGAGTATCGTAAATAAGTCGATCAGACCAAAGAGTACCATAACCAAGTCCGGGACCGGGCTTTTTGGGAGCAAGATCAGTGCGAAGATGAACGTGACGAAAAGCGTGATCAGCAGGAAGTGGTACTGCGTGCGGGCGCGGCGTGCCAGCTCGCCGTCTTCGAATGTCGGGGGAGTGAGCAAGTGCCAAATGTAGCTGATTAAAGACGGCTGCTTCATGTCAATTTAACCTGGGAGTTCGAGTGTGACAGATAGCCAAGTGAAGTGAGGTTTTGTTTTTGCCTGGCACCGGAATATTTGTGCAGCAGGTCGGTAATCTCCTCTACTGGTAGAGCATGGCTGATCAAATATCCTTGGATGTGATCACACTGTTGCGATTTTAAAAACTCTAGCTGCATTTCAGTCTCCACCCCCTCGGCGACCACGTTTAATTTCAGGACGTGCGCCATGGCAATGATGGCAGAGGTGATGGCTGCATCATCGGGATCGCTGATCACATCGGAGATAAAGGATCGGTCGATCTTCAGAGAGTTGACCGGGAAGCGCTTGAGATAACCGAGAGCGGAATAGCCACTGCCGAAATCATCGATCGAAACCTGTACCTCGACCCCGCTGAGCTCAACAAGCGTTCTGATCGTCAGGTCGATGTCCTGCATGGCGGTCTTCTCGGTGATCTCGATCTCCAGGCATTGGGAGGGGAAGCCGGTTTCAACCAGGGTGGATTTGACTAGCTGTGGCAGGTTTTTTTCCATGAACTGGCGGGCGGAGATGTTCACAGCCATGCGTAAATCCGGGAAACCAGCCTTATGCCAAGCGCGCCCCTGGGTGCAGGCTTTCCTCAGCACGAAGGCACCGACCGGTACGATCAGCCCGGTCTCCTCGGCCATGCCGAGGAAATCCGCCGGGGTAAGCAGGCCGCGTCCTGGGTGCTGCCAGCGTAGCAGCGCTTCTACCCCGATGATCTGACTGCTTTGCAAGGAAAGGATCGGTTGGTAGACCAGACTCAATTGCTCCCGGTCGATAGCCTGGCGCAGATCGGCCTCCAACTCCAGCTGGGTAAGCACCTGCACGTGCATCTTGGAATCGAAAATCTCGTAGCGCGCTTTGCCCCTGGCCTTGGCGCGGTACATGGCGTTGTCGGCATCGCGCAGCACCTCCTCTGTTCGCTGGTAGCGACTGGAAACCGGGGCGATGCCGATGCTGGCGGTGGTGAAGACTCGCTGCCCGTTCAGTTCAAACGATTTAGTGAGTTCGCGTTGGAAGCGTTCGGCGATGCGCGTGGCGTCGCTGACCTGTTTGATGTCTTCGAGCAGGATGGCGAATTCGTCGCCTCCGAAGCGGGAGATCGTGTCGCTGGTGCGTAAGCAGCCAAGTAAACGGCGTGCAATGGCGATCAGCAGCAAGTCCCCGGTGGCGTGGCCCAGGCTGTCGTTGACCATCTTGAAGCGATCGAGGTCCATGAAGAGCACCGCCGCCAGGTAGTCGGAGCGGCGCTTGGCGCGCTCGATCACATGTCCCAGGCGATCCATGAATAGGGCGCGATTGGGCAGGTCAGTTAATTCATCGTGCAAAGCCTTGTGCTCTAATTGTTGTTCCGTCCGTTTGCTGTCGGTGATGTCTGTCTGCGAGCCAGCCAGGCGCGCCGGGCGGCTACCGTTATTGTTTACGGCCAACCCACGGTAGAGCATCCAACGGTAAGCCCCATCTTTGTGGTTGACGCGGAATTCGCTTTGCAGGTGTGGGGTCCGCCCCTCCAGGTGTAGATTAATATCTTCCTTAAGTTTCGTGAGGTCTTCGGGATGCACGCGCCTGAACAATTCTTCTGGTTGGTCACCAATTTCCCCATCCTTATAGCCGAGCATGGACTTCCAACGGGGAGAAAAGTATATGGTACCAGTATCCAGATCCCAATCCCAGATGCCGTCATTGGCGCCGCCTACCGCCAGCGCATACCGCTCTTCGCTGACGCGCAGCTTATCTTCCTCAGATTTAAGCGATTCCAGCATATGATTGATCTCGAAACCGAGTTTTGTAATTTCATCGTTGCCTTTCACCTGCAGGCGAGCGGTGTGATCGCGGCTCATGCCAATCGCCTGTACATCCTGATTCAGACGCGTCAAGCGCAACAGGACCAGGTTTTCTAACTGGAACATTGCCAGGCCTCCAAAGACCAGGCAAACCGCCAATAAGGAAATGATGAAATAGGAAAGCGTGGACTGGCCTTGCTTGTAAATGGTGCGGGGAACACCAACTCTTACGATCAAGGCTGGTGTGCCGGTGATACCTTTCATCAAGCCGTATCCGAAAACTGTCTGCCCGTCTAGAGGCTGCACGTATATCGGCTCACCCTCCTCTGGAAATGAGCTTAATATCTCCCCAATGTCTGGCTCCAGGTGAGGTGTTTTTATCGGTATGATCGAAACCGCCAGGTGAGTCATTCGAGAGAGTCGTTCGACTTCTGACAAATCCAGGAAACGACCAAATACCAGGGTTCCCCTGGCTGGCCCAGAATCCTCGCTGGTCAGGATCGACCGTGCGACGACGATCATAGCGGCTTTGTCTAGAGGTGCGATCCCCGTCAGGCTGCTTTTTGTTTCTGCATCACAAGTAAAAATTGGGTGATCGGAAAGGAGTGGTAAGAGTTCCGGTGGGACAGGTATCTCTTGATGGGCAGTTAGATCGTAAGCTTTCCCGAAAAAGGGCTCGCCGGCGCAATCCAGGTATAGCGCCAGATTGAGGCGAAGGCTATCGAAGGTCGCGTTCATCAAGTTGTCTTCAACGTATTCAAGGTATGTCCCCCCGGCGAAGGAGTAGCTGTCGTCCCAGCTGGCCCAATCTATAGTGGTGCCATCCAGATTGGCGAGATCGAAGGTGATAGCATCCAGGACACGCTCGACATCCTGGTGGGCGCTCTGCGCCTCCAGGCGTTTGAAACTGCCCAGCAGGAGCAAGCGCGAAGTGGCGACCAGGGCTGCTAGCAAGACCAGCCCCGTTATGCTGATGGTGAGCAAGGTCTTCCGGCGAACTGACATCAGACTCCCTAGTGGATTTCTGCCCATCTGCAGAGCCGATGTTGCGAGAGGAGACGAGCCAGGAGGGACAGAGCTGACAGTGAGGCGTTGAAGCTGACCACCGAAGACGATAAAGGAGCGAGGTTAATTGAGAGATACTTCGGTGGACTCATAAAAGATATTCTACAATTCAGTTGGTTTAAGAAACTTCCATTCTTGCAAGTTGGGATTCCAAAAGCATTAAGAACAATATGGGTGTTCCTTTGCTACAATAAGGACGGAAAAAACTTCCCGGGAGATCGCGGGAAAGAGCTACAGAATAACTTCCCAGAAGATCATTGACAATGGGAACCCAATCTGAAAGAGCCCATGCCAAAAGAGCGCTTCTAAGCCAAATCTTCTGGGAAGCTGAGCGGGGTAGGTCTTCTGGGAAGTTGACCGGGGGGATGTAACAAATCGGAGTGTTTAGCGTTATTTATATTGGACGTGGGTGATGATACGTCTGGGGGGAAAGGGTGGGTTGCCGGTCTTAGCGGTGATAAACTGGCCATCACCCCGCCCAAGCAATTATCGGTAGCTGGTACCTTCATAACCTACTTCTCCCTCCTGCACGCCACCGCCTGGGTTTCTCTCCTTTACCAGGCGGTCGGCGTTTAATCAATGAAGACTTCCGCAGTCAAACCCCAGCGGACTCCAGGTGGAACTTGGGGTAATTTGTACCTTAACAGAAAAGCGCCACCGTCCTCCTTCTCAACATTGGGGATAATGGCAGTCACGATCCCCTCGACCTGTATCCCAGACAGCGCCTCGAAGGTGATCGCGCCGCGGTTTCCAATGGCGATGCCAGTCACGTCGAAATCGTCCAGATGGACTTCGACGCTCAAGTCGGTTAGGTCGGCAACTTGTTTTCGTTTTATACCGCCCTATTGAATCACGGCTCTCGGTATCGCGAAAGGGGCTGCCCATCTCTTTTCGGACAGCCCCACGATAAGTTGTCTTATGCTAGTGCTAAATCGATTATCCTGGTTGTCCAGGCTGCACGGGACCAATGCGGTAGGGGCGCATCATCTCATTGTCCTCGTGCTCGACGATGTGGCAGTGCCAGACGAATTGGCCCGGCGTGTCGAACTTGGCCCGTAGGCGGGTAACCTCACCCGGATAGGCGATGACCGTGTCCTTCAAGCCATTCTCCCAGGCTTCCGGTGGCCTTATCGTGCCAGTCAACTCTACAGGTTGTACCGGCTCGCCTGTGTCAGGATCGAGCACCAACCCTTCCCGGTTCACAACTTCAAACGTAATCTCGTGGATATGCATCGGGTGGGCATCGGCGGTGAAGTTGTAGAATTCCCACACCTCGGTGTCGCCCACGTTCGGGTTCTCGCTGACTGGGTCGGCCCACATCTTGTGCATCGCCATGCCGTCACCATCCACATTTCCCAGCACGGCCTCCGACGGCCCGTCGTGGACATTTGACATCATCTCGATCAATGCCAGAGGCCGCGTAAATGTCTCAGCTGGAAGCGGGGCGAGGGCTGGAAGCACCAGGAATTGCGGCGGCGTGGTGGGATCGGGCGCAACGGCCGGCCCGACGTTAAATGCCATCACCTGGCCGGTAGAGTCCGGATCGGACGCCGGCGTGGGGAAGCCACCGAAGGGCTCGTCCGGGCCGACATTGGCCAGGATGTGAGAGCCCTCTGGGACGTTAGTGAAGTCAACGATGAGATCGGCACGCTCGGCCAGGCCCATCAGCAGTTGGTTGCCGTGGTCCGCGGTGATGTTCACAGGCGCGGCCAGGAAGCCGCCCTCGTTGCCGATCTGCCAGACTTCCACGCCCGGGATATTACTGAAATCCAGGATCAGGAAGCGCGACTGGCAGCCGTTCAGGAAGCGGAAGCGGTAGCGGCGCTGCTCGACGTTCAGGAATGGCCAGGTGTTGCCATTGACCATGATCATGTTGCCGAAGAACTCGGGGTTCCAGATCGGCGAGACATTGCTATCCGGGATGAACGGTCCAGTGAATTCGTCGAAGAAATCGCGCGTGTCCGGGTAGAACAGCGAGCCGTTGAGGTTGAACGAGCGGTCCTGCACGGCGATGGGGATCTCGTAGTAGGTCTTGTTGGGCGGGAACTTATCGCCCGCCTTGGGGGCAGGACCGGGCAGCACAGCGGTCGTGCCGAAGCGGCTGTCGATCACCGCCTTATCGCCGGCCGGGCCGCCGCGCACGATGTAGAAACCAGCCGGGCCGGCATATACGTTCAGGCGGGTCATACCCAGGGCGTGGTCGTGGTACCAGATGGTCGAGGCGCGATTCGCGTTCGGATACTGGAAGGTGGCAAAGCCGGACCCCCAACTGGCCCCGTACTTGGCCTGCGCCTTGCCGGCGAAGAAGTTATACCAGGTGCCTTCGGTGGCGTAGCCGGAGGGGATGTTACCGGCATCTGGCAGGTACCAGGCCTCGGCGTAGCCATCGCTCTCGTCGCCGACGCCCACCGCGCCGTGCACATGGGTGACGATCGGCACCGGACCGAGGTACGGGCCGGGGGTTGAGGAAAAAGTGGGACGCGAATCTCGTGGACCATTCCCATATGCAGGATCGCTCCCTTGCGGCGGGTTGGCCCAGTGCAGGGTCGGGTCGACCGGCAGCAGGTGCGGCAGGTAATTCCCGTTGTCGTCCACCAAGTCGTTGATCCACTTGACCCGCACCGGCCTGTTCACCTGCGCCTCGATGGTCAGCGAGGGTGCATTGTGAATCAGCAGCGGGTTCCTGCCTGAGCCGGTCACCGCGCCGTAGCCCCACACGAGCGTCCCATCTGCCTCGGGTCCGGATAAATCTTGGTAGAAGCTCGCGGGAAGTATTATTTGTCGGAACTGGCGCATCGAGATCTCGTAGTAATCGACGGGTTTGCCGCCCTTCTGCTTGACCGTCCCGGCCTTCGGCATGACTGGCGGGATCAGCAAGGGAGTTACATACTTATCTACATCCCCGGGGTTGAGCGAACCGCCCGGGATCGCCGCCCAGGCGCGCAGCATCTTAAAGCGCAGTGCAGCTAGCGCACCGGCGCTGGCTGCACTTAACTTCAGAAATTCTCTGCGGGTGATCATAGCTACTCCTTTCTTTGAGAATGGTTTAATCATTGTATTTACCTGAATATACAGAATTTACGACTAAAGTGCAAATCGTGGAATACACGGGGTTTTCAGCTATCACTTGATTGAAAACTACGGTGATCATTCAATCCCTCCACGCACCTCCTTTCCATACCGTTCACCTAATCCCTGAATTTAAAGAATAACCGGCCCGCAGGCCGGTTTCGCTATTGGCTCCCCAAAGACCCAACCCACCTGGCTGATAGGACCTATTCCCCGGATCAGGCCTACCCCCCAGAAGGATAA
>Ga0209341_10006582_pt1 | contig 10377 bp, 5 predicted proteins | sample RifCSP13_2_FD_184020 | JGI IMG/M metagenome (GOLD analysis project Ga0209341, IMG submission 184020) | Soil microbial communities from Rifle, Colorado - Rifle CSP2_sed 13_2 (SPAdes) (version 2) | ecosystem: Environmental > Terrestrial > Deep subsurface > Rock core/Sediment | place: Rifle... | reverse complement strand
CCGAGCTCGTGCCTCAGGTTCCCGACGCCGACGAGCACGTCCACGAGCTCGCGCTGGAAGTCCGGGAGCCGCTCGAGCGATGGGACCGCCTCCACGTACTTTCTCAGGGTCGTATCGACCGTGTCCGCGATCGAGTTCATCTTGGCGACCGCGGCGCGACGGGACCGCTCCTGCCGGGTCACGCCCTTCCCCGTCGCCTTTGCGGCGCGGCGGAGCGCCTTGTTGAGCAGCTCCTGCGCGGTCGGCACCGTAGGGATTGGGAACACGGACCTTCATCGCCCCGCGCGGATTAAGCTTGGCTCAAGGGAAGGTCGGAGGGAAGAGGATGAAGAAGACCGCCACGCGGTTGAACCCCGCGAGGAAATTGCTGAGGATGAACTGGCGGCGATCGATCGCCTTCCCCTCTTCGTTGAAGATCCCGTAGAAGTACAGGACGGCGGTGTCCGACATGAGGGGGATGCTCAGCAGGATGTACAGGCCGATCGACCCCGACCAGCGGACGAACCGCTCGAGCGCGTTCAGGATTTTCGCGAAGATCTGCGCGCGCTGGGACCACCTGTGGATCGCGCCCTCGACCTTCACGCCCAAGAGGAAGACGAGCCACGCGCCCACGGCTTTCCCCAGTGCGATCGCGAAGAGGGCGGCCACGAACAACCCGAGGTTGCGTTCCGCAATCGGCAGGAGGAGCGCGAACTCGATGGGAATCGGGAGGACGATGGCGACGAGGATCGCGTAGCCGAAGACGAGGAAGAAGTAGATGATGGGGTTGTTGACGAATCCGCCAAGGAATCCAGGAGATCGACCAAGAGCGGCCGAGTATTCGACTGGCCGTATAAAAAGGGGTCTCCGTGCTTTCCCGCAGGCCATCTACACGCGCCGTCATCCACTCATGCACCTACCGAAATCGGATCCTGAGACCTCCCTCCGCTGCGGTTCCGCCGGAAGAAGCGGACCGGTGCTCAGACCAAACCTTCAAGGCGCGTCCCGCCCTTCGACCGTCGAGGGGGACCGTGCGTCGAGGATGCCGTTTCGTCGTTGGCCTTGTGATTCTAGTGGCCGTGGCCGGGATCTCCGTGCCTCGGGCCTCCGCCGCGTTCGGACCGCCCGCCCTTGCGGATGCGAACCCACCCGCGGGTACGATCCTGAACCCGCTCCCGGGCGCGTGGCAAGGCAACCCGTACATCTACCTCCAGGTGGGCTTCACGGACCCGGACGGAATCGCGACGTCCTCGCTGTACATGGCGATCGACGGGATGTCTCTCGTTACCAACTGGAACAGTTTCGTGCTGTACGCCTCCGCTTCCGGGCTCGCGGACGGACCCCACACGGCGGAAGCGCGCGCGTCGGACCAGCTCGGGAACGGCCCTACGGTGCTCTCGTGGTCCTTCTCCCTCGACACGACGCGGCCCGAGGTCGAGATCACGAACCCGGCGGGGAACCCCGTGCTCGCGGACGGCTCCGTGATCCTGAGGTGGACGGGGACCGACACGGGGTCGGGAATTGATCGATACGAGGTGCGCCTCGACAACGGTCTCACTTTCGACGTCGGCAACGCGACGTCGTTCCCGTTCCACAACCTAGAGCCCGGGATCCATTACTTCCACGTGAGGGCGTACGACGTCGCGGGGAACTCCGACCCCTATTACGAAATCGCGGTCGCGACGGTTCCTCCGGCCGCGCCCCCGCCACCGAATCCCGCCAACACGACGCTTGTCGTGAGCCTTCCCAGCGAGGTCCCGTCGTGGGCGGTCGCGCTGATCGCGATCAACGTCGTCGAGCTCGCCGCGATTGTCGGGCTCGCCTTCCGCCAGCGCAAGGAACCACGAGGGAGCAATCGACCGAACGAGTGAACGCGGCGCTCGCGCGGCTAGGCCATCGCGACGAACCGCTCGCCAAGCTGCGCGCGGTCGAGCTTGTGGAGACGTCCGTCCCGCGTGAGGAGGACCACCCGGGAGTCCTCCCTTTCGGAAGCCCTCTGATAGCCCAACTTCGCCGCCAACCGGTCCGCGAACTCGCGGATCATCGCATGGCTCGGCATGTTGTCCACGGTCAGCCGAAGGCGGGATTCGCCCACGAACATGTACGCCTTGCACTCGATGAACATCGGCCCCGCAAGCGCATCGAGCGCGGCGTACTCATCCTCCCACCCGAGGTTCCAGCCCGCGACCAGCGTGTGCCGAATCACCGTGCGCGTCTTCAGCTCCGAGAGCAGTTCGAGCGTCTCGCGCAACTTCTTCCATTCGTGGTCCGACTTCGGGACCATCAGCCTCTGATACACGTCCCAGTTCGGCGCCGCCACGGTCACGTAGAGCTGCGTCGGCAGCTGGCCCTTCACCGCGAGGCGCCGGAGGACGGAGGGCGTCGTCCCGTTCGTCACGAGGAACGTCGTCATCCCGCGGCGGTGGTACGACTCGATCATCTCCCCGAGGCGGCGGTACAGCGTCGGCTCGCCGGTGAGGGAGATCGCGACCTGGTTCGGGTGGAGCGACTCAACGTACCGCTCGTGCGGCACGCGAGAATCGCCGCCGTACCCGGAGAGGAGCTTCCGCTGCGCCTCGATCGCGCCGTCGATGACGAAGTCCGGGTCGTCCGCGAGCTGCAGGGAGTCGGAGCCCCACTCCTGCGCCCGCCAGCAGAACTGGCACGCGAGGTTGCACGCGTCCACGGTCGGCGTCATCTGGAGGCAGCGGTGGCTCTCGATCCCGTAGAACGTTTCCTTGTAGCACCCGACGCCCGTCGTGAGCTTCGACTTCGCCCAGTGGCACACCTTCACGCCGCTGTGCTCGCCGACGATCTTGTACCCCTGGCGTTCGAGGACCTCGCGCTTGGCGGCGTCGACCATCCGGTCTCGGATGACAGCCCCCCTAATCCCGCTTTCGGAATTCGGAGCGGCGGGGCGGCACGGGATTTGCCTTTTATAGCCCGGAACTCCTCAGGCACTCGTCGGTTGGAGGGGTCCGGTGGAGGACCCGACGGACGGAGTCAGAGGGGGCATGCGCGCGATTTCCCGGCCGAGGGGTGTGGCGATCCTGAGCGCACTCGTCATCGTTTCCTCATTGTTCCCCGTTCCATCGTCGGCGACCCAGCGGCTCGACGCCGCGCAGTCCCCGGAGCCACCGGAGCCGGCAACCCCATTGACCTTGATCGTGGGCCAGGTCGGCCAGATGATCACCCGGAACCCGCTCCCCGCCATGGCGAACGACGTCCCCACGTCGGCGGTCCTGTACCGGGTGTACGACACGGTCGTGCTGAACCACCCGATCACCGCGGAGGTGACCCCCTACATCGTGAAGGGCGTGGACTACAACGAGGACGGGATCTTCGAGACGTCCGAGTACGGCGTGTTCGCCGAGCAGCCGGCGGCGATGACGCCCCTCGAGGTCGCGCTCTATTACGACTTCAATGGGGTCCGGTGGCACGACGGCGTGCAGATGACACCGTGGGACCTGTTCTTCTCCTACCACGTGAACGCGATGAACCCACGGTTCAACACAGACCTCCGCGTTCTCTTCTGCGCCCCGTTCGCCACGTACGAATCGTGCGGCCGGCAGCTCGGGGTCGCGCCCGTGACGAAGAACTGGCAAGGCGAGGGCCTCATGGCGGGCGACCCCGCCCTCCGCGTCGCCGTGAAGCTTACGCTGAACGAACCGTTCGCCCCGTTCTACGAGGCGACGATCGCGCCCGTGATGCTCCCGATGCACGTTTGGTCCCGAACCGGAGGGGGACGTCACGCGGACTTCGGGTGCGCGATTTGGATTCCGCCGATGGAGGCGGCCGCGAGAGGCATCCCGGAGTGCGGCAACCCGAACCCCGCGCGATGGGGCACTGGCATTGCAAGCACGGATGTCGTCCCGGGCAGCTCGCCGTATCTGTATCCGAACGCGGAGGCGTGGAACCCGACGGACGCGGACGTCATCGGCCACGGCCCCTTCCGGTTCGTGTCCTGGATCTTTGGCGTGGAGACCCAGCTCGCCCGCAACGACGACTTCTTCACGGGCGTGGATCCCCAGACGGGCACCGTGTTCGACCCGCGGCTCACGACCGTCCTGAAGAAACCGACGACCGACGGAATCCGATTCCTCGCATACGCGAGCGCGGACTTGTGCGCGAACGCCCTCAACATCAGCGCCGTCGACTTCTGTCACGCGAACCTCCCCCCGGCCGTGATCCCGGCGCTCCGAAGCAATCCCGCGGTCGCTATGGAGTTGAACCCCGAGCCCGGGTTCTTCTACGTAGGGTACAACATGCGGAAGGCCCCGTTCGGTTACCTGCTGAACGACTCCGCGAACGACGTGGGCTACTGGTTCCGCCAGGCCGCGGCCCACCTGGCGAACAAGACGTACCTCGTGGACGTCCTCCTGCGCGGCTTCGCGATCGTCGGTCACGGATTCGTGAGCCCCGCGAACACGTTCTGGTACAACGACAACATCCCGAAGCCCGCGTACAACCTGACGGAGGCGGCGAACCTACTCGACTCTCCTGAGGCGGGCGCGGCGGGGATCGGCCCCGACCCACCGGGTGCTTGCTCGCCTTCGACGCCGAACGGGTGTCGCCAGCTCCCCGGCATCGGGAACGCGTCCTTCGAGATCCTGACGCCGAACATGACGTACGACCCGGTCCGCGCGACCGCGGGCGCGATGATCGCCGCGAGCATGCGGGCGGTGGGGCTGAACGCGAATGCGACGGAGCTGCCGTTTCCCACGCTCGTTAGCCGGATCAACCAGCCCGACTTCGACATGTACATCCTGGGATGGCGCATCGGGGGGACGGACCCCGACTACCTGTTCAGCTTCTTCCACAGCTCGAACGAAGCGCCGGTGGGACAGAACTACCCCGGCTTCCGGAACGCGACGTTCGACGCGGTCATCGACGCGTCCCGCGCGGAGATGGACCGGGCGACGCGGCAAAGCCTCATCTTCCAGGCCCAACAGATCCTCTCCGACGCCCGCCCGTACGAGGTCCTCTACTATCGGACGAACGTGGAGGCGTACCGCCGAGACCGGTGGGTGAACTGGTCCGTCCAATCCGGCACGATCTGGAACTACTGGTCCCTCCTCGGCATCCGCCCGCCGTTCGGATACAACATCACCGTGGACACCTCCCCGGCGGGCCTCCAGGTCTTCGTCGACGGCTCCCCGTACGCGGCACCCTACACGTTCCCATGCTCCCTCGGGGACACGAGCACCATCGGAGTCCCGTCTCCCCAGGGCGTGGGTCAAACGCGGTTCTCGTTCGCGTCGTGGTCCGACGCCGGGGCGCAGACCCACGTGATCGGATGCGCGGCGAACGCAACCTACGTCGCGACCTTCCGGGCCGAATACGAGATCACGGTCGATTCCTCACCCCCGGGCATCCCCCTCCGCGTGGACAACGTTTCCGTGACTCCGCCCTATTTGTTCTGGTGCGAGGACGGCTCGGCGCACCTCGTCGAGGCGCCCGACCCGATCACGATCCCCGAAACGATCATTCGATTCCAGTACTGGTCGGACTTCATGCCCCGGGCCCATTCCATCGGTTGCGGCGGGCCCGCGTCGTACGTCGCGTACTACCTCGTGGAACACATGGTGGTCCTGGATACCGCTCCCTCCGGCCTCCAGCTCCTGGTCAACGGGAACGTCGTCAGCACGCCGCAAGCCACTTGGTGTCCGGAAACGGATCACTGGACGCTCGAAGCCCCAACGCCCCAGGTCGTCGGAGCCGTGCGGTATGTGTTCGCCTCGTGGTCCGACGGGGGGAACCGGACGCACTCCGTCGTCTGTGCCCGTCCTGCGACCTACGTGGCGACGTACTCCGCGGACGCGTACCGCATCACCCTCGACACCTTGCCGTCCGGGCTGCAGGTCGAGGTCGACGGCTCGGCCTATGCGGTTCCGTACGCGTTCTGGTGCTCGGCAGGGAACACCGCCACCCTTGGCGTCCTGTCGCCTCAAGGCTCCGGCGCAACGCGCTATGTGTTCGCCGGATGGTCGGACGGCGGCACGCAGACCCACACGATCGCGTGCTCCGCGCCCGCGACGCTCACCGCGAACTTCGCGACGGAATACCAGGTCACCCTGGACACGTGGCCGACCGGTTGGGTCGTGGAGTTCGACGGCGCTCCCGCGACGGCGCCCGCCACGTTCTGGTGCTCGGCGGGCACGACCCCAGGCGTCGCGGCGCCTTCTCCGCAGACTTTCGGCGGCACGCGGGCCACCTTCGTTTCGTGGTCCGACGGCGGGGCACAAAGCCACGCGATCGCTTGCATCGGGCCGACGGCCATTGCCGGTATGTTCTCCCGGGAGTTCGAGGCAACGATTCGGACGGTGCCCGACGGTCTGGCGGTAGAAGTCGAGGGCTCGCCCCACACGGCGCCCTACCCGCTCTGGTGCGCGGAGGGGGGGTCCGTGACCGTGTCCGCGAGCTCGCCGCAGGGCACCGGCGACCGCCGCCACGTCTTCGTCTCGTGGTCCGATGGCGGTGGATCCGCCCACGCGATCTCCTGCGTCGGCCCCCTTCAGCTCACGGCGACGTTCGCCCTGCAGTTCCGAATCTCGCTCGGCACCGCACCGACGGGCCTCCAATTCCTCGTGGACGGGGCCGTGGTGACGGCGCCCCACGAACGCTGGTGCACGGACGGCGCGACCCTTTCCGTCGAAGCCCCTGCCTCCCAGATCCTGGAGGGTCGGGAGTATCGGTTCGAGAACTGGTCGGACGGGGGCGCGCGGGCGCGCAACGTGACGTGTAACGGGGCCCTCGCAGCGAACGCCTCGTACGCGGTGCAGACGCCCGGCGGCGCTCCCCTGGATCCCCTCTGGATCGGCTGGGGTGTGGCGGCGGTCCTCGCCGTGCTCGTCGTCGGGACGCTCCTCTGGCGCAGATCGCGGAAGCGAAAGGACGCTGCGCCGAGGAGGTAGTCTCGCCCCGACTCGCGTTCGATACGTTCTTATGGCCACAAAACGCCGTACCAATTCGCTTTTCACCCCGGAGCTCGTTCCGCCCACCGTGAGGGGGTTCGTGGGGTCTGCGGCGGTGATCGTTTTCTTGCTCCTCTCGTCGAGCGTTCCGCTCGCGGGGGCGGAACCCGTTCCCCCAGAACCGACCGTGGACCCCGTCCTCAAGGTCGGCAGCCCGGACGAGATGAAGACCCGGAACCCGCTGCCCGCCATCGCGTCCGAAATTTGGACGCGCTCCGTGCTCGACCGGGTGTACGCCACCGTTCTGCTCCGGAATTCGACGACGGAGGCGCCGATCGCGTACATCGCGAAGGGCGTGGACATCGACGAGGACGGGATGTTCGAACCCTCCACGGAATACGACGCGTGGGCGGAGCAGCCCGGCGCAACGACGCCCCTCGCGATCACCGTCTACTACGACTTCAATGGCGTCCGGTGGCACGACGGGATGCAGATGGACGTCTGGGACCTCTTCTTCTCCTACCACCTGAACGCGATGCACCCCATCTGGAACAGCGCCCTCCGCATCCTGTTCGCTGGCGGGACCGCCGAGACGTACGAAAGGGGCCTCCGGCAGCTCAACGTCTCGTTGGCGGTGAAGAGCTGGGAGGGCGAAGGGATTCTGCCGGGCGACGCGAGCCTCCGGATCGCGTTGGCATTCACCCTCAACGGACCGTGGGCGCTGTTCCCCCGGACGCTTTCACCGAAGCTCTTCTCGATGCAGGAGTGGTCTCGGACCGGCGGCAACCGGCACGCGGACTTCGGATGCGCGATCTGGATCCCGACCGCCGTGGCGGTGGCGCGGGGGATCCCGGAGTGCGGGACGAGCGACCAAACCCTGTGGGGACAGGGCGTGAAGCCGACGGACATCGTGCCTGGCAGCAAGCCGTTTGACTACGCCTCGGCGGAAGCGTGGCCGATGACGGACGCGGACGTGGTGGGCAGCGGCCCGTTCACATTCGCCGCATGGATTCAAGGCGTGCAGTCGACCTTGGATCGCAACGACGACTACTACATGGGGGTTGACGCCGCCAACGGCACGGTGTACGATGGGGTGTTACCGACACGCATCCACAAGCCGTTCATCGGCGGCATCCGGTTCCTGGTGTACCGGACCATGCTGCTCCTCGTGCTGGCGCTCCAGGCCAATGAAATCGATTACATTCACTGGAACATTCCCCCCGAGTTCGTCCCGGAGCTCCTCAGCCATCCTGAGATCGCCATCACGGCGAACGCGGAACCGGGGTTCTCGTACCTCGGCTACAATCTCCGCCGGCAGCCGTGGGGCTACAACCCGACGAACCAGAGCCGGGACGACGGGTTCGTCCTGCGATCCGCGGTTGCAGGTATAATCGACAAGCGAGCCATCGTCGTGAACCTGCTGCAGAACTTCGGCTTCATCGGCTACGGCGTGGTCAACCCGGCGAACACATACTGGTACAACGACAACATCCCGAAGTATCCCTATGACCTCGTGTGGGCGATGGCCATCCTCGACTCCCCGGAGGCGCGCGCCGTCGGCATCGGCCCCAAGCCCAGCGGGCAAATCGACACCCTGTGCGACCAGAACAACCCGGGCCAGTGCCGGACCCTGCCGCGGCTCGGGAACCAGCCGTTCTACATCTTGACGCCCGCGGCGGACTACGACCCCGTCCGGAGCGCTGCGGGGGCGATGATCGCCTCCGCGATGCGATGGGTCGGGCTCAATGCGGTCGCGCAGCCGACGGCGTTCGGTTCGATTCTTACGGCGATTACTACCCACTCGTTCGACCTCTACATCCTCGATTGGGGCCTTGACACGATCGACCCCGACTACATGTTCGACCTGTTCCACAGCTCGAATGCGCCGGCAGGCCAGAACTACGTCGGGTTTAACAACGCGACATTCGACGACGCGATCGACCGGTCGCGCGCAGAGCCCGACCGCCCCACACGCCGCGGTTACATCTTCACCGCTCAACGAATCATCGCAGAAGCCCGGCCGTACGAAGTCCTGTACTACCGCACCAGGATTGAGGCGTACCGCCAAGACCGCTTCGTGAACTGGACCCTCTCCTTCGGCACGCTGTGGAACTACTGGTCCCTCCTCGGCATCCACCCGCCGGACGCGTACGTCATCAACGTCACGACATCACCTCCCGGGCTCTCAGTCGTCGTCAGGGGGATCACGCAGGCCGCGCCGGCCATGGTCGCCTGCACGTCGGGCCAGACGATCCTCGTGGGCGTCTCCTCGCCGCAAATCGTCGGCGGTTCCCGATTCACGTTCGCGTCCTGGTCCGATGGCGGTGCCGAGTGGCACGCAATCTCGTGTACGGGGAACGCGACCCTTACGGCGACTTTCTCCACGGAACATCTCCTCACCGTGGAGACCGTGCCCTCCGGACTGGATGTGACCGTAGAGGGCGCCACCGCCCCTGCACCGGTTTCGCGGTGGTGCCCGGAGGGCTCGACAATCACAATCTCCGCGCCATCGCCCCAAGGGACCGGTGACACCCGTCACGTGTTCGTTTCGTGGTCCGACGGCGGGAGCCGGACGCACTCAGTCACCTGCACGGTCCCTGCGACCTACGTGGCCGCGTACTCCGCGGACGCGTACCTCGTCACTGTCGACACCTCCCCGTCCGGGCTGCAGGTCGAGGTGGACGGTTCCGCCTATGCGGCGCCGTACGCGCTCTGGTGCTCGGCCGGGACTACCGCCACCTTGAGCGTCCCGTCCCCTCAAGGCTCCGGAGGAACGCGGTACGTCTTCGCCTTGTGGTCCGACGGCGGCACGCGGACCCACACGATTTCGTGCACCGCGCCCGCGACAATCACCGCGAACCTCACGACGGAACATCTCCTCACCGTGGAGACCGAGCCCTCGGGGCTGGACGTGATCGTAGGAGACATCACCGCCCCCGCGCCAGTCTCTCGGTGGTGTGCGGAAGGTTCGACGACCGCGATTGCGGCGCCGTCGCCCCAGGGGACCGGGGACACCCGTCACGTGTTCGCCTCGTGGTCCGACGGCTGGAGCGCCGCCCACCAAGTCTCGTGCGCGGCTCCCACGACGGTCACGGCAACGTTCGCGACCGAGTACCGCATCACGGTCGACAGCAACCCCGCCGGCGCCCCGCTCACTCTAGATGGAGCTGCCGCGACCGTGGACGGGCTCTGGTGCAGCGAGGGCGGGACGGTGTCAATCGGAGCGCCGCGGGAAGCATCGTTAGGCGCCAGACCGTACCGATTCGTGCGGTGGTCGGACGGCGGCACACAGGAACATGAGGTCATCTGCTCGGCCCCCGCGCTGATCACCGCGACCTTCGAGGAGGTACTGCCCCCCGGGGAGATGCCTTTCATCGAGCAGTACAGGTGGGCCCTCTTGGGAATCGTTGTCGCGGCGGTCGTTTTGGCGGTGCTGTTCGCCGTCGCGTGGCGCCGGAAGAAGAAGCAGGCCGCGCCGTAGGAC
>Ga0209341_10006581_pt1 | contig 10378 bp, 8 predicted proteins | sample RifCSP13_2_FD_184020 | JGI IMG/M metagenome (GOLD analysis project Ga0209341, IMG submission 184020) | Soil microbial communities from Rifle, Colorado - Rifle CSP2_sed 13_2 (SPAdes) (version 2) | ecosystem: Environmental > Terrestrial > Deep subsurface > Rock core/Sediment | place: Rifle... | reverse complement strand
ATCGCAGTGTCCGTAGCGCACCAGTTGCTGCGAGCGGAATGCGTCGGGCGGTACGGCGCCGGCCGCAACCGGCGGAACGTCTTCCGCGGCCAGCGGCTCGAGGTAGCGCTCGGCGCGCGCGCGCAGCTCGCGCGGCATCTCGACCGAGCGTCCGCTGCGGCCCGAGATGATCGCGGTGGCGTGGCGCGCTCGGATGCGCTCCTCGCCCGCCACGCGCCCGGTGAGGCGCATGCGGATGGAGCTGCGCCCGATGCGCGTCGGCGCAAGCTCGAGCTCGAGCTGCTCGCCGAAGCGGACCGGTGCGAGGAACTCGCACTGCGTGCTCACGATCGGATTCCCGTAGCCGTGCTCAAGGAAGAACGCGGCGAACTGCATGCCGAGGCCGTCGCCGAACCAGTCCTCGACCGCGTCGTTGACGAGGTCGAAGAAGCGCGGCACCGACAGCGTCCCGGCCGGGTCGCAATGCGAGAAACGGATCTTCTGCGTGAGGACGAAGCACTCGGGCGCCGCTCGCCCGGGCGCCGGCGCCGTCAGACGGCACTCACGCGGCACAGCAGCGCGCGCAGCTGGTAGGTGCCCATCGCCGGGTCGTACGGCGGGCCGTTGTCGGTGAGCACGTTGGCGTTCGATTTCCACACGCCGTACTCGGGGGCCGGCTCCTCGGGGAACCACCAGCCGTGCTCGGCGTTGACGACGCGCGCATCGATCCCCTGCGAGAATTTCGCGCGCTGGCGGATGCGGCCGCGCCGCGTCTCGATCCACATCCAGCCGCCGTCGGCGATGCCGTGGCGCGCCGCGGTGTCCGGATGGATCTCGGCGCGCGGCTCGCGGTAGGCCTTCCTCAGGTTCGCGAGCTGCCGGTGCTCGGAGTTGAAGAAGAACGGGATGCGCCCGCCGGTGGTGAGAACGAGCGGGAACTCGCGCGCCACCTCGGGAGCGCTGAACGGGCTTTCGGGCGGCTCCTCGTAGTACGGCAGCGGCGCGTATCCAAGCTGCTCGAAGCGCGTCGAGTACAGCTCGATCCTGCCGGTCGGGGTGCGGAAGCCGCGCTCCTCGTACTTGCGGTAGCGGAAAGGCAGCTTGACGAAACCCTTGCGCTTCAGCTCGTCGAAGGTGAGCCCTACGCCGCCGTCGGCGAGCTGCCGGTCGAGCACCTCCTTCACCGGCTCCTCGCACAGCCCGAGCTTCATGCGGCGCGCGAGCGCGACGAAGATCTCCTCGTCCGACTTGCACTCGCCGATCTGCACCGTCTTCTGCTGCGCGAGCACGACGTTGGCCGCGATCGTGGGCAGCCCGACGATCTGATCCAGCTCCGGCCACGCGGCGGCGGGCAGCACGATGTCGGCGAGCTCGGCGGTCGGGGTCATGAACAGGTCCGCGCACACCATGAAATCGAGCTTGAGGAGCGACTCGTGCACCAGCCGGGAGTTGGCGTAGGTGGTGAGCGTGTTGTTGCCGAACACGAGGAACGCCTTGACCGGGTAGGGCTTGCCCTCGCGCATCGCCTGCAGCAGCGTCGGGATGTGCGCGGCGGGCAGATCGGCGCCCTCGCCGCCGAGCAGCCTGAAGCGCTCCGCGCCGAGGCGCTTGGCGCTCACCTCGGGGCCGAGGTTCTCGATCAGGCTCGGGAAGCGCCCGAGGCCCTTCATGCCGAACACCCAGCCGCCCGGCACGTCGATGTTGCCGGTGAGCGCCGGCAGCAGCGAGAGCGCGCGCACCGTCTGGATGCACTTCGGGGTGTGCTCGATGGCGCAGCCCCATTCGAGCATCGCGGGCTTGGTCTGCGCGAACAGGCGCGCCGCGGCCCGGATCTTGGGCGCGCTGACCCACGTGATCGGCTCGGCCCACTCGGGCGTGTAGCGCCCGACGTGCGCCGCGAGCGCCTCGAATCCGTGCGTCCAGCGCGCCACGAACTGCGCGTCGTAGAGCCGCTCGCCGATCAGCACGTTCAGCATCGCCAGCGCGAGCGCGTCGTCGGCGCCCGGGCGCACGCGCAGCCACACCTCGGCGCGCCTCGCGAGCTCGGTCTCGCGCGGGTCCACGACGATCAACCTGGGATTGGCGTCGAGCGCGTCGCGCACGTTGAAGCGCGTCTCGCCGTCGGGGCCCGAGTCGAGCGGATTGTGTCCCCAGTAAAGGATGCACTTCGGTGGCGTATCGCCGGTGAAGTCGCACACCGGGAAGTCGCCGAAGGTGAGCAGGCAGGTGTTGACGCGCGGATGGAAGCACTGCGCGAACCCCGGCTCGCACCAGTTCGGCGTGCCGAGCGCGTTCCCGAAGCGCGACACCCAGCGGATGTGGTGGCGGCCGGTGCCGGTGCCGAGCGCGATCGCCTCTGGCCCGTACTGCGCACGGATCTCGAGCAGCCGCGCGGAGATTTCGTCCAGCGCCTCGTCCCAGGAAACGCGCTGCCAGCGCCCCGAGCCGCGCGCGCCCAGACGCCGCATCGGGTGCTTCAGCCGGTCGGGGTGGTACACGAGGTCGCGCGCGACCGTGCCGATCGGGCACAGGCGCCCGCGGTTGAGCGGCGATTCGGGATCGCCGCGCACCTTGACCAGACGGCCGTCCTGCACGTGCATCAGGGTGCCGCAGCCGCCGTGGCAGGCGCGGCAGACGCTCTTCAGGACCACCGTCGGGGCGGCGGCGCCCACGATCTATGCGTCCTTCACCCTGGGGACGACCAGGTGGAAGAGCTTGAGCGTGCCCTGCGGCCCCGGCCGGATGGCGGCCGATTCCGCCGGCCCGAGGTAGATCCCGGCGCCCTTCGCCACCGGATAGTCCTTGCCCTGCAGCGTGATGACGCCTTCGCCCTCCATCAGGTAGACGAGCTGGTGGGCGTCGGCGGGAGATGTCGCGTCGAGGCGCTCCGCGCCGCGCAGCCAGCGCAGCATGCCGAGGACGTTGCGCGCACCGCACAGCTCGCGGTTGACGATTTCGGCCACTTCGCCGACGTTGCCGGCGGGCCGGTCGCGCCGGCATTCGGTGGTGCGGATGAAGGTGAGTGCCATGTGCGCTCCTCAGCTCTGCACCCAGACCTTGCCGTCGACGCGCTCCCAGAGCAGGTCCTCCTTGGTGCCGTCGAGGATCGTGGTCTTGAAGCGGTTCGGCGCCTGGAACTCGAAGTAGAACAGGGGATCCAGCGCCCGCAGTCGGTGGCGGTCTTCTGCCGGGATGAAGATCATGTCGCCCGGCTCCACCCGGCGGATGCCGTCGTGCGTCTCGACCGTGCCGCGGCCTTCCATGATGAAGTAGAAGTGCTCGCAGTTCTCGTGCAGGTGCAGCGGCGAGGCCGCGCCCGCCCGGTAGCGCATGATCCCTGCCAGCATGTCGTCCATGCCGGTCAGCTCCTTGCTGACGAAGAACACCCGCTCGCGCCCCGGCACGGTCGAGAGCAGCTTGGGAAGCTCGCTTTCCTGGAAGAGATAGGCCATCTGTGCCTCCTTATTCAGTCGCCCGAGCGCAGCTGGATGGTGCCGAGGTTGCGGCTCGCGCCGAGCTCGAGCTCGAGCGACTGCGTCGCGAAGCGTGGATCGCTGAACGAAACGCGGTAGCGGCCGCTGCCTTCGCCCAGGCCGTCGACGCGCCAGTCGCCGAAGTCGTCGCTGACCGTCTCGGCGAGCGTCCTGCCGTCCTTCTCCAGCGCGACGCGCACGCCGGCGGCGCACTCGTTCACGCCGCCGATCGGGCCGGCGAGGCTCCCGCCGACGAACGCCTTGCGCCAGCGGTCGAGGTTCTTGTAGTACACGCGCGGCTTGGTGCCGAGCTCGGGGCGCAGCGTTTCCAGACCCTCGCGCCGCGCCATGGCCTGCATCTCTTCGTCGCTCACGCAGACGCTGCGCATCGCGCGCGTCGGGCACACCTGCGCGCCGCGCGTCTGCGTCCAGCCCGAATCGATCAGGTGCGCGTCGAACGGCCAGGCCTGCGGCAGCTGCTGCGCCTCGTTCCAGAACGCCGCGCCGTAGGGACAGGCCTCCGCGATCTGGCGCTGGCCCTTCGCCTTCTCCGGGACGATGAGCACGATGCCGTCCGGGCGCTTGACGACCGCTCCGTCGCGAGCCGCCTTCAGGCATGGCGGGTCGTCGCAGTGGTTGCAGGTCACCGGCAGGTAGGCGACGTCGACCATGGGATAGGCGCCGCGCTCCTTTCTGCGGATGTCGATCCAGCGCTGGCCGTGCTTCGCCATCTCGGCGGCGTAGCCGGGAAATTCGTTGCCGTAGTACTCGTCGTGGCAGGCGAGCGCGCACAGGTTGCAGTCGCAGCACCTGGCGACGTCGATGACGAGGTTCCATTTCCTCATGGCTCAGCCCGCCGCGGCGGCCTGCGGCACGGCGCGGCGGCGCAGGTTCGGCGTGCCGTCCCAGCGCTCGACCTCGACCAGGCAGGAGTTCGCCGCCGTTCCGGTGACCTTCTTCGCGATCGAGCGCTTGGGCGTGAGCTGGTTGACGCAGCCGCCGCGGTCGACCGACGCGCCCGGCTCGCCCAGGGGGTCGTAGCAGGCCGAGGATCCGTAGGAATGCACCGTGCCGGGCGGCAGCCGCTCGGTGAGCTTCGCCGCGCAAAGAACCGTGCCGCGGTCGTTGTAGATCGCGACGATGTCCTGGTCCCTGATGCCGCGCGCGGCGGCGTCCGCGCTGTTCATCCTCAGGATCCAGTAGTAGTAGCCGTCGACCAGCACGCGGTGGTCGCGGATGTCGTTCACCGAGCTGTCCTTGCCGTCGCTCATAGTGTGGTAGGTGAAGCGCGGGTGAGGCGTGATGAGCTGCAGCGGATAGCGCGCGTACAGGTCCTTTGCCGCCGGCCCTTCCCACGAAGGCAGGTACTTCACGATCGGCGGGCGCTCGGGGTCGTCCGGGTCGAAGCGCTTCAGGCTCGAGCACTCGAACTCGAATCTTCCCGATTGCGTCTGCAGGCCCTCGAGGAAATGCTGGCTGTAATCGCCGGGCAAGGGATGCGGCTCGGGCACGTCCTTTTGCCGGCCCTCGTAGAACCAGCGCAGCGCCACCGGGTCGCGGTGCGCCTCGTCGAGCGCGGGGACGACGAAGTAGCCTTTCTTCAGGAACTTCTTCCACGAGATGTGCTTCGGCAGGTCGGAGGCGTCGAACAGCCGCTTCACCCAGTCGATCTCGCCCATGCCCTCGGAGAAGTACGCGCCCAGGCCCAGGCGCTCGGCGATGTCGAGGAAGATCTGGTAGTCGGACTTCGACTCGCCGAGCGGCTCGATGCACTTGTGCTGCAGGAACACCACGCGGTGATTCATCTGCGTCTGGCCGTGCAGCGCGTAGCCGCCGGTGCCGCCGAACTCGCTGATGTCCCAGCGCTCGAACTGCGTGCAGGCGGGCAGCAGCACGTCGGCGAACTTCGCCTCGCCCTCGAGCCAGATCGACTGGTTGACGACGAACTCCAGCTTGTCCGTGCGGTACGCCTTCACGTAGCGGTTGGTGTCGGTCATGGTGCCGATGGAGGCGCCGCCGTACTTGTAGAACATCTTCACCGGCGCGTGCCCGGCCTGCGGATAGACGAATTTCTGGAACTGGCCCTCGATGGACTTGCCGTTCCAGGGATAGCCCTCGGCCCTGCCCTCGAGGATCGCCTCGGGGATCTGCAGGCGCGGCACGCGCTGCGCCGACGGGTTGTAGGAAGGAAGCTGCGGCATCCTCTGGTAGAGGTTGATCGCGATGCCGCTGCCCTCGATGTCGCCCGACAGGCCGCCGTCGGCGTAGCCGGGAAAGTAGAAGCTGCGCACGTCGATCGGCGTGCCCCACTGCAGCAGGCCGAAGTTCACTCCCGGCCTGCCGATGCCCTGCATCGCCATGAGGCACGCAAGCGCGCGCGCCCACTGGATCCCGGTCGCCGAGCGGCACGCGCCGCCGTGGCCGTTGCCCCAGCCGCCCGCGCCGAGGTAGGTCTTCTTCCTGCCCCACTTGCACGCGAGCGCGCGCACGTCCTTCGCCGCGATGCCGGTCTCGGCTTCCTGCCACTCGGGCGTCTTCGGCACGCCGTCTTCGTTGCCCATCAGGTAGTCGCGCCACTTGTCGAAGCCCACCGTGCGCTTCTCGACGAAGCTCTTGTCGTAGAGCCCCTCGGAGATCCATACCTGCGCGATCGCCATCGCCAGCGCGGGATCGCTGCCCGGTTTCGGCGCGAGCCACTTGCCGCCGAGCAAGGCCGCGCTGTTGTTGTAGTAGGGGTCGATGTGCACCAGCTCGATCCCCAGGTCCTTCAGCCACAGGCGCCGCGCCGTGCCCTCGTAGGCGGCGTACGAGCCGCTCGTCGTCTCCGGGTCGGCCGACCAGAACACCACCATTTCGGCCTGCTGCATCAGGTCCTCGACGGTGTTGTAGGTTTCGGTCTGGCCCAGGCGCATGCTGTAGCCGTAGTGGTGCATCGCGCCCCAGTACCAGCCTTCCCAGCTGTCGGGGTTGTGCACCACGCGCGTCGTGCCGATGGCGTTGAAGAACTTGAAGGCGGAGCTGATGTAGTAGCCGATGTTGCCCCAGGTGTGGTGCGAGCCGTGGTTCGCCAGGATCGCGCCCTGGCCGTACTCGCGCTTGACGCGCTTGATCTCGGCGGCGACGATGTCGAGCGCCTCGTTCCAGCCGATGCGCTCGTAGCCCGAGATGCCGCGGTTGTGCGGGTTGCGCGCGCCCTTCGGATCGAAGTCCACGCGCTTCATCGGATAGAGCAGCCGCGCGGGAGAGTAGAGCGTCGACTTCTGGCACAGGGTGTGCGGCGCGACGCTCGTCTTTCGCGGCGGGGAGTAGCTCCTGCCGCGCGCGCGGATCGTCCAGGAAGGCGCGTCCTCGTCGGTGAACTCGAGCGGCGTGAGGCGCACGACCTTGCCGTCCTTCACGTACACGAACACCGGCCCGCCATTGGTGTGGCTGACGTAGCGCATCGTGCCGTCGGGCATCGGGGTGCCCCAGCGCATGCCGAGCGACTGCATCCGCCACAGCGTCTGCATGAACCAGAGCGTCACGTCGTCCGGCCCCGCCATCTGCAGGTTGAAGTTCTTGATCGCCTCGATCTGCTCGAGGTGGTCGACCGGCGGGGTCATGAGGCGCGCGCCGAGCGCGGCGTTCGCCACCGTGATCGTCATGTCGGGCGCCGGGTGCAGCCCGCGCCGCGTGGCGAGCCTGCCGTCGCGGAAGGCGTACCAGCGGCCGATACCGCCGTCGCGCGTGCGGATCTGCGCGGTGAAGTTTTTCTCCTTCAGGCGCGCGGCGAACCCCGGGAAGCGGCGCGCCTGGATGCGGATCGCCTGCGCGAGGCCGAACAGCAGCAGGGAGAACCTGAATTCGCTTAGCACGCCTGGATTTCACCCCGCCGGTCGGGCGGTCTTCTTGATGCATGTCAAGTCCCCCCGCATACCGCGGCCTCAGATTAGCTACTCTGGTAGTCGCGCATCCAGGCGCGGGAAGGAGGAAGGGGCGATGCGAAACACTTTGCGGGCAGCGCTGCTTGCCGCCGCGGCGGCGGCGTTCGCGGCGCAGGCGCAGGAATATCCCGCCAAGCCGGTCACCATCGTCGTTCCCTTCGCGCCGGGCGGCCCGACCGACATCACCGCCAGGGCGCTCGGCGAGCGGCTCGCCGCGTCGCTCGGCCAGCAGTTCATCGTGGAGAACAAGCCCGGCGCCGGCAGCCGGCTCGGCGCCAAGTACGTCGCGGGCGCGACCCCTGACGGCTACACCCTTCTGTGGGGCAGCGGCAGCTCGCTCGCGGTGGCGCCGCTGCTGTACAAGGACGCCGGCTACGATCCCGAGAAATCCTTCGCGCCGGTCAGCATCGGCGCGAGCACGCCGTTCCTGGTGGCGATCGGCGCCGTCGTCCCGGCGCAGAACATGCAGGAGCTGGTCGCGCTCGCGCGCCGCGAGCCCGGCAAGCTCAACTTCGCGTCGGCGGGTCCGGGCTCTTCGCTGCACCTGATCGGCGAGATGCTCAAGGCGGCCGCCGGCATCAACCTTACGCACGTGCCCTACAAGGGCGGCGCGCCGGCGAGAAACGCGGTGCTTGCCGGCGAGGCGCAAATCACCTTCGACGCGATCTCGGTGCTTGGGCCGTACGTCACGGCGGGCAGGCTGCGCGCGGTCGCGGTGACGAGCGCCAGGCGCCACCCGCTGTTCCCGGACGTGCCGACGACCGCGGAAGCGGGGCTGCCCGGCGTGCTGGCGACGGCCTGGTTCGGAATGGTGGCGCCCGCGGGAACGCCTGTCGCCATCGTCGAGAAGCTGAGCGACGCGATGCGCAGGGCGGTCGGCACGGCCGAGATCCGCGAGCGCTTCGCCAAGCTCGGCTTCGAAGCAGTCGGCAGCGCGCCCGCCGAATTCGCGGCGTTCATCGCCGAGGACCGGGCCCGCTACAAGCGGGTCATCGATTCCGCCGGAATACGCGTAGAGTGATGCCGTACCGGCCAGAAGACACTGATTCCGACGGCGTAACTCATTCCTTTCGTTCAATTGAAGAGGAGGCCATGATCATGCGCGCAAGAATTCCGGCAGTTGCGGCGGCCGTTTGCTCGACGTTCCTGATTTCGTCCCTGGCGGTTCAGCCGGCCCATGCCCAGGTTGTCAACCTCAAGATCTCCAACTTCTTCCCGCCGCCCTCGCAGCAGTCCAAGGTGGTGGAGGCTTTCGGCAAGGCGCTGGAATCGAAATCCGGCGGAAAGATCAAGGTGCAGTATTTCGCCGGCGGGTCGCTGGTCCAGGCCCCCGCGATGTTCAAGGGCATCGAGTCCGGGATCACCGACGTCGGTTATTCGCACGTCTACTACACGCCCGGCCGCATGCCGGTGAGCGAGGGGCTTGGGCTGCCGGTCGGCACACCGACCGGCTGGGTCGGCGTGCACGCCGGCAACGACTTCTACGAGAAATACAGGCCGAAGGAGTTCGGCGGCGTGAAGGTGCTCACGCTGCACCTCAATGGGCCGAGCATGGTGATCACCAAGAAGCCGGTAGCGAAGCTCGAGGACATGAAGGGCACCACCATCCGGGCTCCGGGCATCGCCGGCGACATCGTCAAGGCGCTCGGCGGAACGCCGACGCCCACGCCGATGATGGAGGTCTACGACTCGATCGCCAAGGGAGTAAACGAGGGGGTATGGGGACCTTACGAGGTGCTCAAAACCTTCCGCTTCGCCGAGGTGGCGAAGAACGTGACCGTGAGCTGGCAGATCGGCGCATCGTTCCCGTTCTACCTGGCGATGAACCAGAAGAGCTACGATGGCCTGTCGCCCGACCTCAAGAAGGTCGTTGACTCGGTGAGCGCCGAGTGGGTGGAGCGCTTCGCGCAAATGTGGAACGGCATCGACCTCGACGGCAAGGTGTTCGCCAGCGAGAAAGGCGTCAACTACATCGAGCTGTCGCCGCAGGAGGCGGCACGCTGGCAGAAGGCCGTCGAGCCGGTGATCGGCGACTGGACCAAGACCATGACCGGTAAGGGCTTCAAGGAGGCCGAGGTCAAGGGCTGGATCGCCTTCATGCGCGAGCGCATCAAGTACTGGACCGCCAAGCAGATCGAGGCCAAGATTCCCTCGCCGACCGGTCCCGCGGAGCTGCGGCCCGAAAGGCTGGGCAAGAAGTAGGTTTCGACGCGCAACATCCCCGCCCGGCTGCAGTGCCGGGCGGGGATTTTTTCGCCGATGCTGGAGAGATTCGAGCGCTTCAACGAAACGACCAGCCGCTGGGCCGAATCGATCGGCTTCGGCGCCGTCGTCTTCATGGTCGCGCTCACCGTGGTGGACGTCGTCGGGACCAAGACCATGCGCCTTCCGGTCCCCGGTTCGCTCGACATGATGGCGCTGGCGCAGCTGATCGCCATTTCCTTTGCCGCCGCCATGACGCTCATCCGGGGACGGCACGTGTCGGTGGAGTTCTTCGTGATGCTGTTGCCGCGGCGTGCGCGGGCCCTGGTCGACTGCGCGGTCCAGCTGCTCTGCCTGGCGCTGTTCGCCGTCATCGTCTGGCGCCTGTTCGAAGTCGGCTATTTCCAGCAGACGGGCAACGAGGTGACCCCGACGATCAGGATTCCTCTCGCCCCTTTTCCCTACCTCGCCGCCCTGGCCATGGTGCCCGTCTGCCTGGTATTCGCTCAGCGGTTCCTCAGTTCGCTTCTGAGCCTGGTGGGCGATGAGCGCTGAAGCTGCCGGCGTCGCCGGCATCGTCGCGCTCCTCGTGCTGTTTCTGCTCAGGGTGCCGATCGCTTTCGCCATGGCGACGGTCGGCTTCCTCGGCTTCGTCACCCTGTCCGGCATCGACCCGGCGCTCGCGCTCCTGGGGCAGGAGATTTTCGAATCCTTCACATCCTATCCGCTGTCGGTCATCCCCCTGTTCGTCCTGATGGGGTCCTTTGCCTACGCGTCGGGGATCAGCGAAAGGTTGTTTTC
>Ga0209341_10006580_pt1 | contig 10378 bp, 10 predicted proteins | sample RifCSP13_2_FD_184020 | JGI IMG/M metagenome (GOLD analysis project Ga0209341, IMG submission 184020) | Soil microbial communities from Rifle, Colorado - Rifle CSP2_sed 13_2 (SPAdes) (version 2) | ecosystem: Environmental > Terrestrial > Deep subsurface > Rock core/Sediment | place: Rifle... | reverse complement strand
GATGCCAGCACAACGCCGCCAGCCTTGCCACGACCCCCTGCGTGGATCTGGGCCTTGACCACCACGGCGCCGCCAAGCCGTTCGCCGGCGCTCCTCGCCTCCAGGGGCGTTACGGCGACCTCCCCTTTCGGGACGGGGACCCCGTATGCGGCCAGGATGGCCTTCGCTTGATACTCGTGTATTTTCATCCTTCAATTCCCTCTCGCCCCCTGGGCATCGGCTTCCCGATGGGCAATCGGTCTCTCATCAGTTTTGCTCCCACAGTAGCCCACTTCGCACATGGGCGATGGCCCTGGTGATCCGGATCCCTGCGGGGGAGGCTTCGGTGCAGCTACTGACAGGCTCGCTCCTCAGATCGCAGCAGCCTGTTGCGACACCCTGCGGCCTTTGAAGCTCGCCCCGATGAAGTCGCGGTTCATCCGCGCGATAAAGAGAATGCTGATCTCCTTGGGGCACACTGCCGCGCACTCGCCGATGTTCGTGCAGTTGCCGAACATCTCCTTGTCCATCGTCGCCACCATGCTGCGCACGCGACCGTAGCGCTCGGGCTGCCCCTGCGGGAGGAAGCCGAGGTGGGACACCTTCGCGGCCGTGAACAGCATAGCCGAGCCGTTCGGGCACGCCGCAACGCAGGCGCCGCAGCCGATGCACGCCGCGGCATCGAAGGCGAGATCTGCGTGTTCTTTCGGGACCAGGATCGCGTTGGCGTCGGGCGCCGAGCCCGTCGGCGCGCTGATGAACCCGCCCGCCTGGATGATTCGGTCGAAGGCGTTTCGATCCACGATCAGATCCTTGATGACCGGGAAGGCATTCGCCCGCCAGGGCTCGATCGTGAGGCTATCGCCGTTGCTGAAGCTTCGCATGTGGAGCTGGCACACGGTGGTGGCACGTCTCGGTCCGTGCGCAACACCGTTGATCATGAACCCACACGAGCCACAGATGCCCTCGCGGCAGTCGTGCTCGAACGCGATCGGCTCCTCGCCGCGTCCGATCAGCTCCTCGTTCACGACATCGAGCATCTCGAGGAGCGACATGTCTGGGCTGATGTTCTTCGCTTCGTAGGTGACGAAGCGGCCGCCGGTGTTCGCGTTCTTCTGTCGCCACACCCTGAGGGTCAGGTTCATCGCCGCGGGCTCCGCCAGGTCTGCGCGCGGCGTGAGGGACGTGCTCGACCTGCGCGGGGCTTCATTTGTAGCTTCGCTGGGTGAGGTGGACGTACTCGAAGTCCAATGGTTCCTTATGGAGGTTCGGGCGCGCCAGTGTGCCCGTGTACTCCCACGCCGCCACGTAGGCGAAGTGGTCGTCGTCGCGAAGCGCCTCGCCGTCCGGGGTCTGGCTCTCCTCGCGGAAGTGACCGCCGCACGATTCCGTGCGGTGGAGCGCGTCGATGCACATGAGCTCGCCGAGCTCGAGGAAATCCGCCACCCGAGCAGCCTTCTCGAGCGACTGGTTCACCTCCTCATTCCGCTCGAGCACCCGAACGCTCTCCCAGAACTCGGCGCGAAGCCCGGGGATTTTTCCAAGCGCGCGACGAAGCCCGGCGTCGTTGCGTGCCATGCCGCAGTACTCCCACATAATGTGGCCGAGCTCTCGGTGGAACGAGTCGACCGTGCGCTTTCCGTTGACGCCGAGCAACCGCCTCACGCGCTCCGCGACCTCGGCCTGGACCTCGCGAAACGTGCGATGGCCCGCGTCCACCCTGTCCGACTTGGCGCGTGCGAGATAATCGGCGATGGTGTAAGGGAGGATGAAGTAGCCATCGGCGAGCCCCTGCATCAGCGCGCTCGCGCCGAGCCGGTTGGCGCCGTGGTCGGAGAAGTTAGCCTCCCCGGCGACGAACAGCCCCGGGACGGTCGACATGAGGTTGTAATCGACCCAGAGGCCACCCATCGTGTAGTGAGCGGCGGGATAGATACGCATCGGCGCCCGGTACCCGTTCTCCCCGGTGATCCGCTCGTACATATCGAAAAGGTTGCCGTACTTCTCGCGGATCGCCGGCTCGCCGAGGCGGTTGATGGAATCGGCGAAGTCGAGGTAGACGCCCCGCCCGCCCGGGCCGACGCCGCGCTTCTCGTCGCACACTTCCTTGGCCGCACGCGAGGAGATGTCCCGCGGGGCAAGGTTGCCGTAGCTCGGGTATTTCCGCTCGAGGTAGTAATCGCGGTCCTCCGGCGGGATCTGGTCCGGGGGCCGACTATCCCCGGCCTTCTTCGGCACCCACACGCGCCCATCGTTGCGCAGCGACTCGCTCATCAGCGTGAGCTTCGACTGGTGCTCCCCGCTCACCGGGATGCACGTCGGGTGGATCTGCGTGAAGCATGGGTTCCCGAAAAACGCCCCGCGCTTATGTGCCCTCCAGATGGCCGTTGCGTTCGACGCCTTCGCCATCGTCGAGAGATTGAAGACATTGGCGTAGCCGCCGGTAGCCAAGACTACGGCGTCCCCGACGTGGGATTCGATGGCGCCGGTGACCAGGTTGCGTGTCACGATGCCGCGCGCGCAGCCGTCGGCAACGACGAGGTCGAGCATCTCGGCCCGTGTGTGCATGGTGACCGTCCCGAGGCCGACCTGGCGTTCGAGCGCCTGGTATGCCCCCAGCAATAGCTGCTGTCCCGTCTGGCCCCTGGCGTAGAACGTGCGCGAGACCTGGGCGCCGCCGAAGGACCGGTTGTCGAGGAGTCCGCCATACTCGCGCGCAAAAGGGATGCCCTGGGCAACGCACTGGTCGATGATGTTCAGGCTCAGCTCGGCCAACCGATAGACGTTGGCCTCGCGCGCGCGGAAGTCGCCGCCCTTCACCGTGTCGTAAAAGAGGCGGAACACGCTGTCGCCATCGTTCCGGTAGTTCTTTGCCGCGTTGATGCCGCCTTGAGCCGCGATCGAGTGGGCGCGACGCGGGCTGTCGTGATAGGAGAAGCACGTGACGTTGTACCCCAGCTCGCCGAGTGACGCCGCCGCGGCGGATCCCGCGAGGCCCGAGCCCACGACGAGGACCGTGTAGCTGCGCCGGTTCGCCGGGCTCACGAGCTTCATGTCGAAGCGGTGCCGCTCCCATTTCTTCTCGATCGAGCCCGGCGGGATCTTCGCGTCAAGCCTGTTGCTGAGGAGGCCCGACGCCGCGCGACCGACCTCCGCCTCAGTAGCCATGTCTCTCATCCTCCATCACGTGATGAGCCCGGCGAGGACTGTGATCGGTACGGAGATGTTGCCGAGGACGACAATGACGGACGAGACGGTGGCAAGCGCCCGATAGAGACGACTGGCATTCTCGGTGGTCAGGCCGAGTGTCTGGAACATGCTCCACACCCCATGGTACATGTGAAGCCCAAGGGCGACCATGGCCGCGATATAGATTGCCGACACGTACCACACGGAGAACCCGATCACGACGTTCCGGTAGACCGACAGGGGCTTGAACTGCCCGGGCGCGAACCCGACGGCGCCGAAGGTGAAGTGGAGAAGGTGGTAGATCACGAAGAGCGTGATGATCACGCCGCCCCACCGCATGGTCCGCGATGCATACGTGGCCTGGATCGCTTTCCATTCCCCGTAGCCCAGCGGTCGCGCAGCGTAGCTCATTTGCGTGAGCTGCACGGCCGCGACGATGTGGAGCACGGTCGCCGTCAGCAGGATGAGCCGGACCAGCCAGAGGAACTGCTCGTGTCCGAGGGCGGGGCTTCCCACCTCCCGCAGCCAGAGGGCGTAGGCGTTGAACTTCTCCTCACCATAATAAATTTTGAGGTTCCCGAGCATATGACCGATGACGAAGCCGACCAGGATGAAACCGGTGACCGCCATCACCGCTTTCTTCCCGATCGAGGTGCTCCAGAGTGTCACCACCGCGCTCGCGTTCATCGACGTCTCTCTCCCAGCCCAAACCCACGCCGCGCGTGTCTTTCCGCTGGCTAGGAAACGTGGCATCCAGGCACCGGTCAATCATGTAAGTACACGACAGTAGGCGTCGAGGAGTTGCCCAGCTAGAAGAGTCCCTTTCCGTCCCGCCTCGGCGGGCTACTTTGTCCTTGCGGCCCTGCCCCCTTTCGGCTTCTGCTGCATCTGGGCCATGTGCTGCTTCATTTCATCGAGCTCTTTCTTCATGACTTCATTCTCACCCTTGAGGGTCATCATCCCGGTCTTCAGATCCGCGTTCTCCTTTTGAAGCGACGCGACCTGCGCCTTCAGTTGCTCGTTCTCCTTTTTCAGCTCCTGCCCGCACCCGGCGACCAACAGCACTATAGCCAGCATCACGCACATCCCGATGTTTCTTCCTGCCTGTCGCATAATGATCTTTCCTCCTCCTCAAAAAGGTTAACAGCTGGTGGTTAACAGTTCACAGTTCATACCAAAGCGTGAATGCCTTTTCTGTCTGTGAACTGTGAACCCCTTCCTACTGTGAACGCTCTTCAGATCTTTAGTATGTCGACCAGCTCCTTTACCGCGGCCGCCGACCTGTTCAGGGCGGAAGCCTCGTCCGGCATCAGCCGGACTTCGATGATCTTCTCGACACCGGAGGCGCCCAACTTGACCGGGACACCAACGCACAACCCTCGTATGCCGTACTCTCCTTCCAGGTACACGCAACAGGGAAGGATCTTCTTCTTGTCTTTCAGGATCGCCTCCACGATCTCCATAACGGAGGCAGCCGGCGCATAATACGCGCTTCCAGTCCCCAGAAGGGCTACGATCTCTCCCCCACCGCCGGCCGTCCGTTTCACCAGAGCCGCGATCCGATCCGGCGCCAGAAGCTCGGTGATCGGGATGCCCGAGACAGTCGAGAATCGAGGAAGCGGAACCATCGTGTCGCCATGTCCACCCAGGACAAAGGCATGAATATTCTCAACGGAGACCTGAAGCTCCTGCGCGATGAAGGCCCGGAAGCGCGCGGAGTCGAGAGCGCCCGCCATGCCGATGACCCGCTCCCGAGGAAAGCCGCTCCGCCGAAACGCCAACTGGGTCATGGCATCGAGGGGATTGCTGACCACAATCAGGATACAGCTCGGCGAATGGGCCACGATCTGATCGATCACGCTGCCGACGATCTTGGCGTTCGTGTTGAGCAGGTCATCGCGGCTCATGCCGGGCTTTCTGGGAATCCCCGCTGTGACGACAACGATGTCGGAACCGGCGGTCTCCTTGTAGTCTTTCGTGCCGTGGACTCGGCAGTCATAGCCCAGGATTGGGCCTGCCTGGAGGAGGTCCAGGCCCTTCCCGTGCTGCACGGTTTCCAGGATGTCAATGAGCACGACATCGGCCAACCCCTTTGTGACAAGGTACTGGCCGACCGTGGCGCCGACGTTGCCTGCGCCGCCAACCACCGTCACCTTCGGTCGCATCGTCACCTCCGTGAGTTCACAGTAGACGAAAGACGTTCACGGTTCACAGACAGAAAGAGCACGTTGCCCCTCTCTATGAACTATGAACCGTGAACTCTGAACTGCTCTTCTCCCCGCTAGCCCATATTTTCGATGACGGCGGTGGCAAACTCCGAGCACTTCAGCTCCTTGACGTCGCTTGCCCCTTCCGCGCGGAGCAGCCGCGCGAAGTCGTAGGTCACTCGCTTCTGGGCGATGGTTCGCTCAAGCCCGCGGACGACCAGGTCGGCCGCCTCGTTCCATCCCATGTGTCGCAGCATCATGTCGCCGGAGAGGATGAGCGAGCCAGGGTTCACCTTGTCAAGGTCGGCGTATTTCGGGGCGGTGCCGTGGGTGGCTTCGAAGATCGCGTGACCGGTGAGATAATTGATGTTTCCCCCCGGGGCGATTCCGATTCCCCCAACTTGAGCAGCCAGCGCATCGGAGAGATAGTCGCCGTTCAAATTCAAAGTTGCGATCACGTCGAACTCGTCGGCCCGCGTGATGGTCTGCTGAAGCGTGATGTCGGCGATCGAGTCTTTGATCATCAGCTTGCGCTTCCACTTGCCGTCGCCGTGGGTCGGCCATAGCGAGAGGGCGGCCTCGACTTCCTTGCGGACCTTGGCCTGGTGGTCGGGTGTCATATCCTTGTAGCCGGGGTCGATGGCTCGGGCATTCTCCTCGACTGTGAGGCTGGCGTTCTTCTCCTTGTTCTCAAGGATCCAACTCTCTCGAATGCTGACCGTCTCATTCCGATACTTGGAGGCAGCCAGCGCGTAGCCCCAATCCCGGAAGGCGCCTTCTGTGAATTTCATGATGTTGCCCTTGTGAACCATATTCACGGACTTCCGCTTGTGGCGGAGGGCGAATTGAATCGCCGCATCGATCAGGCGCTCACTCCCTTCGCGGCTGACGGGCTTGATCCCGATTGCCGAGGTGCCCGGGAACCGGATCTTCTCCACCCCCATCTCAGTCTGGAGGAAGGCGATAATCTTCTTTACCTCCGGCGATTCCGCCTCCCACTCGATTCCGGCGTAGATGTCTTCGGTGTTTTCCCGGAAGATCACCATATCGACAAGTTCCGGACGCTTCACGGGGCTCGGCACGCCACGGACGTAGCGGACGGGCCTGAGGCAGACGTAGAGATCCAACAGTTGGCGCAGCGCAACATTCAGGCTTCGAATCCCGCCGCCGACCGGCGTCGTGAGTGGTCCCTTGATCCCCACCAGGTAATGGCGGAATGCCTCGATTGTATCGTCGGGCAACCAGGTATTGAGCGCATTAAATGCCTTTTCCCCCGCGAAGACCTCGAACCAGACGATACGGCGCTTGCCGCCATACGCGTTTTTGACCGCTGCGTCAAAGACGCGAACGGAGGCACGCCAAATGTCGCGGCCAGTGCCATCACCTTCGATAAAGGGGATAATCGGATCGTCTGGGACAACCAACTGTCCACCTTTCAAGGTGATCGCGTGCCCGTCTTTTGGTGCCTGAAGCTTCTCAAATCCCTTCATGATCAACCTCCCTCCCCGACCGGTTGTACACCCTTCTCTGCGGCATTATCGACAAAGAACGACGGCGCGCATGCCAGACCTGCAAGTACTACCACGATAGGCTATCTATGGGAAATGCGGGGCTTGAAGTCGGCGGAAAGACGTCTGGAGCCGGGTCCCCCCAAAAGCTCGTGCGATCCGAATCGCCCCGAGGTACGAAGATGAACAACGCGGTACACGGGGATATCCGTCCCCCTTGAGACTCCACTCATGCCCGGAAAGCCTTGACCAAACACCTTCCCTTCTCGATGCGCGCAAGCTAGCATGCAGCGCGGACACCTGTCAAGCACTAGTTCCCCGGCGGGGGCGTCCCCAGCTAGGTGCGACCACAGCGATTTGATGAGGCAAATCGGCGCTGGCTATAGGCTATGGCAAGCGACGCTCACTTTCTATCATCCAGATCAAAAATATCTATGATCCATGTCAATTTGACAGATACTTGGCTCGTCCCACCCGACTATAAGGGGAGTTGTGGGCGCGACGCGCAGGCCAGTCGGGGACTGTTGGCGCAAGCACAGAGCCACGTAAGCATCCTGGCTGCTGTCATCTCACTTTCCAAGTCGAGCCGAAGGTACGGAATGGCGCCCAGGAGTGGAAGGAAGGAGCGGGTCACCCGGTATCAAGTACACAACGGCGCTCTGGCCGATTACCCCCGCTTCCCTTTGAAGACCACACGGATAGGCGCGCCGACAAACCCGTACGCCTCCCTGAGTTGGTTGACCAGATAGCGCCGGTAGGGGACCGGCACGCCCCTCGGATCGCTGACAAACAGCAGGAAGGTGGGAGGAGGGCCCGCGGCCTGCGTCGCGTAGTGGAATCGAATCGGCCGTCTGCCATGTGAGGGCGGGGGATACTTACGGACCGCTTCGCCGATGAGAGCGTTGATTTCAGGGGTCGGGATCCGTCGGCAACGCGCTTGCGCGACGGTATTCACCATTGGGAAGAGCGTCGAGACCCCGAGGCCGGTGAGCGCGGAGACAAACGCGATGGGCGCGTAGTCCAGGTGTCTCAGGCGGTCACGCATTTGCAGTGTGAGTCGCTGCCTGGGCTCCGCGCCTGGTGTCATCAGGTCCCACTTGTTTGCGACGAGGACTGCTCCGCAGCCGGCGTCCTCCACATAGGCGGCGATCTTGGCATCCTGCTCAGTGACTCCCTCCGGCCCATCCAGCAGGATGAGGACCACATCGCACCGTTCAATGGCCCGCAGCGCCCTAAGCACGCTGAATCGCTCCAGGGGCCATCTGACCTTGGCGCGGGGTCGGAGACCTGCCGTGTCGATCAGGACGTAACTGGTCTCCTTATAGGTGAACGGGGTGTCGATCACGTCCCTCGTCGTCCCCGGCTGCTCGCTCACGATCACCCGATCCTGCCCAAGGATCCGGTTGACCAGTGACGATTTCCCGACATTCGGACGACCGACCACAGCGACCCGAATCGCCATCTTTTCCGACTCAGCCACTGCGGCCGGCAAGGCTTCCACGATCAGGTCGGCTAGCTCGGCGACTCCCAGCCCGTGCTCGGCGGATATCGGAAACACTTCGGAAAATCCCAGACGAAAGAACTCTGATGCCGAGACCTCCTGAGCCACCCGATCGACCTTGTTTGCCACCACGACGATCGGCGCCCGGGTATCTCGCCGAAGCAGTCGGGCGATCTCAAGATCCAGAGGCGACATCCCCTCGCGGGCATCGACGACGAAGAGGATCAGGGCGGCGTTCCCGATAGCGCGCCGGACCTGGGTGACCACTAGGGCAGCGAGACCTGTCGTAGCGTCTGGCTCGAACCCTCCGGTATCCGCGAGGACGAATGCCCGGCCCTTCCACTGCACCGTCGCGTACAGCCGGTCCCTGGTCACGCCCGGCTCGCCATGGACAATCGCCCTTCGCCCTCCCACCAGCCGATTGAACAGGGTCGACTTCCCCACATTGGGGCGCCCGACGATCGCCACGATAGGAAGGGACGTCATCAATTAGTTTCCTCAGTCATCCGCTCCCCCTGCGCCGGGACCGATTCCTTGAGTCGATTTCAGCTTGCAGAGAAAGGATTTCAGCGGTAGGCTAGGATGACGCGTGCGAGCTCGACCAACGACCGCATCCCGCTGAAAGGCCCACGATGAGACTGGCCAACCTGTTTGTCAAGCCGGAAGCGCGGATCCTCTCCGATCGTGCCCACGGGCCTCAGAGACGTCGCCGGCGAAAGGTCCTCGAGGTCAAAGGAATGCTGTGCGGCCTTTGAGCAGATCGAGTGAAGAGAGCCCTGGAGGGGCTCGATGGCGTCACAGCGGCTAGGGTCGAGGTGGATACCGGGCGCGCGGTCGTTGACTACCGCGAAGGAACCCTCACCGACGTCCAGGTGATCGAGGCAATTCAGGCCACGGTGGTGTTGCCAGCCCTGCGCCGCGGGCTTGCACTGCTCCCCCGGACGCGGAGGTCCTCCCTCAACCGCTGAGCAGCTTTGTGCCCCGCAGAATGTACTCAAGCCCTGAGAAGATCGTCACCGCGGCCGTCAGATAGATGAGGGAGGGTAAGTAAGGCCCTACGCCGCCGGTCACATGGCCAAGCATCGTCGCCAGCACGGTTGCCAACTGTAATCCAGTGGTAAGCTTTCCCATCCGTGAGACAGCGACTGTCGTCTTGGAAGTGGCAATATAGACGACCAAAAAGCCGCCGACCAGTATCAGGTCCCGGCTGACGACGATGATGAAGAGCCAGCGGGGGATCTCGTGCAGGTAGACGAGGGTCATGAAGGCGGCAAAGAGGAGCAACTTATCCGCCAGTGGATCCAGGATCATCCCCAGCTCTGTGCGCTGGGCTCTCGACCGGGCGAAGAACCCGTCCAGGGCATCAGTGATTCCCGCCAGAAGAAACACCGCCACGGCAAGCCTCCAGAACCTGTAGACCAAGAGGATCGAGATCACTGGCGCCGTCAGGATCCTAAGGATCGTGAGGCTATTGGCGAGATTCACCATCAACAGGTCCATGCCGTAGCCCTTCCCCCGAGACGCCCGCTCTGAGCGGCTCTCACCCGCCACCTCAGGTGGTCAACCTTCCCCTTTGACACTGGCGCAGCGAGCCAGCGTTCGCCCTCCCGCCTGCCCGGCCACAAACACCAGAACTTGCCGCACCACCTCTCGCAGTCGATCGAGGCCATATCCCGTGAGGGCGGATACGGCCACACGTGGCGCCGAACCATCGCCGCCAAAGGACGCTCGCTCGCCCCCGCCGGGCAGAAGATCGACCTTGTTGAAGACCTCAACAATCGCCTTGGCGGAGAGGCCGAGCTCTCCGAGGATTGTATCGACGGTCTGTTTCTGCTCCATCATCTGGGGATGGCTTGCGTCGATCAGATGCAAAAGGAGATCGGCCTCATCCAGCTCCTCAAGGGTCGCCTTGAACGCTGCCACCAATTGTGGAGGAAGTCGCCGGATGAACCCAACCGTATCAGATAGAAGGAACTCGAATCCGTCGGCGGTGG
>Ga0209341_10006579_pt1 | contig 10379 bp, 8 predicted proteins | sample RifCSP13_2_FD_184020 | JGI IMG/M metagenome (GOLD analysis project Ga0209341, IMG submission 184020) | Soil microbial communities from Rifle, Colorado - Rifle CSP2_sed 13_2 (SPAdes) (version 2) | ecosystem: Environmental > Terrestrial > Deep subsurface > Rock core/Sediment | place: Rifle... | reverse complement strand
CGACATAGTTGCCTGTCGGGCCATAATCGTTCAGCGCCGGGGCGGAGCAGGAAACGATGTTGCCAGCGCCCCGCGAGACAAGCCAATCGTGATCGTTGGCCAGCCATTTCTCACGCTTGGCTATTTCACAATTCTGGACTTCGGTGAGCGAAGCCATGCCGGCGCAATTGTAGCCGCTGTTGTTGCCGCCGTCCCGCTACTTCCCCTGATCGTGCGGCACGGTCACCGTGGCGCTGGCGGTAGCTTTGTTGCCCGAACCATCGGTGGCGGAATAGGTGACGGTATAAATCCGCCCCGCCTGATTGGCTCCCGCGCGTTTGGCAACTAAACCGAATTGCCGGTCGTCGGTGGCGAGTTGAGCATCCTGAATGTCACCGTCTGCCAGCGTTTCACTTGCGGTGATGGATTCGAGTTTGATTTCGGGTTCGGGGTCGTAGTCGTCCTTAACCGTGATGGATGCAGCGACAGGCACCAGTTTGTCGTTCGGCGGCCAGAGCGTGTTGGGGCTCAGGCTTACCGTGAGGCTGGGCGGGGTGGTGTCGAGTTTTTCCATCACGCCGTTGTAATATCTTGGACCCTCATCAACGGGAAAACCGGCTGAGAAATGCCCTGTGAGATAAGCTTGGAAATATTTTGGCACGGTGATGCTAAAGCGCAAAGTCTGCCCCGGTTGAAGTGGGAGATGAGGAGACCGAGGGCGACGCCATTGCAAATAACATCCGGCATGTTCGATTGGAATGATCTGCGCAGTCCAACCTGTTGGCCCAGAAATTAAAGCCGGGCTAATCTCTGGATTGCACATTTCGGAACCCACTGGCATCACAAAGTTAAGTTCTCCTTGTTCTCGAGTTGCGGGATGGTTACTGCCTTGATCGTCAGTGTCCAACCCAATAGCTACCCCTACTACATTGCGATTACCGTTGTTGGTCACCTCGTGGTGATAAACAATACTGCCGCCAAGATGCTGGCCGTAGGTTTTAACCACCACGGGCGGCTGTTCCGCCAGCGCGGCGTAGTTAAAACCCATCAATAGAAAAACGATCAACGGCAAGAAATAACGGTTTGGCTTGCTGAATTTATTGGTCATGGTTTTGGTCTCCTTAATACTAACGTGCATAGAAATGTATAGGGTCATAATTGTCTGTGAACGTTCCGCCCCAGTTCAGGTTGCAGTTGGTGGGTGCATCCAAAAATTGCGGGATAGTTTGCGGTGGGTTGCGCGCGCCCAGTGCTGCACTCTATGGGTTGATAGTGCTAATCCTGCTGACATCAAAGGCATTGCCTTGGGTGTGCTGCGCATCGTTCGGATTTGGGTTCGCAGGCCTTCCTATTAGGCAATGACTGCGCTGGGTAGCGGATTCGTCATAACAGCTCGTGCAGACATCGGCATTATCACAGCCTTTCTCGGCGGCAATCTCGGCACGACGCGTGGCGCAGGCGACTCTCTTAACAGGATCATCTTCAAGCTCTACCAAATCTTCCATTTTGTCCCAAATCTCGCTGAGATGCACCTGATAGGCAACATCGCGGATATCTGACGTAACCTTCAAAGGGATGGCAGGTGACAGGCCGGAAAGCTTATTTCTAAAACAGGCCATCCCAGTCTTCAGTTTATCTGTCAACGCGCCACATGCCGCATCCTTCTGCGCCTGGGCCGAGCTGATGTTTTCCAGTACCTGCGCACACGCAGCATCTTCAGGTAGCGGCTTCAGGGCTGGAACCGGGCAGGTGGAAACAGGCACGCAGCTTGTCCCTGTGGAGTCTGGCTCATAACCATCCTTGCAGGTGCAAGGCGGGGTGGTTGTCGTGGTATTGGCCGGACAGGCCGTCTTCGTATAGATGTAATAGTGGACGATGGGCTGCAGCTGGCAAAACGTAAGGTAGTTGCAGTAGTAACCGTAGCCGCAGTTATAGGCAATCCGGTAGTAGGTGACGGAAAAGTGGTCGACATAGTTGCCTGTCGGGCCATAATCGTTCAGCGCCGGGGCGGAGCAGGAAACGATGTTGCCAGCGCCCCGCGAGACAAGCCAATCGTGATCGTCGGCCAACCATTTCTCGCGCTTGGCCTTTTCGCAATCCTGGAGCGCGCTCACTGAAGCCATGCCATTGCAATTGAAGCCAATGTTGTTGCCGCCGCCCCAGTAAGTGACTGAAGGGTTCACAGCACCTTCAGCCTGGGCGGGTTTAACCATCGTCATCGACGAGATCACGATGATCGAAAGATAGAAAACGATGGATCGTAGAACAGACCGGACAAATCCTGTGGCATCGAACTCTGGCGCAGCCATCATTTTTCTCCCTGTTTATACAAAACCCGTCTTTCCGGCAAACTCGAAAACAGGTTCGGTGTTATGTCCAGTGTGAGTGGCGTAAATGTGAGTGGCGTAAAAAGCGAGCTTGCCTGACAACACTCTGACGCGCAGCTTAACCTTATCTATAGTAATGTCATTGGGTAGCTGATGAAGGGTAATGAATAGCAGACAAATGGGAACTTTCAAATGAGGGGTAGGTTAGCAGGGTGTTGAAAAACGCCGTTCGCTCTGAGCGTAGCGCAGCGAAGTCGAAGGATAATTTTGATAACCATAATTTGTAATGTTTCGACTCTGCGGCAAAATCCGCCGTGTAGCCTGTCCTGAGCGCAGTCGAAGGGCTTAACACGAGCGGTCATCGGTGTTTTTCAACACCCTGTTAGAGATCTAATGTGGAAGAGGTATCGGCGCTGCTCTGAATTTGAACTGTTTTATTGCAGGATCTCACCGTGCGCCAGGAGCGGCGCGCGCAACAACTTGAAATCCCCGGGCGAGACATATTGCAGCAACGGTTTTTCGCCGCCGCCCAGCGTCACATCCAGACCGTGCTGAGGATACAGCCAGTGCACCGTGCCGGACCTGGTTTCGCGTATGCGCTGAGACGGCGCGCCGAAGCGTTTGGCGAAGATGGCTTCCTCCAGGCGCACACTGGGCAAATAGGTAAGGCTGGCAACCGGAGCATTGCGCACCCGCGCCAGATCATCGGTGCTCAGGGTGATACGTTTGCCGCTGGAGGTGCTGTTCATGCGCAAGCCCCGGTTAAATATTCCCTCCAACTCATCCGGCGGCACCGCGATAGTCAGCACAAATTTCGCTTTCAGACCATTCAGGTTGAGTTCGTCAAAGAACGCTTCGACCAGCATCTTCCCGTCGCCGGTCTTGAACAGGCTTACCTCAGCTTGCTCCTGGAATACACGCTCGAGCTCGTTCAGGGGACTCTGTCCCAGTGTGATGCCGAACACGCGGGATGTACCGGGGGTCGGGTGCGTGATATTCCAAGGGAGGGTGTCAGCGGTCTGCTTGGCAGGCTCTGGCAGCATCAGGAGGATGGAAATTGATACAACGGTGAGCGCGATAACGCCCCAAACGATTCTTTTATTCATGTGTCATTCGTTTTGCGAGCCGCCGCTTTGCGGCTTGCCTGCTTGACCTGCTTCCCCGGGTGGCGGGTAGTAAGCGACAGCACCGGCAGGTACTTTGCCGATTTTCGCCTGGTGCTCGGCATCAAATTCAATGATGATGAGTCCCAATACTGCCACCATGAAGGGCAATACGCCAAAACCGCCGGTGAGCGCCAGGGTAGAGACTGTCTTCAAGCCCATCGCATGTCCGCCATAATAGAGAGCAAGGCTGAGAATCCCCAGCGCTAAAAACAGAGAGAGGAACAGGCGGGCACGTTTGGCTGCGAATTGCCAGTGACAGCGTATAAACCAGGAGGGTTCGCTGGTAAGCGAACGCTTTGCGCTGATCAGGATGTAACCGAGCAATACCAAAGAAAGGACGACCATCAGAATCATCGGGATGTTGCTCAGCTTGATGAGAGTCAACGCCATCAAAAAAAGAAAAATATGGTTGACGACCAGGTTGAACAGCAAAACCGCGTGTAAATGGCGTGCGCGTTTTTTCTCCGCTTCACCGGCTTGAATATCAGTCATAGGCTGCATCTTTAACGATGTTGGTGAAAATCAGGTTGCGCATAATCCGTCCGGGCCGGCATGTTGTCAAATCAACATGAGCCATCATGAACCTTTAAGGCAAGCCTGCAAGCCCGCCAGGTTGAGAATCTCGATAGACCTGATGTGAATGTGTATCAGACCGCGTTGTTGAAGCAGCGAAAAAGTGCGGCTGATGGTTTCCAGTTTCAGGCCAAGATAGCTGCCTATTTCCTGGCGCGACATGCGCAACTGGAATTGTGCCGGCGATAGCCCGCGAGCCGCGTAACGCTGCGACAGGTTCAGCAGGAATGCCGCCAGCCGTTGTTCGGCACGCATCGAGCCGAGCAGCAGCATGATACCCTGGTCGCGAACGATCTCGCGGCTCATGATCCTGTGCAGGTGACGTTGCAGGCTGGGCAATTCGCGGCTCAGCGCCTCCAGCTTGTTGAACGGCAACTCGCATACCTCGCTGCTTTCCTGTGCGACCGCGTCGCAAGTGTGGCGGTCGGTGCTGATCGCATCCAGGCCGATGATTTCACCGGCCATCTGGAATCCGGTCACTTGCTCGCGTCCGTCCTCATGAAGCACCTGGGTCTTGAACGAGCCGCTGCGAATGGCGAACAGCGACTGAAACTTGTCGCCGCTGCGGTACAGATAGTCACCGCGAGCGAATCTGCGCTTTAGGTGGCTAAGCTCGTTCAGTTGCCGCATTTCATCGTTGCTGAGGTCGACGGGCAGGCATAACTCCCGCAGATTGCAGTCGGAGCAGGCCATTCTGAGACGGGGCAGCGAAACTGGTCGTTGCATATCAATTACCCTTAAAATTCAGCGCTTAACCAGCGCTATAGGCGGGTCAGAAACCCGCCCCGGCGAGATGCACATCTCACCGGATGCGCAGGAATATGACATGGATTTTGACATATATCAAACCGGTATTGTCGAATAGCTGTCATAGTGTCGCGACATTTTATGGAGGATTTATGGTTAATGCAGTAAATCAACTGGTTGTTGACTTGGAACTAATACGCAGGCTGGACAAGAACGGCCCGCGTTACACGTCTTACCCGACCGCAGACCGTTTCGTTGAAGCCTTTAACGCCGAGACCTACGCCCAGTGGGTGGCCAAGCGGGAGATCGGCGGCATCGCGCGTCCCTTGTCGCTGTATGTCCATATCCCGTTTTGCAACACGCTGTGCTTCTACTGTGCCTGCAACAAGGTGATCACCAAGGACAAGAGCAAAGCCGCCGAATATGTGCGTTATCTGATCAAGGAAATGGCCATGCAGGCGATGCTGCTCGGCCCGGACCAGGTGGTCGAGCAACTGCACTTCGGCGGCGGCACGCCGACATTCCTCAGCGATGATGAGATCCGCCAGGTGATGGCAGCGATCCGCCAGCACTTCAAGCTGGTTAAGAACGGCGAATATTCCATCGAGATCGATCCGCGCAAGGTCAGTGATGAAACCATCGCGCTGCTCGGTGAAGTGGGCTTCAACCGCATCAGCCTGGGCGTGCAGGATTTTGATGCAGAGGTGCAGCGCGCGGTGAACCGAATCCAGAGCGAAGAAGAGACGCTGCGGGTGATCCATGCGGCGCGCGCCAACGGCTTCAAGTCGGTCAGTATCGATTTGATCTACGGCTTGCCCAAGCAAACGCTGGAAGGCTTCGGCGTGACGCTGGACAAGGTGATCGCCGCCGATCCCGATCGTTTGTCCATCTACAACTACGCGCACATGCCGACGATGTTCAAGCCGCAGCGGCGTATCCACGAGGAGGATCTGCCGGCACCGCAGGTGAAGCTGGACATTCTCAGCATGGCGGTGAACAAACTGACCAAGGCAGGCTATGTATACATCGGCATGGATCACTTCGCCAAGCCGGAAGACGAACTGGCAGTGGCGCAGCGCCAGGGCCGGCTGCACCGCAATTTCCAGGGTTATTCGACCCATTCCGACTGCGACCTGGTTGCGCTCGGCCTGAGTGCCATCGGCAAGATCGGGCCGACCTACAGCCAGAATTTCCGCGAACTGGAAGATTATTACGATGCGCTGGACAGGGACGTATTGCCCATCATGCGCGGCATGGAATTGAATGCTGACGATCTGGTGCGCCGCGCCATCATCCAGGCATTGATGTGCCACTTCGAGCTTTCCAAGGAATCGTTCAACATCGCCTACCTGATCGATTTTGATCAGTACTTCGCCACCGAGATGAAGGAGTTGCGCGAATATGAGCGCGAGGGCCTGCTGGAGATATCGCCGCAAACGATCAGCGTGACGCCCAAGGGGCGCATGCTGATACGCAATATCTGCATGGTGTTCGACAAATACCTGCGCACGCGGAAGGAGCATGCCACCTATTCCAAGGTGATTTGATACAACTACTGATGAAACCACTAGCCATTCCGCTTCGTCACCAAAAAACGTTGGCCGAGCGGCTGGCTATAGCCATCTGACTAAGTTGGCAAACTACGCCAGCCAAGTCATTGGTTATAGGCGTAGGGGCAGGATAAATTTGTTCTAAAAAATCAACGATGACTGATTTTTTATGAACCTTGTGCAATCAAAAAGTAGTAGGGTGGATGCGCTGCGCTTATCCACCCTACATTTTTCGCCGAGAACAAATTTACCCTGGGCGTAGGGGCGGGTTTGAAACCCGCCCGCCTTTCATCCGTTATAATCCACCCCTGTCTTTTCTGCCGGGGCGAGCATGAACAAAATCCTTAAATACAGTTTGCTGGGCACGGCTGCGGTGGCCGGCATCGCCGTGGCGGGTATCGCTTACGTGGCGCTGACTTTCGATCCCAACGACTACAAGGCGCAGATCATCCGGGCGGTGAAGGACAGCAAGCAGCGCAATCTGCGCCTCGACGGCGACATCAAACTGACGTTCTACCCCAGCATAGGCGCTGATCTAAGCAAGGTTTCGCTCTCCGAGTTCAGGAATGACAAGGAATTCGCGGCGGTAGCATCCGCTCGCGTCTCGCTCGCGCTGTTGCCATTGCTGGTCAAGCAGATAGTGGTGGACGAGGTCGCGGTGAGCGGTTTGAAAGCCAGGCTGGTCAAGCATAAGGACGGCACGACCAACATCGACGATCTGCTGGGCAAAGACGAGAAGACCCAAGTGGAAAAGAAGAAAGATGACGGCCAGCAGGTGAAATTCGACATCGCCTCGGTGTCCATAGCAAACACCAACCTGACTTATCGCGATGAAGGAACCGGTGCGCAATACATCATCAAGGATTTGAACCTCAAGACCGGGCGCATCGCCATCGGCGTGCCGGGCAAGATCGATCTATCGGCCGGCGTGCAGGCCAATCAGCCCAGGCTTGACATCACCACACAACTGAAGACCACCCTGACGTTTGATCCGGACAGGCAAAAGTACCGGTTGGAAGGCATGGATTTGCAGGTCAGCGGCGCGGTTCTCGACATCAGCAATCTGAAGGCAAAAGCCAGCGGCGACGTGAGCGCCAATCTGGCTGCGCAGGAATTTTCCGCCCAGAAATTTACGCTGAATGCGACGGGCGTGAAGGCCAAGGACAACTTTGATGTCGCGTTGAATGCGCCGGCATTGAGCCTCAGCAAGGACAAGCTCTCCGGCGACAAGCTGGCGCTTAATGCAAAACTGGATGGCGCTTCCGGCAATATCGCGGCAGTCCTGTCGGTGCCCGGCCTGGAAGGCAGCCTGAAATCTTTCAAGGCCGGCGCGCTGAACCTGGATTTGAAAGTGAAGCTGCCCCAGCCCATGCTGGACATTGCCGCGCAACTCAAGACCACATTGACCCTTGACCCCGAGAAACAAAACATCCAGTTGAAAGGATTGGATCTGCAGGCCAGCGGATCGGCTCTCGACATCAGCGATCTGAATATCAAGGCCAGCGGTGATGCGAGCGCCAATCTGTCCACCAGGGAATTTGGCGCCAGGAAATTCTCTTTGCACGCAACGGGCAAGAAAGCCAAAGACAGTTTCGAGGTCGCGCTGGATGCGCCGCAACTTGGCCTTGCCAAAAATATATTCTCCGGCGACAGGTTGACGCTGAATGCCAAATTGGACGGCGCTTTCGGAAATGTCACCGCCGGCATGTCGCTGCCGGGCGTGGAGGGCAATGAGCAATCCTTCAAGATCAGCGCGCTGGCGCTGGACCTGGATGTGAAGCAGCCCGAACAAGCTTTCAAGGTCAAGCTCAGTTCGCCGGTGTCCGGCAGCGTCAAGGCGCAGCAAATCAACCTGAGCAACCTTGTCATTGCGGTGAAAGCCACCGGCGACAAGCTGCCGAACAAATCGGTGAGCAGCGAAATGAAGGGCAGTGTGCAAGTCGATGCCGCAAAAGAAAGCGTGCAGGCGAATCTTGCCGGCGGTCTGTTGCAAAGCAAGGTCAAGGCAAAAGTCGGCGTGAAGGGTTTTGCCAATCCTGCGATCAATTTCGATGTGGACGTGGATCAGTTCGATGCCGATCTGTATCTGCCAAAACCGCCGGCCGCTGCTGCGGCGCCGAAAGCAAAGGAGCCGGAGCAGCCGCTGGATCTGTCCGCGCTGCGTACGCTCAACCTGGACGGCAGCCTGCGCATCGGTACACTCAAGGTGGCGAACGTCAAATCCAGCCAGGTGCGCCTGGATGTCAAGGCGCATAACGGCCTGGTGAATCTCAATCCGCTGTCCGCCAATCTGTATCAGGGCAGCATGAACGGCAGCCTGAGCGTGAATGCGCAAGCCACGCCCAGCATTGCCATCAAGCAGAATCTGAGCGGCATCAATGTCACCCCTTTGCTCAAGGATGCGCTGGAACTGGACATGCTGGAGGGCAAGGGCAACGTTGCCGTCGATCTCACCATGCAGGGCAACACCATCAGCGCGATGAAGAAGGCCGCGAACGGCAGTCTGTCGCTGAATCTGGCGGACGGCGCGATCAAGGGCATCAACCTGCCGAAGCTGGTGCAGGGCGTACAGTCCCTGGGCAAGAGCAGCTCGATGCAGACCCTGGGCATGAACAAGGACGAGAAGACCGGGTTCAGCGAATTCAAGGCGAGCTTCAAGGTGAAAAACGGCGTGGCGCACAACGACGACCTCTCGGTGAAAGCGCCGATGCTGCGTATCGCCGGCAATGGCGACATCGACATCGGCAATGACAGCCTGAATTACACGACCAGGGTCACGCTGTCCAAGACAGAAGGTGGTGGCACAGCCACCTTGCCGGTGCAACTGAGCGGGCCGTTCACCGACCTCAAATACAAGGTGGATTTCGGAGCGATGCTGGCAGATGTCGCCAAACAGAAGCTCGATGCCAAAAAGGAAGAGCTGAAAGACAAGGCAAAGGAAGATGCCAAAGCCAAGTTGCAGGAAGAGTTGAAGAAGGGTCTGAAGGGCTTGTTCAAATAATCAATAGATAAAACTCCCTCTGATGAAACAACTAGCCATTCGACCAGGCTGTCAAATAACAACAGCCAAGTCGCTGGTTATAGCTCCCCCTTGTCAGGGGGAGAGCACGACCGCTCCTCCCCTGCTCCTCCCCTGACAAGGGGAGGCCGGGAGGGGTTGGGGTGGCTGGGAGGGGTTGTAGGGTATTCCCGCATGAGCAGTTTCGCTTCCCGTCTGATCCGCTGGCAGAAACAACATGGCCGCCACGATCTGCCTTGGCAATCCGCGAGTGCCTACCATGTGTGGTTGTCGGAGATCATGCTGCAACAGACGCAGGTTGCCACCGTCATTCCGTATTACCAGCGATTCATCGCCTCGTTCCCGGCCATCGCCGCACTCGCGGCTGCCAGCGAAGAGCAAGTGCTAACGCACTGGAGCGGCCTCGGCTATTACGCGCGCGGCCGCAACCTGCACCGTGCCGCGCGGATCATCGTCGAGCAATATGGCGGCGAATTCCCGCGGCGATTAGAGCAGATTCTCGAACTCCCCGGCATCGGCCGTTCCACCGCTGCGGCGATCTGCGCGCTGGCCTTGCACGAGCGCCGAGCGATACTGGATGGCAACGTCAAGCGGGTGCTGGCGCGCTACTGCGGAATTGAAGGATGGTCTGGGAACAAGAAGGTTGAAGAACGACTATGGCAGCAGGCAGAAGCACTGCTACCGCAAATTATAAATGCCGTCATTCCCGCGAAGGCGGGAATCCAGTCATCAAATAAAACTGGGCTCCCGCCTTCGCGGGAGCGACGAAAAAAAGGTTTGTCGAGCAACTCCGACATCGCCACCTACACCCAAGCGCTCATGGACTTGGGTGCTACGCTGTGCACGCGCAGCAAGCCGAAGTGCGGTGACTGCCCGGTGTGCAGTGATTGCGTTGCGCTCAATACCGGTCGCGTCAATGAATTGCCCGCACCGCGCCCGAAGAAGGCCGTGCCGGAACGGCATGCCATCTTCCTGCTGCTGATGCACGGCAACGACATCCTGCTGGAGAAACGTCCCA
>Ga0209341_10006578_pt1 | contig 10379 bp, 11 predicted proteins | sample RifCSP13_2_FD_184020 | JGI IMG/M metagenome (GOLD analysis project Ga0209341, IMG submission 184020) | Soil microbial communities from Rifle, Colorado - Rifle CSP2_sed 13_2 (SPAdes) (version 2) | ecosystem: Environmental > Terrestrial > Deep subsurface > Rock core/Sediment | place: Rifle... | reverse complement strand
CCGTCCTGATCACAGCACGCCTTATCGACTGGCGAGACAGGTGGAGCCCCGACTCAGGCCCTATCCGCTAGGCCCCTAAGACGCCTATCCTGCTTTGCATGAACCTGCTACAGCGTGGGTTGGCCAACAGCTTCCGGGGGTTGCGAACCGGTGACGCGAATCTTCTCGTGCTCGGCGCCGCCATGCTCTTCGTTGCCTGGTGGCGTTCGTCGAAACCATCCCGGACTCAGGTGTACAAGAAGAAGCTCCGGCCGGGCGACGCAGTGACCATCCGGTTCACGCCACCGGTCAACCACCACTGACCGGTACATCGGTTTCTATGCCTTGAAAACCTCGATGATCGCGGCGCCCTTCTTGCCGCGCCGCCTGCCGATGAGAAATGCCACGACAATGACGGCCATCACGACCACCGCGATCACGACGGCCTTTTCCTGGACGCTCTCTTTGGTCTCGACGAGTGCTTGCTCGATCTGTCGAGCCTTGGCTTCGATATCAGCTCGTTCCACCATCAGCGGGTCGCCCTCCAAACGACGATACCGGCCGCACCGGCCGCCACGAGCGCCGAGGTGAGCAGCGCCAGGGCGGTCCACAATCCACCTTCGGGAAACACCTCGATCAGGAACCGCATACCGGCCGTCGCCAAAAGGATCACTCCCAGAGAGATCAGCATCCCGGCGCCTACACTCAGACCGGCAACCTTGCCGAGTCGCTTAGCCGGTTCGAGGGTCTCCTGGCGTAGGTACTCCTTCGACAGCTCAACAAGCTCTGCAGCCAGCTGGGGCAATTCATTCACATTGCTCATGTCGCGTTTATCTCGCTCTCGACTCCATGAGGCTACCACCGCCGCTTTGTGGATCATGGTCGCCGCCGTCCCGGAGTAGGGTGTTGGCGCCATGGGACAACAGGGTAAGCACAGGGAAATGGGGCTGAAGCACGATTTCAACACGGTCTGGATCGGCCAGACCATCTCCCTCTTCGGCGACTACATCGCTTACCTGACCATACCCCTGTTCCTGAAGGAACTGAGCGAGAGAGCCTTCGACTTCGGGCTGATCTCCGCCGCCGAAAACATCCCCACCCTGCTCTTCGGACTCCTGGGCGGGGTCCTGCTCGACCGGTTTCGGCTCAAGACCGTTTTGGTCATCGGTGATCTCTTACGCGCGGCCGCCTTCATAGTGCTGGCCGTCTCATCAACCAGCCCGGAGTTCCAGGTTTGGATGCTCCTCCCCTTTTCCTTCCTCGTGGGCAGCCTGGCCGCGTCTTTCAATGCGGGTCTGCAGTCTTTCCTCCCGGCCGTGGTCGCTCCGCGTTGGCTGGCGACCGCCAACAGCCGCCTCTCCCTCTCCCAACAACTGGCCTTCCTACTCGGTCCCATCACCGGCGGGTTGCTGGTGGTCTCCCTCGGGTTTGCCGCTGCCTTCACGTTCAACGCTCTCACATTCGTCGCGTCGGCCGCTTCGTTCTTCTTCATTCGCGCTCGTGTCGATCGGAGGCTTCCCTCCAGCGGCCGCGTTATGGCGGAGGTGAAGGAGGGATGGATGCACCTCTGGCAGGACACTCGGATCCGGCTCACGACGCTGGCGGGCTCACTGGGCAACTTCGTTACCGGATTCATCGAAGCCGCCCTGGTCTTGATCGGGGCCAGAATCCTGGGCACCGACGACCCGACTCAGCTCGGGCTCTTCGTGGTCGGCATGGGTGCCGGAGGCCTGCTCGGTGCCTTCACGGCGGCGTCCGTGATCCGGATCATCGGCATCGGAAGGGCCTTCATCGGCGGACTGATGCTGTTCGGCACGGGTCTCTTCTCGATGACCTTCGCCGGCGACATTCTCACCGTGGCCGCCATCCTGGTCGGCGCCTTCATGGGTTTGGTGTGGGTGAATGTGTCGATGACGACGATGCGCCAACTGTACACCCCCGCTCATCTGCTCGGCCGGGTGACCGCCACTGCCCGGGCCATCGCCTGGGGCACTCTGCCGTTTGGAGCCCTCTTCGGCACTGCGCTGGCCGACCGTATCGGGCTGCTGACGATCGTCAGGGTAGGACCCGTCTTCATCGTCGCCTTTGCCTTCTTCTTGATCTCAACGGCCGTGTGGAATGCCGAGGCCTTCAAGGACCACCGCCCGGGGTAGGTAGGATGCGGGGAGAAGGAGGATCCATGACCACTCATGAGGTGATCAACCAACCGCCTCCGCTGATCGACTACAACCCATTCACGGCCGACCGGACGCTGCAAGCGGCCCTCCATCGCCAGGGAGGGGCCTGGGCACACGATGACCTCACCTCATTCGGCGCCGTGGTGGGGTCGGCTGAGGTGATCGAATGGGGTTTCCTGGCCAACACCAACCCGCCCCAACTCGTGACCCACGACCCCTTCGGGCACCGGATCGATCGCGTCGAGTACCACCCGGCCTGGCATTCGCTGATGAACCTCTCCGTTTCCCAAGGGCTGCACTCAATGCCGTGGGAGGGCAACCAGGGTGGCGGCTACGCGGCCCGGGCGGCCGGCTTTTATGTGATGAGCCAGATCGAGCAAGGGCACGGTTGTCCGATCTCGATGACCACTTCAGTCGTGCCCAGCCTCCGGTTGCAGCCGGACCTCGCTTCCGAGTGGGAACCTTACGTCTTCTCACGCACATACGACCCGTCGTTCGCACCCAGATCAGAAAAGGCGGGTGTCCTGCTGGGCATGGCCCTGACTGAGAAGCAGGGCGGATCCGACGTTCGGGCGAATGCCTCGACCGCCGCTCCCATCAACGGGGGTGGACCCGGGGGCGAGTACGCGTTGACCGGTCACAAGTGGTTCTGCTCGGCCCCCATGAGCGACGCCTTCCTGGTCCTCGCCCAGGCTCCCGACGGGCTTTCCTGTTTCCTCCTCCCCCGATGGACGCCGGGTGGTGAACAGAACACGATCACTCTCCAGCGGCTCAAGGACAAGCTCGGCAATCGCTCCAACGCCTCCAGCGAGATCGAGTTCGACAACGCGTGGGGACGAATGGTCGGTGAAGCGGGGCGGGGCGTTCGAACCATCATCGAGATGATCAACCACACCAGGCTCGACTGTGTCATCGGGTCGGCGGCCATCATGCGCCAGGCGGTGACCCAGGCCGTCCATCACAGCCGCCATCGGAAGGCATTCGGACACATGCTGACAGACCAACCGTTGATGCAGAACGTGCTGGCCGACATGGTCGTTGAATCAGAGGCGGCCACGTTGCTGATGATGCGCCTGGCAGGTGCTTTCGACCGGAAGGAAGACGAGTTCGAGGCTTCGTTCATGCGGATAGCCACCTCGGTCGGGAAGTTCTGGGTGTGTAAGCGAACCCCGATGCTGGCGGCGGAGGCACTGGAGTGCCTGGGTGGTAACGGCTACGTCGAGGAGTCGATCATGCCGCGCTTGTACCGGGAGAGTCCGGTCAACTCGGTGTGGGAAGGCTCCGGCAATGTCATTGCCCTCGACGTCGTACGGGCTCTGAACCGGGCCCCCGATTCGTTGGAAGCATTCCTGGCGGAGACCGACCTGGCGGGCGGAGCCGATGCCCGGTTGGATCGGGCGATTGTTCAACTGAAAACGGCGCTGGCGGATCTTGACGCCGTGGAGACGCAGGCTCGGCGGCTCGTCGAGCACCTGGCCCTCGTTCTCCAGGGATCGCTGGTGGTCAGGCACGCCTCGCCGGCGGTCTCGGAAGCGTTCCTCGCGTCGCGGTTCGACTCAGGGTGGGGCCGGGCGTTCGGGACCCTGCCGAATGGCCTCGACCTGGACAGCATCGTCAGCCGGGCCGACACCGCCTCGAGGTGATCAGCGCTCCCAACGCCGCCGCCGCCAGAGCTGTTTCGGGAGGGGTCGGAGTATGTCGGTCAACGGGAACCGCCGGTACGGGCCCCGTACGACCCCGGCGACACCAAAGGCGAGCAGGGGCAGCGAGAAAATGGCGATGTCGACCAGCCGGGTCCTCGATTTGCGGACACACTGTTCCTGGATCCATGGGGTGCGAGCCTGGTCACTGAACTCGCGTTCCGTGAGAATCGCATACGGCAAACCACACGTCACGTACACCCTGGTGAGTTCGCTCCGCGAGCGCGCCCACCCGGTCTGAAATTCCACCGGCCAGACCAGGAATAGGACCGCCAGCACGAGACCGGTCAGGATTGCGACGATACCGCCACGTCGGTACATGGGCGGACGTTACAACAACGCAACCCACACGATCAGGGTCCCGGTCACCGAGGCACCCGGTCACCGAGCCGTCCGCTCCCCCCTCAGCCCGTCACCTCCGCTGGATCCTTCGGCGGCGTCCAGATGCCGCTACGGAGGTACTCGTCGATCGAAGCAGCTGCGACTCTCCCGGCCCCCATGGCCAGGATGACCGTGGCGCCACCGGTGACGATGTCGCCCCCGGCAAACACCCCCCGCTTGGTAGTACGGCCCGTCGTTTCGTCGGTCACCAGCGTCCCCCAGCGGGTCTGATCGAGATCCGGCGTCGCTCTTGGGAGCAGAGGATTCGGGCTGTTCCCGATGGCAATGACGGCTACGCCGACCTCCTCGATCCACTCGCTTCCCGGTACCGGGACCGGGCGCCGCCGACCCCCTTCGTCGGGATCACCCAACTCCATACGCTGCAGGTGGACCGCTTCCAGGAAACCCGCCGAGTTGCCGAAGAATTCGAGCGGCGTAGCCAACATCGAGAACCGAACGCCCTCCTGGCGGGCGTGATGTACCTCTTCGCGGCGAGCCGGCATCTCCTCTTCCGACCGCCGGTAGATGATCGAAGCCGGAGCGGCTCCCAGACGTACTGCAGTTCGCACAGCATCCATGGCCGTGTTACCGCCGCCGAAGACACTCACCGCTCGACCACGCAGATCGAGCAAAGGGGTGTCGGAATCCGCCCGGTAAGCCTTCATCAGATTGACGCGGGTGAGGAATTCGTTGGCAGAATAGACCCCGATCAGATTCTCGCCGGGGACCTGCGGAAACCGCGGCAGACCGGCGCCTACCCCAAGGAAGACTGCCTCGAAACCCTCCTCCCCGAGCAGATCGTCGATCGAGTCCATCATCCCGATAACGGCGTTGGTCACGAACGCGACGCCCATCTCTTCGAGTTGCGCGATCTCCTTCTGGACGATCTCTTTGGGGAGACGGAACTCGGGAATGCCGTACACGAGGACGCCTCCCAATTCGTGGAGCGCCTCGAACACGGTCACCTCATGGCCGAGCCTGGCCAGATCGGTCGCGCAGGCGAGACCGGCGGGTCCGCTGCCAACCACCGCCACCCGCTTTCCCGTTCGATGGGGCGGTGAGTACGTCTGCATCAGGTCGTTTTCGAGCTCGTAGTCGGCCACGAACCGTTCCAGAGCACCGATGGCGATCGGCTTGCCTTTGCGGGCCAGCACGCAAGCACCTTCACACTGATGTTCCTGTGGGCAGACCCGGCCGCAAATGGCCGGCAGTGAGTTGTCCTGCTTGATGACCTTGGCCGCTTGATCAAACTCTCCTTCGGCTACCAGATCGATGAAGTCGGTGATGCGGACCCCGACCGGGCATCCTTCGATGCATACTGCCCGCCTGCACATCAGGCACCGTCTGGCTTCCTCAATGGCCAGTTCGGGGGTCAGCCCGAGGTTCACTTCGGTGAAGTTCCGGCGTCGCGAGTCTGGATACTGCTCCGGCATCGCCACCCGGCTCATCTGCATACGCTCTTTGAGTGTCAGCTCGTTCACAGCGCGGCCCCCAAGGGGTCATGCCGTGATGCGTTCCACTCGTTCAGCCGTTGTTGCTCGAAATCCCGGTAGGCCGTGTTGCGCCTGGTGAGGAGTTCAAAATCGACCTGATGGGCATCGAACTCCGGTCCGTCCACGCAGGCGAACTTGGTTTCCCCACCGACTTCGACACGGCAACCGCCGCACATTCCGGTTCCATCGACCATGATCGGGTTGAGGCTCACCACCGTCTCGATGGCGTGCGGTCTGGTGAGCTCGGCAACCGCTTTCATCATCGGGATAGGCCCGATGGCCAGGACAAGGTCGATCGGCGGCCCGGAGGTGATGAGATCGGCCAATGGGCCGGTCACCAAGCCATGGTATCCGTATGAACCGTCGTCGGTGGTTGGATACACCTCGTCTGCGACGGCCCGCATTTCGTCCTCGAGGATGATGTACTCGCGGCTGCGTCCTCCGATGATCGCCACCACCCGGTTCCCTGCCTCCTTCAACGCCGCGGCAGTCGGATAGGCGATGGCCGTCCCCACCCCGCCCCCGATGGCGACCACATTCCCGAACCGCTCGATCCGGGACGGCATCCCCAACGGTCCCGCCAAGTCCGGTATGCGATCACCGGCCGCCACCGTGTTCAACTGGCGGGTGGTCTTGCCTACCCCCTGGCAGATGAGGGCGATCCATCCTTCCGCTGGGTGTGCGTCGGCGATGGTCAAAGGGATTCGTTCCCCATTCGATGATGCCCGAACGATGACGAACTGACCGGGTTTCCGGCGCCTGGCGATCTTGGGCGCCTCTATCCTGAGATACCGGATGTCCGGAGCCAGATTCTTCGCTTCGAGGACCTCAAACACTGTCAACCCCGCCAGTTGCGACAACCGCTTGCAGTTTGGCGCGCCGGGTGCCTTTCGGATCAGGGACTAAGTGCCCATATCCCGGGGCACCGGACCTGATAGTGCCTTGCGAACCGAAACTCCGAGCTAGGTCGACGCTTGCCAAGGATCGATTGGCCCTTCGGTCCATCGACGGGCATCCTGATGGTCTCCGTCGACGTCGGGCGGGAGCCCAACGGCCCGGGCGTCGGCGTCCATCAACGAGCCGACCATGTCGTACCACAGCGATCCCGTGGCGCAGTCCGCGCAGAGGAACACGCGCCTTCCCCGGGTGATGATCGCTGGCTTCTTCCTGCACCTGGTGCATTGGAAGGTGAACACGGCTGTCTGGCTCCTCACGTACCTTGACTTCACCGTCTTTATCGGCCCCGAGGCCGTGGTTCTGAAACTCGATTTCAGGCTGCGCGGTAGGATGAGACCAACTGGGGGAAATCATCGCCGAATTCGAAGCTCGTATCCAGAATCAGGGAGACACGACCGAGGGTCTTCGAGTCCACATCCAGATCGAGAACCAGCGATTGAGAATCTGGGCAGGCCCGAACCGGCTCGGCTCTTGGCCGCTGGATGAGGTCTCTTTCGAGCGGTTGACACCATTCCGGTTCCGGGTGGTTGTGGAAGGTGACCCGATGCTCGTGACACCGGACGACCCGACCGGGTTTGCCGACGCTACCGGCGCGTTCGTCGACATGCGGACCCCCCGGTTTGGCCTGGCGAACCGCATCCGGAGCGGTCCGGAGGCCTAGGCGCCGTCTCTCAGCCGCCGCCCACCAGGCGATCGAACAACACCCCCACCCCGTAGGCAAGACCGCCACCTCCCGTCGCTACCAGCAGGTTCTCGAGAGCGGCGCGGACCGGATCGCCCCGGGTCGCCCAGGTCTTGACGGCTCCCACCACCAACAGGCCGAGCACCGCCCCGATCGTTGCGATCAGCAAACCCAGCGGGGCACTCGACACAAACGCGAACGGAAGGACGGACGGCAGCGCCCCGACCAGGAACAGCCCGCCCGACATGAACATTGCCCGGTAGGGCGATCTCCGTTCGGTCTCGACCACCCCGAACTCCAGTGCGGTCATCGCCTTCAGCAGTGCTCCGTCGTCCTCTCCGAAGTGGGCCACCACCTCGTCGCGAAGCGCACCGCTCAAACCGATGTCTCCCAGCAGGTCGCTCAGCTCGTGTAGCTCTTCCTGACGGAAATCACGGATGTGCACCTTCTCGAGGGCGAGTTCTCCCTCGAAGACCTCTTCTTGTGTCTTGGTGGCGATGTACTCACCGGCAGCCATCGAGATGGCTCCGGCGATGGCCCCTGCCACCCCGGTGAGCAGCACGTTCCGGGTGGCCATTCCGCCGCCCACCACTCCGGCGGCGAGAAGGAACATCGACACGAGCCCATCGTTGACACCCAGAATGATGTCCCGCAGGTACTGGCGGTTCCGACCCAGGTGCTGGGTGTAGGAAGGGCTGCTCCTGTAGGACGGATGTGCACTCATCAACCGGGATTGTAGGACATGTGGCCGGGCGACTCGACCCACCAGACCTGTGCAACCGGGTAGCTTTGGAAACGTGCCAGACGAGACGTTCCTGATCTTGGGTGGAGCGGGCCTGGTAGGGACCCAGGTGGCCCGCCGCATCATCGGCGATCTGACACCCCGCCGGGTGGTGATCGGCTCGTTGATCCAGGAGGGAGCCGATCGGGCGGTGGAAGACCTCCGCAGCGTGTTTCCCGACGCCCCCACCGAGATCGTCGGTGAATGGGGCGATGTGTTCTTGCGAGAGACCTACGCGCGCCGACATCGCGAGGATCTGCTCGAAGACGCAGAGGCGCGTGAGGGGATCTTTGCGGATCTGCTCGGCCCCATCGATGAGGCTTTCGAACGGTCCAGCCTGGCCCGACTGATCCTCCAAAACCGTCCGGATGTCATCGTCGACTGCATCAACACGGCAACCGCCATCAGCTATCAGGACGTCTACACCACTTCGATCATCGCCAAGCAGACAATCTCGGAGTATCCGGTCAACAACGGCGGTGATGTGCTGCAGGCTCGGACCAAACATGATGTCGAGGCCCTCATCCTCTCCCAGGCTGTTCCGCAGTTGATCCGGCACGTCTTGATTCTGAGCCGGGCGATGCATGAGGCAGGCACTCGGCTGTACCTGAAAGTGGGCACGACCGGGACCGGAGGCATGGGTCTGAATATCCCATATACCCACAGCGAAGACCGACCCTCCGCCAAGCTGATGACCAAGACGTCGGTTGCCTTTGCGCACACCGGGTTGCTGTTCTTGTTGGCTCGCACTCATGGTGAACCAGTTGTAAAGGAGGTCAAGCCTGCCGCGCTCATTGGCTTCTCGGATGTGGAGCACCGCACCGTGCTCGAACAAGGGGAGCCGGTGCACCTTTACGCCGCGCAGACCGTTCCCCTCGACGGCCCCCTTGAACTCCGGATCCCCAGCAGCCAATTCGACCGTCTTTCCGATCTGCAGCTTCCCGTCATCGATACGGGCGAAAACGGGGTGTTCACCAAAGGTGAGTTCGAGGCCATCACCTCGATCGGCCAGATGGAGTACGTGACTCCGGAGGAAGTCGCCCATACGTGCCTACAGGAGATCATGGGCGGCAACACCGGACGGGACATCATCGGAGCCATCGACGCTTCGCTGATGGGTTCCTCCTACCGGGCGGGGATACTGCGCTCCGGCGCCCTGGAGGATCTGGAGCGGCTGGAGATCGAGACCGGCACCCACAGCGTCGCCCTCGGACAACTCGGACCGCCCGAACTCTCCAAGCTGCTTTGGGAGGCCGAGCTGCTCAAACTCGCCTACCAGACCCTTCCGAAGGTGCTGGCCTCGACACCGTCGGAGATCTCCGACACCATCACCCGCATCATCGGCGATCGCCCCGGCCTACGCAACACCATCGCTTCGCTGGGTCTCCCTATCCTCACGGCCGACGGTAGGAACTTGATTCGCGGGCCGTTCATTCGGATCCCCGAGCTGGCCGGAGCACGGACGGTCGCCATGGATCGAGAGGATCGTGACGCCTGGGCGCACAAAGGGTGGATCGATCTGCGTCCCGAGAATTTCGCCGTCTGGCAACAGCGCTTCACCACCATGTATGAGGCGCGGGGCGGAAAGGCCGTGCGCGGGTCGGCGGCGGTCAGCCAGGAAGGGTACGTTCTGGAGGACATCTTCATCGGCACCGTGGCTGCCTGGATCCTGGCCAACGAACACGACGGATTCCGAGTCAAGTAGGTTGCGGACATGCCGTTCGAACATTGCTCCGCGGTGTCTCCTCTCAACGGTATAGGTCGTTCCAGGTCAGGCAGTGCAGGATCCCGTCGTTAACCTGCCGGGGGGCGAAGGGTACCCATGGCCACTCCCTCAGCAGACGGTATTGCGGACAGATCCGATTCGGAACCGGTTGGCGACGCCGCAAAGCTGGTCATCGAGCATCCCCTCCCCCTCTACGATCCCCTGTGGCTAAGGCTGCTCCACAAGTGTTGTTTGTGGGACGGAGGTGCCCGAACCACCGGGTCGGAGTTCTGCTGTGCCCGGTGCGAAGAGCTGTATGCCGACTGGCAACACCGCACCGCCCACGTCCTCCTGGGACGCGAACCCCTGGTGTCGTTTCTCGAACGGGACCGTGGACTGCCAAGATGAGCCTATGAACACAGCCGGGATTGGCAACCGCGGCACTCACGTTGCCAGGGTGTCCGAGGAGGACACGGCCGCCCAGATGGGGAGTGGCGACGTTCCGGTGTTGGCCACCCCGCGAG
>Ga0209341_10006574_pt1 | contig 10381 bp, 10 predicted proteins | sample RifCSP13_2_FD_184020 | JGI IMG/M metagenome (GOLD analysis project Ga0209341, IMG submission 184020) | Soil microbial communities from Rifle, Colorado - Rifle CSP2_sed 13_2 (SPAdes) (version 2) | ecosystem: Environmental > Terrestrial > Deep subsurface > Rock core/Sediment | place: Rifle... | reverse complement strand
TGATCTACCTCCTGCGCGCCTTCATGGAGGCCGACGCCGAGATGCGGCGCTCACCGCACCCGCGGGTCGAGCTCGAGATCGCGGCCGTGCGCGCCGCGCGCCGGCCCCAGCCCCAGGCCATCGAGGCCCTGATCGCGAAAGTGGACGAGGCCATCACCCGGCTACGGGGCATGCCCGCTGCGCGGCCCGTGGCAGCCCAGCCGAGCCTGCTCGATGCGCCGGCGTCGCGCGCCGTCGTGCCGCCGCCGGTCTCAGGCGCGAGCACGCGCGCGTCCGCGGAGCGCGCCCCCGCGCCACCGAAGGAAGCGCCGGCGGAGCCCGCGACGGATCTCCCCGCGGCGAATCTCGAAGACGGATGGGCCCGCGCCGTGGACGAAATTCTGAAAAAGAAGGCGCTCCTGGGCTCGGTCGTCCAGCACGGCGTCCCGTTGAAGCTCGAGGGCCCCGTGCTGACCATCGGTCTCGTCGCGAGCCCCTTCCACCGCGAGATGTTGAACGACCGCGCCAACAGGGAAATCATCACGCACGCCGTCCAGCAGCACATCCCCGGCGGCCGGCGGCGCCGTCAACCATCCGGCCGTCCAGGCAGCCGTTGCCGTGTTCCAGGGCGAGGTCGTGGCGGTCAGGCCGCGCGCGCCCGAGGAGAAGGAGACCCAGTGAAAGGCTTTGGCAACATCATGAAGGAAGCGCAGAAGCTGCAGCAGCAGATGGAGGCGCTGCAGGCGGAAGCCGCCAAGAAGAAGGTCCAGGCGACGGCCGGCGGCGGCATGGTCACGGTCGAGGCCAACGGCAAGCAGGAGATCCTCTCGATCAAGATCGACCGCGAAGTCATCAACCCCGAGGACGCGCAGATGCTGGAAGACCTCGTGCTGGCGGCCTGCAACGAGGCGCTCAGGCAGTCGCGCGAGATAGTCCAGGCCGAGATGAGCAAGCTGACCGCCGGGCTCAAGATCCCCGGCCTCGGCACATAGGACCCGCGTGGCCTATTACCCCGAGCCGGTGGCGCGTCTCATCGAAGCGCTCCAGCGGCTGCCCGGCATCGGACCCAAGACCGCCCAGCGGCTGACCTTCTTTCTCTTGAAACGCCCGGCCGACGAGGTGCAGACGCTCGCCGAGTCGCTGACCCAGCTCAAGGCGCTGATCGTCCACTGCCGGATCTGCTTCAACGTCACCGAGGAAGACCCCTGCCGCATCTGCAGCGACCCGCGGCGCGACCAGCGGATCTTCTGCGTCGTCGAGGAGCCCAATGACCTCCTCGCCCTCGAGCGCACGGGCGAGTTCCGCGGGCGCTACCACGTGCTGCTGGGCGCGCTCTCCCCGCTCGACGGCATCGGCCCCGAGGACCTGCGGGTGCGCGAGCTCCTGTTCCGGCTCGAGACGCCCGGCGTGGAGGAGATCATCCTCGCGACCAACCCCAGTGTCGAGGGCGAGGCCACGGCCATCTACCTGGCGAAACTTCTCAAGCCCCTCGGCATGCGCATCACGCGCATCGCGCGCGGGCTGCCGGTCGGCGGCGATCTCGAGTACGCCGACGAGGTGACGCTGTCCAAGGCGCTCGAAGGCCGCCGCGAGGTCGGCTGACTCACATCCCTCTCCCCCACGGGGAGAGGGCAGGGTGAGGGGGTACTAGTCGGCGAGGCAAGCGTGTGATACAAAAGACTTCGCAGCGGTTCTGCTCCCGGCGTTCCCCGATAGCTCAATGGTAGAGCACCCGGCTGTTAACCGGGGGGTTGCTGGTTCGAGTCCAGCTCGGGGAGCCACCCCCCTCGCTCACAGGAGCCCGGCCTCCCGCGCATAGGATGCCGGCCGGCTCCGATCCCGCGGCTCGTCCCACCTGGCCGAGGACTCTCTGCGCCGGCAGCCGAGGCTTGACAATCCCCGCAGGGCCGCCTATGATCCCGCGAATTCAGGCAGATGAACATCGTTCAGAATACTGAACAACCATGACGGTGCGATCGGTCGAGCGGACGATCGACATGCTCGAGCTGCTGGCGACCCCGGGGCGCTCGCTCTCGCTGACCCAGCTCGCCCGCGGGGTGCGGGCGCCGAAGAGCACGGTGCTGGCCATCGCCCGCACCCTGGTCGCCCGCGGCGTCCTCGCTGTCGACCGGGAGACGCGGACATACCGGCTCGGGCTGGGTCTGGCCAGGTTCAACCGCGAGGGGGCCGGGACACTGGATCTGAGCGCGCTGGCCAAGCCACACCTGGAAGCCCTGGCCCAGGACACGCGGGAGACGGCCTATCTCACGGTGCCGGAAGGGGACGCCGTCTACTACACCTGCAAGGTCGACAGCCCGGAGCCCGTCCGGTACATGGCCCAGGTGGGCGTGCGGCGGCCGCTTCACGCCATCGCGAGCGGCAAGCTCTGCCTCGCCCACATGAGCGATGCGGAGGTGCGGGCCTACATCCGGCGGACGGGCCTTCCGCGATTCACCGCCGGCACCATCGTGAAGAGTGGGCGGTTGTTCCAGGAACTGCGCGCGATACGCCGCCGAGGCTATGCGGTGAACGAGGGCGAGTTCGTGCCCGATCTCTTCGGGGTAAGCGCGCCCGTCACCGACCAGGCGGGGCGGATGATCGCCGCTGTCAACGTGGGCGGGCCGCTGTTCCGGCTGGGGCGGCGGAAGCGCGCGCTGGCCGAGGCGGCGGTGGCGGGCGCTCAGGCCCTCGCGGCAGAGCTGCGTCTGGCCGGTGGCAACGTGACCGTGGACCGTTGAGTCGGGCGGGCCGCGGAGAGGAGGGGACATGGGAGGAGCGCGGGTGCTTTCGTCGGAGTCCTTCGAGGTCGGGTCGGCGTACGAGGCGATCGAGATGTGCTTCGAGCGGGGATGGACGGACGGCCTGCCGGTGGTTCCGCCCACGGAGCCGGCCATTGTGCAATTTCTCGAGGCGGCCCGGCTCGAGCCGGGACACGTCATCGGTACCATCCCCGAACGTGATCGGGTCATCACCGCAGAGAAGCTGGCGATCAACGCCGTCATGGCCGGCGCCCGGCCGGAGTACATGCCGGTGCTGGTGGCCGCCGTCGAGGCGCTCACCGATCCGGCCTTCCAGTTCAACCATCTCGCGAGCTTCGGCAGTCCCTGGCCGCTGATGATCGTGAGCGGACCGGCCGTGAGGGAGCTTGGCCTGAACTACGGCACCTGGGCGATGGGGCCCGGCTGCCGGGCCAATGCGACGCTAGGCCGCACGCTCAGCCTGCTCGTCTCGAACTGCGCCCTGGGCCATCTGGGCGGCATCCAGCGGGGGACCTACGGGCACCCGGGTCGCTTTAACAGCATGTGCATCGGGGAGAACCCGGAGGACTTCGGCTGGCAGCCCCACAACGTGGAAATGGGGTTCGATCGAGAGACGACCACGGTCACGCTGCTGTCGACCTACCCGTGGATCCAGCAGCCGACCTGCGTTCAGATGGAGCCCGAGCGGATCCTCGCCGCCATCGGCGGGTCGATCGCCGAGGGGGACTTCGTCCGGGGCGTGTACCCGATCATCATGGGGCGCCCGTGGGCGGAGGTCTTCGTCCGGGCGCGCTGGACGAAGGAGCGCATGGCGGAGTGGCTGATCGAGCACACGCGACGCTCGGTGGCCTCGCTCAAGGCCCGGGGCCGGTGGGGCGTCCTCACCTCGCAGTTCGACGGCTTCGGGGCCGTCACCCAGGAGGTGCTGCCCGGCGACGAGTCGAGGTACGTGTGGGTGTGGAAGGAGAGCGATCTCGACCCCTACGTGTTCGACATTGCGGCGACGCAGCGGAAGAAAGGTATCCACTTCGTGGTGGCCGGCGGCGATGGCGGCACCCGCACCTGCTGGCTGACGCCGTACCAGTTTTCGACCAACCCCGTGACCAAGCCGGTCCGCGCGGCCTGATGACACCCCCGCGCTCCGGCCTGGACGTGAACCAGTCGCGCGAGACTCATGAGCCAGCCGCGCTAAGGGAGGACAGATGATGGAACGCATATTCGATCCCACTTCGGGTCCGGTCACCGGGAAGCTCATCATGGCCAAGCGCCCGGGCACCCTGGCGGGCACGAAGCTCGCGGTGCTGTGGAATGGCCGCCCCCACGGGGACAAGATCCTCCGCCGCGTTCTGGACCTGCTGGGGGAGCGCCACGACTTCCAGGTCACCGAGTTCCTCAAGAAGCCCTACATCGGCAACGTTGCGCCGAAGGAGTACTTCGACCGGATCCTCGCCAGCCAGGCCAATGCGGTCCTGGTCGGCATCGGAGACTGAGGGTCCTGCACGTCGGCCAGTGTGGCCGACGCCATCACCCTCGAGCGGCGAGGGATGCCCGCGGCCGCCGTCGGCGTCGAGAAGCTCGTGAGCACGACGGGTCGGGCCATGGCAAAGGCCCAGGGGGCGCCCGACTACCCCATCGCCGTCATCCCGCACGAGCTGGGCGTGGTCGAGGATCTCCGCGACGACGAAGAGGTGAGCCTCCTCGCCAAGACGGTGCTCGACCAGGTCGAGGCGATCCTGCTCGGGCGCGATTCATGACCAGCGGGACGGCGAAGCATGGAATCCACGATTCGCGACGGAAGGGGGACACGATGAGGCGATCACTGGCGGTCGTGCTGGTCATGGTGGGGGTGCTCGGGATCGGCGTGGCCGACGGGGTGGCCCAGCCGCGGCAATTCCTCGCGCTCGGCACGTCGACGATCGGCGGGACGTACTACGTGATCGGCGGCGGCATGGCCAGCATCATCAACAAGGCCAATCCCCAGCTCAACATCAACGCGGAAGTGACCGGCGGCGCCTTCGCCAACATGGCGTTGCTCGGCCAGAAGAAGATCCAGCTCGCGCTCGTGACCAATGACGAGGTCTACATGGCCTGGAACGGGCAGGGCAAGTACAAGTCCAAGGTCACGAACCCCCGCGGTGTCCTCGGCGGGCACGCCATCATCTGGCAGATGTACACGCTCAAGCGCACGGGCATCAAGTCCATCGCCGACCTCAAGGGCAAGCGGATCTCGCTGGGCGCCCCGGGATCGATCGGCAACCTCATCGGCGAGATCGTGCTGGGGACGTACGGGCTCAAGATGCGGCGCGACTGGACTCCGGAGTACCTCGGCCACGGCGACGGGCCGGGCGCGCTCAAGGACGGCAAGATCGACGCCGTCCTCATCATCAGCTCGACGCCGACCAGCGCCATCATCGACCTCACCAGCTCCCACGGATCGGATGTGGTGTTCCTGATGCCCGATCGCGACAAGCTGGAGGCCCTCCTCAAGGAGCACCCGTACTGGTTCGAATCGAAGGTCCCGGCCAGGACGTACAAGGGCCAGGAGCAGGACGTGCCCAACTCGTTCGGGGCGTCGACCATCCTCGTCGCCGACGAGTCGGTGGACGCGGGCGCCGTGTACGCGATCACGAAGACGCTGCTCGAGCACAACCCGGACCTGGTGGCGGTGCATCCGATCGGCAAGGAGTGGGTGGCGGAGAACGCCACGCGGGGCATCCAGGGTGTGCTGCCGCTTCATCCCGGAGCCGAGCGCTACCTGAAGGAGAAGGGACTCATCCGATGACCACGCCCGAAGACCCCGTCGCGGCGGTGGAGATCGGGGCCACGACGACCGTGGCCAAGACGGTGTCGGAGACCGACGTGTACCTCTTCGCCGGCATCACGGGAGACTTCTCGCCCAACCACGTCGACGAGGCGTACATGGCGGGGAGCCGCTACGGCCACCGGATCGCCCACGGCGCCCTCCTCGTCGGCTTCATGTCGGCGGCGACGGCGAAGATGCAGATCGGGCGCACGGCGTCGGTGGGCTACGACCGGGTGCGGTTCGTGGCGCCCGTGTTCTTCGGCGACACCGTCACCACCGAGTACCGGATCAGCGCCGTCGATCCAGGCAGGCGCCGCGTGTATGCCGACCTCACGTGCCGGAATCAGCGTGACGAGGTCGTGGCGGCGGCGACCCACATCCGGGCATTCGTGGACTGACGATGAGTCTGCGCGCCCCCGCCGTCGTGGAGACGGACGTCCTCGTGCTGGGCGGCGGGCTCGCCGGTCATCGTGCCGCCATCGCCGCCCGGGAGGCCGGGGCCGCGGTCGACCTCGTGTACCTGGGCAGCGGCGCCTCCCCGGGAGTCATCTGCTTCAACGTGCCGCTCGGGGTCGAGGACTCCCGGGACTCCGAGGCCGCCTATGCCGAGGACATGCTTCGCGGCGGCTATCAGCTGAACGATCGCGCTCTCGTCGAGGTCCTGGCGGCGGGCACGAAGGCCGCCCTCGTGGAGCTGGAGAAGATCGGCGTGGAGTTCGCCCGACGCGAGGGGCGCCACGCCCAGCGCCATCTGGCCGGGTCGCGCTATCCACGCTCGGTGTACTCGCCCGAGGGGCTGGGGCCGAGCGGGCTCCGGCGGATGGACGCCCGGTGCCGGGAGCTGGGCGTTCGCGTCCACCAGGGCTGGAAGGTGATCGCGCTGCTCCGCGAGGAGGACGAGGTGGCGGGGGCGCTCGCGGTGCAGCGGCGCTCCGGGGATCTCCTGAGCGTCCACGCGAGGGCCGTCGTGCTGGCCATGGGTGGGATCGGACGGCTCTACGAGGACAGCACCTATCCGGTGGATGTCGGGGCCGACGCGTATGCGCTGGCCTTCGACGCCGGCGCCCGGCTCGTGGACATGGAGTTCGTCCAGTTCGAGCCGACGGTCACCGTGTGGCCCGATGGGTGCCGCGGCATGGAGATGCCGACCGCCATGCTCGGGGACGGCGCGCATCTCAAGAACGCGGGCGGCGAGCGCTTCATGTTTCGGTACAACGCCGACCACGGCGAGAAGCGCATCGAGAAAGCGCGCATGTCGCTCTGCATCCAGCGGGAGATCGACGAGGGGCGCGGGCTGCCGGACCGGACGGTGCTCTTCGACACCACCGTGGTCCCACTTGACCGGCTCGAGAGCTACACCTCGCATTGCAAGCGGCTGCGCAAGGCCGGCCTCGAGCCGACCCGTGAAGGGCCCCATGTCCGCCCGGCGGCCCACAGCCACATGGGCGGCGTCTGGATAGACCGCGACGGGTGGTCGGGCATTCCCGGGCTCTGGGCGGGTGGCGAGGCCGCCGGGGGCGTGCACGGAGCGAGCCGGCTCGCCGGCAATTCCGGCAGCGACATCCTGGTCTTCGGCGCCCGCGCGGGACGGGGGGCCGCCGTCGGCGCGCGGGCCGTTGCCCTCGACCGGCCGTGGGCCTCGATGGAGGGGACGGCGCTCGAGGGCCTGGCCGCCGCACTCGCGCGGGACCACGGCACGGCGCCGGAGGACATCAAGCAGGCCGTGCGCCGGACCATGTCGCGCGCGGCCGGGCTCTACCGCGACCACGACGGGCTCGCCGACGGCCTGCGCGAGCTGGAGGGGCTTCAGCGCCAGATCGACACCGGGCTTCAGGGCCGCGGGGTCGACGAGGCGGTGGCGGCGCTCGAGGCCGGGAACATGGTGCTGGTCGGCCGGATGATCGTCACGGCGGCCCTGGCCCGCACGGAGAGTCGCGGAGCACATCAACGCACCGATCACCCACAGCAGGACGACGCCCAGTGGCTGCGCCACCTCGTCGCGCGTCGCGGACGAGACGGTGCCGTGGAGCTCGGCGCCTCGCCGGCTGGCTGAAGGACATCCCATGGATCAGCCGCTCGAGGTGGAGCACGAGGACGGAATCGTCACGGCTCGTCTGAACCGCCCCCAGGCGCTCAACGCCATCAGCAGCGCCATGGCCGAGGCGCTTTGCTCGCTGCTCGACGACGTCGCCGGCCGTCGCGACGCGCGCGTCCTCGTCCTCACCGGCGCCGGGGAGAGGGCGTTCAGCGCGGGCGCCGACCTCAAGGAACGGCGGACGATGACCCCCGCCGAGCTGTGGGCCCACAGCCGGAAGATCCACCGCGCCTGCGATCTGCTGGAGCTGCTCCCGCAGCCCGTCATTTGCGCGATACGCGGCTACTGCCTCGGCGGGGGCCTCGAGCTGGCGCTGGCAGCGGACATCCGGGTGGCCGCCGAGAATTCGGAGTTCGGCTTTCCCGAGATGACGCTCGGGGCCTTTCCGGGCTCGGGAGGGCCGGTGAGGCTGCCGCGGGTTGTGGGCGCGGCGTGGGCGAAGGAGATTCTCCTCACCGCTCGGCGGGTGGGCGCCCTGGAGGCGCGGGAGCGGGGGCTGGTCCACTATGTCGTCCCGGCTGCCGAGGTGGACACGCGCGCGAGAGAGATCGCGCGCCGGATCCTCGGCGTAAGCCCCCTCGGCGCCCGCGCGGTGAAACAAATCGTCAATCGAGGAATCGCCATGAGCACGGAGGAGGCGACGGCCCTCGCCAACGCGCTCCGCCAGCCGCTCGAGGCCACGAAGGACTACCAGGAGGGCCTGCGGGCCCACTTCGAGAAGCGCGCACCGCGCTTCATCGGGGAGTGAGTGGGGGGGGAGTGATCGGGATGGGTTTCAGGCTGAGCCCGGACCAGCTCCAGGTGAAGCAGATGGCCAGCGACTTCGCGAAGCGCGAGCTGGTGCCCAACCTCGAGCGCTGGGAGCGCGAGGGGAGGTGGCCGCGTGAGGTCGTGGCCCGGATGGGCGAGCTCGGCTTCTTCGGGAGCGTCATCCCCGAGGCGTACGGCGGCACCGGCCTCGGCTTCCTCGGCCACGCCCTGCTCGTCGAGGAGGTGAGTCGCGCCACGCCCATCTTCTCCTCCTCCTTCAATGTCCAGGGCGCCTCCGTGCCCCGCGCCATCCTCGACTGGGGCACGGAGGAGCAGAAGCGCCGCTACGTGGCCGACCTGGTGCGCGGCCGGCTGATCGCCTGCCATGCCATCACCGAGCCCGGGGCGGGGTCCGATGTGGCGGGCATTCAGACCACGGCCATCCGGGACGGCGACCACTACGTGCTGAACGGGACCAAGATGTGGATCACCTATGCGCCGGTGGCCGACCTCGCTCTCGTCTTCGCCAAGACCATTCCCGCCGAGCGCCACAAGGGCATCTCGGCGTTCCTGGTCCCGACTGATAGCGCCGGCCTCACGATCCGGGAGATGGACGCCATCACCGGCTCCCGCTGTCTGCCCACCGGCGAGATGGTGTTCGCCGAGTGTCGCCTGCCCGCCACGTCACTCCTGGGTCCCGAGCACAAGGGCTTCGCGGTGGCGATGAAGATGCTCGACTTCAACCGCGTCACCATCCCCGCGCGGTGCGTCGGCGTGGCCCAGGCGTGCATCGACGCGTCGGTGAAGTACGCGGGCGAGCGCACCACGTTCGGCCAGCCCATCGGGACGTATCAGATGATCAAGGCGGACATCGCGGAGATGATCGCGCGCACGGAGGCGGGCCGGATGCTCGTGTACAAGGTGGCGACGCTGGCCGATGGGGGCGAGGTCTGCACGCTCGAGGGATCCATCGCCAAGCTGTACTGCGGGGAGATGGTCTCGTGGGTGGCGAGTCGGGCCCAGTTCATCCACGGGGCCTACGGCTTCCACCGCGAGTTCCCCGTCGCCCGGCTCGTCGCGGAGGCCCAGTTCCTCCGCATCGCCGAGGGGACGTCCAACATCCACCGTCTGATCATCGCCGACGACGCGCTGGGCTACAAGCGCGCCAACCGGGCCCCCCGATGAGTGCGGCGGCGGAGGAGGCGTAGACCATGGGGAAGCCGCTCGAGGGGATCCGCGTCGCCGACTTCACGCGGCTCTACGCCGGCCCCTTCTGCACGATGCTGCTCGGCGATCTGGGGGCGGACGTGGTGAAGATCGAGGAGCCCGGCGGCGGGGATCCGATCCGGGCGCAGGGCCCCCCCTTCCACCGCGGTCACGGCATGAGCTTTCTTGCCGCCAACCGCAACAAGCGGTCGGTGGCGCTGGACCTGCGCAAGCCTCAAGGGCAGGAGATCGCCCGCGCCCTCGCGGTCACGGCCGATGTGGTCGTCGAGAACTTCCGCCCAGACGTGATGGAGCGGCTCGGCCTCGGCTACACCGCCCTGGCCGCGCAGAACCCGCGGCTCGTCTACGCCGGGCTCTCCGGCTTCGGCGCCGACGGACCGTATGCCGCCCGCGCCGCCTTCGATCTCACCATCCAGGCGGAGGGCGGCTACATGAGCATCACCGGGGAGCGCGGCGGCGCCCCAGTCAAGCTGGGGACATCCGCGTTCGACCTCATCTGCGGACTCTACGCCAAGGGCGCCATCGTCACCGCGCTGCTACAGCGCACGAGCACCGGGCGCGGCCAGCGCATCGAGACGAGCCTGCTCGAGGCCGAGGTGTCCTTCCTCGTGAATGCCGCGATCGAGCATCTGCTCACGGGCAGCAATCCCACCAAGTGGGGATCCGAGCATCCCCAGGTGGTCCCGTACAAAGCGTTCAGGACGGCGGACGGGTGGCTCGTGATCGGGGCGGGGGTCCAGACGCTCTTCGAGGCTTTCGTCCGGGCCA
>Ga0209341_10006572_pt1 | contig 10383 bp, 4 predicted proteins | sample RifCSP13_2_FD_184020 | JGI IMG/M metagenome (GOLD analysis project Ga0209341, IMG submission 184020) | Soil microbial communities from Rifle, Colorado - Rifle CSP2_sed 13_2 (SPAdes) (version 2) | ecosystem: Environmental > Terrestrial > Deep subsurface > Rock core/Sediment | place: Rifle... | reverse complement strand
AAGGTCAAAGACGGCAAGGTGACCGACACGGTGGTCTACCTCTCGGCCATGGAGGAGATGCGCCACCACGTAGCGCAGGCCAACGCCGTGATCGACGCCAAGGGCAAGCTCACGGAGGACCTCGTCACCGTGCGCTTCTCCGGTGACGTGATGCTCGTGACGTCGGACAAGGTCGACTACATCGACGTGTCGCCGAAACAGCTCGTCTCGGTGGCCGCCGCCTTGATCCCGTTCCTTGAGAACGACGATGCCAATCGCGCGCTCATGGGCTCGAACATGCAGCGCCAAGCCGTGCCGCTCATCAGGGCGGAGGCGCCCCTTGTCGGCACGGGCATGGAGGAGGTGGTCGCACGCGATTCCGGGGCGGCGATCGTCGCCCGGCGCACCGGCATCGTCGATCAGGTGGACGCCACTCGAATTGTCATCCGCGCCACCGAGGAGACCGATCCGTCGAAGCCGGGCGTCGACATCTTTCGCTTGCGCAAATTCCAGCGCTCGAACCAGAACACGTGCATCAACCAGCGTCCCTTGGTGAACGTCGGCGACAAGGTCGAGGCAGGCGAGATCATCGCCGACGGCCCCTCGACCGATCTCGGCGACCTCGCACTCGGCAAGAACATCCTGGTCGCGTTCATGCCGTGGATGGGCTACAACTTCGAGGATTCGATCCTCCTCTCCGAGCGCGTGGTCTCGGACGACGTGTTCACCTCGATCCACATCGAGGAGTTCGAGGTGATGGCCCGCGACACCAAGCTCGGGCCCGAGGAGATTACGCGCGACATCCCGAACGTCTCGGAGGAGGCTTTGAAGAACCTCGACGAGGCGGGCATCGTCTACATCGGCGCCGAGGTGAAGCCGGGCGACATCCTGGTCGGCAAGATCACGCCCAAGGGCGAGAGCCCGATGACCCCGGAGGAAAAGCTTCTGCGCGCCATCTTCGGCGAAAAGGCGTCGGATGTGCGCGACACCTCGCTGAGATTGCCTCCGGGAGTGTCGGGCACCATCGTCGAGGTGCGCGTCTTCAACCGCCACGGCGTCGAGAAGGACGAGCGCGCGATGGCGATCGAGCGCGAGGAGATCGAGCGTCTCGCCAAGGACCGCGACGACGAGCTGCAGATCCTCGATCGCAACGTCTACGCAAGGTTGAAGGAAGCCCTGATCGGCAAGGAGGTCGCCAAGGGACCCAAGGGCGCGCGCAAGGGCACCAAGCTCGACACGGCGGTTTTGGACGACATCCCGCGCAGCCAATGGTGGGAGATCGGCCTTGCCAATGAGAAGGCCCAGGCCGAGCTCGAGGCCATCAACAAGCAATACGAGGAGGCCAAGAAGAGTCTCGAGCGCCGGTTCGTCGACAAAGTCGACAAGCTGCAGCGCGGCGACGAACTGCCGCCCGGCGTCATGAAGATGGTCAAGGTGTTCGTCGCCGTGAAGCGCAAGATTCAGCCCGGCGACAAGATGGCCGGCCGGCACGGCAACAAGGGCGTCGTATCGCTGATCGTGCCCGGCGAGGACATGCCGTTCCTCGAGGACGGCACGCACGTCGACGTCGTGCTCAATCCGCTCGGCGTGCCGAGCCGGATGAACGTCGGCCAGATCCTCGAGACGCACCTGGGCTGGGCGTGCCGGGGCCTGGGCCGCGTCATCGACGAGGCCTTGCAGCAATTCCACGCCAGCGGCCAGACCAAGTCATTGCGGGAGCAGCTGCAGCGGGTCTACGGCAAGGACGAGATCAAGGCGAGCGGGAAGGACTCCGACATCGTCGCCATGGCCGAGCAGTTGAGGCACGGGGTGCCGGTGGCGACGCCCGTGTTCGACGGCGCGCGCGAGGCGGATATCGTCGAGATGCTGTCCGCCGCCGGATTCGATTCGACCGGGCAGGTCACGCTGTTCGACGGGCGCACCGGCGAGCCGTTCGACCGTAAGGTGACCGTCGGCTTCAAGTACCTGATGAAGCTTCACCACCTCGTCGACGACAAGATTCATGCGCGCTCGATCGGCCCCTACAGCCTCGTCACTCAGCAGCCCCTGGGCGGCAAGGCGCAGTTCGGCGGCCAGCGCTTCGGCGAAATGGAGGTGTGGGCGCTCGAGGCCTACGGCGCCGCCTACACGCTGCAGGAAATGCTGACCGTCAAGTCGGACGATGTCGCCGGGCGCACCAAGGTTTATGAGGCGATCGTGCGCGGCGACGACGCGTTCGAGGCGGGCGTGCCGGAAAGCTTCAACGTCCTGGTCAAGGAGATGCGCGCGCTCGGCTTGAACGTCGAGCTTCTCAACACCGAGGTGGTGCCCGTCGAGCACGGAGAAGCCTCGGCCGAGCGCCCGCGGTTGCCGCCGGCCGCAGCCGAGTAAACGAACCCCTCTCCCCGCCGAGGTGGCGGGGAAAGGGGACGGCACATGGAATTCATGGAACGCGAGCCCCCGCGTTTCCCCTGGAGTAATGAGCAGATGAACGAAATCACCAACCTCTTCAAGACCCAGGCGCCCGCGCCGGCGTTCGACCAGATCAAGATTTCGATCGCGAGCCCGGACGACATTCTGTCGTGGTCGTTTGGCGAGATCAAGAAGCCCGAGACCATCAACTACCGCACGTTCAAGCCCGAGCGCGACGGCCTCTTCTGCGCGCGCATCTTCGGCCCGATCAAGGATTACGAGTGCTTGTGCGGCAAGTACAAGCGCATGAAGTACAAGGGCCTCATCTGCGAGAAGTGCGGCGTCGAGGTGACGCTCGCCAAAGTGCGGCGCGAGCGCATGGGCCATATCGAGCTTGCCGCCCCCGTCGCGCACATCTGGTTCCTGAAGTCGCTGCCGTCCCGCATCGGGCTGCTTCTCGACATGAGCCTCAAGGATCTCGAGCGCGTCCTCTATTTCGAGAACTACATCGTCACCGAGCCCGGCATTTCCCCTTTCAAGGAGAAGCAGCTCCTGACCGAGGACCAGCACAGCCAGGCGCTCGACGAGCACGGCCCCGACAGCTTCACGGCCGGGATCGGCGCCGAAGCCATTCGCGAGCTGCTTATTGGCATGGATCTCGGCAAGATCCGCGACGATCTGAGGCGCGAGATCGCCGAGAGCACGACCGAATTGAAGCCCAAGAAGCTCGGCAAGCGCTTGAAGGTCATCGAGGCCTTCATCGACAGTGGCAATCGCCCCGAGTGGATGATCTTGACGGTCGTTCCCGTCATTCCGCCGGAGCTGCGTCCGCTGGTTCCGCTCGATGGCGGGCGCTTTGCCACCTCCGACCTGAACGATCTCTACCGGCGCGTCATCAACCGCAACAACAGGTTGAAGCGGTTGATGGAGCTGCGCGCGCCCGACATCATCATCCGCAACGAGAAGCGGATGCTGCAGGAATCGGTCGACGCCCTGTTCGACAACGGTCGGCGCGGCCGCGTCATCACCGGCGCCAACAAGCGGCCCTTGAAGTCGCTCGCCGACATGCTCAAGGGCAAGCAGGGCCGCTTCCGCCAGAACCTGCTCGGCAAGCGTGTCGACTACTCGGGCCGCTCGGTGATCGTCGTCGGCCCCGAGCTCAAGCTCCATCAGTGCGGGCTGCCGAAGAAAATGGCGCTCGAGCTGTTCAAGCCGTTCATCTATGCGCGGCTGCAGACCTTGGGCCAGGCGGCGACGGTCAAGCAGGCCAAGAAGCTGGTCGAGAAGGAGAAGCCCGAGGTCTGGGACGTTCTCGACGAGGTCATCCGCGAGCACCCCGTGCTCTTGAACCGCGCGCCGACGCTGCACCGCCTCGGCATCCAGGCCTTCGAGCCGATCCTGATCGAGGGCAAGGCGATCCAGCTTCACCCTCTGGTGTGCGCCGCCTTCAATGCCGATTTCGACGGCGACCAGATGGCCGTCCACGTTCCGCTCTCGCTCGAAGCCCAGCTCGAGGCGCGCGTGCTCATGATGTCGACCAACAACATCCTGCATCCCGCCAACGGATCGCCAATCATCGTGCCGTCGCAGGACATCGTGCTCGGCCTCTACTACTTGTCGATCATGCGCGAAAAGGAGCCGGGCGAGGGCATGGTGTTGGGCTCGGTTGCCGAGGTTCGCCACGCGCTCGAGGCGGGCGCGGCGACGCTGCACGCGAAGGTGAGGGGCCGCTTCCGCGCCATCGGGCCCGACGGCAAGGAAGTCGTCGAACTGCACGAGACGACGCCGGGCCGGATGATCCTCGGCGAGGTGCTCCCGAAGCAGCCCGGCGTCAAGTTCGCGCTCGTCAACCAGCTTCTGACGAAGAAGGCCATCTCGGCGATGATCGATGCCGTCTACCGCAACTGCGGGCAGAAGGAGACGGTGATCTTCTGCGACCGGATCATGGGCCTCGGCTTCTACCATGCCTTCCGGGCCGGCATCTCGTTCGGCAAGGACGACATGCAGATCCCCGATACCAAAGGCAAAATCGTCGACCGGACGCACGACATGGTCCGCGAGTTCGAGCAGCAGTACAACGACGGCCTCATCACGCAGCTCGAGAAGTACAACAAGGTGGTCGACGCCTGGTCCAAGTGCACCGACGAGATCGCAAAGGAGATGATGGACCGCATCTCGGCCACATCGAAGGACAAGAGCGGCCGCGAGACGCCCGTGAACTCGATCTACATGATGAGCCACTCGGGCGCCCGCGGCTCACCGGCCCAGATGAAGCAACTCGCGGGGATGCGCGGCTTGATGACCAAGCCGTCGGGCGAGATCATCGAGACGCCGATCATCTCGAACTTCAAGGAAGGTCTCAGCGTTCTCGAGTACTTCAACTCGACGCACGGCGCGAGGAAGGGCCTCGCCGACACCGCTTTGAAGACGGCGAACTCCGGCTACCTGACGCGCCGCCTCGTCGACGTGGCGCAGGACGCCATCATTTCGGAGGACGATTGCGGCACCGACGCGGGCATCAAAGTGCAGGCGGTCGTCGACGCGGGCCAGGTCATCGTCTCGCTTGCGGCCCGTGTTCTGGGCCGCACGGCCGCCGAGGACGTGATCGAGCCCGGCACCAAGGGCAAGCACGTCAACGTGGTGGTCAAGGCTGGGGAGCTCATCGACGAGCGCCGCGCGGAGGCGATCGAGAAGGCGCAGATCCAGGAGGTCAGGATCCGCTCGGTGCTGACCTGCGAGACGCTCACGGGCGTGTGCGCCAAGTGCTACGGCCGCGACCTCGCGCGCGGCACGCCGGTCAACATCGGCGAGGCGGTGGGTGTCATCGCCGCGCAATCGATCGGTGAGCCTGGCACGCAGCTCACCATGCGCACGTTCCACATCGGCGGCACCGCCAACGTCGTCGACCAGTCCTTCATCGAGAGCAACTTCAACGGCAAGGTGAAGATGAAGAACCGTGCGATCGGGAAGGATAGCCAGGGCCGGCTGACCGCCATGGGCCGGACGATGTCCATTGTCATCGTCGATCAGTCCAGCAAGGAGCTCGCCACCCACAAGGTTCCCTATGGCGCCCGCCTGCACGTCGACGAGGGCGACGAGGTGAAGCGTGGAACCAAGCTCGCCCAGTGGGACCCCTACACGCGCCCGATCATGACCGAGGTCAACGGCAAGGTGGAGTTCGAGGACCTGATCGAGGGCGCCTCGGTGCGCGAGCAGACGGACGAGGTGAAGGGCACCACGAACCGTGTCATCGTCGACTGGCGCGCAACCCCGCGCGGCGCGGAGCTGAAACCCGCGATCGTCATTAAGGACGCCAAGGGCAAGCCGGTCAGGGTGAACCGCGGCGGCGAGGCCCGCTACTTGCTTTCGGTCGACGCCATCCTCTCGGTCGAGCCGGGAGCCGACGTCAAGTCGGGCGACGTGCTGGCGCGCATTCCGCTGGCGACCGCCAAGTCGGGCGACATCACCGGCGGCTTGCCGCGTGTCGCTGAGCTGTTCGAGGCCCGCCGCCCGAAGGATCACGCGATCATCTCGGAAGCGTCCGGCACGGTCGAGTTCGGCAAGGACTACAAGAACAAGCAGCGCGTCACCATCAGGCCGGATGACGACACCGCGGAGCCGGTCGAGTATTTGATCCCGCGCGGGAAGAGCCTGGCGGTTCAGCACGGAGATCACGTCGAGCGCGGCGACTTCATCTACGACGGCAATCCGGCGCCGCACGACATCCTGGCGATCAAGGGCGTGGAGGAGCTCGCCAACTACCTCATCAACGAGATTCAGGACGTCTACCGTCTGCAGGGCGTGACCATCAATGACAAGCACATCGAGGTCATCGTCCGGCAAATGCTGCAGAAGGTCGAGGTCACCGATCCGGGCGACACCGATCTCATCAAGGGCGAGCAAATCGACAAGATCGACTTTGACGAAACGAACGCCAAGGGCGAGAAGGCGGGGCAGCGGCCGGCGGTGGCCTCGCCGGTGCTGTTGGGCATCACCAAGGCTTCGCTGCAGACCCGCTCGTTCATCTCCGCGGCCTCGTTCCAGGAGACGACGCGGGTGCTCACGGACGCGGCTGTGATCGGCAAGTCCGACACGCTCGAGGGGCTGAAGGAAAACGTCATCGTGGGACGCCTCATTCCGGCCGGCACGGGCGGCATGCTGCGCCGCCTGCGAAAGATCGCGGCCAAACGCGACGAGCTCATCGACAAGGAGAAGGCGAAGACGGACTCCGAACGGGCCCTTGCCGGACCGGGAGCGGAGGGACCGGCACCGGTTCGCCGGCGCCGCCGCGCCGCCGAGTAGAACGTCCATCGCCTCGGCCCGGGCCCGGCAAGGGCGGCGAGCGCGCGAGCGGCCGTTGCGGGGCGCGCCGGTTTGGCGTGCGCGCAGGCACGGGGCGCCGGCAAGGTGTTGACCGCGATTCGGCGAATGTATATAGCTTCGCCACTCTCACGGTAGGTGGTAGGCCGTTGCCGCGCTTCGAGAGCGCTTTTCGGGCCTAAACGCTGCCGTCGCAAAGCAGAGGACATTTTCGGGCCAAGATCGTCGGTTCGCGAGCGAAGCGGACCGGTTGATCCTCTGGTTTTTCGTGCCAGGCTTCCCGGGAGCCGGGGCTCGGCAGGTTCGGCTTGGCGCAAGCGCATATGCGGGAAGCGCCAAAGCAGGCGAGCCGAGCGCGGCGGAGCGGAGCACGCCGGCCAAACGTAGAGCGCCGTAGGAAGAGACAGGGCTGATGCCGACGATACAACAATTGATCCGCAAACCCCGGATCCAAAAAATCTATCGCGAGAAGGCGCGCCACATGGAGGCGTGCCCGCAGAAGCGCGGCGTGTGCACGCGGGTCTACACGACCACTCCGAAGAAGCCGAACTCGGCTCTTCGCAAGGTCGCCAAGATCAGGCTGACCAACGGGCACGAGGTCATCGGCTACATCCCCGGCGAGGGCCACAATTTGCAGGAGCACTCGGTGGTGCTCATTCGCGGCGGGCGCGTCAAGGATCTGCCCGGCGTCCGCTACCACATCATTCGCGGCGTGCTCGACACCCAGGGCGTCGCCGACAGGAAGCAGCGCCGGTCGAAGTACGGAGCAAAGCGACCCAAGTAGGATCGCTTTGCGGAGTATCCCGGACGCGCGCAGCGCGATCCGGGATCTCGATCCACGAGGGAAAGTTTGGGGCCACAGGGGCTGGCCCCCTTGAACGAGGAACTAAAGCGAAGGACTAGGACACATGTCCCGCCGTCACAGCGCCGAGAAGCGCGAGGTCAATCCCGATCCGAAGTTCTCCGACATCGTCGTCACCAAGTTCATGAATGCGGTGATGAAAGAGGGCAAGAAGTCGGTGGCCGAGCGGATCGTGTACGGAGCGCTCGAGCGCATGGAGAGCAAGGCCAAGTCGGATCCGGTCCAGCTCTTCCACCAGGCTCTCGAGAATGTCATGCCCGCGGTCGAGGTTCGCTCGCGGCGCGTCGGCGGTGCGACTTACCAGGTGCCGGTCGAGGTGCGCAACGAGCGCCGCCAGGCGCTCGCCATTCGCTGGCTCATCGCTGCGGCGCGGGCTCGCAACGAGAACACCATGGTCGAGCGCCTTTCCGGCGAGCTTCTCGATGCCGCCAACAACCGCGGCACGGCGGTAAAGAAGCGCGAGGACACGCACAAGATGGCGGACGCCAATCGCGCCTTCTCGCATTACCGCTGGTAGACGAAACACTGAGGCAAGCGCATGCCCCGCCAATACGCCATCGAGGATTACCGCAACTTCGGCATCATGGCCCACATCGATGCCGGCAAGACGACCACGACCGAGCGGATCCTCTACTACACCGGCAAGACCTACAAGATCGGCGAGGTGCACGAGGGCGCCGCGACCATGGATTTCATGGAGCAGGAGGCCGAGCGCGGCATCACCATCACGTCGGCGGCGACGACGTGCTTCTGGCCCGGCCGCGACGGCAGGAAGCGCCGCTTGAACATCATCGACACTCCGGGCCACGTCGACTTCACGATCGAGGTCGAGCGCAGCCTGCGCGTGCTCGACGGGGCCGTGTGCGTCCTCGACAGCAACCAGGGCGTCGAGCCGCAGACCGAGACCGTTTGGCGTCAGGGCGACAAGTATAACGTTCCGCGCATCATCCTCTCCAACAAGATGGATAAGACCGGCGCCGACTTCTACATGTGCCTCGCCGACATCAAGTCGAAGCTCGGCGCCAGAGCCGTTCCGCTGCAGCTGCCGATCGGAGCCGAGAGCGCGTTCAAGGGTGTCGTCGATCTCATTCGAATGAAGGCGATCGTCTGGGACGGCGACACCAAGGACGCCAAGCTGATCGAGGGGGAAATTCCCGCCGACCTCAAGGGCAAGGCGGCCGAGTTCCGCGCCGCCATGATCGAGGCGGCCGTCGAGATGGACGATGCCGCCATGGAAGCCTATCTCGACGGCAAGGAGCCCGACGAGGCGACGCTCAGGAAGCTCATTCGCAAGGCCACCGTCAGCCGCGCCTTCTATCCCATGATGTGCGGCTCGGCGTTCAAGAACAAGGGCGTGCAGCCGCTCCTCGACGCGGTGGTCGATTTCCTCCCCTCGCCCCTCGATCGCGAAGACTATAAGGGCATCGATCCGAAGACCGGCGGCGAGGCTGTCCGCAAGCCGTCGGACAATGAGCCGCTGGCCATGATCGCTTTCAAGATCATGAGCTTCGAGCACGTCGGCTCGATCACCTTCTGCCGCATTTACTCGGGCAAGCTCGAGCAGGGGATGGCGCTCTTGAACTCCACGCGCGACAAGAAGGAGCGCGCCGGGCGCATGTACCTGATGCACGCCGACGATCGCGAGGAGATCAAGGAGGCGTTCGCCGGCGACATCGTCGCGCTGCAGGGCTTGAAGGACACGCGCACCGGCGAGACGCTGTGCGATCCCAATAAGCCCGTCATTCTCGAGCGGATGGAGTTTCCCAATCCCGTCATCGAGATGAAGATCGAGCCGAAGACCAAGGCCGACCAGGAGAAAATGGCGATCGCGCTGTCGACGCTGGCGCTCGAGGACCCTTCGTTCCGCGTCTCCGTCGATCACGAGAGCGGCGAGACCATCCTCAAGGGAATGGGCGAGCTCCATCTCGACATCAAGGTCGATATCTTGAAGCGCACGTATGGCGTCGAGGCGAACGTCGGCGCGCCGCAGGTTGCCTATCGCGAGACGCTCGCGCGCGCCGCCGAGGTCGACTACACGCACAAGAAGCAGACCGGGGGCACCGGGCAGTTCGCGCGCGTGAAGCTGCGCCTCGAGCCCAACCAGACCGGCAAGGGCAACGAGTTCGAGGCCAAGATCGTCGGCGGCGTCATTCCCAAGGAATACATTCCAGGCGTGGAGAAGGGTGTGAACTCCGTCTGGGACAACGGCGTGCTGATCGGCTTTCCGATGGTCGACATAAAGGTCGCACTGTACGACGGCGCATTCCACGAGGTCGACAGCTCGACCATCGCGTTCGAGATCGCGGCGCGCTCGGCAATGAAGGAAGGCTGCGAGAAGGCGGGGGTCAAGCTGTTGGAGCCGATCATGGACGTCGAGGTGGTGACGCCCGGCGAGTTCGTGGGTGGGGTCATCGGCGACATCAACAGTCGCCGCGGCCATATCCGCAGCCAGGAGATGCGCGGCAACGCAACCGTGATCCGCGCCTACGTGCCGCTCGCCAACATGTTCGGATACGTGAGCCAGCTCCGGTCCATGAGCACCGGCCGCGCGTCCTATACCATGCAGTTCGCACGCTATGCCGATGTACCCCGCAATGTGGCCGATGAGGTCAAAGCGAAATACGCCTGAGAGCGGCGGACCGCCCGATGAGGCGGGGTGAGGAGCAAAGGAATTTGCCGGGCCGACCCGGCGGGACAAGTCGAACGACCAAGAAAACGACGGAGAGCCAACGATGGCCAAGGCGAAATTCGAGCGGACGAAGCCGCACTGCAACGTGGGCACGATCGGTCACGTTGACCACGGCAAGACGACGCTGACGGCGGCGATGACG
>Ga0209341_10006571_pt1 | contig 10384 bp, 8 predicted proteins | sample RifCSP13_2_FD_184020 | JGI IMG/M metagenome (GOLD analysis project Ga0209341, IMG submission 184020) | Soil microbial communities from Rifle, Colorado - Rifle CSP2_sed 13_2 (SPAdes) (version 2) | ecosystem: Environmental > Terrestrial > Deep subsurface > Rock core/Sediment | place: Rifle... | reverse complement strand
CACGTCGTTGAAGAACAGCTCCGAGGTGTCCTGCGCCTTGAGCCCGATCTTTGCGAGGTTGCGTCCCCGCACGAAGCCGCGTCTGTCACCCTCGACGAGGATGAAGCTCATTCCGCGTGCGCCGGCTTCGGGATCGGTCTTGCAGGCGAGCACGATGACGTCGCACAGCTGCCCGTTGGAGATGTACACCTTCTGGCCATTGATGACGTATTCGTCACCCTCACGCACGGCACGCGTGCGGATGGCCTTGAGATCGCTCCCCGCGCCAGGTTCGGTCATTCCGAGGGCAGCGATGACCTCGCCGCTCACCATGCCCGGAAGCCAGCGCCTCTTCTGCTCTTCCGTGCCGAAGGTGCTGATGTACGGGGCGACGAGGTCGGAGTGGACCACGAAACCGGGCCCCGATGCGCCGGCACGCGCAAGCTCTTCCGTGATGACGACGTTGTACAGAAAGCCCGCGCCCAGGCCGCCGTACTCCTCGGGTATGTTGGTGCAGAGCAGACCAGCCTCTCCGGCCTTGCGCCACAGCTCCCGCGGAACGATTCCGTCCTCCTCCCACTTCGCGTGGTGCGGAACGATCTCGCGTTCGATGAACTTCCGCACCGCATCACGGAACATCTCGTGCTCATCGCTGAACAGGCGGCGTTTCAACATCACTGCATGCGCTGTGGCGAAACGGAACGAGAAGTCGCAGCTGCCCGATGAGCGGCTATTCCTCTTCTTCGCTGGCGACGGCTTCGGCTGCCGCCACTTCGGCCAGGTTGTGCTTGATCTTCGTGAGCAGGTCGATGAGCTCGGACCGTTGCTTGGCGCTGATGCCGCGCAAAATGCGGGCGTTCATCTGATCCTCGGCATCCCGCATGTCCATGAGGAGCTTCTGCGCCGCCGGCGTGAGGTACACGCGCTTGGCGCGACGGTCCGAAGGGTCCGGGCGCCGCTCGACCCACTTGCCGCTCTCGAGCCTGTCCACCAGCCCGCCCAGGGTCACCTTGCCGACGTCGAGAAGTGCCGCGAGCTCCGTCTGCATCATGCCGTCGTGGCGCGACAGGTAGGCGAGCACCCACCACTGCGAACGCGTGACGCCCATCGGCTTCATGAGCTGATCGAAGGCTATGCGGCGCAGCCGCGAGACGTCGTGCACCAGGAATCCGAGGCGCAGATCCCGGTTGTCGATGACCCCCTTCAGGCTCTCCTGGCGCGCCGCCGCCGCATTCTGTTCTTCGCGCAATCGCCGTTGAACGGCCCTTGCCGGCTTGCCCAATTTCTGGTTCTCCCTATCCGTGAACAATTCGCACGCGGAAAGTATAGCAATATCGTTGACGGTATTGCATTAGGAGCAGTACTGCTCATCCAGCGTATAATCAGTCAGGCAAACGAGTTTAAGCCGAGGTCGAGGCCGTGCGCGCAACCAGTCTCGTCGAGCGTGGAATCGAGAATCTCCGGAGCATCGAGTGCGCCGAGCCGGTGCCGGGCGCGGGCGAGGTGCTGGTCGAGCTTCGCGCCGCTTCGCTCAACTACCGCGACCTCGCCGTGATCACTGGCTCCTATCCGGTGCGTTTCCCGCTCATACCCCTCTCCGACGGCGCCGGCGTGGTCGTCACGGCCGGCCCGGGAGTGCGCAGGGTCCGGGTCGGCGAGCGCGTGTGCCCCATCTATGCGCCGGGATGGATCTCGGGCGCTCCCAGCCGGGAGGCGCTCGATCAGGCCCTGGGTGGCGGGTCCGACGGCGTGCTGTGCGACCGCATGGTCGTCCATGAAAGCGCCGTCGTCCGGGTGCCGGAACATCTCACCGACGAGGAGGCCGCCACTCTGCCGGTCGCCGGTGTCACCGCGTGGTCTGCGCTTCGCGTTGCAGGACTTACCGCCGGTCATACCGTGCTCATCGAGGGAACCGGCGGCGTGTCGCTGTTTGCGCTCCAGCTCGCCAAGGCAGCGGGCGCCCGCGTCGTCGTCGTTACCTCCGGGGCGGACAAGGCGCGTCGCGCAGCCGAGATGGGCGCGGATTCGACCGTAGACCGCAGCGCGTCCGCCGATTGGGGGAAGGACGTGCTGGCCGCAACCGGCGGCCAGGGCGTGGATATCGTCGTCGACGTCGGCGGCGCGGACTCGCTTCCCAAAGCCCTGCAGGCCCTGCGCATGGGTGGCAGCATCTCGGCCGTGGGTCTGGCATCAGGAGCGCTCGCCTCGCTGCCTCTGCAGATGTTCGTGCCCAAGGCCGCAAACCTGCGCGGCGTGCTCGTCGGCAGCCGCAATACTTTCGAGGAGCTGAACCGGGTCATCGCCCAGCACCGGCTGCGTCCGGTCATCGAACGAACGTTCCGCCGCGACGAGCTTGTCGCCGCTCTGAAGTACTTCAAAGAGGCCCGGCAGTTCGGCAAGATCGTGCTGAAGTACTGACACGCGCTCTCACGGAGATGCGAACGATGAGCACGCTGGATGGGAAAGTAGCGCTGATCCTCGGAGCATCCACTCGTGGAGGAATCGGCGAAGCCACGGCGCGGGCCTTCAGCCGGGAGGGAGCAAGAGTCGTCCTCAGTGCCCGCCGGCTCGAAGGAGCCGAAGAGATCGCCCGCGAGCTCGGGGGCAAGGCGGTACGCTGTGACGTCACCAACGAGGACGAAATCGCCGCATTGGTCGCTGCCACGACGGCGGCTCATGGTCGCCTGGACGTCGCCGTCAATGTCGCGGGTGGCCATGCCAGCCAGCCGATCGACACGCTGACCACCGAAACCCTGCGCAAGATCTTCGAGATCAACGTCGTGGGCCCCGCGTTGTTCATCAAATACTGCGCACGCGCCATGCAGCCGGGCGGCTCCATCATCATCGTCTCCTCGCACTCGGCGCAGCTCACGACGATCGGCATCGGCCCCTATGCCTGCACGAAGGCGTCCGTCGAGCGCCTGGTGGAGGTTGCGGCGTTCGAGTACGGCGCAAAGGGCATCAGGGTCAATACTCTGTCACCGAGCATGCTGAACACACCGATGTCCGAGCCGGCCCTGAAGCGCCCTGGTCTGCGTCGAGCTTACGAAAAAGAAACGCTTCTGGGACGCCTTGCGACGGCCGACGAGGTGGCCGCCGGCGCTCTCTGGCTCGCAAGCGATGCGTGCTTCACGACCGGAGATCGCATCCGCGTCGGCGGCGGAATCCATCTCCGCCGCTTCCCGCTGGCAGAGGAATACTCATCGAGCTGAAGCCGCGCTGCCTCAGTTCAGGTCCCGAAAGCTCCTGCCCTCTTCGACGAGCCGCCCGAGCAAGGGCGCAGGTGTCCAGTATTGCGGTCCGTGCTCGCTGCGGAACCGCTGTAACGTGGTCAGCACCTGTCGCAGTCCAAGCTCGTCGGCGTGACACATCGGGCCACCGCGGTAGCGCGGAAACCCGTAGCCGTTGACCCACACGACATCGACGTCTCCGGGCCGCAGCGCGATGCCCTCCTCTACGATGCGCGCGGCCTCGTTGATCAACGGCAGGATGCATCGCTCCACGATCTCTTCATCGGCGATCTGCCGGCGCTGAATGCCCAGGCGCGCAGCCTCCCGCTCGATCAGCGCGTGAACTTCCGGGTCGGGAAGCGGCGCCCGCGCACCCTGTTCGTAGCGATAGAAGCCTGAACCGCTCTTCTGCCCGAGGCGGCCCGCCTCGACGAGGCGGTCGGCGACGGCGCCGAAGCGCTCGTCGTTGGGGATCTTTCCTTCGAGCCGGCGCCGCTTGCGGCCGGCTGCGCTGATGTCCAGACCGGCCATGTCGCCCATCGCGTGCGGTCCCATCGACATGCCGAAGCGCACGAGAGCGCCGTCCACCTGCTCGGGCGTCGCGCCCTCCAGCAGCAGGAATTCGGCTTCCCGCCGGTATCCCGCCAGCATGCGATTGCCGATGAAGCCGTCGCAATTTCCCGCCAGCACCGCGACCTTGCGCAACCGCTTCGCGAATTCCATCGAGGTGGCTATGACCTCGAGAGCGGTTTCACGCCCACGCACCACTTCCACGAGACGCATGACGTGCGCGGGGCTGAAGAAGTGCAGACCCAGCACCTCGCCGGGCCGGGACGTCGAGGACGCGATCGCGTCGATGTCCAGCGCGGAAGTATTGGTCGCGAGAATCGCCCCGGGCCGGCAGATGCGGTCGAGGTCGCGGAACAGACGCTGCTTTACGGCCATGTCCTCGAAGATCGCCTCGACGATCAGATCGCAACCGCGCAGGCGTTCGAGATCGGTGGTGCCTGCGATCCGCTCCACGTGCGCCCGCAGGTCCGCTTCGCTCATGCGGCCCTTCGACATCGAGCCGGCATACGTCTCGCGAATGGCCGCGAGCGCGCGGTCGAGCGCCTGCGCATCCACCTCTACGAGACTGACGGCCAGCCCGGCGTTCGCGCACGCCATGGCGATACCGCGTCCCATGGTGCCGGCGCCGACGACGCCAACGCGGCCGATGGGCCTCAATTTCGCGGCCTTGTCGATGCCCGGAATCTTGCTCACCTGTCGCTCCGCAAGGAACAGACGACGCAGCGCGCGCGACTGCGGGGAGTCGCGCAGCGCGGTAAACAGCTCTTTCTCGCTCTGCATGCCTGCTTCGAACGACTGGCGGGCAGCGCTGCGCACGGCATCGATCGCCCTCAGCGGCGCCTGCTCGCCGCGTCGACTGCGTGCGGCATTCTGCGCAGCGCTCGAGAAGACCTCTTCCGGCGTCTCCGGGATTTCGATGGCGCGCGTCTTGCGCAGCACGGCTCGCTGCGAAGCGAGCTCCTGCGCATAGGCGACTGCTTCTGCCAGCACGTCCTTTCCCGCGAGCATGTGGTCGACGAGCCCGACCGCGAGCGCCTCGCGCGCCGACACGGGTTTTGCCGAGACGATCATGTCGAGCGCCTTCTGCACGCCCACGAGCCGCGGCAGCCGCTGCGTGCCGCCGGCGCCGGGAATGAGCCCGAGATTGACTTCGGGCAGTCCGAGACTCGTCGCAGGCGCAGCACAGCGGTAGTGACAACCGAGCGCGAACTCCAGCCCACCGCCGAGTGCATTGCCCTGCAAAGCCGCGACCGACGGCTTGGGAACGTCCTCCAGCTGCTGAATCACCTCGGCCGATGTCAGGCGCGAAGGCGCGGCGCCCAGCTTCCTGATGTCGGCTCCGGCCATGAACGTGTTGCCCGCACAATGCAGCACGAGAGCTGCAACAGCAGGGTCGTCCCTCAGCTCCGCGGCGGCGGCGGCGATGCCGTCGCGCACCGACGGCGCAATGGCATTGACAGGAGGATTGTCGATGACGATGACGCCGACCGCGCCATGACGTTCCGTGCGCACCGTTTCGGAATGGGCCGTCACTGCGGAGCTGCCTTCTTGAGATTGAAATTCGGATCCGCGAGCTGCGCCGCATCGATGCACGCGTGCGTCTCGACGAGCTTCATCGCGAACTTCATGTCGCGCGCCTGATTGATGCCGCTTGCGCCGACGATGCGGCCCGAGCGGAGATGGAAGATCATGAATCGGTTGCTCGCCGGCTCGCCGCGCACCACGTCCTGATCGCCATCGTGCGAGCCCGACACCTGGATCTTCAGGTCGAACTGATCGGACCACATGTGCGGCACCTGCTGATACGGCCTGCGCTCCCCGAGCATGCTCTTCGCGACGCTTACGGCCTGGTTCTGGGCATGCATCCAGTTCTCACTGCGGATGCTGCGGCCGAAGAAAGCGTCCGGATATTTCACAGCGTCGCCGACGGCATAGATGGCGGGGACGCTCGTAGACCCGTACTCGTCGACCACGATCCCGTCGTCGCAGCGGAGCCCCGCGCTGCGAGCGAGCTCGACGTTCGGCGCGACCCCGATGCCGATGACGACGAGATCCGCCGGTATCGTGCGTCCGTCGCGCAGTGCGAGGCCGGGCGTCTCCCGCGCCTGGCCAATGACCTCGACCTCGAGCTCGACCTTGACGCCCTTCTCCGTGTGATATTTCGCAACGTGCTCGGACAGCGCGGTGCACAGCGCCCGCCCCATGACTCGGGGTGCACATTCCAGCACCAGCACGTCGCAGCCCCTCTGGCGCGCGCTCGCGGCGACCTCCATGCCGATGACACCGCCACCGAGCAGCACGATGCGCCTGCCCGGCTGCAGATGCTCCCGGAGCCGCAACGCGTCTCGAAGCGTCCGCAGGTACAGATGCGGCAGCGGACCGGCCTCGACGGCGGCCAGCCTGCGGGGGTGCGCTCCGGGCGCCAGTAACAGCTTGTGGTATGCAACCGCGCTGCCGTCGTGCAGCAGCACATGGTGCTCGCGAGGCTCGATTTCCGTGGCACGCCGTCCGAGCATGCACTCGATGCGATGCTCGGCGTACCAGCCCGGGTGCCTCAGGGCCGCCTGCTGCTCGGCGCCGTCCTGCACGAGCACCGCCTTGGAGAGCGGCGGCCGGTCGTATGGGGATTCGGGCTCATCGCCGATCAGCACCAGCTCGCCGCTGAAGCCGGCTTCCCGCAGGGTGCCGGCCGCGGTCACGCCGGCAAGGCCAGACCCCACGATGACGATGCGATCCGTTGACATGCGCGAGCGGGCTCCCGGGCGTCAGCCCGGAAGATTAGAAAGCCTGTACTTAGTTTGCAAGCACACCAATATTGTGGCAATTTCCCGTGCAGCACCGCCCGGTAGGGAGATGAGCATGTCTGCGGACAGTTTCGTAGCTGAGGAGCTGCTGCCTCGCGCTGGTCCCTGGCGCCCGTACTTCTCGGCCAAGGTCGGATTCCGCAACCACTGGTATCCAGCCTTCTATTCCAAGGAGCTCGACGAGGGCAACACGCGCACCCTGAGGATTCTCGGCGAGAACCTGCTCTTCAAGCGCATCGAAGGCAAGGTCTATGCGATCCGCGACCGCTGCATCCACCGGCGTGTGCGGCTCTCCGACAAGGTGGAGTGTCATACCAAGGGCACCATCTCCTGCTGGTATCACGGCTTCACGTTCCGCTGGAACGACGGGGTGCTGTGCGACATCATTGCCGTGCCCGAAAGCAAGGTGATCGGCAAGAAGAAGATCCAGACCTACCCGATCGAGGAGACGAAGGGCGTCGTGTTCGTGTTCGTCGGTGACGAGGGCTTCACCCCTCCGCCGCTGCGCCACGACGTCCCGCCGACGTTCCTCGACGAAGACATGTACATCGAGGGCGCGAGCTGGATCGTCAACGCCAACTGGCGCCTCGGATGCGAGAACGGCATCGATGAGATTCACCGCTACCTGCATCGCGAATCCCAGCTGATGATCGAGACCAAGCGCTCGATACCGCTCGGCCACAAGTCGAACAAGGAAGACTTCGAGATCGTGGAAGACCCTGACGGCCCCAAAGGCATCATCGACAAGTTCAGCCCGGAGAAGATGTTCTTCGAGGGCAAGGTCGAAGGGAAAGTCGTCGTATCGGGCTTACGCCTCGGTGAGGGACAGAAAAGCCGCCCCGTCTCCGCATCCATGTGGCTGCCGTGCACGAATCGCGTGATCGGCTTCCCGAACCACGACCTGACGCACTTCGAATGGTGCGTGCCCGTCGACGAGAAGACACATCGCTACTTCCCGATGGAGGGCCGCCGTGTGAGCTCTCCGCAGGAAGCAGCAGCGTTCCGTCACGAGTTCGTGACGCGCTGGCAACCGCTCGCGCACGGCACGTTCCTCAACCAGGACGTCGCCTCGCGCGAGTCCCAGCAGCACAACTATGTGGAGGACACCGCCTGGTTCGAGGAAATGCTGCTGGCGGAAGACTTCCTGCTGATCGAGTGGCGCAAGCTCGCCAGCCGCCACGCGCGCGGCGTCCAGACGCCGCGCCACACCGGCTGAGCCCGCGCCCCGGGTCGAGGAGATTCCATGCCGCGGGCCGCGAACGGTACGACCCTGATCATGGGAGGCACGGGAACCATCGGACGGTACCTGATGCAGGAGCTTCTGCCCGATCGTGAGCGACTGTCCGTGGTCGCAGCCGCGCGCTCGGACAAGAGTGCGCAGGAGCTCGGCACGCTCGGATATCCGACAGTGCTCATGGATCTCGATCGGCACGAAACGCTGCTGCCCGCCATGGAGGGCGTGAAGACGCTGTTCATGCTCAAGCCGTATTCGATCGATTACCTCATTCAGAGCAAGCGGGTCATCGACGCCGCCCGCAAGGCCGGCGTGGAGCACGTGGTGAACCTCGGTTCCTTCGGGGCGGACGACACTCCGTGGACATCCATCGGCTGGAATCGTCTGGTCGAGGCCTACCTGCAGGTATCCGGGCTGCGCTTTACGCATCTGCGGCCGAACTTCTTCATGGACAACGTACCCAAGCGCACCGACCGTGCCCAGGGACGCATCGTGCATTTCTTCGGCGACACCGCGGTATCGTGGATCGCCGCCCAGGACATCGCCCGGGTTGCGGCAGCCGTGCTGCGCAATCCGGCCGCGTACCATGGGCGTGCCCTGCCCCTCGCCGCAGAGGCTCGCTCCATGATCGAAATCGCGGCGATCGCCTCGCGCGTCTCGGGCCGCCAGTTCACGGCCGTTCACATTCCGCCGGAAGAAGCGCTCGGGCAGCTGCTCAAAGTGGGCTGGCAGGAAGCGTTCGCCCGGCCGTTCGTCGACTACATGAAGGCGATCAGCGAAGGCCGGGTTCCCGAGGTCGGAGGCACGGCCCGGACCGTCGAAGACGTGACGGGCCGCCCGAGCATCACCTGGGAAGGATTCATCGAGCAGCATCGCAAGCTCTTCGCCTGAAGAGTCGCGCATAGGGGCGATACCGGCCTGTCGAATTGCAGGCGAATCAGTCTGTCCCATGCATCGCGGCAGGCGCGATTCCAGCCCGGCAGCGCAGAAATAACGGTACCGCGCGCAATCCCGGCGCACGCACGGGACTGCAGCGTGGAAAACACCGACCGATTCACATGAGATCAGATGCCACAGGACGATGAACCCTTCCGGCTCTCTCTCAAAGAGCCCCCTCCGGGCATGGGCGCTCTCTATCCGGCTATCACTTCATCGAGTCCCGGCAGCTTCTCCGGCTCGACTTCGAAGCCTGCCTTGCGTGCCCAGACCCTTTCACGCGCGATCTGGCGCTGCGCATGATCCATGACGATGCTGGCCACGTTGGCGAGAACGTCCGGTTTTCCTTGCTCGTACGCAGCGTGCACGAGCGCATCCGCCGCGCCCTTGACCGCCCGCACGAGATCCGCGAGCCGCGCCTGGCTCGGAATGCTCAGCGCCGCAGCGGACTGCGATTCGGCGAGCGCCGCGCTCGCGCGAGCGTCACCACGCGTACACGCCACGAGCCGCTCGAGCAGACCGCGCGCATCGCGAAGCTCGGCCATCTCGTACTGATATGTCTTGTCGTGCTGATCGCTCAGCAGCGCGAGATAGGCAACGACGAGGTGTGCCTGCTCCAGCGCGAGCTTCTGGCTCGGATCGATCCCGGGAATGACCACCTCCGTCATTGCGCGGGTCATGGACTGCAGGCGCAGGGCAATATCGGGCACCATGGCTAGATCACCGCCTCCAACGCGGCTCGCAGCTCGAACAGACTCTGAGGCGCGGCCGTGCCGATCCAGCCGACACGGATGTCCTGATGCGTTTTCTGGCCGATCGCACAGCGTGCGGCCGTGGCCAGACTGATGACCGCAGAGCGCCAGTTGACGAAGACTTCGTAGTAAGCAAGGCGCCGCGGATCCACGGTCAGACCCGATAGCCGTGCGTACTCGCGCAGGAATTCCTCCCGTCTCATCAGGCCGCCGGCGAGCAGCGTGCCCTGCTCGTCCACCTCACCGAACATCGGCTTGAGGAAGAACGCGAGGTCTTCGTGGCGATCGCCGAGGCGGACGAGCTCCCAGTCGAGGTACGCGGTGACCTGTCCGCTGTCCGGGAGGAACAGGAAATTCCCTCCCTTGAAGTCACCGTGAACGATCGAGACACGATCGATGGCAGGTGCATGAGACCGCAGCCAGTTCGCCGCAAGCGTCATGAGCGGCACCGGCTCCACCGAGTCTTCCTCCCACACGCGTTCCCACCAGTTGATGCCGGAGATCACGCCCTCGGTCGTACCGGCCCGCGGAGGATCGAAGGCAGACAAGTCCGCACCGGACCAGTCGAAACGTCCGAGCTTCGCAAGGGCTTGCACGAATTGGGGTGCGAGCAGCTCACGATACTTCGGCCCGAAGCCCTTCCTGGGCCGCTCGACGGTCCCAGCCGACGGTGGCCGCGTAACGCCCGCACAAAACCGGGTGATCAGTGCTGCCTGCCCGAGCTCCTCCCCTTCGGGATCGACCCAACAGGCTTCCGGCATCGGTATGTATCCCTGCAGCGCGCGAATTACCTGGTATTCGCGCAGCCGGTGCGTCTCCACGATGGACTCGGCAGGCTGCAGCCGCAGCACGTATTGCGCGGCGGGCTCACCCGGACGA
>Ga0209341_10006570_pt1 | contig 10385 bp, 9 predicted proteins | sample RifCSP13_2_FD_184020 | JGI IMG/M metagenome (GOLD analysis project Ga0209341, IMG submission 184020) | Soil microbial communities from Rifle, Colorado - Rifle CSP2_sed 13_2 (SPAdes) (version 2) | ecosystem: Environmental > Terrestrial > Deep subsurface > Rock core/Sediment | place: Rifle... | reverse complement strand
TTAATGCAGGTTTTTGTTTGCCAATTTTTGGTGCAACATCTCTTGTCAACCTGAAATGAGGATCTTGGTCTACTCCAAGTGGAATAAGCACTGGCCTATCTTCAATAAAACATGGTGCAGATTGAAGTGCTGTATAGAAAATCATTCCAATATTGGTATCATTTGAAAAACCAAATACTGCTTTTGTATTTGAGAAGTTAATTTTTTTTGCTACTTGAGCTGCAATAGGGTATAGTGTTTTGATATTCTCCGTATCGATAATTATCTTAGTATTTTCTGGCTTGAAACCAAGTGCAATAAAATCTAGAGCATTTTCAAAAGCAAACTGTTTAGTTTCTTCTAAGGATAGGTTTTGTTTTGAAAAGAATTTTTCATCATCTGTTAGCTGAAAATACATATTTGTTCCAAATTTGTCTTGGAGCCATTTTGCAAAAACCCATGGAACTAGATGCCCAATATGAGTATGGCCAGAAGGGCCTCTTCCAGTGTATAGGAAAAACTTGTTGCCTTTTTCATATTCATTCAAAACTGCATTCAAATCTCGATGAGAGAAAAAAATACCTCTTCTCAACATAAAATGAAGATCGCCAGTTAATTTTTCAATTCTGGTTAGTAGTTGCTTTGAAATTTTTTCAGTTCCAAATCGTTTTATCAACTTGTCATAATCAATTTCACCTTCTACATGCCAAGGTGTGACAATAAACTCATCAGTAGGCATTCATGTTTGAGTTAGGTTAAGGTTTAAAAAGTCTTTTTGGAACTTTGTCATATTGTCGCAAGTTCTCCATCCAATTGAAAAACAAATAATAAAATCATTAAAAGAAAGCAAAAGTTCAACTCCAGAAAAACTAGTAGAATCCACCAAACTTTCAATTGATCAGGTGAGGCGAGGAATGGAATGGCTGAAGCTAAAAGGTTTAGCCGATATACAAGAAATTGAAAAAACTTTCCTTAGACTTGGCAAGAATGGATTAGATGCAAAAAATAATGGATTACCAGAAAGAAAACTTGTAAACGAAATTCAAGAAGGCCCAAAATCATTTGAAGAAATAAGAAATGTTCTAAAATCTGATTTTAATGCTGCAATAGCAAATGCAAAAAAAAATGACTGGATTCAAATAGAGAAAGGAGAATCTTCAAGCAAAATTTCACTCAAAGGTAAAGCCTTACCATCGCCTGAAGAAAAACTGATTGATTTTCTTGGCGCTGAAGAAAAACTACTAAACGATATTGAAGATATTGATGCATTAACTTTACTAAAAAAAAGACCAGATTTTATCACAGAAAATTTTACAAAATTTAAAACGATATCTCTCTCTGAGAAAGCAAAAGACATTGATGTTGATTCTTCCACAGGAGCAATTGACGTTGAGGCAAAAGTACCGGTAACATATGTTGCTAGAATCCATCCATTAAAAGAGACTATAAATGAAATTAGAGAAATCTTTGTTAGTCTTGGTTTTTCTGAAGTTTTAGGAAACCTGGCACAACCAAGTTTTTGGAATTTTGATGCACTATTCACACCACAAGATCATCCAGCAAGGGAGATGCAAGATACTTTTTACCTCAAAGATATGAAGGCAAGCAAATTTGCAACCTCTACTCAGATTAACCAAGTTTCTCGTTCACATAAGAAAGGTTGGAGATATGATTGGAATATGTCTGAGGCCCAAAGGATGGCTCTTCGCACCCATACAACATGTGTAACGATAAAACATCTTGCCGATAACAAACCAGATGAATCTAGAATATTTTCATTAGGAAGAGTTTTTCGTAACGAAAAAGTCAGCTACAAACATCTTGCCGAATTCAATCAAGTAGAAGGCGTTGTAATTGGTAAGAACGTTACACTACGAGACTTGATGGGATTACAAGAAGAATTTTATCGAAGGATTGGTCTGACAAAAATCAAATTCTGGCCAACTTTTTTCCCATATACAGAACCCTCATTACAATCAATGGTTTACAATGACAGGCTAGGAAAATGGATAGAACTTTTTGGTATGGGTATTTTTAGACCTGAGGTAACAAAACCGCTTGGAATTACAAAACCTGTTCTAGCTTGGGGTGGAGGAATAGAAAGAATTGCAATGCTAAAATACGGATTAGATGATGTACGAGAATTTTATAATAACAATCTTAATTGGTTAAGGAGTGCCACCAAATGCCAGTAGTTCAATTATATCTTGACAGATTACAAAAGCTGGTAGGGAAAAAATCTAACAATAACAAAATCCTTTCAAAAATTCCGTTTTTAGGATTAGATATAGAAGAACAAACAAAAGAATACCTTAGAGTAGAATACAGTCCAAATCGACCTGATTATGCCACTGACTTTGGTATCGCTTTGGGGCTTCAAGGATTACTTGGAATTAAAAAAGGAATGCCTAAACTATCCATAAAAAAAGGAAATTATTCCCTTAAAGTCGATTCTTCTGTACAAAAAATACGTCCCTATGTAACTTCAATAGTTGCTAAGAATGGAATTCTTGATGACGAAACTATACAGCAGCTAATTTCTCTTCAAGAAGATCTACATTTTGGAATTGGTAGACGACGTAAAAAAACATCGATTGGTATCCATGATTTGGAACGAATAGTTTTTCCCATAAAATACACTACAGTTACTAAAAATCACAAATTTGTTCCACTTGATTCTTCAAATGATAGCAGTATAACTGAAATATTAGAAAAAACCGAGGTTGGCCAGCAATATGGTTCAATTTTGAATAATTCTTCTAAAGTTCCAATAATTTTAGATGCAGCAGGTAACACAATCTCATTTCCACCCATAATTAACTCCGCTCTCACTAAAGTATCAACCAAAACAAAAAATCTACTGATCGAAGTTACTGCTACAGAAAAAAATGCAGCAGAAGATACACTTGCTGTTTTAGCTACGACTTTACAAGCAGCTGGATTTCAACTTTTTTCAGTAACAATTTCTGGAGCAAACAATAGTACTCCTTTACTTAAACCAAGAAAAATAATTCTATCTGCTGAACTAGTAAACAACATCTTAGGCTTGAATCTATCTTCATCAATGATTGCAAATTCTCTGAGAAAATGTAGAATTGATGCAGTTGCTAAGACAAACAAGATATCTTGTATTATTCCCAGATTTAGATTTGACATTTTTGGTCCTATGGATTTAGTAGAAGAAGTAGTGCTAGGATATGGAATAGAAAATCTGAAACCTTCTCTCCCACCTTCAATTTCTGTTGGACAAAAAAATGACATTACAAAAGTTTTAGATTCTCTTAGTTTGATAATGATTGGTTTAGGATATACTGAGGCACTAAATTCTAGCATAGTTAGTAATAAAATACAATATGAGTTAACCAATAGAAGCAATTCTGAAGTTATTCAAGTTGTAGAATCTAAAAGCCTAGAGCATACAATTCTTCGTGACGCAATCATGCCAGGTCTTTTAGAAAATTTGTCAAAAAACGTGCACGAGCAATACCCGCAAAAACTTTTTGAAATTGGAACAGTTTTTTTAAAAGCTAATCCAATCAGAGAAGATACTCATCTAGCTGGAATTAGTGCACATAAAGATACAAATTTTTCTGAAATTAAATCAATACTCCAATCTTCACTGAAGATTGGATTTAATATTGAGTGTGAAACAAAAACATCATCGCATCCTATTTTTTCAGAAGGTAGGATGGCAAATATTTTAGTCAATAACAAAATCGTAGGAGTATTAGGAGAAATTGACTCTAAAGTGATTGATAATTTTAAGATACGAGTTCCTGTGACTGCTTTTGAAATCCAATTATCTGGATTAATATTTGACTAACCCTTTATACAAAATGCCCAAAAGAGCATGCATACAGACGGATTAGGATGACGTTGATCGTGATGATTACAATGATTTCTAATTCACCCAGGTGTGCAACATCGGGCAGCCCCGGTTTTAGAGCCAAATGAGGAAAATGGCTAAGACCGATGAATTTGTGTGAGTCAGAACCGGGGAACATTATTTCATTTTTTATTAAAATACTTAGAGAGAACCAGTATCAATTGTGTACAAGGGAAAAGATTTATTGATATAACCGTAATTTTATACACAAGTATGGCAACAGCCTATGTTTTAATAAACTGCGAACTAGGTTCGGAGGAAGCTATTATCCATCAGCTCAAAAGCCTTGAAGGAGTTAAGGAAGTTCATGGAACTTTTGGTGCATACGATATCTTGGCAAAAATTGAATCGCCAACTGTTGAAACACTTCGCGAGACAATTACGTGGAAAATTCGTAAAATAGAAAAAATCCGTTCAACTCTGACCTTGATGGGCATCGAAGGCCAAACTTAATCACTTCTTTTTCTTATTATGTTACTGCATTTTATTTTCGTAATTAAAGAAAATGAACTTGGTAAGAGAGACAAAGAATTTGAATACGTAACACAAATGTCACAGTTTTACAAGGAATGGATAAAGAGGAATTTTTCAAAAGACGTTGAGGTACAATCTGATGAGATGATTACAAAACCAAATGGTTTACTTCAAAAATTGGATACCTATCAATTACTCAGAGATCACAGAGAACGAGGAGAAGATATTTATCATTTTTATCTCACTCATTTTCGACCTTGGTGGACAGATTGTACTTGTGAGGGATATCACGCTGAGAATTTTGGAATGTCATTATGGGAACTTCCAAAAAATGAAGGGGACACTTTGTTTTTAGCTGAAAAAAATTGTACTACTGTTTCACATGAAATTGCTCACGAATTGTTACGGCAAACAGGTAACAAAAAATACATTGAACTTGTCCATGATGTTTGGACAAGACATATTTTTGATAATTTACCTTTTGAACAATATGGCAAAGATTTTAAAAAAACTACTAGTAAACCCTATTTTTTAACAATTGATACATCAAGCTTTCGGTTATAATACAATACCATTTTCTTTTAATTACAATTGATTGTATTTAGATATGTTTTTTTGTAAAGGCCTATGCAAAACAAAATTCCATTCATTAATTGGTACTAGTCTTTTACGATATCAAAATAATCAAAAAAGATGTGGTGTTTGTGATGTTTACTTTACTATGGTAGGATCAAATTGTCCATGTTGTAATACCATATTACATGTAAGATCAAGACACTCTAAGGCTAAACAAAAATATTACAAAAATAATGGAATAAAATGGATTTAATCTAACACTTGGTCACAGAATAAATTCTATTTTCAAAGTTCGCAGTTTTAAAATCTAGTTTATTTTCTGGATCTTTTTTTCTTGATTTACTTAATTTTTCAAGTTCTACTAGAGAATCTCCTTTGAATCCAACAGATGAACCATAAACAGCATCCGTTAACATAGTGCCATGATCCCCTTTCTTGACATCATCCGCAATAGCATAGAACTTTTCAGCCTCTCTTTTCTGAACTGGAGTGCCAGTTGCTTTATTGAATGCAATTGCAATGTACATTCCATTACTTTTAACAGCAACAGGAATCTTGTGATTTTTGCCAGATCCCCCAGGAATGGTCTCGTTGATTAGAATTTCACATTTGTGGTACATACTAGAAATGTATGCAAAAAATCTGTACTGTGCAAATTTGCCTTTATCATCTTCTTCACAGTTAACAAAGACTTTGTGTAAAACCTCCAAAGCCTTATCATTCATACTTTGTAATCTATCATCAATTCTTCCCCGCTCAAGCAAACCTGAATCACAATCTTTTGCAACTAGAGCAAGAATAAAGTCAGGTAAATTGTAATTTTTTAATGTAGCTACAAATGAGCCAGCCTGCGACATACCAAAACTTGGAAAACCTTTATTGACCATTTTTTATTAAAACACCACTTTTTTAAACAAAATTTGAACGTCTAATATTACCTTGCTTGACAACCACTATGTAAAGTGGTTTTTCGTTTATAATTGTTAGGTATATTTTACATTGCAAATCGTAAATTAGTGTATAATTTCCATTTAAATTTGAAATATTAAATTCCCCAATCAAGCTTGAATAGACATGGAAATAGAAACTACATCTGAACTTGTATCAAAGGTCTATCAAAAAACTAAGAAAAACCTTTCAAATTTTCGAAAAATAGTAGGTAGACCTCTTACACTCACTGAAAAAATTCTTGCTGGACATCTAGTAGAAATAGAAGAAAAAAATCTCGATGAAGGTTCAAACTATGTTTATCTTAATCCTGATAGAGTTGCCTTGCAAGACGTTACAGGTCAAATGGTTTTGTTACAGTTCATGCAGGCCGATTTAAAACAGACAGTAATTCCAACAACTGTTCATTGCGATCATCTTATACGAGCTAAAGTTGGAGGAGAAGCCGATACTAAAATTGCTCTTGATGAAAATAGTGAAATATACAAATTCTTAGAATCTGCTTCACGCAAATATGGTATAGGTTTTTGGAAACCAGGTGCTGGCATAATACATCAAGTTGTTTTGGAAAACTATGCATTTCCAGGGGGTCTTATGATAGGAACTGATTCTCACACTCCTAATGCTGGTGGTCTTGGAATGATTGCAGTTGGTGTTGGTGGAGTTGATGCTGCTGAAACTATGGCAGGACTTCCTTGGGAAATTCTATACCCAAAACGAATTGGAGTGTATCTTACTGGTGAAATTAATGGTTGGACAGCACCAAAAGATGTTATTTTACATGTAGCAAGTGAACTAACTGTTTCAGGTGGAACAAATGCTGTAATAGAATATTTTGGACCTGGAACAAAATCCATAAGCTGCACTGGTAAGGCCACTATTACAAACATGGGTGCAGAAATTGGTGCAACCTGTTCTATCTTCCCTTACGATAAAAGAATGGAAACATATCTTAGAGCTACTGAACGTGAAAAGATTGCAGACCTTGCAAACATGAACAAAGAATTACTCACTGCAGATCCAGAAGTAGAACAAAACCCCGAAAAATTCTTTGGTAAGGTGATTAGAATTGATCTTTCAAAATTGGAACCACACATTGTTGGTCCCCACACTCCTGATCTCGCAAGACCCATCTCAAAACTTGCTGACGATGTTAAAAAAAATAAATACATTAACAACATTTCAGTAGCTCTAATTGGAAGTTGTACAAATTCTTCTTATGAAGATATGTCAAGAGCTGCGAATCTTGCTGAGCAAGCAAGAGTAAAAGGTGTCAAGGCAAAAATTCCACTTCTTGTGACTCCAGGCTCAGAGCAAATACGTGCAACAATTGAACGGGATGGCCAAATGGAATCTCTGAGGTCTATTGGCGCAACAGTTCTTGCAAATGCTTGTGGACCGTGTATTGGGCAATGGAGCAGACCTGAGCTAAAGAAAGGTGAGCCAAACACCATAGTCACATCTTACAACAGAAACTTTCCAGGAAGAAATGATGGAAAACGAGAGACTATGAACTTTATTGGTAGTCCTGAATTAGTAATAGCTCTTGCACTAGGTGGCAATCTTTCCTTTAATCCAATAACCGATTCAATTACAACTCCCGATGGTTCAAAATTTCAATTCAAGCCACCAAGTTTAGCTCCGGAGGTTCCAATTAATGGTTTTAAAAACACTGAAGGAATTTACATTCCACCAGCAGATAATCCAGAAGATGTAGAAGTAATTATTAACAAAAACAGTAAAAGATTACAAAAACTTGAGCCTTTTCCGGCATGGGATGGTAATGACTTTCACGAATTACCAATATTAGTTAAGGCAAAAGGAAAATGTACAACTGATCACATATCTCCTGCAGGAGCTTGGCTCTCTTACAGAGGCCACCTGGATAACCTGAGTGATAATATGCTACTTGGTGCAGTCAATGCGTTCAACGATCAGATCGGGAATGGGAAAAATATCCTCAACAATAAGATAGAATCATTTCCACAGATAGCAAGACAGTATAAAAAAAGAGGAATACCGTGGGTGATTATAGGAGATAGTAACTATGGTGAAGGCAGTAGCAGAGAACATGCTGCAATGACTCCAAGATATTTGGGCTGCGTTGTTGTGATTACCAAAAGCTTTGCCCGTATTCATGAAACTAACTTGAAAAAACAGGGAATACTTGCACTCACATTTGAAAACCCAAATGATTATGACAAAATAATAGAAAGTGATAAAATAAGTGTAATTGGACTGAATAATTTTCAAGCTGGTAAAACTCTAAAATGTGAAATAGTCCATGAAAATGGAACAAAGGACGAGATTAATCTCAAACACTCTTACAATAATATGCAGATCCAATGGTTCTGTTCTGGCTCTGCTCTTAACGTTCTACATTCAAGATAAACAACATAAATCAAAAATTTCAAAAATGACGTGGGGCCGACCGGAGTTGAACCGGCGACCTACGGGTCACTACAGCTCCAAACTCACATCATCTTTTCATCAGTAGCTTAGTTTAACCTCTGGAGCCCTTAGCGGTGATCTTTGTAGACACTGTCGCCCTACCAGGCTAGGCTACGACCCCACAATTAATGAGAAAAATAGACTGGAATTTTAACTTATTTTACTAAGATTTATTTGCATAATTAAGAGTCTGAAATCATTCAGGTAAATCATGGTTAGAATCTCATTGATTATTGTTGGTGCAATACCAGTAATTTTTGCAATCGTATTTGCTGTCTCACTAATTACTCATCAAGAAATTCCAACTACGGCTGTAGTGCAAGACGACAAAATTACTATAGAATATACTAAACATCAACTAAAACTTGTTTCATTTGGTGTATCAGAAAGAACAGGTTCACAATACACTGAGATTTTGACAATAAAGAATGATGGAGAAATAAAATACAGTGTAGTGGAAGAAGGATATCAGAAACCAGACAAAAAATCTACAATAAACAAAGATAAATTAAAAAAACTAACTGCGTTGATAAAAGAAACAGGTTTTATGGAAATTCCAACTGAATCTTTTCCTGTACGTGATGGCGTTGACAATTATCAAAAATCTACTATCAAAGTAACTTTAAACGGACAAATACGACAGATCCACTGGGTTGAACAAAATGCAACTGACAAATTCATCCCTCCAATCATATCTATGATCGAATTAGAATTAGACCAAATTATTAATCAATTAATAGAATAAATAGCTAAGAGATTAGCTATTAGTATGATACCGCTTTCTGGTGACTTGCCTAAGGCAAAAGGAATTGTAAATGAGAAAATTGAATCAAATGTAATTACTAGGGGCACGTCAACTCTAAAACGTGGATTAGCTCACATGCTAAAAAATGGAGTTGTAATGGATGTTACAACCGTAGAACAAGCCCAAATTGCTGAGGATGCAGGCGCAGTATCAGTTATGGTCTTAGACAAACTTCCATCTGATGTCAGAAAAGCAGGAGGAGTTGCTAGAACAGCAAGTGTTAGAGTCATCCAAGAGATAATGGATGCTGTAACTATTCCAGTGATGGCAAAATGCCGTATTGGACATGTTTACGAAGCACGTGTTCTAGAAGAAACAGATGTTGATATGATAGATGAATCAGAAGTGTTAACGCCCACAGACGAAAATCATCATATTTGGAAATGGGATTTTACAACACCTTTTGTAAACGGCTCACGTTCATTAGCTGAAGCCCTTCGTAGAATTGAGGAAGGGGCCGCAATGATTAGAACTAAAGGAGAACCAGGTACAGGTAATGTTGCAGAGGCTGTACTTCATATAAAAAAATTCAATGATGAATTACGAATTATTAAATCAATTTATGATTCAGGTGATAATCAAGATCTAGTCAAAATGGCAAGAGAATTTAGAGTTTCATATGATTTAGTAAATGAAACCGCTAGAGTTGGTAGATTACCTGTTGTTAATTTTGCAGCAGGAGGAATCTCAACGCCTGCTGACGCAGCCTATTTGATGTTGCTTGGATGCGATGGAATCTTTGTTGGTTCTGGTATTTTCAAAGCTGAAGATGCAAAAGAACGTGCACATGCTATAGTTTTAGCTACTACATTCTGGGAAGATCCAGATAAAGTCAAAGAGGCACAAAAAATGATTGATGAGCGTCAATCAATGCTTGGTCTAGATGTAAAGGAATTAGAATTAAGAATGCAAGATCGTGGTAGTACTGCATGAATGAAATAAACATTGGAGTTTTATCAATTCAAGGAGATGTTACAGAAAATATAGCTTCGACTGAAGCTGCACTAATGGAACTTGGCATAAATGGAAAAGTTACTCAAGTTAAGACTCCTGAACAAATTTCTAAATTGGACGGCTTGATTATTCCTGGTGGTGAGAGTACAGTGATAGGACACCTTTCACTAGTTAATGGTTCACTAAAGAAAATAAAGGAAAAAATTGAATCTGGTATGCCCGTTTTTGGAATTTGTGCAGGACTCATTTTACTTTCTAAAAAAGTAAAAGACAGAGTTGTTGGAGAGACTGACCAACCTCTTTTAGACTTGT
>Ga0209341_10006565_pt1 | contig 10394 bp, 12 predicted proteins | sample RifCSP13_2_FD_184020 | JGI IMG/M metagenome (GOLD analysis project Ga0209341, IMG submission 184020) | Soil microbial communities from Rifle, Colorado - Rifle CSP2_sed 13_2 (SPAdes) (version 2) | ecosystem: Environmental > Terrestrial > Deep subsurface > Rock core/Sediment | place: Rifle... | reverse complement strand
GACGTATTTCGAGGCTGGATTCGTGCGTACCGGCCGAATGCGGGAGGCTGCCCACCGAGGTGCCCGGGCGCCGGGTCATTCCATTCGAGAGGTGGATCGCTGTATGCCTGGAGAAGAGATCCTCGGCGGGCGCGGCCGATGAGCCGATACGGTGTTCCTCGGCTGCAGGAGGTGAACATGCAGGCCCGCGACTTGCAGGACCAGGCGGCAAGGTTCGTCCAGGTACATGGGTTGGAGGCGTCGCCGGAGGTCCGGCTGCTGGATCTTGTGTCGGAGGTCGGAGAGGCGGCCAAAGAGGTGCTCCGCTCCGCCGACTGTGGTCGAGTTCCGTTCCGGCCCGGGAGGGGGTGGGAAGAGGAACTCGGGGACGCCCTCTTCGCGCTGGTCTGCCTGGCGAACACGACCGGCGTGGACTTGGAGGCGCGCTTCGAAGATTCCCTGAAGAAATGCGAATCCAGGCTGGAGGCCCGGGGTGACGCCGGATCTGCGGGCTGAGGGCGAGGGACCGCCAATTGAGGGTGGAGAAACGAAGGCCACAGAGATCCTCCCGATCGTGGGGCCGCGTTGTGAATTCCTGGCGGGGGTGCGCGCCGAGCTGCCCCTCCTGCCGGGGGTGATCCCCTTCGGGATGATCTACGGCGTCCTGGCGCTCGAAGCCGGGATCCCCTCCGGCCTGGCGCTGGCGATGTCGTCGATCGTCTTTGCCGGCTCCTCGCAATTCGCGGCGACGCAGCTGATCGGCGCCGGCGCCTCGGCCGCGGTCGTCGTCGCCACCGCCTTCATCCTCAACCTGCGTCACAGCCTGTATTCCTTCTCATTGGCTCCCCATCTGGCGCCTCTCTCCGCGCCGTGGAAATGGCTTCTCAGCTACCTGCTTACCGACGAGGCCTACGCGGTGACGGCCGCCCGCTACCGCCAAGGGGAGAGCGAGGGCCCCCTGCGGCATGCGCATTGGTTCTTCCTCGGGGCCGGGCTGACTCTTTGGGCATCCTGGCAGCTGAGCACAGCAGCCGGGGTCTTCCTCGGGGCGCAGGTGCCACGCGATTGGTCGCTGGATTTCACCTTGCCGCTGACCTTCATCGGCCTAGGGGTCCCCACTCTGCGCGACCGGCCCACGCTCCTGGCCGCGCTGGTGGGAGGGACGCTGGCCGTCGTGTTGGCCGGGCTGCCCTATCGGCTTGGATTGATGGTCGCCGCCGTGGCGGGGATCCTGGCCGGTTTGTGGGCGGACCGGCAGCGGGCCGACGTCGGGATGAGAGACTGACATGCGCCTCTGGCTTATCGTCCTGGGGATAGGAGCGGTGACCTACGCTGTGCGCGTGGCCCCGATCCTTCTCCTCGGCCGGCAGGGCCTGCCTCCGCTCGTTGTGCGCGCGCTTCGATACGTGCCCCCGGCCGTGCTTTCTGCGATCGTCTTCCCGGAGCTGGTCATGCGCGGGGGATCGCCGGTCCTCTCGCTCGAAAACCCGCGCCTCCTGGCCGGGCTTCTCGCCGGGCTGATTGCCTGGCGGACACGAAACGTATTTCTGACACTCATCGTCGGCATGGGGGCCCTGTGGGGCCTCACGGCGGCCCAGGGCTAGCACGCCCGGGAGAGGTGTGGAGTGAGGGCCCTGGAGGGTTACCTGGCTGCAGCCGCGGCGACCATCTCCCCAGGCGTGTATCGTGCTGGCAGAAGATGAGGCTCAGGCACTGGCGGGCCTGGCTTCGGGCGCGGGCGAAGTCGTCTGGAAAGGCCTAGCCGCCGACGAACTCCTGGCGCGGGTCCGCGCCTGCCTGGATGACTTTCCCGGCTAGGCGAGGGGCGCCGGGCGCCCGCCCGATGGGAGGCCGGGGGCCGTGATGTCTCCGCCGGAAACGGCCCAACTCCCCAAAGCCCCGCCGATGGCTGAGGACGGGATCGCCCCTCATGGAGAGGGTTCCGAGGCGCCGCCGATTTGGGACGAAATACCCATCCCCCTCGCCAATTGCCTGAGGCCATGATAGCAGTGTCGATTGCGATCGCTTTTTTCTCCCGGATGGGAGGCATCATGCCGCGACCGGTGATCCTGCTGATCGATGATGAGATCGGCTACGCCAGGGTTGTTCAGGAGGCGCTTCAGCCCCTGGGGCTTGATGTCCTGATCGCCACCAATGCCACCGAGGCCCTCCTGCTCTACCAGCAGGTGAACCCGAGCATGATCCTGCTCGATGTGATGATGCCCGAGATCGATGGCCTCACACTCTTACGATGGCTGCGCGAGCACTCCGACCAAACGCGCATCCCGATCCATGTTGTGAGTGCGAAGTCCACCCCGGCGGACCAAAAGGCGGCGCTCAAGGCGGGTGCCGACGGGTTTCTGGCTAAGCCGTTCACGTTCGATGAGCTGCGGCAAGTAATCCTGGCTCACCTCCCGCTTCCACCGCAGGGTTCTCCCGACCAAACCGCCCAGGGCAACTGACGCCCTGACGCGCCTTGGCGCCGGCCGAAGCCGCGCACAAACACCCGGCATTCGTTGCACACAGACCTTCGGGCCGCCTTCGGGCGGCCTGATCATTGACATTCCTCTCCAGGCCCACCCGCGCTGCCCCCGCTGGCCAACAGGCCAAGATCTGAACCCCGACCGTCCAGGATGCCAAGACGTGCGGCGTCCCTGACCCACGAAGGGCGGCAACAATGGAGAGGGGGGAACTTTCCGCCCTCTTGGTCGTGTTAAGGATGCATGCCGTGGAGCATTCCGACGACGATCTCGTCCGCAGAGTTGTCCGGGGAGACAGCGCGGCCTTCGGTCTCCTCGTCGAGCGCCACACCCAGGTGGTGTATCGAATCGTCCGTCGGATGAGCAGCGACCAGGCAGAGGCCGAAGCGATCACCCAGGAAGCGTTCCTGCGGGCCTGGGAGGGCCTGAAGCGCTCCAAGAACGTGGCGGCATTCCTGCCCTGGCTGATCCGGATTGCGGTGAACGCGGCTCGGGATGTGTGGAAGAAGGCTCGCCCCCTCGACTTTGCGGATCTGCCAGGCGAAGAGGTTCAACAGTTGGCCGATTCCGCGAAGGGTCCGGAGCAGATAGTGGACGAGGATGAGCTCCTGGGGCGGTTGGCCGAGGCCGTCCAGGCGTTGCCGCTCGCGTACCGGATGGTGATCGCGCTGCGCTATGAGGCCGAGATGTCTTATGAGCAGATGTCCGAGGTTCTCGGGCTGCCGCTCAACACGGTGAGGACAAGGCTGCACCGGGCGAAGAGCCGCCTGAAGGGAGCCCTGGAGGGTGTGGCGTGACTGATCGAATGGACCACTGGTTGAAGCGCTTGCCGGACGACGGGCCCTCACCGGAATTGGCGTCCCGCATCATGCTGGCGATTGCAGAGCGAGGGCGGCTCAAGGCCCGCTGGCGTCGGGCGGCCCTTGCCGCTGGTGCGTTGGGGCTCATCGGATTGACGTTGATCGCCATATCGTGGCCGATAGCCGGTGCCTTGCCTGCGGCGCCGGATGGGGAGGCGGTTCTGAAGACAGTGGGTGAGTTCCTGACTGCGCCGCTGGAAACGCTCGGGGGTTCGGCGGAGGCCGCCATCGCCTGGGAGTCTTCCCTGGCTGAGGGCATCGAGATCGCCTTTGTATTGGGTGTCGTGTTCCTGGTGATGGGGGCAGTCGGCGGTCTGGCGCGCCTGCTCCGAAGAAGTGAATCCATGAACGGGTATTCCGTGTAAAGGAGAGGGACATGTCTCGCAGGTCCTATCTACTCCTTGGCCTCTTGATCGTCGTCTGTCTGGCGGCCATCACCCTGTCGACGGTGGCCACGAGCCGGCTGTCGGTGGCGGCACAGCTTGGGCGGGCCCGGGAAGGCCCACCGTTCCCAGGGTTCGGGCCGTTTGGCCAGATCGCCCCGTTCGGGCCCCACCCGCCGGGATTGCGCGGTGCGGTCGCGGCCGTGGCCTCCTTCTCCTTCCTGTATCTGGTGAGCGTTATGGTGCTGTTTCTATTCCCGCGCCGCCTGCGTCTGGCCCGAGACGAATTGATTCACGGCTGGGGCAAGCGGCTCCGGCTTCTGGGGATCGGCCTGCTGGCTGGTATTGCCGCGGTGCTGCTCACGATCCTGGGCGCCTTTGCGTTCGTGGCTTCCCCGGTGTCGCTGCTGCTCCTGGCCGGGCTTCTGCTTGCCGTCTGGGCCGGGATGGTGGCTGTGGCGCTCGCCATCGGCCGGGTGATCGGCCGCTGGGCCGGCCTGACCGCCTCCTCCCCGGTGTTCGACCTGACCGTCGGCATTCTGATCGTGTTCACGCTCGGCCGGATCCCTCTGGCGGGCTGGATCTTCGTGGCGCTTCTGGGCGCGCTGGCGCTGGGCGTCGTCATCGATAGTCGCTTCGGGGCCGGAGGCCCGTGGTCGCTGGCCGACTTCCAGGCCAGCGAGGAGGTTGGGGATGAGCAAGCGTAAGTGGATTGTCCTGGGCGCAGCGGTGGTTGTGGTCACCGTCGGCGCGCTGGTTTACCGTCGGTGGGCCGCGGCTCGCCAGAGCGATGCGGAGGCCGTGCAGACTGCGACCGTCGAGCGCGGGACGGTCACCTCAGCCGTCGATGTCGGCGGGGCGATCGAAGTGCCACGCTCCGCCTCGCTCGTGTGGCGCACCTCCGGGGTTGTGGGGACCGTCCAAGTCGGCGTCGGGGACGTGGTGCATGAGGGGGACGTGCTGATGGAGCTCGATCCCGGCTCCCTGGAGGCTTCGATTCTCCAGGCCCAGGCGGAGCTTTTGGACGCGCAGCAGCAACTGGATGAGCTGCTCGCGGGCCCGAACGCGCAGGATCTGGCCGCAGCGGAGCTGCGCCTCGCCAATGCGCAGGATTCCCTGAGGGAGGCCGAGTACAACCGGATGGTCCAGCAACAGGGCAACCGGGCAAGCTCCGATACGATCGCCGCCGCACGGGCGAACCTGGTGCTGGCAGAGGCCGAAGTTGAACGGGCCCAAGACCAGTACGGCGACGTCTCCAGCAACCCGGAGAACGACACCGCCCGGGCCAGTGCCCTCATCCGGCTGGTTGAGGCGCGGCAGAGGCGGGATTCGGCGCAGCGGACTCTCAATTGGTATCTCGGTCATCCGACGGAGATCCAGCAGGCATTGCTCGATGCGGAGGTCGCCACGGCCGAGGCCGAGCTGGGGGCTGCGCAGACCGCGCTGGATAAGCTGCAGAACGGGCACGATCCGGTCGAGGAAGCAGCGGCGCGGGCACGCGTGGCCGCGCCGCAAGCCACCGTCGACCAGGCGCGCCTCGTGGCTCTGTTCGATGCCACGGTGGTGGCTGTCGATTCCTCCGCTGGCGACCCGGTGAGCAATGGGTCAGCCGGGTTGACGCTCGCCGACCTGAGCCACTACGAGGTGCAGCTGAGCGTCTCCGAGCTGGACGTGGAAAGCATCGCCGTGGGCCAGGAGGCCACCCTGACGCTGGACGCAGTGCCCGGGCAAACCTTCGCCGGACGCGTGGCCTATGTGCCCCTGGTGGGCGCGTCGACTCAAGGCGTGGTCACCTACCCGGTGACGGTGGTCGTGGAGGATCTGGATCCTGCCATCCGGCCCGGTATGACCGCGGCCGTCAGCATCATTGTCGAGCGCCACGAGGACGTCCTGACAGTCGCCAACCGGGCCATCCGTGTGTCGGGGGGCCAGCGGACGGTCACCGTGCTCTATGAAGGCGAGACGATTTCGGTGCCGGTCACGCTGGGCCTGGTCGGCGACACAACCAGTGAGATCGCTGAAGGCGCGTTGAAGGAAGGGGACGTCGTCGTCCTCAATGCCTCGAGCGCGAGTCAATCGAATACGGTGTTCGGTGGCCCCGGGGTCTTTGGAGTGTTCCGCTAGGCCTCCGCCAATGAGTGATAAGCCAAGGAGAGCTTTGATGCGCAGACTTTCGATCGTCCTCGGGGCGGTTCTCGTCGTCCTTCTTGTGGCCGGGGGTTCGTTCTACGGGGGGATGGCCTTTCAGCGGACACGGCAGGCCAACGTGCAAGAGCAGTTCTTCGCCCAGCGGGGGTTCGCCCCCGGGGGCCAGTTCCCGCTCTCGGGCACTCCCGAGGGTGGGTTCGGCCAGTTTGGGTTTCCCAATGCAACGGGGGGCCCCGGCGGCTTGGGGCGCGGCGCCAACGGAACCGTCGAGAGCCTGGACGGCGACACCCTGACGCTGAGCACCCCCCAGGACATAACCACCGTCCTGCTGACCGACGCGACGGTGATCCATCGGGTCGTGAGAGGCTCACGTTCCGACCTCAAGCCGGGTGACACAATCACCGTGATCGGCGAGGCTGACGAATCCGGGGCCCTCACCGCCGCGACCATTCAGATCCTCTCAGAGGCTCCGTAGAGAGCGACCATGATTGAGATTGCGGATGTCACGAAGATCTATCGCCTCGGGACCGTGGAAGTGCCCGCGTTGCGCGGAGTCTCGCTGCACATCGAGGGCGGCGAGGTCGTGGCGATCATGGGGCCCTCCGGCTCCGGCAAGAGCACCCTGATGAACATCCTCGGATGCCTGGACAAGCCCAGCAGCGGCCGCTACACCCTGGACGGCCAGGACGTCGGATCCCTGGATGATGACGCGCTGGCGGGGATCCGCAACCGCAAGATCGGTTTCGTCTTTCAGACCTTCAACCTGCTGCCCCGCGCCTCTGCCTACACCAACGTGGAGCTGCCACTTACCTACTGGGAACACGATGGAACGGTGCGCGAGCAGGTGGAGGCCGCGCTGGCGGCGGTGGGCCTGGCCGACCGGATGAACCACCGCCCCATGGAGCTCTCGGGCGGGGAGCAGCAGCGAGTCGCCATCGCCCGGGCACTGATCAACAATCCGATTCTGCTTCTGGCTGACGAACCAACCGGGAACCTCGATTCGAAAACAGGCGCGGGCATCCTGGAACTCCTTCTGGGCCTGAATCGAGAGCGTGGACTGACCCTGGTGCTGGTGACACACGACCCGAACATCGCCTCCCGGGCTGGGCGGATCCTCCGCCTCTACGATGGGTTGATCGAGAGCGACGGGACCCTAGAGGGCAGCTCGGCGTCGAACCCGGCGCCCGGGGCCGGACAGGCCAGGGAGGCGGCATGAAACTCTCCAAAGCCTTCCTGGCCGCGTTGAACAACCTGAGCGCGAACAAGCTGCGATCGGCGCTGACCATCCTGGGAATCGTGATCGGGGTGGCGGCGGTGATTGCCCTGACCTCCATCGGCCGCGGCGTCGAGGTTTCCATCACGTCGCAGATCGAGAGCGTGGGCACGAACCTGCTCTTCGTCTCTCCGGGAAGGATCCAGCAGCAGGGCGCCTTCAGCGCGGTCGGCTCTGCCGCTTCGCTGACGCTCGACGACGCCGAGGCGATCGCCCAGGCGTCTTCCGTCACAGGCGTCTCGCCGATTATCGAAAGCCGGGTTCAGGTGGTGTATCTGAGCCAAAACACCAACTCCGAGCTCCTGGGCGTCACTCCCTCCTATCTCTGGGTGAGCAACTTCGAGCTGGCGGACGGCGAGTTCATCTCAGATTCGAATGTCACGGCGCGTTCCACGGTTGCTGTTATCGGAAGTGCAGTGGCCGACGCCCTCTTCGGCGGGGAGGCCGGGGCGGTGGGCCAGACCATCCGTCTCAACGGACAACCTTATCGAGTGATCGGAGTGCTCGCCAGCAAGGGGGGAACGGGCTTTGGGAATCAGGACGACCGGGTCCTGGTTCCCCTCACCACGGCGCAGACGCGGTTGACCGGGCCTCGATTCTTCGGCGGCTCCAACAGTGTCAGCCTGATCAACGTTCAGGTGGCCTCAGCGGATCAGGTGGATCAGGCGATCGAGGAGATCAGCGCGATCCTGCGCGAACGGCACAATGTTGTGGAGGGTGACGAGGACTTTAGCATCCAAAGCCAGGAAGACATCCTGGCCGCCTCCACCCAGATCAGCGACACGCTGACGCTCTTCCTGGGGGGGATCGCGGCCATCAGCCTGGTGGTGGGAGGCATTGGGATCATGAACATCATGCTGGTCTCCGTCACTGAGCGCACGCGGGAGATCGGGATCCGCAAGGCGGTCGGGGCTCGGCGGCGCGACATTCTGATGCAGTTCCTGCTCGAATCCGCAACACTCAGCCTGATCGGGGGCGTGATCGGCATCGTGCTGGGGTGGGTCGCCTCACAACTGATCGGGGCCATCCAGCTCGGGACCTCGGGGATCACGCCGGTGGTGGGCCTGGATACGGTGCTGATGGCGACTGCCTTCTCGATGGCCGTGGGGCTGTTCTTCGGCGTCTATCCGGCCACACGGGCGGCGAGCCTGAACCCGATCGAAGCCCTGCGTTATGAATAGGGCCCAGGAGAAAAGCCGTTTCCACGCGGCCCCGGTGCCTGACGACCAATCTGGGCCGGGGATGGAGGACCGCGACGCGCCACTGAGCCGCGGTGCGCTCCCGGCATAGAGGCTATCTACGAGGAGAACCCTGGCCGGAGGCGCCGCCCCTCCGTCGCCCCTTGGGTGAGCCCAAGGTTGTAGACAAGCCATCCCGTAGCCGTCAGCCCTGCGGCGATCACCCCCACCAGGACGAGCCCCAGGAGCACTTTCCAGGCACTTCTCCCAGATGGGATGACCTCCAAATCGGATCTGTTCGAATGCCTGGACGATGGGGCCAGGATGTGGAGGAATTACGGGCAGCGGGAGGAGGGTCGGTGGAGGAAAGACAGGCCCGCCGTCTGGTTGCGCTTCGAGAAACCGCGCGGCGATGTCCCATGTGTACGACGTGGCGCCGGAGGCGGTGGGGAGGGCGCGCTGGGTGTGGCTTCCCGGGAGGGGGCCTCCTTACCGGACGCCGCGCCGGGCCCGCCCGCCGGTCGTCCTAACGGATCGGATGGGCCTCCACCTGGCGGGCGATCGCGCGTACGCGCTCGATGGAGTTGTGGCCCATCACTAGGTCACCGACCCCGAGGATGATCGGCCCATCTCCCACGGTGTTCAACAGGATGCGAACATAGTCCTCGAAGTCGGCCTGGCTCGTTCGCTCTTCCAAGATGGGTGAAGGAATGCCCCCCCATATCAGCGGCTTGCCGCGCCAGGCCTGCCAGGCCTCGTCAAACGTGCACGGGGTGAGCGGGTAGGGGGAGAACGACTCGCATACGTCCAATCCCGATTCTGCCAGCAGGGACAGCAGTGGCTTGACGTCGCCGTCGGTGTGGCTTCCGGCCTTCTTCCCCTGGCGGTGTAGGGTCTCGCAGTGGCGCTGGTAGCCGGGCAGGGAATAGCGTGCGAAGAGCCTGGGGTTGGTCATCAGGCCGTGCAGGTTGTCGGGAAACTCGACATACGCGACAGGCAAGTCTTTGAGCCGAGCCAGGATCTCCGCGAGTTGGTCGTCCAGCACGGTCATCAACCGCTCAACCTGAGCGGCGCTGTCGTTCAGGGCATAGAAGAGCGACACCTCGCCCAGGTACTCGAGCAGCACCTGTTGGAAGGGCAGGCGCGGCGCCATGGGAACTACATAGCCGATATCTCCCAGAAGCGACTCCTGCTCGGAGACCCTGTCGAAGCGGGGCACGAACTCTGCATGCTCGATCAGATACTCCACGGTCTTGTAGTCCTCGTCCTCCTTGATGAAGTGCTCGCGGATATAGTGCTCCGTGCCCGTGGCCACGTTGTCCTCGAGCAATTCATGCTGCACTCGCAGTTTCCCTACGGGGGTGATCAACTCCGTCTGAGTGACTCCGGCCTTGGTGGTGTCCAGGTAGTCGAACATCCCGCAGAAGAACTCGAGGCATGGGTCGGTCTCGTGATAGCAGATCTGGCCGTTGAATCGGGCGATCACCTCGACGCCGTGCAGTTTGAGGAGGTAGGGCACGACGAATTTCTGCTGTCCCATTCCAATGGCGCGATGGATCTCGGCGGGGGGCCTGCCGGCGAACTCAGCCGGCAGCGTCCCGTTGCGCTTGTGGCAGGCGTACCAGACGTCGATGCGGTCGATGAAAGGCAGGCGGTCCGGTTTCTCGCCGCGCAGCACCGCGGCCACGCGGTCGTGCACGCTCATCGGACTCGTTGTAGTCATGCTCGGAGCCTGTGAACTAATCCCTAATCGACCGACTAGGACGCTTCTGCGCGGCTGGCGCGTCCCCAATGGCCCCACCCCTGGCCCCTCCCCCGGCAGTTGCTCCCATTACCCGAGTGACGAGGATCTGCCTCCTTCGGCCTTCATCCCCCTCTCCGCTTTCGCGCAAATGCGTGGGGAATCGTGACAAGCGGAGCCCCAAAGGGGTGCTGCGCGAAGGGGGGCAGGGGGGCCGTCCCCCGCACCCACCTGCACCGCACCTGCGGTGCGCCGCAGGTGCAGGTGTGCGGTTCGGGGCAGGTGTCGCCCCGGCGGGCCGGCCGTCTCGCCCCGGCGGGCCGCATCGTCCCGATGTCCTTCGGGAGGGCTT
>Ga0209341_10006563_pt1 | contig 10396 bp, 9 predicted proteins | sample RifCSP13_2_FD_184020 | JGI IMG/M metagenome (GOLD analysis project Ga0209341, IMG submission 184020) | Soil microbial communities from Rifle, Colorado - Rifle CSP2_sed 13_2 (SPAdes) (version 2) | ecosystem: Environmental > Terrestrial > Deep subsurface > Rock core/Sediment | place: Rifle... | reverse complement strand
ATGGTTAGGTGATGATGTCTGGTATGCGCACTCAGTGCATGTGAATGATCAAGAAATCGACGAATATGCGAAACAAGGATGCGGGGTCGCTCATTGCGCTTCATCCAACATGCGCCTGGCTTCCGGTATTGCGCCGATCGCGAAAATGATGACTGCCGGCGTGAAAGTTGGGCTAGGCGTGGATGGATCGGCCAGTAATGATTCATCCCATATGCTGGCAGAAGCGCGCCAAGCTATGTTGTTATCGCGCCTGGACGCGGGCTTGGGTGGCGCTTCGATTTCTAAAAACGATGCACCGGAGCTTATGACCGCGCGCCAGGCACTTCAACTTGCCACGCGAGGTGGCGCCGACGTCTTGGGGCGCAGTGACATTGGTTCATTGGAAGTTGGCAAATGTGCCGATTTCTTTGCTGTGAATCTCAACCAGTTGGATTTCGCCGGTGGATTGCATGATCCACTGGCTGCTTTGGTTTTTTGTGCACCGGCGAAAGCGGATTACACCGTGGTCGGTGGAAAATTTATAGTCAAGGAGGGCCAAATGCAAACTGTGGAACTGCCGCGATTGATCGAAAAGCATAATCGCGCCGCGAAACGTTTGCTGGCAGATTGAACATGTTAAAAACAGGAATACTTTCCAACCGGTTGCATGTGCAACTTGGTGAGTTGATCGCCAAGACCAACCCGGGTGAGCGCTTGCCAACCGAACCCAAATTGGCAAAAATGCTCGGTGTATCACGCGCCACTTTGCGCGAAGCTATGCGCACGTTTGAGACCCAGGGCTTGATCCAGCGCCGACAGGGAGTAGGCACCTTTGTAGTGCACCCCTCCAGTGTTATCGACACTGGGCTTGAGTTGCTGGAGAGCATCGAGAGCATGGCATTGCGCGTCGGCTTGCCGGTGCGCATGGGTGACTACGAGATCGAACAGCGCCCCGCGGATGCAGAAGAACGTGAAGTGCTAAAGGATGCTAATGTACTTCAAGCTTCGCGCGTGATGGAGGCCGAAGGCCGTCCAATCGCTTATCTGGTGGATATGTTGCCCAGTAAGCTTTTCACGGAAATTGAGTTCCGGCGCGATTTCAGCGGCTCAGTGCTGGATTTGCTGCTCAAGCAGGGCAATTTACGTGTGACCAGTGCAGACACGGAGATCCATGCTTCCGCCGCAGAATCCAATGAAGCGCGGGCGTTGCACATGCAGCGCGGCGATGTGGTGTTGCATTTCAAATCCACCTTGTTCGCTGTCGATGGTTCGGTGATCGACCTTTCCCGATCCTATTTCCTTCCAGGCTATTTCCGCTTCCATGTAATCCGCCGTGTGGAACCGCGGCACTCAAATCATTAATCAAACCTCAGGAGGTTGTGATGCGCAGTTTTGCAGGACGAGATATTCTTTCTTTGAAGGACTTTGAACGCCAGGAATTTTTCCGTGTCTTCGAGATTGCGGAGGAACTGGAACCCTTTGCCCGTGACCGCCAGAATACGGACTTGCTTAAGGAGAAGACGCTGGTGACAGCATTCTACCAGCCCAGCACTCGTACCCGCCTGGCTCATGAAGCAGCCATGATCCGTTTGGGCGGGCAAGTGACCGGCTTCGCGGATGCCAAAATGACCCGCGCCGGCGACTTCTACCAGGAGTCGATCAAAGACACGGTCAAGATGCTGGAGTTCTATGGCGATGTGATTGTAATGCGCCACTTCCAGCAAGGCGCTCCGCACGAAGCTGCTAAATGGGCAAGCGTGCCCATTATCAACGGCGGAGATGGCTGGGGCGAGCATCCGACCCAGATTCTCACCGACCTGTACACTGTTTGGAAGGAAAAGGGCACGATCGACGGACTCAAGTGGCTGGCAGTGGGCGACATGCGCATGCGCACCATGCATTCGCTGGCATATGGCTTGACCCAGTTTGATTGCCCCATTACCTTTGTGGCTCCCCCGGATATGTCCTTGACCAAGGAATTCAAGGACGAACTGAAGCAATACAGCTTGAATTTCAAGGAAGCCGAACATGTCGAGCAGGCCATTGCTGAAGCAGACGTCATTTTGGTCGAGCCGGTCGTGCAACCCGATTACACCAAATCGCGCGACGAGCGCTCTGGCGATGTGAATTTGACCCCTGCCAACTACAGGATCACCCGCGAACTGCTTTCCACCAAAGCCAAGTCGGACGCCATCTTGCTGCATTCCCTGCCGCGCATGGATGAGATCCCGCCCGATGTGGATATCACTCGTTGGTCACGCTACTGGCAGGAAGCCTTCAATGGCGTTGTAATGCGAATGGCACTCTTGGCTCTCGTCCTTGGCGTCACCGAGTAAGGAGAAATATGCAAACCGATCTTCGCGGTCGCGATCTCATCAGCGACCTGGACTTTAGCAAAGAGGAAGTTGAAACTGTCTTAGACGTTGCTTGGGACCTTAAGCGCAAGCGTGCTCTGGGCGAATCTCACGCGCTGCTGCGCGACAAAGTGTTGGCCATGCTGTTCTTCTTCTCTAGCACGCGAACGCGCGGTTCCTTCGAGGCGGGTATGGCTCAGCTAGGTGGCCACGCTGCCTTCATCGAATCTCGCACTACTCAGATCTCCCATGGCGACACCGAGAAGGAAATGGGCCATATCTTTGGGCGCTACTTTGATGGCATCGCCATCCGCCATGTGGAGTGGGGAGTCGGCAACCGATACCTTAATTTGGTCGCCGAGGCGTCCCGCGTGCCAGTGCTCAACATGCAGTGCGAGATCTACCACCCGCATCAATGTCTGGCGGATCTAATGACCATGATGGAGAAGTTTAGCACGCGCAATCTGCGCGGCAAACGTGTGGTAGTTTCCTGGGCGTATGCCTCCAGCTATCTCAAACCTATCTCGGTACCTCAGTCGCTGATCTTGCAATTACCGCGTTTCGGCGCTGATGTCGTGCTTTCTCACCCCAAGGGCTTTGAACTTATGCCTGAGATTATGGATCAGGCTAAGTCGCTTTCCAAGCAGTTCAAGACCGGCTTCGATGTGGTCAATGATATGCGGGAAGGCTTCAAGGACGCCGACGTCGTGTACGCTAAGTCGTGGGGCCCGCTGCTGACGACTTCAGATGCGGCTAAGGGCAAAGAACTGCAGGATGCTAACAAAGACTGGATCACGGACGACAAGAAGATGGCTGTCGCGAATGACGATGCTATCTACATGCATCCATTGCCGGCAGATCGGGATGTGGAGATCACCAGCGAAGTGCTGGATGGTCCGCAATCGGTTGTGATCGACGAAGCAGAAAACCGCCTCCACGCTCAAAAAGCCGTGATGGCGCTAACCATGGCTTAGTGAAAAAAAAGGAGATCGCCTGATGGCTAAAAAAGTTGCTGTTGTAGCTGTGGGGGGCAACGCGCTCATCAAAGAAAAAGGAAAGCAATCCGTACCGGATCAATTTGCCGCGGCAAGCGAAACCATGGGTTACATTGCCGCGATGATCGCGGAAGGCTGGGACGTGGTGGTTACGCATGGCAACGGGCCGCAGGTAGGGTTCATTTTGCGGCGTTCGGAACTGTCTTTGCATGAATTGCATCCGGTTCCGTTGGATTACTGTGGCGCGGATACTCAGGGCGCTATTGGTTACATGTTCCAGCAATCACTGCACAATGAATTCAAGAAACGCGGCATGAAAAAGCATGCGGTGACGGTAGTCACGCAATGCCTGGTCGACAAAAACGATGATGCCTTCAAGAATCCTACCAAACCCATAGGTTCCTTCTTAGATGAGGCCAGTGCGAAGAAGCGCATGGCTGAAGAAGGCAAACATTTCATGGAAGATGCCGGCCGCGGTTGGCGTGAAGTCGTGGCTTCACCGATCCCGCAAGAGATCGTGGAAGCGGCGGCGATCAAAAATCTCATTGAAAACGACTTCACCGTGATCGGGGTGGGCGGCGGCGGAATTCCTGTTGTTGAGGATGAAGACGGCGATTTGGTTGGCACTGCGGCGGTGATCGATAAGGATTTTGCTTCCAGTCTGCTGGCGCGCGAGATCAAAGCCGACTTGTTGTTGATCTCGACCGCAGTAGAAAAGATTGCGATCAACTTCAATAAACCGGATCAGAAAAACCTGGATCGCATGACCATCGCCGAGGCGGAACAATACATTAAAGAAGGGCACTTTGCGAAAGGCAGCATGCTGCCTAAAGTGCAGGCAGCTATCCTCTTTTTGAAAGGTGGGGGAAAGCAGGCTTTGATCACTGATCCACCGAACATCACGAATGCATTGGCTGGCAAGACGGGTACCTGGATAGTCCCTTAGGACGAGTAATACCTTGCGTATGGAAAAATTCCTGGGTTACAAATGCAGTGTCTGCGGTCAGGAATATAAGCCTGCCGAAGTAACCTATGTTTGCCCTAAAGATGGCGGTGTTCTGGACGTAATTCTTGATTCTGATGCCATCCAGAAGATCACTGGACCTGGCGATATCCAGGCCTCGCAAGATTATTCCATTTGGCGCTACCTGCCTTTATTGCCGGTTTTAGATCCCGGGCATCGCGGGACTCCGTTGCGTTCTGTGGGCGCAACGCCGATCTACACATTGCCCGAATTGGCAGAGTCGCTTAATCTGCCCCATTTCTGGATTAAGGATGAAAGTCCGAACCCAACCGGATCCTTCAAAGACCGCGCCAGTGCGGTCCTGGTGGCGCGCGCTCAGGAAATTGGTGCGAATATGATTGTGACCGCTTCGACCGGCAATGCCGGTGCGGCTTTAGCAGGCATGGCTGCGGCCGCCGGCGCATGTGCGGTGATCTTTGCGCCTAAGACGGCGCCGCCCGCCAAAGTTGCACAACTGTTGATCTTTGGAGCCCGTGTTTATTTGGTGGATGGGACTTACGACGATGCCGTTGAGCTTTCCCGCCAGGCGTCGGATGCGTTTGGCTGGTATTGCCGGAATACAGGATATAACCCTTTTACCGCTGAAGGAAAAAAGACTGCCGCGCTGGAAATCTGGGAGCAAGTGATCGCGGCAACAAAGTTGGAAAAACGGCTGTGCGTTTTCGTTTCGGTGGGGGATGGCAACATCATTTCCGGGATTCATAAAGGTTTCAAGGACTTGCTGGCACTGGGTTGGATCGATCAGGTCCCTCGTATCTTTGGCGTCCAAGCAGAAGGTTCCGCGGCGATTGCCAATGCTTTTAAAGCTGGGACAGAAGAAATTAGATCCGTCAGCGCTCATACATTAGCCGATAGTATTTCCGTGAACTTGCCCAGCGATGGATTGCGCGCCGTACGCGCTGCCAGGGAAACCAATGGCGCTTATGTCACGGTCAGTGATGAGTCGATTTTGACGGCAATCAGCACTCTGGGCCGCTATGGGGTATTTGCAGAACCCGCGGGAGCTGCGGCTTTCGCTGGAATGCGTAAGGCGCTCGAATCGGGTTTAATCAATTCCGTTGATCCGGTGTTGGTACTCAACACTGGCAGCGGATTGAAAGATGTGTCCGCGGCCCGCAGGGCGGCGGGTGAAGCGCCTGTCATCGAGCCGACATTGGCGGCGCTGAAACGAGTTCTTGAGGTGTAGCATTGAGTAAGCCACCGGTTTTTTCCATCGTCGCTCCAGCTTATAACGAAGCGGAAACTCTGCCTGAATTCATCGCACGGACCAGCGCGGTGATGAAGAAATTGGGTGAATCCTGGGAGCTGATCATTGTGGATGACGGCTCTATGGACCGCACTCCAGAGATCGTTCAACAGCACGCGGCCAAAGATAAACACGTCAAGCCGCTGCTGTTCGCTCGCAACTTTGGTCATCAGATCGCGGTGACTGCCGGAATGGATCATGCCCTGGGACAGGCAGTGATCCTGATCGACGGCGATCTGCAAGACCCGCCCGAGGTTATCCCTGAATTGATCGCCAATTGGCGCGATGGCTATGAGGTGGTTTATGCCGTGCGGCGCCAGCGCAAAGGTGAATCCTTTTTCAAGCGCATCACCGCGTCCTTCTTCTATAGGCTGATCAACCGCATCACCGAGATCGACATCCCATTGGATACTGGCGATTTCCGCCTGATGGATCGCCGCGTGGTGAACGTGCTCAACCAGATGCGTGAACATCATCGCTTCCTGCGCGGCCTGTCTGCCTGGGTAGGTTTTAGCCAGGTAGGTGTGCCGTACGATCGTGCCCCGCGGTTTGCCGGAGAGACACATTACACGTTGGGGAGAATGATTCGCCTGGCGTTGACCGCGATCACGGGATTTTCTTTCTTTCCATTGCAATTGGCAACTTATTTGGGCTTTATCTCCGCTGGAATCGCGTTGATCGCGATTCCTGTTGTTATTGCGTTGCGCTTAATTGGCAGCGCCGCTTTCTTCGGACAAGCCACTACCTTGATCGCTGTGCTGTTCTTTGGCGGCGCGCAACTGATCTCCCTTGGCATTTTAGGCGAGTACATCGGCCGTTTATATGACGAAGTTCGCGGCCGCCCGCTTTACATTTTGCGCCAATCCCCCGAAGAACCCAAGAAAGGAAAGTAGCTGCATGATCGATTTAACTGTGATGGAGGAGCGACTCAAACACGGCGTGGAGCGTGCCCGCCGACAAAACATCATTATTCCCACCTACGCCCAGCAGAAGGATCCGACCAAAGCGCCGAAAAAGATTCAAGCTGATCTTAAGAATGTCGGTCTATGGGATGTAGCTTCTGAGAACTTATTCCGCATCACCTGGAAAAACGAACCCAAAGCCAAGAGTGGCGGCTATGGCGGCGTGAATTACATCGAGTTTCCGCCGAGCCTGACAGGCGTTCCCGCGCGCATCATTGCTCTGGTCGGGAAATGGTTCCCCACCGGGGCGCACAAAGTTGGCGCCGCTTTCAGCTGCTTGGTTCCGCGACTGGTGACCGGCCAGTTCGATCCAACGACTCAAAAGGCGGTTTGGCCGTCCACGGGCAACTATTGCCGCGGCGGCGCATATGACTCTGCTTTGTTGGCCTGCGAGTCGATTGCCATCTTGCCAGAGGGGATGAGCAAAGAGCGCTTCGAGTGGTTGGCAAAGATCGCCGGTGAAACCATCAAGACTCCGGGCAGCGAATCGAATGTAAAAGAGATCTTCGACAAATGCAAGGAGTTGCGCGCCTCTGGGCAGGATTTGATGATCTTCAACCAGTTCGAGGAATTCGGGAATTATCTATGGCATTACGAAGTGACAGGCCACGCCATGGAAGAAGTGCTTAAGAAGGAACTTGGCAAAGGTACCTACCGCGGCCTGGCATCATCAACAGGTTCCGCTGGCACTATTGCCTGCGGCGATTACATGAAGCAGATATTCCCCGCCAGCAAGGTGACAGCCAGCGAAGCCCTGCAATGCCCGACTTTGCTAGAAAATGGCTTCGGCTCTCATCGTATCGAAGGCATCGGCGACAAGCATGTGCCCTGGATCCACAACCTGAAGAGCACAGATATGGTTGTCGCCATCGATGACAATGCGGTGGTCAGCCTGGCCAGGTTGTTCAACGAGCCGGCTGGACGAAAGTATCTGGTCATGCAAGGGGTGCCCGAATCCTTTGTGAACCAGCTTGACCTGCTCGGTTTCTCGGGCATTAGCAACGTGTTGTCCTGCATCAAGATGGCCAAGTATTACGACTTGGGTCCGGACGATGTCCTCCTCACCATCTTGACGGATTCGATGGAACTGTATGGCAGCCGCCTCAAAGAGATGCACGCCGAAATGGGTGAGTACACCGAACTCAACGCTGCCGCCGACCAAGCGCGCTACCTTTTGGGCGAACGCACCGATAATATGCTGGAGCTATCTGAACAGGACCGTCGGCGAATCCACAACCTTAAGTATTTCACTTGGGTCGAGCAGCAGGGCAAGACCTATGACGAGATCCTGGCACAATGGCATGACCCCGATTACTGGACCAGCGTCCAGCGCCAGGTCCCGGAAATCGATGCGCTGATTGATCAATTCAATGCGCGCGTGGGTTTGCTAAACTAGGATACTCGGTCGCGTTACAATAAGCAGGAAGGTTGAAAACCTTCCTGCTTTTTTCTTTCCCATGGCTGACCTGCTCTCTCCTAACGATCTTGTTTTAGTAGCTTTTCTCCCTTCTCCAAAAGATTTGGAGATCGCCAGGGTGCTCGGGTGGTACCGTATCCCTTTGCGTACCGCTCCTCGCGTGGTCGCGGTGGATACCCTGGCGTTTTACCAGCCCGCTACCTTTGGCGACAATCACAAGTGGTGCATTGAATTTATCGCCCCAGTAACCGGCCACGAGTTGACTACACGCGGGCAGATGTTAAAAGAAGATTCCGAACATCCCCGCGCCGAGGAAGAGTATTTCAAATTGCAATTGGGGACTCTGGTTGCACTGCCAAAACCCATTCCCGCCGGAGATTGGAAGCGGGTCACATTTCTCTACACCACCGGTGAACGTCTCCTCAACGCGCAGACCATTGATGATTTAAGCGTGCATGATGAGGAGCGCCAGGTGCTGTGGAAAGCATTGCGCGAGCGCGCTGCAAAAGAGCAGCAATATGGCGCGGAGCACTTACCGGAATTCCCCTGGGACCCGGAATTGCTGGCTTTCTTTGGTATGCGCGGTTCCGGCGCCCTCTATTTTGGTGACAACACCGAGTAACCATGTTACTGATCAAATCGGGCACCGTGATCACCCATGAAGGTAGTTTTCGCGCCGATCTGCTGATTGAAGGCGAAAAGATCAACAAAGTAGGCGCGAATCTGGCCGCGCCAGGCGCAGAAATCGTGGATGCCAGCGGCATGTTGGTGATGCCTGGCGGGGTTGACCCACACACCCATTTCGACCTAGAAATGTTCAACACGGTCTCTTCTGACGATCATTACACCGGGCACAAAGCCGCCGCATTTGGGGGCACCACTACTGTTATGGATTTCGTTCCTCTACCGGATCGCGGCAGCCTGCGTTCCGGTGTGGACGCCTGGCACGCGAAGGCGGATTCCAAAGCTGCGGTGGATTGGGGCTTTCATATGAACATTACTCACCTGGACAACGAGGTGATAAAAGAAATTCCTTCACTACTGGAATTGGGCATTTCAACATTGAAGTTGTTTGCCGCTTATAACGGACGTTTGCGGCTGCAGGATGGCGAGATCTTTCGCGTTATGCAATTGGCGCGTGATCACGGCATGCTCACCATGCTGCATGCCGAGAACGGGGACGTGATCGATATCCTGGTCAGCGAGGCCCTAGCCGCGGGCCATATTTCTCCGGAATGGCATGCGCGAACTCGTCCAGCGTGGGGCGGCGTGGAAGCCACATTGCGCGCCTGCGCCCTGGCAGCGCAATCTGGCGCTCGGCTATATATAGTTCACATGAACAGCGCAGGAGAATTGGACCAGCTCAACTATGCGCGCCAGCGCGGTGTTCAGGTGATGGGCGAAACTTGCCCTCAATATTTGTTCTTCAGCGAAGAGGACCTTCGCCGACCGGATGGCGCCAAATGGGTCTGCTCACCTCCGATGCGGACGAAACCGGACAATGACGCGCTTTGGGCTGGTTTGACCATGGATCAGTTCCAAACGATTGGCACCGACCACTGCCCATTTTTCTTCGATGGCACTAGGTCGATCGACTATGAAGGCAAATCCGTCAAAATTCCTGGTAAAGAACTGGGAGCGAAAGATTTCACTAAGATCCCCAATGGATTGCCTATGGTGGGAGATCGCCTGCCGATTCTGTGGACATTTGGAGTCGGCGCCGGAAAACTGACGCCAAAGCAGTTCGTAGCACTCACCAGCACCAATCCCGCCAAAATATTTGGCCTTTATCCTCGCAAAGGTTCATTGCAACCCGGCTCGGATGCTGATGTGGTTATATGGGATCCTGAACGCGAACTGACTTATGGGCGAGCGTTCAGCAAGCACCGCACCGATTACAACTTATTCGAGGACTGGAAGCTGAAAGGCTTCCCTGAAAAAGTGTTTTTACGTGGCCATTTGATTGTTGATGGCGACCGCTGGCTCGGTCGTGCGGGAATAGGACAATATTTGCCGCGCGGCAATGGGCAATTTATTTAGCCAATGCTTCTTTTTCTTCCGCAATTAATTCTAGGCGCAGCTCTCCTCATTTTGATTGCCAGCAATGTATTTCAGCGCGGGTATCGCTCGAGCTGGCTGCTGACTACAGCCGCCACGGGTCTGGCCTTGGTCAGTTTGATCTTTTTAAGATTTCGCCTGCCACTTTCGTTGAATTCTTCGGCCTGGTGGGCAGGCGAAGGGTTGGTTTCTTCTATAAGTTTCGATCTGGATAGCGTTGCCTGGCAGTTTGCTTTAATTGTTTGCGGGCTCTTTCTTGCGTACCTGCTTTTGGAGGTTCACAAGGCTATCAGTGAATCTTGGCTTAATTGGGCTGCCGGTCTTGCCTTCGCTGTCAGTTGCTTGCTTGCCGTTGTTTCGG
>Ga0209341_10006562_pt1 | contig 10398 bp, 12 predicted proteins | sample RifCSP13_2_FD_184020 | JGI IMG/M metagenome (GOLD analysis project Ga0209341, IMG submission 184020) | Soil microbial communities from Rifle, Colorado - Rifle CSP2_sed 13_2 (SPAdes) (version 2) | ecosystem: Environmental > Terrestrial > Deep subsurface > Rock core/Sediment | place: Rifle... | reverse complement strand
CTACCTCGGCGGAGCCGTGGGACTGACCGTCTTCGTCCTGGCGGGGAGCTCGATCCCGTTCCTGTGGGTCGGCATCGTCCTGCTCGCCATCTTCAACTTCGCGGAGAGCCCGCAGCTGCAGGCCCTGCTCGCCATGATCGTGCCCGCCCGGACGCGGGACGTGGCCTACTCGGCATATTTCACGCTCGCGTTCGGCATCGGTTCGCTGTGGATCGCCGGCTACGGGGCGGTCATCGCTCTGCTCGGTGAGAGCGCCGGCTTCCCGACGGCCTTCGCGCTCATGGCCGGTGCGTTCATCGCGGCCGCGGTGGGCGTGCTGCCCATCCGGGTGTCGGCCGCGCGCGCGCTCCGCCGGGCCCACGCGGAACAACCGCCGGCGGACCTGAGCAGCTGACGCCCGGCCGATCCGGAGGACCGCAGGCCCCCGGTCCGTCAGAATGTGCCCGTGTTCAAGACCACGACCGCGACGAGCCCGGAAGCGTACATCGCGGCACTCGACGAGCCGCGGAGGAGCGAGATCCGCCGGTTGCACGAGCTCATCCGGGACGTCGCGCCCCAACTCGAGCCACACCTCGAGGCCGGCATGCTCGCGTACGGGCGCTATCACTACCGGTACGCGTCGGGCCGCGAAGGCGATTGGTTCCGTATCGGCCTGGCGAGCCATAAGCGCTACATCTCCCTGTATGTCATGTCCGAGCGGGGCGGCCGCTACCTTGCCGAGACGTACCGCGAGCGCCTGCCGAAGGCGGACATCGGGAAGAGCTGCGTGCGCTTCCGTTCGCTGGCGGCCGTCGACCTCGAAGCCCTGCGCTCGTTGATCCGGGAGGGAGCGACCGATCCCGGCGCGGCCTGAACACACCGGTGCTCGAGTCGGTGCCACGGCGGCGGGCGACCGATCGGGCCGGGTGCCGACCGGCGACCTCAGCAACTGAGCCCGCTATACTCAACGAGCTCTCGCATCGGGAGCACTCTCGGTCGGGGCGTGGCGCAGGTGGCTAGCGCGCAGCGTTCGGGACGCTGAGGTCGGAGGTTCAAGTCCTCTCGCCCCGACCAAACTCACCGATCGTGCAGGTGAGCTCGAACACGGACGGCAAGGCGGCTGCCAGGCCGAGTTCGATCGCGTCGGGCGTCAGCTCATAGACCATCTGTTCGAATCCTAGCACGTCGGTCCGAGCGAACAGGGTCGTGGCGAGGGCCTGGCGCCCGTCGGGACCCGCGTCGGCCCAGAGCGCAGGCAGTGAGCGCAGGTAGCTGACGACCTCGCCCGACGAGAGCCGCCCAATCTCGGTCGGCTGTCGAGCGGCCTGCTCCTCGATGCCCTCGCCCGACGTCCCGAAGATGCCGCCCGACATCGACGCCGAGGCGAAGGTCGTCTGGCGGCGGGTACGTCCAGGTCGCGATCGAGCGCTGGCAGAACTTCACCGGCCGGAAGGCGGAGCGACTCCGTGGGTAGGCGCGGCCCGGCCCCGACCCCGACCAAGGTGAAGGTCCTCCGCGGCGAGACGCGCCCCAGCCGGCTCAACCGCCACGAGCCGCTTGGGGTCGATCTCCATCGCGAAGCAGCGCCGGCCGAGGGTCTCCGCGGCCATGAGGGTCGTGCCGGAGCCGGCGAAGGGCTCGTAGACGGCCTCACCCGGCCGGAGGTGGTTGCAGATCGGGATCTCCGAGAGGAGCACCGGCTTCTGGGTCGGGTGGTCCTCCTTGTGCTCCTTGCTGCCGCCCCCGATCCGCTTCGGGCTCGGAGCGCGCCAGATCGTCGCCTGATCGCGCTCGCCGATGAAGAGGTTGGGGACGCCGGGCCGCCGGACGACCACGCACGGCTCGTGGGCCCAGTGGTACCAGGAGCGCCCGACCGAGAAGAGGCCTTTGTCCCAGATGATCTGCCCGGCGAGCTCGAAGCCGATGGCGAGTAGTCCCTGGAGCACTTCGAGGGTGTGGACGCTCGCGTACCAGACGTACCCGACCTGGAGCGACGGCACGAGGGCGTACGCCTCGGACCAGTCGGCGCGGGTGTCCATGCTGATCGAAGTGTTGCGGTGGCCCGCGGTGTGGTGGCCGCGCTTCGCCCGCGGGGCGTCCTCGCCATCAAGCACCTCGCGCATCATGTACGGCTTCTCCGCGCCGGCCACGACGCCCCAGCCCTTGACCCGCTTCCGCGGCCCGTTGTAGACGCCGTCACGCCAGGTCTGGTCGAGCTGGACGCCGTAGGGCGGGTCGGTCGCGAGCAGGGTCGGCGCCGCCCCGTCGAGCAGCCGCTCGACATCCGTCGGGCTCGTGGCGTCCCCGCACAGCAGACGATGATCGCCGAGCACCCACAGCTCACCGGGCTTGACGTACGGCTCCTCCGGCGGCTCGGGGACCTCGTCGGGATCGGTCAACCCGGACTTCGGATCGTCGCCCCGGAGATCACCGAGGAGGGCGAGGAGCCCGGCATCGTCGACCGTGATCTCGGCGAGGAGCGAGCGCAGCTTCTCGTCGTCCCGACCCGCCATCGCGCTGATCGGGTCGAGCGTGGCCAGGACGAGCGCCTCCTCGTCGGGCGACAGATCGACGTACAGGACCGGCACGCTCGGCTCGTGGCGACTGATCGCGAGCGCCACCCGCGCGTGGCCGTCGACGACGAAGCCGGTCCGCTGGTTCACCATGACCTGCTGAACCCAGCCGACCTGGTCGAGCGCCCCGGCGAGGGCGTCCTGCTGCGCCTTCGGATGGGTCCGCCAGTTCGCCGGGTTGGCGAGCAGCTGATCCGGCGCCTCCTCGCCGGAGCCGGTGATCCGATTGCGCCAGGACGAGATGGGAGCGGCGCGGCGCGTCTTCGCTGTCATCGGGTCGCCCCCGATGTTCGGCCTTGCATCGTCGCGCCCGCAGCGTGATGGATGTGCATCCGAACGCCAGATGGGCGCTCGACCACGCACGGAGGTACTCCGCCATGACCACTCGACGAGCCGTCTCCGCGAAGGACGGCGCGGCTGCGATCGCGATGCTCGACGCCGAGAAGCGCGCCGCCGCCGAGCCCGCCGCCGATGGGACCGATCAGCGCAGGTGCATCGGCTCGGCGAAGTTCGGGATCGCAGCGCACGAGGCGCCCGTCGGCGACTTCCCGGCGCAGCCCAGCCAGAAGGACGGTCTGGGCCGGATGTGCAGGCCGCATTGGCGGGCCTACACGAACGCGCTCCGCAAGGCCGCCGTCGCGCGGAAGGCAGCGGAGGCGGGTGAGGTCGCTCCAGAGACTGCCGAGGCAGCGCCGGCCGCCGAGCCGAAGACGACCCCCCGCGTCCGCAGGGCCAAGGCCACGCCCACGGAAGTCGTCACCGGGTAGCCCAACCACTCCCCACTCGACGGGCCCCGGGCGCGAGTCCGGGGCCTTCGTCCGTCCGGTGGCATCGATGCGTGCTGGTGGGAGGACGGCGCCACACGCGCGCCCTGTGGCGCCCACGGCGTGGACCATCGGCGGACGCCGGCGGTGGATAATGGCGATGCCTCCCGGACCACGGGGATCGGAGGGGCCGTCGAAGGAGATCGGGCGATGGAGCCGCGAGTCCTCAGCTACGACAGTAAAGGCACGGGACAACCGATCGTCCTCGTACCCGGTGGCCTGACCGGTTGGCTGTCCTGGATCCCGCACCAGGAGCGCATCGCCGAGCGGTACCGGGCGATCCGGGTGCAGCCCATCCACAACGAGCTGGGGTCGGCTGGCCGGTGGGGGGACCCGACCTACTCCGGCGAGATCGAGCGCGAGGCCCTGCGCCTCACCCTCGATGCACTGGACCTCCCGACCATCGACCTGGCCGGTTGGTCCGGCGGCGGGACGGCGGTCCTGGAGTTCGCGACCGAGTACCCCGGTCGCGTGCGCACGATGACGCTGGTCGAGCCGGGCGCGTACTGGGTGCTGGAGCAGCTCGGGGATCGGGAGGAGGAGGTCCAGCGGGGCTACGCGGCCATCCATGCGCTGGCGGGCCGCGAGGTCAGCGAGCAGGACCTCGCCGCGTTCCTCGTGCTCGCGGGCCTCGCCCCCTCCGAGGACGTGGCACGCTCGGACCCCGGCTGGTCCCGATGGGCCATCCATCGGCAGGCGCTCTCCTGGCAGAGTGAGTCGCTCGACCACCCGGCACGGACGGTCGCGGAGCTGTCGGGTATCGGCTGCCCGGTCATGCTCGTGAAGGGCACCGAGTCGACCGACCTCGACCGCCACCTTGTTGACGTGCTCGGCGGGCTCCTGCCGGATGCCAGGGTCATCGAGCTCAAGGGCGATCACGCGTCGCACATCGTGAGCATCGACGTGTTCCTCGAGGCGTTTGAGCGGCACCTGAGGCGCGCGGCATAAGGGCACGCCGTCGCCCGTCCCGTCCCGCGAACCCGGACGCCCGGGATCATTCGCGAAACTCGGCCGCGTGCACACAGTCGCGCGGCGCGGTCTTCCACGAGTGCGGAACCCGCGTGTGGGTACCCCCGGTCGCCCTCCGACGCACCCTTGGTCGAGTTGCACGACCGACAGAGCACCGCGCAGTTGGCGATGTCGAACGGCGCGCCTCCGGCCGCGAGCGGCACGACGTGATCGGCGGTCAGGTCGCTGGCCGGGTGGGGATCCCGCCCGAAGCCCGGGCAATGGTTCCCGTACTGGCCGCGATGCCGGGCGATCACTCGCGCGCTGAGGCGCTGCCATGCCCTGCTGCTGTACAGGGCGTTATGGCGGCTGCGGTTTGACAGCCGGGCATGGACGGTGCACCGACTGCCCGATTGACTGGTGACGACACCGCAAACGGTGCAGAGCTTCATGCGCGGGCCTCGAACGGTTCATCACGTCGACCGGCAGCTCGACGAGATTCGCCGGGTCGGCACCGGGCCGGCGGCACGCCTGCTGCTCGTCCAGCGGGGTGTGTGGCCGACAGATCGACCGTCGCCCGCCTCCGTCGAGCCGTGGCGCCCGTGGGCGAACGTGGCCGGAGACTGACCAGGGAGTCCCGAGTTTGGCGGGATCGTGTCACCGCCCGAAGCGTGAGCCAGGCTGACGCTGCGGTCTATTCGCCTCTGGTGCTACGCCTGCGGGACCAGTCTTGGGCGAGTGGGAATCACAACCCATCCTGGGGTTCCGACCTGGGCCATGACCAGCGTTCCCACCCAACCTAGCCGGGGTAAGCAGGCGGGAACGGCGGTATGTCGGAGGGCTAGGATGGGGCGATGCAACGGGCTTCGATGTCCGCAAGCCTTCCGGCCACCCACCCCACGGCCGTTGCCTTTCTGGACGAAAGCGGGAGCATTTCGCACGACCGCTTTTTCTCGGTCGGCTGCCTGATCGTGCCCGAGCCGAGCACCGTGCTTCGACGCATCCAGAAGCTGCGGGACGTGCATCACTGGTACAGCGAGATGAAGTGGGTTGACGTCACCGAAACGAGCTACCCGCTCTACCGGGACGTCATCGAGCACGTCAGTCGATCCGACGCTAGGTATGCATGCTTCGTGGCCGATCGCGATTCCGCTGATCCGGTGGCTCGCTTCGGCGATGCCTGGCGCGCCTACGAGAAGCTGGCAGCGCAGCTCCTGATCGGGGCCGCCAGGCAGGGCGAGCTTGTCTCGGTTCTCGCGGACAACTACTCGACCCCCGACGACGTCGTCTTCGAGGTGGACGTGCGGCAAGAGGTGAACCAGCGCCTGGGCAAGCTCGTGCTCGTGAGTGTGTGCCGGCTCGATTCGCGAAGCTGCGATGGGCTGCAGCTGGTCGACATGCTGACTGGGGCGATCACGTTTGAGTATCGGCAGGCTGCAGGCCTGGCCGGGTCCCGCTCGGCGAAGGCCAAGCTTGCCGCCGATCTACGACGGCTCTACGGAGTGCAGAGTGTCTTGGGCGGGATCAAGAACTCGAAGCTCAACATCGCCGTCTACCGCCACAAGGTGGTGTCCGCGCCGATACCCTAGCCGCGTGCCCACCGACCGTGCGACGATGATCAGGTTCAGATAGGTCCGTTACACCGGGCCAGGGACACGACGCCGCGACAGGAGGGCCCGAGGAAGGGGTGAGAGCCCCGCTACGCTGGTGGTCTCAGACATCAGCAGCAGGAGGCTCTCGATGTCCAAGTCTACGCGTCGCGTCCAGGCTCGCCTGCGCCAGGCGGGGGTCAGCCAACTGGTGGCCATCGGCGGACCACGCTCCTGGCGTCTGGCCCACGCCGTTCCCCGGGCCCCTGAGCTCTCGCAGCGCGCCAAGGCGCGTCTCGACATGCTCGAGTGGCACGCCGCCCACGGCGCCAACGTGAGCCGCACCGCCCGCCACTTCGGTTTCAGCCGGCCGACCGTCTATCGCTGGCTGCGCCGCCACGATCGCTTCCGGCTGGCCAGCTTGGAGGACCGCAGCTCGGTGCCCCGCCGGCGCCGACGCCCGAGCTGGACGGTCGCCCAGGCCGAGGTCGTGCTGGCCCTCCGCGAGTGCTACCCGCGCTGGGGCAAGGCGAAGCTGGCGGTCCTCCTCCGGCGCGAGGGGATCACGCTTTCTGTCTCGATGGTCGGGCGCATCCTGGCCGGTCTGCGTCGGCGGGGTGTGCTGCGCGAACCGGTCGGTCGGCGGATCAGCGCCCGGCGGCGAACGTGGCGGCGGCCTCATGCCACCCGCAAGCCGGCCGGCTATCCGATCGCGCGACCGGGCGATCTCGTCCAGCTCGACACCTTGGACGTCCGCTCTCCCGGCCAGGCCTTCCCCTTCAAGCAGTTCACCGCGCGCGACGTGGTGAGCCGCTGGGACACCCTCGAGCTCGGCCGCTCGGCGAGCGCCCGAGCGGCGGTCGGGGTGCTCGACGCGCTGGCCCGTCGGATGCCCTTCCCGGTGCGCGCCCTCTCGGTCGACGGCGGATCCGAGTTCATGGCCGAGTTCGAGACGGCCTGCCAGGCGCGCGCCATCCGCCTCTTCGTGCTCCCGCCCCGCAGCCCCAAACTCAACGGCGCCGTCGAGCGCGCCAACCGGACCCACACCGAGGAGTTCTACGAGGTCACCGACGCGGAGCCCGAGCTCGTCCCCCTGCGCGCCGCCCTGGCCGCCTGGGAGGTGTGCTACAACACCGTCCGACCACACCAGGCGCTGGGCTACCTCACCCCCGCCGAATGGCTCGACCGGCATGGCATCTGGCCAGGTGTAACGGACGTACTGGACCAGTTCAGACGATTGACAAGGCCGTTTGATAGGGCGATAGTGGTGGAGCGGGTGAGGGCCTCCGGCCCTTAGCCCGTTTTCTTTGTTCGTGGCGAGGGCCGTGGATCCGCCGGCGCGTCACGGCTACGCCGACGCCGTCAGCGCTTGGGCCACCCAATCTGGAACCACGACCCACGGCGTGGGACTTGTCGGTGCTACTCGATGTGGCCCCAGGTGGGCTCGAGGCTCGGCACTACGAGCCATCCAGCAGCTCGCCCCACGTAGATGAGCTGCTCGGTAGAGAACCCCGATTTCGCACGTAGATCGGCAAGGTAGCGCTTCGCGGTGCTCGGCCGGATGCCGACCAGCGCGGCCGCGTCGGGGACCGACCCGCCAGCCGCGACGTACGCGGCGAGAACGTCCAGCTGGCGTGCGGTCGCTGTCGGGTGGGCTCTCATGCGCTTCGTGCCGCATCCGCCGCGACCGACTCCCGCGGCGTGCGGTTGATCATTAGGAAGCGGACAGATCGCTGAGTTAAGGAGGGGCTAGTCCTCTCGCACCGACCAAACTCACAGATCTGGCTCTCGAGCTCCATGACGGGCGGCAACGCGGCATCGAGCCCACGCCGATGGCCGCCATGCGTAGCGCACGTCTGGCTGCCCCTCCTCGTTTCGGGACCCGTCGCCGCGCGCGACCTCCGCGAAGTCGTGACGCTCGTAAAACCGCCGTGCGCCCGTGTTGACCTGGAACGTGTAAAGGTCGAACCCGCCCGGCCGGCGGGCCTTCGCGAGCGCGACGAGGCGGCTCCCGATGCCGCGGCCCGTCCACCCTGGCGCGACGTACAGCTGGTCGAGCATGTCCGCGGTCAGCACCATCAGCGCGACGACAGACCCGTCGCGGGCGCTTGCGACCCAGACCTCCTGGGTCGGGACGAGAACCTCGGCGATCCACTCCCTGACCTGCTGGTCGTTGTGCGCGAGCGGAAAGTCGTAGGTGGCATGGAACGACGCCAGGTACACGTCGGCGATCGCGTCTGCGTCATCGTGCCCGGCGGGTCGGAGCTCGATGTCGTCCATCGCCGGGCAGGGTATCCCCGCAGACTCTCCGACCGTCGGGCGGGCGAGAAGCGGCGAGTCAGCGCAGGGCCGCCGACATCACTCACTCAGGTGTCCACGGAACGCAACACGATGCCGGGCCTCTGCCCACACACGCGTTATTGACAGCTGAGAGCCTCCCTCGCACGGCTCGGGGTGCATCCTGCTGGCGGGTCACGGCTGGTTGGCCACGCATCAAACAACCCGTGGGCGGCGAAAACCCCGCGGCCAACAGCGGGCGGCCCGGCCCACACCACCGCCTGACAACTCCCCGTCCTACGCTCGGTCTCCCACGCCCGCTGCCACAACGCTCAGCCCGAAATGCCTCCGGAGCAGAAGGCCGTGGGTTCGAGTCCCGCCGGGCGCGCCAACACTCCCGACCCGTGCTCAGGACCGCACGGTCACTCCGCCATCTTGCGTCCGGAGCGGCATGTCACAACGCGATAGGGGAGCGTGGAGGGCCGAGCCGACGCTGATCTCGAAGCCGCACCCTTCGTGTGCCTCGTGCGGAACCAGCCGTTGCTGGCCGTTGTAGGGTGTGGGGAGTGCTCGGTTCATCGCCATCCTCGAGTCGCGTACCGACCCGAACCATGCGGGATGGGCGCGAAGGGCCATGACGGACCGACGGGGCTTCCTGGCTGCCCTTGCCATCGGTGCCTTTGGCGTGGGCGCCCCGTTCGCGATCGGTGCGGCGTTGCTAAGGACGGTCGATGTGGGGCAGGTCACCGCCGTGCTTCCCCATCTTTCCGGTGTTTTCGTTGCTTTCGCTTTCGGGTCCGGAGCGTTCGCGGGACGGTTGACCGGTGGGCGCGCTCCATATCTCGCGGTGGTCGCCACTTACGGCGGCGGGTGGGCAGTCTTGATCTGGTGGTCTCTACCAGCGGTGGGCTTTGGTGCGCTCAACGCTCTCGTCCTGATCGCGGCGATCCTGCTGGTCGTGGCATCAGGCGGCTTCGCTTTCGGGCGCTCGGTCCGGCCTCGACGTGCGGCGCCGCCCGGCTCGCCGGCCGACACCGGCCAGCATGGCGGCACCTTGCTCGAGCGGGTCGGCCTCGTCGTCGTCATCGGTGCCGCTTTCGTGGCCAGCTTCGGGCTCGCCGCGTTCCTCAAGTACCTGGCCTCCGTGGGCGGCGAGACCGTGATCGACGCGCGCCTCATCTACGCGCCGATCGCCCTCATCGCCGCCGGCGCGTGGCTCAGCGCCCGCCGCCCTGCGCCGCGGATCGCCGCAGGTCTTGCGTATGCCGCCGCCGCATTCGTGGTCGGGTCCGTTGGAGCGGCGATGTTCGCGCCGAGCTACGAGCCGCCGCGGCTCAGCGCCGGGACGCTCGAGCTGCGCATCGAGTCGCCCTTCTCGGGGGTGGTGAGCGGTCCCTCCGATTGTCAATCCATCCCCAACGGCACCGACTTCGCGCTCGCTCAGGCGAACCCTCTCACCGGCCTTGGCCAGTACGCGGTGCAGGTCACGGTCTCGATCCATGGTGGGCTGTCGCAGGGCGGCCCCGTTCGTCGCGACCGCCTGGGCCTGATCATCGCCGAGCGTCCTCCGCTAGGAGAGGTTACCGTCGCGGAGGGCTCGCTCGGCGAGTTCGTGGCGGACGACTCGGCCGTGCTTTCGATCACGACGGAAGGCGCCGGCGGGCACAGGGGCTCGATGACCTTCGCGAACCTGCGCCAGACGAAGGGTGACGGGGCGTTCGGGATCCCGAGCCGGATCGTCCTTTCCGGGGCCGTGAGATGGTCATGCGACGCACCTGCCTCACCCTGAGCGAACAAAGGCTGATAACTCCCCGCCCCTCGCTCGCGTCCCCACGCTCGCCGCTACAACGCTCGGCCCGAGATGCCTCCCGAGCAGAAGGCCGTGGGTTGGAGTCCCGCTGGGCGCCCCAGCGCAAACGGAGCCAACTTCAGAAGCCAGGCAGACGTCCCATTGCCCACGGGCCGGCTCAGGGGGTGCATGGCGCCGAGGCACGGGCGGAGGATCGACGCGATGGTTTCATCGTGTGGGGGCCGCGGCCCGTCCTAGAGGGCCGGGCGGGCGCCATTGGGCTGCGGACCGGCACCGGTCGCCATGGAACACGGTGAGGCGCGCTGCCGTACACCAGGGCTGCAGAGCGTGGTCACAGCGCGCCGACGCTGTTCGCTCACGCTATCGCGGTCCTCGTCTTGCCCTCCGGGTTGCCGATG
>Ga0209341_10006559_pt1 | contig 10401 bp, 12 predicted proteins | sample RifCSP13_2_FD_184020 | JGI IMG/M metagenome (GOLD analysis project Ga0209341, IMG submission 184020) | Soil microbial communities from Rifle, Colorado - Rifle CSP2_sed 13_2 (SPAdes) (version 2) | ecosystem: Environmental > Terrestrial > Deep subsurface > Rock core/Sediment | place: Rifle... | reverse complement strand
CGCTGAAAGGCGGCGGCCCCATTGAAGCGCCGCGTCCAGGTCGAGGGCGCCAGCTACCTCGAGCCCTCCGCCGCTGAAAGGCGGCGGCCCCATTGAAGCTCTTTTCCCGCGCGGGGCCCAGCTCCAGCTGCCCCCGTCCCTCCGCCGCTGAAAGGCGGCGGCCCCATTGAAGCAGCTCGCCCGCGAGCTCGCGCAGCGGCAGCGGACCCCGCCCTCCGCCGCTGAAAGGCGGCGGCCCCATTGAAGCCGCATGGGGGACCTCCTCCGCTACGAGCTTCGCCTGCCGCCCCTCCGCCGCTGAAAGGCGGCGGCCCCATTGAAGCCGAGATCGCGTCGAGCTCCTTCACGCGTCGCTCGCGGGAACCCTCCGCCGCTGAAAGGCGGCGGCCCCATTGAAGCCAGCGAACCATCCACCCCCCACGTCATCGCCCTGACCCTCCGCCGCTGAAAGGCGGCGGCCCCATTGAAGCTTCCGCTACGTGATGCTCATCAGCGCTTCGAGAGGATCCCTCCGCCGCTGAAAGGCGGCGGCCCCATTGAAGCGGACTCGAGGCAGCGGCATGAACGAGAGCAAGTGGAGCCCCTCCGCCGCTGAAAGGCGGCGGCCCCATTGAAGCGACAACTGAATAGGCCGCAACGTACGGTCCCGCGCAATGTGTCCCTCCGCCGCTGAAAGGCGGCGGCCCCATTGAAGCATCGTGTCCTTGCTGCTGACCTGGTACCGACCGCGGCCCTCCGCCGCTGAAAGGCGGCGGCCCCATTGAAGCGTCCCGCCGCGATCGTCACCGGCGGCGCGTCCGGTCCCCCTCCGCCGCTGAAAGGCGGCGGCCCCATTGAAGCCTGACGAGCGGCCCGTCGCCCGCGCGGCGCGCCCTGGCCCTCCGCCGCTGAAAGGCGGCGGCCCCATTGAAGCGCCCCTTCAGCCGTCGGACGGTGTCCCCCGCTGCTGGGCCCTCCGCCGCTGAAAGGCGGCGGCTCCATTGAAGCATGGTGGTCGCCGGCATCGCCGCGCTCTACATGCGGCCGCCCTCCGCCGCTGAAAGGCGGCGGCCCCATTGAAGCAAACTTATCCCAGCCCCAACTGAATGCTCAGTTCTGCCGCCGCCCTCCGCCGCTGAAAGGCGGCGGCCCCATTGAAGCATCTCTTCGTAGTTCATTACTAGATCCTCCAGTACGGGACCCTCCGCCGCTGAAAGGCGGCGGCCCCATTGAAGCAGCGCTTGCACGTACTCGGCGAACTCCGGATCGGCCACCCTCCGCCGCTGAAAGGCGGCGGCCCCATTGAAGCGACAAGCATCTGACGGCACCAGCATCGTTGTGTTGTGCCCCTCCGCCGCTGAAAGGCGGCGGCCCCATTGAAGCTCAAAACCGCGATGCCGGGTGCTCCCGGCGTCGACGTCCCTCCGCCGCTGAAAGGCGGCGGCCCCATTGAAGCCTCACGGAAAACGCAGAGGACGTTTGGATCGACGACGACCCTCCGCCGCTGAAAGGCGGCGGCCCCATTGAAGCGCTTGGGCTCGGTCGATTCTCAGGCTGCGGTCCGGACCCTCCGCCGCTGAAAGGCGGCGGCCCCATTGAAGCAAAGCCCGGCGGCGCGCGCGAGGCCGAACGTCGCCGCGGCGGCGCCCTCCGCCGCTGAAAGGCGGCGGCCCCATTGAAGCAAGAAGGGAGGAACGATCGACTACTGCATCCGGTGCAGCCCTCCGCCGCTGAAAGGCGGCGGCCCCATTGAAGCAGGGAGTCGATCGTCTTCGCTGTCATGTTCATGGTCGCCCTCCGCCGCTGAAAGGCGGCGGCCCCATTGAAGCCCCGTAATCTGGCGAAGTTGCCATGCCAGCAGGTCCAGCCCTCCGCCGCTGAAAGGCGGCGGCCCCATTGAAGCATGATGAACCGCCCCTCTACCTCTTGTCCGTCCGCTTCCCCTCCGCCGCTGAAAGGCGGCGGCCCCATTGAAGCATGTAGTCCGGGTCGTGGACGATGCACTGTGTGAAGTCCCTCCGCCGCTGAAAGGCGGCGGCCCCATTGAAGCGACAGAGCGGATGTCGCCGATGAACAGTTGAGTGATCCCCCTCCGCCGCTGAAAGGCGGCGGCCCCATTGAAGCAAGCCCAGCGGGGCAGATCGAGCAGCGACGGCTTTGCCCCTCCGCCGCTGAAAGGCGGCGGCCCCATTGAAGCGACGCCGCCTGTCGGTGCCACCGACCCGAGAGCGTCTTGCCCTCCGCCGCTGAAAGGCGGCGGCCCCATTGAAGCTAGTTCAGGTTCATGTGCGGGTGTTCCTTACTCCCTCCGCCGCTGAAAGGCGGCGGCCCCATTGAAGCCCCGTGTTCCGGAGCTTGTCGAGCTCGAGCTCCGCGGTCCCTCCGCCGCTGAAAGGCGGCGGCCCCATTGAAGCAGGCTGTACAGGAGACCCCTGTTCGTGCTCCCCTCCGCCCCCCTCCGCCGCTGAAAGGCGGCGGCCCCATTGAAGCGTGACGTGCCGGAACGAGTAGAACCCGGGCGCCGGGGCCCTCCGCCGCTGAAAGGCGGCGGCCCCATTGAAGCTGCATGTCGGGCGCTTCCTGGGGGCCGCTGCTATACCCTCCGCCGCTGAAAGGCGGCGGCCCCATTGAAGCCTACTTTTACGATGCTGCCTATTGCCATCGCACCGGGGGGCGCCCTCCGCCGCTTAAAGGCGGCGGCCCCATTGAAGCCCATGTCCGCGTTATAACGAACACGCTTAATCTGTCCCTCCGCCGCTGAAAGGCGGCAGCCCCATTGAAGCCACGCAACGCTAGAGGATGGTTCTATCATCCGCGCGAACGCCCTCCGCCGCTGAAAGGCGGCGGCCCCATTGAAGCCACACGCAGCTGCCGTCTTGCGCCGGAACCTGAGAAACCCTCCGCCGCTGAAAGGCGGCGGCCCCATTGAAGCGTCGTCGAGCCGTAGACCTGGACCTCCGATGGAACCCCCTCCGCCGCTGAAAGGCGGCGGCCCCATTGAAGCACCCACTCCTCCCGGATCTTGATCTTCTCTTCGCGCGCCCTCCGCCGCTGAAAGGCGGCGGCCCCATTGAATGAAGCCACGTAGCTCAGGCCGCTCTCGGTCAGGATTTTCGCCCTCCGCCGCTGAAAGGCGGCGGCCCCATTGAAGCTTGCCGTCGCTGTGGCTGTCCTCGTATTCGATACACTCCCCTCCGCCGCTGAAAGGCGGCGGCCCCATTGAAGCTTGCAGCCCGCCGAGACCTTCGCGCACCCGATCCACCCCTCCGCCGCTGAAAGGCGGCGGCCCCATTGAAGCAGCCGCTCCGCGCTCTCCAGCGCGAGGCACGCCTGCGACCCTCCGCCGCTGAAAGGCGGCGGCCCCATTGAAGCTTGATGTCCCACTCGTATTGGCGCTTCGCGCTGGAGACCCTCCGCCGCTGAAAGGCGGCGGCCCCATTGAAGCCGAAGGCGCGGAGTACAGGTTGCTCCGCGGCTCTTTCCCTCCGCCGCTGAAAGGCGGCGGCCCCATTGAAGCTCCGCAATGTCTGTCAGGAGTGATTCGACAGTCGGAACCCTCCGCCGCTGAAAGGCGGCGGCCCCATTGAAGCCAGGGTGAGCGACGGGAGCAGGTTTCCCGCTACCTCGCCCCCTCCGCCGCTGAAAGGCGGCGGCCCCATTGAAGCTCCACCTGCGCGCGTAGCCGCTGGACCTCCTCCTGCCCTCCGCTGCTGAAAGGCGGCGGCCCCATTGAAGCTCGGTGTAGCGGAGCGTCGGGTCTGCCCCGAGATTGCCGACCCTCCGCCGCTGAAAGGCGGCGGCCCCATTGAAGCGGTGTACAGCAACGCCCCGGCCAGGACCAACATCCCCCCTCCGCCGCTGAAAGGCGGCGGCCCCATCGAAGCAGCGCCCGGAAGCTCCACCCGTACGACCCCTCGGGCCCTCCGCCGCTGAAAGGCGGCGGCCCCATTGAAGCCCCGCGCAAGCGCGCAACCTCGCGATATCTCACGGGCCCCCTCCGCCGCTGAAAGGCGGCGGCCCCATTGAAGCATGCCCAATCCTGACAGCCTCGGCGAATCCGGTCGGTTCCCTCCGCCGCTGAAAGGCGGCGGCCCCATTGAAGCGCGAGATCCTCTTGCCGCACGCGCCGAACGCCGGCGGCTTCTCCGCCGCTGAAAAACGGCGGCCCCATTGAAGCAGCCCATCGGGCGGCATGATGACCACGTCGTCGTCCCCTCCGCCGCTGAAAGGCGGCGGCTTCATTGAAGCAGACCATCGCCGCCCGGCCCGTTCAGGAAGTCGATAATTTCTCCGCCGCTGAAAGGCGGCGGCCCCATTGAAGCGGAGGCAGATGATGGTGCCGAGCCCACCGTCGGCCTGGACTCTCCGCCGCTGAAAGGCGGCGGCCCCATTGAAGCTCGATGCCGGCGATGCACTCCATCGTCGTCAGCAGGTCCCTCCGCCGGCGTCTTGAACGTGGTCGCTCCGACGCAGGCCCCGAACGCTCCAATCTAAAGAGGACACCGCCGCCCGCCTCGCCCGCCTCGATGGCCACGGCGGCGAAAGCTCCGGACTCGGCGACCTGATGGTGGTCGCGATGCGGCTGGAGACCACGGGCCGGTCGCGTCTGCGCTGAGCCGGGAGGCTCCGCAACTCGTCACGAGTCTGACGAGATGGCGCACCTGATTCAGGGGATCTGGGCAACCACGCGGTGCGACGCGCGACGTCCGATCGGCTCTGGACCCAGCCTCACGGCGCTCCTCCGTCGCGCCCCTGGGTGGCCTTGCTTCGCAGCATCGGCAGCCGGATCGGATGAAAATCCCAGCGCGGCACCGCGCATCCCTCCACCATGCCCCAGAACTGCAGCCCGACGACGAGGATGCCCGTCTGTGGGTCAAGCGCGATGGACTCGATGTCCGTGGCCGCGTTCTCTTTGCATGAGGGGTCGCGGTAGATCCACCTCGGGATCGACCGCTTGAGGAGCACGCGTCCTCGTTGTGAGATGATGAGCCACGGATCCTTGAAGGTCGCGTCGAGCTCCAAGAACTGCTCACATCCGCCTTCGATGCGATCCAATCGCCAGCTTCCGCGAAAGCAAGGCAGTCGTCGCCATCGATCCTTTGCGAGCACCGCGTTCGCCGCCGCGACCCGCTGCTCGACTTCTTGGATGCAGGGCGACAGGGTGTGGTGGCATTTGTTCCAGAGTTTGAAATAAAGATCCCAACCGATGAGCTCGACGGACTGTTCTATCTTATCCGTCTGGATGTTTTTGATGACGAGCCACTCCGGATTGTATATCTCTCCGGTGTCCTCCATCGAGACGATCGCAGCAATCCGATCGCCGCGCTCTGAAATCGACGTCGGAAAGTCTGCGAGATAAAGCGCGTCGACCCACGGGTTGATGAACACGCGGGGGGGCGAGGTGATGTCGTCGGAATGGGGAGACCCGCCCGACGTAGTTGCGCTGGAAGGTGGAGTGGCCAACGCCTCGGGCGGTTCCGATGAGGCTACGGCCGGCGCTTGGAGCTGCCCGGAGGCCGCGGTGCTCGTGGCATCCGGCGGGGTTGTGCGCGGTGAGGTACTGCATCCCAGAAACAGGGAGAGAATACCGATGCCCAGCGTCGACCTCAAGGCGCAGTCCGTGGGACTCAGGTATCGCGGTCGCGATTGGTTCTTCATCTCCGGCTACTCCTTTAGAGCGAGATGTCGTTGAGGGGTCCTGCGGGACGAAGTACGAGATCTGTCGAGGTCGAGGCAGTGCATCACGGCGCTCCTCCGTCGCGGTCGTGGGTGGCCTGGCCACGCAACATCGGCAGGCGGATTGGATGATAATCCCACGCGGGCGCAGGGCACCCGCCACCTTCGGTCCCCACGAATCGCAGCCCCACGACGAGGACTCCTGTCGCCGGGTCGAAGGCGACGGACTCTACGTAAGAATCGATTTCTCTCTTGCACGACGGGTTCTGCGTCGGACTCCACGCCGGCATTGCTCGGGTCAAGATATGGCGTCCTCTGTGAGAGACGAGAAGACGCGGATCATCGAACTCGAAATCAAGCTCCGAGAAATACTCGCATCCGGGCTCGGTGCGCTCCGGTCGCGAGCTTCCTGGGGTGAGGAAGCAGGGGAAGCGTCGCCATTGATGTCTCGCGAGCATGTCATTCGCAACGTCTATGCTTGCTTCGACCTCTGCGATACACATGGACAAATTATTTCGGCAACTGAACTCAAGTTTACTGGAGAGGTCGGGACTGATGAGGTCAATCTTCGGCGCGCTCTTGTTCGTGCTGATATCCTTTATCACGAGCCATTCTGGATAGTATGCTTCTCCCTCACCGTCGATCGAGATGATCGCAGCGACACGATCACCGTGCTCGGAGATGGACGTGGGAAACTGCACAAAGTAGTCCGCGTTGCTTCGGTCAATCGTCACGCGAGGTGGCGACGTGGTGTCGGAGGACGCGGCAGGCGCATGGATCCGCCCGGAGGCCGCGATGCTCGTGGCATCCGGCGGGGTTGTACGCGGCGAGGTATTACTGCACCCCAGAAACAGGGAGAGAAGACCGACGCCCAGCGCCAGTCTCAGGGCGCACTCCATCGGATTGAGGTAGCGTGGACCCGATTGGTTCTTCATTTTTTTGCGGTTAGCTGTTGCCTCACGGTGTTCCTCCGTCGAGGTCGTGGATGGCCTTGCTTCGCAACATCGGCAGCCGGATCGGGTGAAAATCCCAGCGCGGCACGTCACACCCCTCTACAGTTGCCCAGAAGTAAAGTCCGACAACGTAAATTCCTGTTTCCGGATCGAATGAGGCAGATTCGATATCGGTCCTCATAAATTCTTTACACGAGGCGCCGCGGTATGCCCAGGTTGGCTGCTTCAGGCTGACGAGGTTACGCCCTTGATGAGACACCGTGAGCTGGGAGTCCTGGAAGCGCACCTTCAGGCCCCGAAACCGATCGCACCCCGCCTCGAAGCGGTTCGGGCGCCACCTTCCAAGGTCAAGGAAGCAGGGGAAGCGCCGCCATCGATCCCCGGCAAGCACAGCGTTCGCGGCATCGACCCGCCGCTGAACCTCATGTAGGTGGATGCACGCCGAGGGCCCCTCGCGGCAATGCCTCATGAGCTTGTCGGCGAGCGTCCAATCGATGACATCGATCACTCGCTCGAGTTTGTCCGAATGCACGCTCTTGATCACGAGCCACTGCGGATTGAAGATCTCGCCCGCTTCCTCGACGGAGATGATTGCGACAACTCGATCACCGCGTTCCGAAATCGACGTGGGAAAATCCACCACATATCGGACATCTTCCGCGATCCAGCGGATCGTCGCGAGAGGCGGCGACGCATTATCCACGGGGGGCAGCGCAATCGACCCTGTCGCACTTACCGGCGGAGCGGCGAATCCTCCCGTCGGCCCCGAGGGGACCACGGCCGAGGCATGCGCTTGCGCGGAGGCCGGGGTGCCCGCGGCGTCCGCCGGAGACGTGCGTGGCGAGGTGCTGCAGCCCGGCATCAGGAAGAGGACAAGCCCCAGCGCCGGTCCCAGAGCGCAGTCCATGCGATTCATCCACTCCGATCGAGACTGATCTTTCAACTCTACACTTACCATCAGAATCTGAATCCGGCGCGTGCCGCAAGGACATCGTGCATCAGCTGAATGGAGTCCAGATTCGCGAGACACACTGCGAAAGAGGTAGCGCGGCACGAGCGGGTGTCCGCCGGGGGGGATGGAGGACGCGCGGCGAGGACTACAGGCGCTTGCCGTTGATGGTCCCGCCGACCGTGATGTTGCTGAGCTTCAGGTGGTGCATCACGGCGCTCCTCCGTCGCGCCCCTGGGTGGCCTTGCTTCGCAACATCGGCAGCCGGATCGGATGAAAATCCCAGCGGGGCACCGTACAGCCCTCCACCATACCCCAGAACTGTAGCCCGACGACGAGGATGCCCGTCTGTGGGTCAAGCGCGATGGACTCGATGTCCGTGGCCGCATTTGTTTTGCATGAGGGATCGCGGTAGATCCACGCCGGGATCGAGCGCTTGAGGAGCACGCGCCCTCGTTGTGAGATGATGAGCCACGGGTCCTTGAACGTCGCATCCAGCTCCAGGAACTGCTCACATCCGCCTTCGATGCGATCCGGTCGCCCGCTTCCGCGAAAGCAGGGCAGGCGTCGCCATCGTTCCTTCGCGAGCACCGCGTTCGCAGCCTCGACCCGCTGCTCGACTTCTTGGATGCAGGGTGACAGGGTGTGGTGGCATTTCTTCCAGAGTTTAGAATAGAGATCCCAGCCGATGAGTTCGATCGACTGCTCGATCTTGTCCGTTCTGATGTTTTTGATGACAAGCCACTCCGGATTGTACATTTCTCCTGCTTCCTCGATCGAAAGGATCGCAGCAATTCGATCGCCGCGCTCTGAGATCGACGTTGGAAAGTCTACGAGATAAAGCGCGTCGACCCATGGATTGATGAACACACGAGGTGGCGAGGCGATGTCGTCGGAATGAGGAGCCCCGGGAGACGTGCCCGAGGTCGTTGCGCTGGAAGGTGGAGCAGTCAACGCCTCGGACGGCCTCAAGGAGGCCGCAGGCGGCGCTTGATGCTGCCCGGAGGACGCCGTGCTCGTGGCATCCGGCGGGGTTGTACGCGGCGAGGTGCTGCATCCCAGAATCAGGGAGAGAAAACCGATACCCAGCGCCGACTTCAAGGCGCAGGTTGTGGAGTTCAGGCATCGCGGTCGGGATTGGTTCATCATCTCCAACTACTCCTCAAAACCTGAACCCGGCGCGTGCGTCAAGAACATCGTGCATCATTTGAATGGTGACGAGGTTTACTAGACGAACATTCTTTGTTATGATCCGAGGAAGCTGCCCGCTCCGGAATTTACCCGAGAAATATCTGACCTGAAACGCTTCTACAGCGCGCAGCGTGGGCTCATCGTAGGCGCCCGTAATCTTTACAAAGTAACCGAGCTCGGAGAGCGTCAACTGCAAGCCAGAGACGGCGACGGATGAGGGCCTGCCACTTCCGCTGTTGAGAGCACCACTTGGATTGCTTATGAAGAAGGCATCGTAGCGGGCATGCGGAACGACGCCCGAACCCGGCTTCGTCGCGTTCCCCGAGTTCTCCAGGATGTACCAGTCGTATGCTTCTCCGGGACAGGTCAGCTTCCTGCCGATGCGCATCGCATTAAGGGGTCCGTGAAGTGCGATCTCGCCATGGCCGAGCACGTTGTGAGGCGAGGTCCCGTAGGCGCTCCGAATGCGTTCGATCAGGTTCTTCGTCCCAACAACCATGTTACTGGTGTACTTGTCTGGATATTTGTGAACCTGCTCGATGCCCACGGAGATGTCGGACCAGCGGAAGCCAGCGGTTCTGGTCATGACAGGATCGGACTCCAGTTCGTACCAGGAGCACCTACCAGCATGGTTTGTTAGCAGAGTTTCATCCATCATCTTGATGACATGGCCATCCACGTCAACCAGGTAGTGCGCACCGGCCCTGTCCTTGTTATTCACCCTGTCGGAGAAGTGATCGAGCGTGCTGCCGGGCGTGGTTGCGTCGCTGTGGTGCAGGACGATGAAATGCACCGGGGAGAGGAGCTTTCCTGGTCTACTCGGGTCGGCCTGCTGCTTCTTCGGGCCATCCGTCAAGCCGCACTGCACCCAGTCGGGCTTCCAGTCGATCGCCAGCAAGGACTCGCTCTCGCGCACCGCGGCGCCATGCGCGACGACGGCCTGGGTGTGCAGCATGTCCTTGACGAGCGTGATCTTGTTCTTGTCCTTGTCCTCGTGCAGCACCCCATTGACGATCGTGATCCGGACCTCCAGGAAGCGGAAGCGGGTGTGCTGCGGCGGATCGTTGAAGAAGGCGTCCGCCGGTCCCACCGGGCGGAGCTGGGCGTCGCGGACCGCCGGATCCGTGATCGGGCCGGGCATCGCGCCGCGGAGCTCGTGGCCCGCCGGGGGGTTCAGCTTGAGCACGTACTCGCCGTCGGGGAGGTTTCCGGTCTTGATGGTCACGTTGCCGAGCTTGTTGGTCTTCGGGGCCGGGTTCGCGGTGACGAAGGCCCCGACCACCACCGTCCCCTGGCTGTCGAACAGCTCGATCAACGCCCCCTTGACCGGATGCGACTTCCTGTTGCCCCAGCGGCAGCTCGTCGCGACAGCGGTCGGGGACTGCACGAACAGGGAACGCACATCCAGGGTCAGCGTCCCCTTCGCCCTCGGCCTGGCCGTGCCGGTCCCGGCGCCCTGGGGGCCGCCGGCCGGCTTGTGCTTCTTCGCCGGCGGTGTCCTCGGGACGGGGGCCTTCTTTTGTTTTGACTTCTTCGGCTTCTTTGGCTTCGCGGCGACCGGGCCCGCGGGGAACGCGAGGAGCGGGACAGCCTCGCCCGGTCCGGCGTCGTCCCCTTCCTCTTCTTCCTTGTCCTCTCCCTTGCTCTCCGGCC
>Ga0209341_10006558_pt1 | contig 10401 bp, 9 predicted proteins | sample RifCSP13_2_FD_184020 | JGI IMG/M metagenome (GOLD analysis project Ga0209341, IMG submission 184020) | Soil microbial communities from Rifle, Colorado - Rifle CSP2_sed 13_2 (SPAdes) (version 2) | ecosystem: Environmental > Terrestrial > Deep subsurface > Rock core/Sediment | place: Rifle... | reverse complement strand
CGTTGAATGCGGATGAACGGCAGTATTTATCTCCGGCCTGGGCGAACGGGCGAGTCGTTGGCGACCCGCCGCCAAAACCTAAGGGCTACTGGCAGATGGTGACGATGTTCCTGAGCGACTGGTTTGACCGCCGCGCCGAGGCATTCACTGCACTGAAATCCTCAAGAAATGGAGGCCCCTCGCCGGGTTGGACGGGCGTGTTGCTGGAGATGATGGGGCAGCCTCTGCGTGGGTGGTCGAGCGCGCGGGTATTGCGGGCGATCGCCTGGGTGGTGGTCTGGTTGCTCGGCTGGGGATTGACCTTCCCTGCGCTGCACTGGCCCTTTGAAAACCGCGAACAGGCCTGGCTGGCTGCCGTAGCCTATATGACCGGGGCGATGATCGTCCCGGTTTTAGTCGGCGGCCTGACGCGCACTCGCGGAGATGAGTTTTGGAGGCGGCAGCCCTCGGCGAAGACGTTCGCGCTGCGCCTCTTCACCCATCAAGGGGCCTTCATCGGTTTTCACGTGGGGTATATGCTGGTCTTCACCGGGGCGTTATCCGGCTATTATCTGGACCTCGGCGCCCTCCCGCGTTGGCTGGAGGGTATCGCTGCGGTCTGGCCAATCCTCCTCGGCTATGCCTCCGCCCGTCAGGTGCCTTTCAATCTCTGGCGGGCGTATGGCCGGCTGCGCTTCACCGGGGCGGATTTAGGGCCGACGCTGGCCTTTATCCTGTTCGGCCCCGGCTGGGCGATCTTTTTTCACGCCTACTACCCGTGGCTGCTCTACTCGCCGACCGGCCTGGCGCTTATTCTATCCGCGCTAGGAATAGCGGCCGGCTCGGCCGCCTGGCAGGAGCGGGCGCATAAAACACGTAAGCAGGCATCACCCGATGGAGGCCAGTAAACCGATGTCGAGGCCCATCCCGCAGCGCTGGCAGACCCTGGCCGAGCGAACGCTGGCCTTCTCTGTGCTGGCTATTCTGCTCCTGTATGACTTTGCTCTCTTTGTTCAACTACCCTATCGAAATTTTAATTGGGATTCCTCTACGGGTCGGGTCGTACAGGTTTACGTCGAAGCGGGTCTTCAGCCCGAAGATCGGATAATTCAAATTGGTTCAATGTTAACGTCCAATTTCCAGGCTGACCTGCGTCTGACGGTGTTGAACGATACCCGACCTGGCCAGGTTGTGCCATTAGTGATTCAGCGTGGAGATCAGCAACTCACGATTCCCTGGACGATGCCGGGTTTCAATCAGGAAGAATTTCTTCAGGGACGGCTTAAGAGCCAGTGGTGGCTGGCGTTAGTGTTCTGGGGTGTTGGAGAGCTCACACTATTGAGTGTGCGCCCCCGGGGCACGCGTCGGCAGTTGCTGGCCGTCTTTAGCTTTTTGATTGCGCTCTGGCTGGGGGTCAGTATCGTTTCCGGGTGGCATATGTGGGAAAGCGCCATCGCCCTGCGCATGGTCACCTGGTTGTTGGTCCCCGTCTCTTGGCAGCTGCACTGGGTTTTTCCCCAACCGCTCAAGCGCTTGCCAATTTGGGTCTGGACAGGCTTACATCTGGCTGGAGTTGCGTTGGCCGGGGCGGAGTGGTTTCAGATTCTGCCGAGGCGCGCCTATATCCTGGGATTTATTCTCATGGTTGCTGGCAGCATCATTTTGCTCGCCGCCCATTTCATCTTTCGTCCGGCTCAGCGCAAGGATCTGGTTATCCTGCTGGCGGCCGGCGCTTTGACTTTTCTGCCGCTGCTTGCGCTGGGGATTATGGCGGCATTGAGACTGCCAATCACGTCGAGTGAAGCCGCGGTTCTGCTCTTTCTGCCCATTTTACCTTTGGGTTATTTCTACGTGGCTTACCGCCGTCAGTTGGGCGGGATGGAACTGCGCGCCAATCGCTTCATCTCCATTTACATTTTTGTGATCCTGCTCGCCCTAGCCTCGATCATCGTGGACAACCTAGCCAACCGCTTGCTCCACTTCGAGGGCCAGGACATCCTGATTGACTTTGGCCTCACCCTGCTCGTCGTCGGCGCGGCCCTCTTCGGCTTCGCGCCCTTCCAGCGTTTCGTCGAACGGCGGCTGCTGGGGATGCCGCTGCCCACGCCGCGCCTGGTCGAGACGTACGCAAACCGCATCGTCGCCGCCCTCGACGCGCCGGGCCTCGTCCGCCTGCTGACCGACAAGGTCCTCCCTAGCCTGCTCGTGCGCCAGTTCGTGTTCCTCGGCTTCGACGAGGCCGGCCGGGGCACGGCGCTTTGCGCACTAGGCATTGAGCCAGACCAGTTGCCCGGCGACCGCGAAGTCCCGGCGCTCCTCGCCGGGGCGGGGCAATACCGCCTGCCGGGCCTGGCGGAAGGAGCGCCGGAGGCGCTCGCGTGGGTCCGCCTCGTCCTGCCGCTTTACGTCGGCGGCAGTCACCCCATCGGCCTCTGGCTGTTGGGCCGCCGTGACCCAGACGATTTGTACGCCCAGGCGGAGATCCCCACGCTCCAGGCGCTCGCCAACCAGACGGCGGTGGCCCTCTCCCACATCCGCCAGACGGAGCGGCTGCGCGCGCTGCACCAGGCGAGCATTGACCGGCACGAGACCGAGCGGACGAACTTGGCGCACGAGTTGCACGACGAAGTGCTGAACCAACTGGCGGCGATGAACATGATCATGGACATGCACGGCCCAGGACTGCGTTTCCACGAGGCCTATGGATCACTCACCCAGCGCATCCGGCAGACGATCCGCGTCCTGCGCCCGGCGATGCTGAGCTACGGCCTGCGCCCGGCGCTGGATCAGCTGGCGGACGAATTGGCCGAGCGCGCCGGGGGCGCGGTGCGGGTGAGCGTGGAGGTGGAGGCGAGCGAGGCGCGTTATGCGCCGCAGATGGAGCAGCACCTATACCGGATCGTGCAGCAGGCGTGCGAGAATGCGCTCAAGCACGGGCGGCCGCAGGTGATCCGCATCTCTGGACAGCTGGAGGCAGGGCAGATTGAGCTGACGGTGGAGGACGACGGCGTGGGGTTCGCTGCCGGGGCGCCGCTGGACCTGACGCACCTGCTGGCGCACAACCATTTTGGGCTGGCGGGGATGTACGAGCGGGCGGCGCTCATCCACGCGCGGATGGAGCTCGATTCCGAGCCGGGGCGCGGGACGCATGTGCGCCTGACCTGGATGGCGGATGACCACGTTGATTGAAGGCGGGGTGGATTACACTCTAGCACACGTGCTCCGAGCAGTGCGGCGCGCAATCCGGCGACCGTCCTTCGCCTTCGCTCACGCTTTGCGTGCAGCTCAGGACGCGGTCTGAGCAGATCGCGACGCACTCTGAGGGGCGCGCCGAGTCACGGGGCAAACGGCTCGGCGGGGTCGGGCGCGGACGCAGGGGCGAAGCGCCAATCGGCGGCGTAGAAACGCAGGTAGTCGCCGACGTGCGCCGACCAGTATTTCTCGCTGTGGCCGCCCGGCTGGCGGAGGTAGGTGTGCTCGACCTTGAACCAGGTGAGCACCTGGTCAAACCAGATGGAACTCTGAATCTGCCTATCGCCGTCGCCGACATCGAAATAGAAAGCGGGCATCTGGCCGGGCGGCAGGTGCCGCGTCCACTGGAGGAGGTTGCGCTCGTCGCCGAAGAAGATGGCCAGGCTGTGCGCGCCGACCCGCCCGAACAGCCCGGGGTAGCGAAGCCCGAAGTGCACCGACCACCCCGCGCCGCGCGACAGTCCACCAATGGCCCGGTGCTCACGGTCGGCGAGGGTGCGGTAGTTCGCGTCAACGTAGGGGAGCAGGTCTTTCACCAGCGCCGGGTCGAGGCGCTCGTCGCGCCGGTCGCTCGGCATGACGATGATCAGCGGGGCGACCTCGCCGGAGGCGATGAGCGCGTCGGCTGAGGTCGGCGCGCCCAGGCGCACCCACTGGTCGTTCGTGAACCCCAGCCCGTGGATCAGGTACAAAACCGGATAGCGCTGCGACGAGCGCGTATAGCACGGCGGCAGGTAGATTTGCGCGTCAATCGGGTAGTTCAGCACGTCCGAGGGGACGCTGGCGGTGATGACTGCGCCCTGCGTCTCCGCGCAGGGGACAGGCGTCGGCGTGGCCGTGAAAAGCGCCTCGGCGACAGGTCGCTGGGTGGAAGTCGGCGGCGGCATGGCCGACGGGGTCGCAGTCCACTGGAACGGCAGGGTCCAGGTGGGCACGGGCGTCCGCACGGGCAAGGCGTCCCCGGCAGCCTGGGCGATGCCCGCACGGCTGGCTGGCGCGGGGTCCGCCGAGCAGGCGGCGAGGGCGAGAGCGAGGAGAAAAAGCGCCGCGAGGCGGAGAGGAAGCATGGGGGAGGGAGAGTGGAGGTAAGAGATTAGAGGTTGGAAATTGGGCAAGCAACGGGGCAATTATACCCGGCAAAAATGAACCCGCCGGGCCGAGGCCGGGGATACCTCGACTCAGCGGGAGCGCCTGTTGCGAGAATAATAATCCATTGGGTTGAGAAAGGCAAAGGCTATTTGTGCGATTTTTGCTTGCGCATCCTCGCAAGGTTATAATGTCCGTTATAGTCATTCGGAGAGGTGAGGCCACAATGCCGCGGCGTATTGGCAAGACATCAAGCGAAGAAAGCGAACACAAGGAATACGATCAGGTTGTCATCGAACTTTTTCGCCGCCTTTACAAAAAGGGGATGCCTCGGTTACCGTTCTCGAAAACTGATATTGAGCGGGCGGCATCTGATCTTGGACTCTCCATCCGCAACTTGCCGGATATAACCTATACCTACCGCTCGGGGCGCTCACCCCTGCCGCCGGAGATTCTCCAATAGGGTCATTGGGCGATTGATGGGGCCGGAAAAAGCAAGTGCGTGTTTGTCAAGATGAGCCGCGCCCCTTATTTTGACCTGCCGGTAGACATGGATCGGCCTCCGATCCCCGATGCAACGCCGCAAATTGTACTGGAGTATCAAAGTAATGATGAACAGGCGATGTTGGCGCGCGTTCGCTATAATCGGCTGCGGTATGATTTGATCCGGACAGTCTAACAGCATGGTCGCTCTGCCTCCTCCCAACGTCCAGCGCCTTGACGATAGCTGCGTCCACGACTGGTACCGCTTTGTCCTGGCTTTTTCAGACCAACTCGTGACGAGCATGCTCTCGAAATTCCAGATTGAGCCGGGCGCGACTGTCCTCGATCCTTTTGTCGGCACAGGCACGACCCTGGTCGAGTGTCAAAAGCTCGGCATTCACGGCGTTGGCCTGGACGCCAATCCGCTGACGGCGTTTGCCAGCCGCGTGAAGACCAATTGGGCGATTGATTTGCCGCACTTTCGCCGCCGGCGGAACGCGCTGCTGAGGCAATTAAGGAATAAACTGGCGGACGAGGACCGCCCGGCGCAGTTGTCTTTCGCCGATTTGGAGGTGAGCGAGGCGCCCGGCGCTTATGCGGCGCGAGGCCACACTCGGCATGACGAAATCGTAGCGTTGATCCCTAAGGGCGCGATTAACTCGCGCCTGCTGGAGAAGACGCTGATTCTGCGCGAGGCTATTTTCGAGGAGAGCGACACTTCTATCCGGGATTTGTTCTTGCTGGCCCTGGTGGCTATGGCGGTTGAAGACGTTTCCAACCTGAGCTTTGGGCCGGAAGTCTACGTTTCCAGGCAGCGCCAGGATGCGGACGTGTACGGCTTATTTGCGAAGCGGCTGCAGAAAATGGAAAGCGATCTCGAGGCGGTGCAGGCGCTCCCGCGCCTCGGACATTCACAGGTCTATCACGCGGATGCGCGCTGCCTGTCTCAATTTGTCGAAACCCTGGTGGATGGCGTCATCACCTCGCCGCCCTACCCGAACGAGAAAGACTATACGCGCATCACGCGGCTGGAAATGGCGCTGCTGGGCTTTATCCGCGACAAGAAAGATTTGCGGGCGTTGAAACAGGGGCTGCTGCGCTCGAATACCCGCAATGTCTTTGTGAAAGACGACAATGCCCAGCACGTCCGCGACATCCCGGCGATTGTCGGAATTGCCGAGGAGATTGAAAGGCGGCGGATAGCCAGGGGAGCGAATTCCGGCTTTGAAAAGCTCTATCCGCGTGTGGTGTTGGAGTATTTTGGGGGGATGTACCGCGTGCTAGCCGAGTTAGAGAAGGTAATGCGGCGCGGGGCCAAGGCGGCCATCGTAGTTGGTGACCAGATGAGTTACTTTCGCACGCCGATTCAAACCGCAGAACTGTTGGCGGAGGTGGTCATCCACAAGCAGTTGAAGTTTAAGGTGCTAGACATCGAGGAGTGGCGCACCCGCAAAGCCACGGCGACCCGGATGGATATTCGTGAGGCCATTCTCCTCTTGAGCCGAAGATAAAACCCCTGTCTTATCCGAACCTCCCCGTCACGTAATCCTCGGTGCGCTTGTCTGTGGGGGCGACGAACAAATCCTTCCCTATCCCGTACTCAATCAGTTGTCCCTGCAAAAAGAACGCGGCGCGGTCGGCGATGCGCGCGGCCTGCTGGATAGAATGGGGGACGATGACAACAGTGTAATCGCGCTTGATCTCCTCGAGCGAGGCCTCCACTTTGGCGGTGGAGATCGGGTCGAGGCCCGAGGTCGGCTCGTCCAGGAGGACGACCTCGGGTTCGAGCGCGAGCACGCGGGCCAGGCACAGACGCTGCTGCTGCCCGCCTGAGAGGGCGGCCGCCGGCTCGTTGAGCCGGTCGTGGACTTCGTCCCACAACGCGGCGGCGCGCAGGGCTTTCTCCAGCGCCAGCTCCAATTTGCCCGCGTGGCGCACGCCCGCCAACTCGAGGCCGTAGATCACGTTCTGCCGGATGCTCATGGGCAGGGGGATCGGCTGGGCAAACACCATTCCCACGCGGCGGCGGAGGGAGACGACGTCCAGGTTGGGATCGAGGATGTTCTCGCCGTCGAGGTAAACCTTGCCGATGAGGCGCACGCCGTCCACCAGGTCATTCAGGCGGTTGAGCGCGCGGAGCAGCGTGCTCTTGCCGCCGCCGGCCGGGCCGAACAGCACGGTGATCTCGTTGGCGGGTATCTCCATCGAGATGTCACGCAGGGACTCGGTCCCGTCGTCGTACTGGACGGAGAGATGCGCGACGACGATTTTAGCGTTGCTCGAATTGCTCAAGTTGCCTCCGTGCGCCTGAATCACTCACCACTGCCTCCGGGCGCGGGCGCGCGAGCGGATGATGGTCGCGATGAGCATCATGGAGAGGACGAAGACCAACAGCACGAGCGCCGTGCCGTACTGGATTTGAATGGGCATGCTTGGCACCTGCGTGGAGATGACGAACAGGTGATAGGGCAGGGCCATCGTCGCGTCGAAGGGCGAGTCGGGCAGCCGGGGCAGGAAGAAGGCGGCGGCAGTGAAGAGGATCGGCGCGGTCTCGCCTGCGGCGCGCTCCAGCCCGAGGATCACGCCGGTGAGGATGCCCGGCAGCGCCTGGGGCAGGACAATCCGCCAGATGGTCTGCCACTTGGTCCCGCCGAGGCTGATGCTGACGACGCGGAAACTCTGCGGGACGGCGCGCAGGGCCTCCTCGGCGGTCGAGATGATGACGGGCAGCGTCATGATCGAGAGCGTCAGGCAGCCGGCGAGGATCGAGGTGCCGAAGCGCAAGAAGAGGACGAACAGCCCGAGGCCGAACAGCCCGTACACGACCGAAGGGATGCCCGCCAGGTTGATGATGGCGATGCGGATGGCACGCGTGAGCCAGTTGTCTTTGGCGTATTCGGCGAGGTAGATGGCGGCGGCCACGCCGAGCGGCACGGCGATGAGACCGGTGCCGAGCGTAAGATAAATCGTGCCGACGATGGCGGGCCAGATGCCCCCGGCGCGCATGCCCTCCCGCGGCAAGCCGGAGAGGAACTCCCACGAGATAGCGGGCAGGCCCTTCCACGCGATGTAGCCGACGATGAGGACGATGGGCGTCACCGTGGAGACCGCGGCGAGGATGATGAGGGTGAAGATCAGGCGCTGAGTAAGTTGACGGGACATGGAAGGTTACGATAATAGTCGTTCTGCCCGCTTGCGCTGGCGGAAGACGACCGCGCTGGCGGTGAGGTTGACGAGGAACGAGATCAGGAACAGCACGATGCCGATGGTGAACAGGACGTGATAATGCGCGCTGCCGTTGGCGACCTCGCCCATCTCGGCGGCGATGGTGGCGGTCATGGTGCGCACCGGGAGGAACAACGAGCCGAGCGTCGCCGGTATGCGCGCGGCGTTGCCGGTCACCATCATCACCGTCATCGTCTCACCAATCGCCCGCCCCACGCCGAGCATGACCGCGGTGAGCACGCCCGAGCGGGCAGCAGGCAGCGTGACGCGCCAGATCGTCTGCCACTTGGTCGCGCCCAGCGCGAGCGCCGCGTCACGGTAACTCTTCGGCACGGCGTCGAGCGCGTCCTCAGCCACGGATACGAGCGTGGGGATCGCCATCCCCGCCAGGAGCACGGAACCGGTGAAAGCGGTGAGGCCGGTCGGGATGTTCAGCGCGAGGCGGACGACCGGGGCGAGGGTGACCATCCCCAGGAAGCCCAGCACGACGGAGGGCAGGCCGCCCAGCACCTCAACCAGCGGCTTCAGGATCTCGCGCGCCCAGCGCGGCGCGATCTCGGCGATGAAGATAGCGGAGGCGAGGCCGAACGGCGCGGCGAGGAGCGCGGCCCCCAGCGTGACGATCAACGACCCGCCGACGAGCGGCCAGAGGCCGAACCGCCCCTCGATGGGATACCAGCGCGCGCTGAACAGCACAGCGGGCTGGACCTCAGCGAAGGCCGGGAGCCCTTCACGCAGGAGGAAGACGAAGATCAGCCCGACAAACAGGATGGCCGAATAGCCCGTCGCGCGGATGAGCGCCTCGACGACGAGCTCGGGCCAGTTGCGGCCGGATTTATTCTGGCTGGCGTTCACAGACATTGATTGTCTCTCTCGCGGTAAAATTTGCCTAATCCCTCTGGGGGTTCCCCATGCCCGCTTTTTCCATCCAACCCCTCACCCCCGCCGACCGCGAGTGGGTCTGGCGCTTCGCCGCCGTGCAGTGGGGCGCGGAAATTGTCGTCGCCCTACTGCGCCGGCACAAAGCCCAACTCGGCCACGATCTTCTGCGCCTCGGGGCCGAGCACCCAATCTAGATAAGCCTTCACGACCCCGGCCGGCTCGCCGTGCGTGTACATGTACAGGTCGCGTGCGATGGGGTACGACTTGTCGTTGACCGTCTCAATCGTCGGGAAGACGTACGGCTGGCCCGCGTCCACCGCCACAGCCAGCGTCTTCAGGTCGGGCGTCACATAGCCCAGCCCGTCGTAGCCGATCGCGTTCGGGTTCTGCCGCACCTCGGCCGAGATGCCCTCCGAGCTGGGCATGAGCAGCGTGTCGGGCGAGAACAGCGTCTGGTCGTCTTTCTTCCCCAGCCGCAGGACGTTCTCCAGGAAGTAGACGTGCGTGCCGGAGTTGGTCTCGCGCGAGAGCAGGACGATGGGCCGGTCCTCGCCGTCCACCTCGCGCCAATTGGTGATCTGCCCGCTGTAGATCGCCGAGAGCTGGGGGAGGGTGAGCTGCTGTACCGGGTTGGCCGGGTTGACGATGACGGCAATCGCGTCCCGCGCGACGACGAACTCCACCGGCTCGACGCCGTTCGCCTGCGCCTGCTCTTTTTCCTCCGATTTGATCGCGCGTGAGGCGTTCGCGATGTCCACCGTGCCGTTGATCAGCGCGGCGAGGCCTGTGCCCGACCCGCCGCCCGTAACCGACAGGCGCACCTCGGGATGCGCCCCGCCGTACGCCTCCGCCCAGGCGAGCGCGAGGTTCACCATCGTGTCTGAGCCTTTGTTTTCGATGGTGGTCTGAGCGGTCGTGTCGGGGGGGGGCGTCGGAGAAGCCGTACAGGCGGCGAGTAGAAGCGTGGTGAGGAGCAGACTCAGGGGCCGTCGGTGCAGGGAAACCATCGGATGAAATTATAGCAATAAACCGGCCATCGCCCATTACTAATTCCTCCTACTCTTGGAGTACAATCACCCCCGCATGGTCAAAGTCCACGTCGCGCACCTTGACTTCTATTACGGCCCCAAACGGACGCTCCTGGATGTTTCGATGGAGGTCGCCGAGCGCGAGATCACCGCGCTCATCGGGCCGTCCGGGTGTGGCAAGTCCACCTTCCTCCGCTGCCTGAACCGGATGAACGACACCATCGCCGGGACGCGGGTGGCCGGGCAGATTACGCTCGACGGGGAGGACATCTACGCCCCGACGGTGGACGTGGCCGACTTGCGCCGCCGTGTGGGGCTGGTGTTCCAGAGGCCGAACCCTTTCCCGCAACCCATCTTCGACAACGTCGCCTTCGGCCCGCGCGTGCTGGGGATGAATCAGGACCTGCGGGAGCGGGTGGAACAGTCGCTGCGCGGCGCGGCCCTGTGGGACGAAGTAAAAGACCAG
>Ga0209341_10006554_pt1 | contig 10404 bp, 10 predicted proteins | sample RifCSP13_2_FD_184020 | JGI IMG/M metagenome (GOLD analysis project Ga0209341, IMG submission 184020) | Soil microbial communities from Rifle, Colorado - Rifle CSP2_sed 13_2 (SPAdes) (version 2) | ecosystem: Environmental > Terrestrial > Deep subsurface > Rock core/Sediment | place: Rifle... | reverse complement strand
GCTTCGGCCGTCAGGGCCGAAAGCGTCAAGCTCGGAAAGCGGGGTGAGGCTGTCGGTCCGCACGACTGGCAGTCTTTTTTTGCGTGAGCCGCTATCGGTCGCGACCCTCCCCGCCGAGCATCTATTGCCGGCTCTTGATACCCCGCCGCAAGCGCGCCGACCGCCGGTAACTTCCGCCGGCGCGAGCGCTCGATTCGTCAGCGACCCCGGCCGAGCCGAAGCGCATTGGCCGCGACGGAGACCGAGGAGAGGCTCATGGCGAGTGCCGCGAACATGGGCGAGAGGAGCACGCCAAAAGCAGGGTAGAGAGCGCCGGCGGCAATGGGCACGCCCAGCGCATTGTAGATAAAGGCGAAGAACAAATTCTGCCTGATGTTTGCCATCGTCCGGTGCGAGAGGCGGCGCGCGCGTGCGATCCCGCGCAGGTCGCCCTTGACGAGCGTAACGCCGGCGCTTTCCATGGCCACGTCGGTGCCCGTGCCCATGGCGATGCCGACTTGGGCCTGGGCGAGCGCGGGAGCATCGCTGATGCCATCCCCGGCCATCGCCACGATGCGGCCTTGCGCCTGCAGGCGCTTCACCATCTCCACCTTCTGATCCGGCAGCACCTCGGCCATCAGCTCGTCGATGTCGAGCTTGCGGGCGACCGCCTCGGCGGTCGCGCGCGCGTCGCCCGTCACCATGACGATGCGAACCCCTTCCTTGTGCAGCGCGGCGATAGCCTCCGGCGTGCTCGCCTTGATCGGATCGGCCACGCCCAAGAGGCCCGCCGACGTGGCGTCGATGGCGAGGTACATCACGGTCTCACCCTCACGCCTCAACGCCTCGGCCTGCGACTGCAGCCCGGACGTGTCAACGCCGATCCCTTCCATCAGTGCCCGGTTGCCCAGTGCGACCTCGCGCCAATCGAGCCGGCCCTTGATGCCCTTGCCGGTGACGGAGCGAAAGGCCTCGGCGTTGGAAAGACCAAGGCCGCGCTCCTCCGCCCCTTTGACGATCGCCAAGCCTAGCGGGTGCTCGCTGGCCCGCTCCAAGCTGGCCGCAAGGCGGAGCAGCTCCGCCTCCTCGACGCCGGGCGCCGCTAAAATGCTCACCAGCTTGGGCTTGCCCTCGGTCAAGGTGCCGGTCTTGTCGACGACGAGCGTGTCGACCTCCCGCAATTTCTCGATGGCTTCGGCGTTCTTGAACAGCACGCCCATCATCGCGCCTTTGCCCATGGCCACCATGATCGAGAGTGGCGTGGCAAGGCCGAGCGCGCACGGGCAGGCGATGATCAGCACGGCCACGGCATTGATGATCGCATAGGCCATGGCCGGCTCGGGGCCGAAAATGGCCCAGGCGATGAAGGTGACGATCGCGATGACGACCACCGCTGGCACAAAGTAGGCGGATACCCGGTCGGCGAGGTTCTGAATGGGGGCCCGGCTCCTCTGCGCCTCCGCCACCAGGGCGATGATGCGCGCCGACAGCGTTTCCGAGCCCACCTTCTCGGCGCATGACGAGCGCCCCCCGCCCATTGATCGTCGCGCCGATCACTTTGTCGTTCGGCCGTTTCAGCACGGGCATCGCCTCGCCCGTCACGAACGACTCGTCCACATGGCTCTCGCCGTCTAGCACCACGCCGTCGACCGGGACCTTTTCACCAGGCCGCACGCGCAGCCGGTCGCCGATCCGCACGGTCTCGAGCGCCACATCCGCCTCCGTCCCATCGTCGCGGATCAGGCGGGCGGTCTTGGCAGCCATGCCGAGCAGCTCTCTGATGGCCGCGCCCGTTTTGCTGCGTGCCCTGAGCTCCAGCACCTGGCCCAAGAGAATGAGAGTTGTGATCACGGCCGCCGCCTCGAAATAGACCGCGACCTCGCCTGAAGGATCGCGGAACGAGGACGGGAACAGGCCTGGGAGGAGGGCGGCGACGAGGCTTTAGCCGTAGGCCACACTGACGCCGAGGCCGATCAGCGTGAACATGTTGAGGCTGCGGTTGATCACCGACTTTACGGCCCGATCGTAGAACGGCCACGCAGCCCAAAGGCAAACGGGTGTGGCGAGCGCGAGCTCGGCGAGCACACGCCCCCGGGGCGAGAACAGCCTGGAGATCGGCTCGCCGGGGAGCATGTCACCCATGGCGAGAACAAGGATGGGGACAGTGAAAGCTGCCGCCCACCAGAACCGCCGCGTCATGTCGCGGAGCTCGCCGCTCTCCTCAGCTTCGGGGTGGGGTATGCCCATCGGCTCGAGAGCCATGCCGCAAATGGAGCAGATGCCGGGGCCGTCGCGCACGATTTCGGGATGCATTGGGCAGGTGTACTTCGTGCCGGCAGGCAGCGGCTTGACCTCGGCGGGGCCGAACCCTTCGGCTCTTGCGTCGAGATAGCGGTCAGGGCTCGCCGCAAACTTGGCGCGGCATCCTTCGCCGCAGAAATAATAGGTAACGCCGCCGTGGTCATGGGCCGGCGTGCCGGCCCCGGTCGCGACCGTCATGGCGTACACGGGGTCGATCGCCTCCCCTGCGCGCACCGGAGACGCGCCGCGGCCACTCGATTCCGAACCGGCTCGCCGAGGACCGGGTGATGTCTGCGCATGCTTTGTCATGGAACGATCATTAGGCACGGGCGCGTGGCATCGGTGCTCCGCCTATGTGGGCGCAACGGCAGCGCGATCAAGGCCGTCGGTAGCGCTTGGTGGGCCATGACCCAAGGAGCCGGTTTGCTGCAATGCCCCGACCCCTATGTGCGGACATGCTGGAAGGCCAAGCCATCCGGCCAGAACACTCGCGCCCGCGCACTGACGGTCGCGGGGTCCCCCGTGGTCAGCAAGGCAAGCGCCGGCCGCTCGCTTGCCGCCGCGTAGTGCGGGTGCCGTGCGAGATAATCCTCGAGGCTGTCGGCCACCACCTCCGGCTGCGAGAGGATGCGCGTCGCCGACGGCAGATGGTTGCGGAACAGGTGCTCGACGAGGGGAAAATGCGTGCAGCCGAGGATCGCGCGGTGTGGCGGCAAGCCGCCGGCCTTCACCATCACGCCCTCGATCCCCGCCTTGACGAGACGCTCGAGCTCGGGCTCGGGCGCCTCGGCCTCGATGGCCCCGGCGAGCTCCGCGCAGGTCTGCTCGAACACCTCGACCTTCGGGCAGCGCTTGCGGATCTCCTCGTAGTAGACGCCAGACGCGATCGTTCGCGCCGTGCCGAACACGGCGATGCGATCGGTCAAGTACTTCTGCGGGTACTGGGGAGCGGTCATGGCCCACGGCATCTGCGTCGCCGCCTCGACGGTCGGCGCCACGATGCCGAGCACGTTGCGGCCCTGCGCCTTCCAGGCGCTGCTCGGCAGCCAACTGCGCTGAAGGCGGCGCGCGGCGACGGCGGTCGCTGTGTTGCACCCGAGGATGACCAGCCTTGCCCCGCGCTGGAAGAGCGCCTCGACGCCCGCCCGCGTCAGCTCGACGATGTCCTCGGAGGCGCGGTCGCCGTAGGGCACGTGGGCGTGATCGCCGAGATACGTGAACGAGAGCTGCGGGAAACGCGCGACCAGCGCGTCGAGGACCGTCAATCCGCCGAGGCCCGAATCAAAGACGCCGATCATGTTAGCCCGATCTACTCACCAGGAGGCGCGGCGTCATCGCGTTGGCGCGGCCGCCCGGTTCGTCGCGCGCCCAAGTTGGCAGCATTAGGGCTCGAGGAGCTGGCCGGAACGGCGCGTCTCGGTCCGGCTATTCCGCTGCCTCCGAGGGAGGGCGGCCGGCGGCGGTGGCATGATGCTCGGCCGCCTTCAGCTCCTCGAGCGTCGGCATGGCGACGGTGTTGTAGCCGCAGTCCACGAAGTGGACCTCGCCGGTGACCGCACCCGACAGCGGCGACAAGAGATAGAGCGCCGCGCCGCCGACCTCGTCGAGCGTCGGCGTACGTCTCAGCGGCGCGTGCTCGCGCTGGTAGTTGAAAATGACGCGCGCGTCCGAGACGCCGGCGCCCGCGAGCGTGCGCATGGGGCCGGCGGAGAGCGCATTGACGCGAATCCCCTGCGGTCCGAAGTCGGCCGCGAGATAGCGCACCGATGCCTCGAGCGCGGCCTTGGTCACGCCCATGACATTGTAGGAGGGCACCCAGCGGGTCGAGCCGCCGTAGGTGAGCGTCAAGAGCGAGCCCCCGCCCGGCATCAGATCGGCGGCGCGCTTGGCGATCTCGGTGAACGAGAAGCACGAGATCACCATCGTGTTGGTGAAGTTGTCGCGACTGGTGTCGGCGTAGCGGCCGGCGAGCTCACGCCGGTCCGAGAAGGCCAGTGCATGCACGACGAAGTCGAGGCCGCCCCAGGACTTCTTGATCTCGGCGAAGACATCGTCGACGGTCTTGAGATCGGCAACATCGCACGACACGATGATCTCGGACCCGACCGACTGGGCGAGCGGAATGGCGCGCCGCCCGAAGGCTTCGCCTTGGTAGGTGAAGGCGAGCTTCGCGCCCTGGCCGGCCAGCACACGAGCGATGCCCCAGGCGATCGAGCGTTCGTTCGCCACGCCCATCACCAGGCCGCGCTTGCCCGCCATCAGCGGTCCGGGTGTCGCAATGTCAGCTTCGGCCATGGGAGCCCTCGTACCTACGCCACAGGTGCGTCCAGCGATCTCGAACCAGCCGCCGCCGTTCCTGTACGGTCGCATACCGGGTCGTCCCCGAGGAGCTCACTATAGTCTCCTTAGGGCCGCGGCATGACAGTTTCTTACCCATTGTGGCGGCGAAACACGAGCGTTGCATTTGTGCCCCCGAAACCAAAGCTGTTCGACATGACACAGTTAAGCTCGACATTGTCGAGGCGCTTCCTGGCAATCGGAATGTCCTCGAACGCAGGATCGAGCTCTTCAATATTCGCGCTCTCACACACGAAACCGTTGTTCATCATGAGCAGCGAGAAGATCGCCTCCTGCACGCCGATCGCGCCGAGCGAGTGGCCGGTCAAGGACTTGGTCGCGGAAATGTACGGCACCTTCTTGCCGAACACCTTCTTGATCGCCTCGATCTCCCTGACATCGCCGACAGGGGTCGCCGTCGCGTGCGGGTTGATATAGTCGACCGTGCACCCGAGGCCCTTCCCATCGAGGCCTTGCATCGCATTTCTCATGCAGCGCACCGCACCCTCGCCGGAGGGTGCGACCATGTCGAAGCCGTCGGACGTCGCGCCGTAACCCGCCACCTCACCGTAGATCTTGGCGCCGCGCGCCTGTGCGCGCTCGAGCTCTTCCAGTACAACCACACCCGCGCCGCCGGCAATGACGAATCCGTCGCGGTTCTTGTCGTAGGGACGGCTCGCCTTGGCCGGCGCGTCGTTGTAATGGGACGACATCGCGGCCATGGCGTCGAAGAGCACCGACAGCGTCCAGTCGAGCTCCTCGCAACCGCCGGCGAAGACGATATCCTGCTTTCCCCACTGGATAAGCTCGGCCGCATTGCCGATGCAGTGCGCGGACGTCGAGCAAGCCGACGAGATCGAGTAGTTCACCCCCTTGATCTCGAAGCTGGTGGCGAGCGCCGCCGAGGGACCCGAGCACATGGCCTTGGGCACCTCAAACGGGCCGACTTTCTTCGGATCCTTCTGGCGCGTGGTGTCGGCGGCGCAGACGATGGCGCGTGTGGAAGGCCCGCCCGAGCCCATGATGATGCCGGTGCGCTCGTCGACGACTTCCTTCGCGTCGAGGCCGGAATCACGGATGGCCTGATCCATGGCGATCCAGTTCCACCCGACGCCGGCGGCCATGAAGCGTTTCGGCTTCCTCGGGACCTGGGATTCCCAGTCGATCTTGGGCTCGCCGTGCACGTGACAGCGGAAGCCGAGCTCGGCGTACTTGTCGGCCCGTACGACGCCCGATTTTGCTTCCCTGAGCGAGGCCAGCACCTCTTGGGTGCTGTTCCCGATCGAGGAAACAATACCCATGCCGGTGACAACCACTCGTCTCATCGGGAACCCCTTCTTCGGATGCCGAGTCGCCCCTGCGTCTAGCACCGGAGCCGACCGCTGGCGACTCTCCCGTCCTCATCGTCAGGCGCCGGCCGCCGCAGGCACCTCGCCGGCCTCGAACAGGCCCACGCGAAGATCCGTGGCCGTGTAAATCACCGCGTCATCGGCCTTGAGCAGCCCGTCGGCGATGGCAAGCTTGAGCCGGCGCAGGATAACGCGCTTCAGGTCGACCACGTACTCGACCTTCTTGGTGGTGGGCAAAACCATGCCGGTGAATTTCACTTCGCCGACGCCGAGCGCGCGTCCCCGGCCTGGAGCGCCGAGCCAACCGAGGAAGAAACCCGTGAGCTGCCACAGTGCGTCGAGCCCGAGACAGCCCGGCATCACGGGATCGCCCTCGAAATGGCACTTGAAAAACCACTCGATACGCCCGTTGCCGGCGACCTCGAGGTTGGCCACCACCTGCCCTTTGCCGTGTGCGCCGCCCTGGTCGGAGATGTGGGAGATGCGGTCGAACATCAGCATGGGCGGCAGCGGCAGCTGCGCGTTGCCGGGGCCGAACAGATCGCCACGACCGCACGACAAGAGGTCTTCGAAGTCGTAGCTCGAACGGCGTTCGGCCATGGCGTCTGCTGCGTCCCCTGCCCAATACTGTCAACGTGCCGATGCCGGTAGCCACGGCCGCGCGTGTCTAACACACTCGCCCGGCGATCAAAAGATGGGCTGGGCACTGGAGCGGGCGATCCTCGTGGCGCCGAGAGATCTCGGCTAAAATCCGTTCGCAGGCAGGCCTACAGGCAGGTTGCAGAGGAAGAAAATGGTCCATATACTTTAATGAGTTGTGATCATTGGCACTGGAGATGGCGTCTGCGAGTTCGGACGCGGGCCGGAGCACGGGGGGCGTGAGCGATAGTCATGACTGGGAAAGGGAGCAAGACCTGGCTGGAGGCGATCGTGGCAGGCGCTGATGGGGCAATTGCGGACCGGTTGCGGAAGGCCGGTCTGCGCCCGACACGCCAGCGCCTCACGCTCGGCACGCTGTTATTCGGCTCCGGCGACCGGCACGTGTCGGCCGAGATGCTGCACGCCGAGGCGCTCGCGGCCGGCGAGCAGGTCTCGCTGGCGACCGTCTATAACACGCTGCATCAGTTCACGCAGGCGAGACTCCTGCGCGAGCTCGCGATCGAGGGCGGCAAGGCCTATTTCGACACTAATACGTCGAACCACAACCATTTCTTCATCGAAGAGCGCGGCGAGCTGATCGATATTCCGGGCGGCTCGATCCGCGTCGACGGACTCCCCGATCCGCCCGAAGGCATGAGGATCAGCCACATCGACGTGGTCGTGCGCCTCGTCGCCAAGTAACAGGAACGGTGTGAGTGTGAGCGGCGAATAGCGCAACATCGGCCGCTCGGGGCCTATTCACTCCTCACCAATTCACCCGCTCACTTATTTGACCACCTCGCCCTCGTAGACTCCCCAAAGATTCTTCTGCTCGAGCCAGCCGCGATAGTCGCCGATCGACACGTCGCACCAGCGTCCGTCGCAGCTGTGCACGTTGGCGATCACGCCGGCCTCGACGACGGCCCTGGCACGCGCCGTATCGCTGTCGCTCGAGCGGATCGGCACTTGAGGCGGGGGCTTGTCGGGCTTGACCTCCCACGGCAGGACGAGCGCGGTGCGCCGCCCCGAGAGGAACGATTGCAGCATCCACCCCGTGGTGCCCTCCGCGTCGCGGACTTGACGCCAGCCCTCAACCTCCTTGACCACCTCGAGCGGCAGGCCAGCGCGCCGGAACACCCACGCCGCCGGATACTCTGTTCCCGGTCCGGTTCTGAGATTGACGCGGTCCGCCTTGAGGCTGACGAAGCGGGGCAGAGGCAACCCGCTGGCCCCGGTCGCGGCCGGGGGAGCGCCGCCGGGCTCCGCAGCAGAAGCCGCGACCGCCGCACCGAGAATGAACACGCAAAGCGCAGCCGGTCCGAGACCGGATTTGCCGCTCGCTGGCATCAATTGGCTCCGTCACAGCGCCATGAGGCCCCTCAGGTGGCACAGATCCTCGCCGATCTTGGGGCGGCTCTACTCGCGATCCCTGCCCTCGAAATGAACGACAAGGCCCCGGGCACGACCGATGTGTCAGAACGATACCACGCAGCTGCCGAGGGACCCATGCCCATCGCACGCTTGCGAGCCGGCGCTTTGTCATAGCGGGGCCCTTCTGTTAGACACTGCTCAGCTCCGGGCTTCGAACCGGTCCCTGAAGCACGAGCACGATTCGGCTCACCCGCCTCCCGATAAATCGTCAGCCCGGAAGAGACATGTCGAAAAGCGCCGCCAAGCCCGTCATCATCGTCACGCGCAAGCTGCCCGACCTGGTCGAGACGCGCATGCGCGAGCTCTTCGACGCCAGGCTCAATGTCGACGACCGGCCGATGACGCAGGCCGAGCTCGTCGAGGCCGTCAAGATCGCCGACGTTCTCGTCCCGACGGTGACCGACCGCATCGACCGCGCGGTCATCTCGCAGGCCGGGCCGCAGCTGCGCCTGATCGCCAACTTCGGCACCGGCGTCGACAACATCGATCTCGATACGGCGCGCAACCGGGCCATTTCGGTCACCAACACGCCGGGCGTCCTGACCGAGGACACGGCCGACATGACCATGGCGCTGATCCTCGCCGTGCCGCGCCGCCTCACCGAGGGCTCGGCCTATCTCAAGGACCCGAAGCACCATTGGGCCGGCTGGTCGCCGACCTGGATGCTCGGCCACCGCATCTTCGGCAAGCGGCTCGGCATCATCGGCATGGGACGCATCGGCCAGGCCGTCGCCCACCGCGCCAAGGCCTTCGGCCTTCAGATCCACTACCACAGCCGCCGGCGCGTAGCGGCCGAGATCGAGCAGGCGCTCGAGGCGACCTACTGGGAGAGCCTCGACCAGATGCTGATGCGCATGGATATCGTGTCGGTCAACTGCCCGCACACGCCGGCGACCTTCCATCTGCTCTCGGCACGGCGCTTGAAGCTCTTGAAGCCCACGGCCTACATCGTCAACACCGCGCGCGGCGAGGTGATCGACGAGAACGAGCTCGCGCGCATGATCGAGGCGGGCTCGATCGGCGGCGCCGGCCTCGACGTGTTCGAGCACGAGCCGGCGATCAACCCGAAGCTCTTGGCGTCCGACCGCGTGGTCGCGCTGCCGCACATGAGCTCGGCGACCATCGAGGGCCGCATCGAGATGGGGGAAAAGGTGATCATCAACATCAAAGCCTTCCTCGATGGCCACGCGCCCCCCGACAAGGTGCACCCGGCGATGTTCTGAAACCCTTGCCGCGTGCGTCGGATCGGCAGGTCGTCGTCTCCTTATCATGCGGCCCATGCTCATTCACCCGCGCAAGCGGCGCCGGCGCCCGCCCTCGCGTGGATCGAGAGATCGCGGATCGCGGGCGCGGCGCCCGAGAGCGGGTTGTCCGGGTCCCAGGCGACCGTGACCGTCTCGAAGCGCGCGGCTTTCGCGTCATAGATGATGAGCCGTCCGGCGAGGCTTTCGCCCACACCCGTGATCTCCTTCAAGACTTCGGTCGCGGCCAGCGTACCGAGTACGCCGGCGACCGAGCCCAAGACGCCGACCTCGGCGCAGTTGGCGACCGTGCCCGGCGGCGGCGGCTCCGGAAAGAGGCAGCGGTAGCTCGGGTACGGCGTGCCGTCCGCCGTCCGCTCGTGCGGCTTGAAGGTCGTGACATAGCCGTCGAGCGGCCCCAGGGCGGCGAACACGAGCGTCCTTTTCGCGAGGTAGCAGGCGTCCGAGACGAGATAGCGGGTTGCAAAGTTGTCGGAGCCGTCGGCGACCAGGTCGTAGCGGGACACGATGCCAAGGGCATTGCCGGCGTCGAGGCGCTCGAAATAGGCTTCGACGGCGACGTGCGGGTTCAAGCGTCGGACGGTCTCCGTGGCGCTCTCGACCTTCGGCCGGCCGACGTCCTCGGTGTCGTGAACGACCTGACGGTGGAGGTTGTCGAGGGATACGAGATCATCGTCGATGAGCCCAAGGGTACCGACGCCGGCGGCCGCGAGGTAGAGGAGGATGGGGCTCCCGAGCCCGCCCGCGCCCACGACGAGCACGCGCGCCGCCTTGAGCTTGGCCTGCCCCTGCCCGCCGATCTCGTGCAGGACGAGGTGGCGCTTGTAGCGCTGGATCTCCTCGGGCGTGAGCGCCATGGGTCGCCTTTCTGCCGCACTCCATTGAACCGGATATGGGGGCGGCGTGCCACTTTTTCTCTCGCGATTGGGGGCGGGAGGACGGGCAGGTGAGCGAAGTCTGGCGAAGCGGCGGCGCGAGGGTGCGCTTCGAGCTGCTCCGAGACGGTACGCCGCACAAATGAAAGGGGGGCGCGTCGCCCCCCTCCAAGGATCACGATGGAGATCCGATCAGCGGTTCGCTAGTTGGCCGGGAGCGCACCGTCGGCA
>Ga0209341_10006553_pt1 | contig 10404 bp, 6 predicted proteins | sample RifCSP13_2_FD_184020 | JGI IMG/M metagenome (GOLD analysis project Ga0209341, IMG submission 184020) | Soil microbial communities from Rifle, Colorado - Rifle CSP2_sed 13_2 (SPAdes) (version 2) | ecosystem: Environmental > Terrestrial > Deep subsurface > Rock core/Sediment | place: Rifle... | reverse complement strand
GACGCCGCGCTCCGCTCGCAGAAAGCCGTAGGCGGCGCGCCCGCCGATGTCCACGGTGACGCTCTTGAGGCCGGCCTCCTCGCCCTCCAGCTGGTCGAGGATCTCGCTCGTGTAGCGGTGGCGCTGAGCCCAGCGCAGGTACATCCGCAGGAGCATCTCGGCCCAGTCGGTCGCTTCCGTCCCGCCCGCGCCGGCGGTGATGGTCAGGATGGCGTCACGCTCGTCGTACTGGCCCGAGAAGAGCAGGCTGGTGCGCAGCCGCTCGTAGTCGGCGGCAACCGCCTGGAGCTCCGAATCGAGCTCGGCTGCCAGGTCGGCATCTGGGGTCTGCTCGGTCAGCTGGGCAAGCTCCAGCAGGTCGTCAGCGCGCTTCTCGAGCGCGCGCCACGTGCCGATCTCGTCGCGCAACCCGTCAGCGTCGCGCAGCACCTTTTGGGCGGCGCGCTGGTCGGCCCAGAAGCCGGGCTCGCTGGCCTGGGCGTCGAGCTGGTCGACGCGGGCCTGTTTTGCGGCTAGGTCAAAGCCGCCCCGAGGTCGCGTGGACGCGCGCAACGAGGTCGCGCACAGGTGCGATCTCCATCAGACCAGGATCTAGCTGCCTAGTTCCTGGCGCGCAGGTCCTGGAGCAAGATCGGCCGCAGCTCGATGATCTTCAACGCGGTCTTGCTCCGGGCGACGACGGGGTTGACACACGGACAGTATCCGTTGTGCGGACATATCCCGCAGTTGCCGTCGCAATCGAGCGTCGCGGCGTAACTGCAGGTTCGGCACTCTCGCTCACAGGCGATGAGATCCACGAATGGATCGGCTAGTGCCTCCTTCGCCGGCTTGAGGTTCACGCCTCGCCAGACTCCTCAGGTTGAGCCCGGGCCACCCTCGACCCCGGGGGACGTGGTTAGAACACGTTCACCGGAGGAGGCACGGCCTCCGGAGGCGGGTGTCTCCGAGTATGCCAGTCGATTCGCGCGCACTCAATAGGTGAAATCAAAATCGCGCGCGCAATAGGACCTCGGGACTAGGCGGCCATCTCCGCGGCGATGCCCGAGGGAGTCAGCTCCTCGGTAAGCAACCGGAAGAAGCACGCCCGTTGAGCCGCTGGATCGGCGGCCGATTCGACCCACCGGCTGAGCAGCCGCTCGCCCCCGGCGTAGCAGAAGACGTAAGTCCGCCAGAGCGGGTGCTCGATGAACTCGAGGCTCTTGAGTGCCCGGTCGTGGCTCAACAGCGCGTCCTGCTCCAGGAAGCGCACGACGTCGTCGCGCGAGCGGTGAGCGACGTGCAGCTGGAGCGCCGCATCGCCGCTGGCCCCGCGCAACTGGTGAAGCGCGGCTGTCGTACGCCACTCGCGCTGCGCATCGTCCTCTGTCAGCGCGATGCCGGCGCGGTCGCACACGCCGACGAGCAGTTCCTGCCAGCGCGCGTCACTGGCCACGAGCCAGGCTCCAACCTCTGCCAGGCCCTCGCTGATGTACGCCTCAGGCGTGTTGATGAGCTGCACCGACGCTTCGGCGTAGCCGCGCTCACGGACCAGCCGGGTCTCCTTCCAAGCGTGCTCCAGGTGGTGGCCCGGGAATGTCTCATGCGCCAGGGTCGTGGCCAGCTGGTGGGCGCGCATCGGCAGATCAGTGTTGACCTCGACGCGCGACGCGAGGTTGCCGTCGTACCAGTTGTAGGCCGCCCAGGGTTGGTCGCTGACCATGCTGAAGGTGAGGCGCTCACCCTCTGGCAGCGGCCACATCGCAGCGGCCGTAGCGCGCAGCTCGTTCGCGACCCAGTCGACGATGCTCGCCAGCCGATCGACGGGCACCGTCAGGCGCTGGTCACGCTCTTGCAGGCGCTCGCGCAGATCGCCAGTGCCGGGCAGAAGCAACTCCAGCTCAGCCCGGACGCGGCCGTATTCCTCTGGTGGCGTCGGCTCTGGCACGGCGTCGAAGCAGCGCTCGACCTCGACCATGTAGGGCAGCTCCTCGCCGCCGAGCCGGCGCGCGATCGTCTCGAGGCCGATCAGCTGGCGATCCAGCCACTGACGGCGCTGGGCGTCGTCGGTTGCGTCACCCAGCCGCGCGCGCAAGGCGGCCGCCCGCAGCGCCAGCGCTCCTGCGTCGAGGTGTGCATCGACGGCCTGCTGGTGCAGCTCGACAGGCCCGTAATAGGCGTCGACGATGCCCTCCTGGAGCTCGCCCACGGCCAGCGCGACCAACAGGTACTCGCGCGCCAGCTCGTCCATCAAGCACCCTCCGTCTGCACGAGCCGCGCCCGCAGCCGCTCGAGCTGCTCGCCGTTCAGGCCCGCGCCAAGGAGGTATTGCGCGGCGCCGCCGTACCGCTGGCGCAGGTAGTTGAGCGTGTCGAGCATGGCTTCGCGCCGCGGTTCCGCCAGGCGGCGCAGGCGCTGCTGTTCGATCGGGTCGTGGCTCATGTGCTCGAGCCAGTCGGCGATGAGCGGCTCCAGGACGAGCTGCGTCAGTGCGTAGTCGTCGGCGATGTCGTCGTCGCTCACCCCGACCGCGGCGAGCGTCAAGGCGATGACGATGCCGGTGCGGTCCTTGCCGGCGTGGCAGTGCACGAGCACGCCACCCGGCGGTGCGTCGGCGATCGCGGCAACGATGCCAGCGATCCCGCGCCGGTGGATGTCGAGATCGGCTCGGTTGATCTCCTCGCGGCTCTGGGCGGCGCGATAGACCGCGCGCACCTGATCCCACATGTGCGTCTCGACGCCGGCCGTGAAGGGGCGGTTGAGATAACCAACCGCTGGGTGTTCCTTGAGCGGATAGCGCGCCCAGTCGTGGGCGATCTCGTCGGCGGCGCGGACATCGATCACGGTGCGCACTCCATGATCGGCCAGCGCGGTCACGCCGTCCGGAGTCAGTCCGTTCAGGACATCAGAACGGACGAGCGCGCCACGCCTGATGGCGCCACGCGCGGCCCGCAGGCCGCCGCTGTCGCGGGCGTTGAGGACACCGTCCCAGTCGAGTCGTCGCCCCGGGTGGAGTCCCTCGGCCGCGGTCAGGCTGGTGCTCAAGCTCCGTGGCAGCGCTTGAACTTCTTGCCGCTGCCGCACCAGCAGGGATCGTTGCGGCCGAGCTTGGGGCCCTCACTCCCGCTCGGCTTGGCGCCGCGCGCCGCGCCCGCGGCGGCGACCTGTTCGCCGTGCTGGAACTGCAGCCCACCGCGCCGGGCGACAGCCGCGGCGAGGCCCTTGGCGGCGGCGCCGGCGAGAACTGGCGCGGCCGCGGCCGCGGCGCCGTCGCCATCCGTCGCGGTCGCGGTCGCCCGCACGGGCGCTGCCTCAGTCGTTGTCTGTGGCTGCGGCTGCGAGGTCGTGGTGACCTGGACGCGGAAGATCGTGTTCGCCACCTGGCGGCTGATGAAGCCGCGCAGCTCCTCGTACAGCTTGAACGCCTCGCGTTTGAACTCGTTCAGCGGGTCGATGCCGCCATAGCCGCGCAGGCCGATGCCGCGGCGCATGTCGTCGAGCTCGGTCAGGTGGTCAACCCACAGAGTGTCGATCGTGCGCAGCAGGACGAGGCGCTCGACCTGCGCCCACACCTCCGGGCCGAGCTGCCTCTCACGCGCCTCGAGAGTCTCGTCGACGGCCGCCTTCAGGTGCTCGATCAGGTCCTCGCGCACGCCGATCTCCGCCAGCGCGTCGGCGTCGAGGTCAGCCCCCTCGAGGCCAATCTGACCGATCTCGCGCGCCAGGCCGTCGAAGTCCCAATCCTGCTCGGACCCGACCAGGTGGGAGTCGACCTGGGCCTCTATCTCGGCATCGACAAACGACCGGACGGTGTCGGTCAGGTCCTCGTTGTTGAGCACCTTGTCGCGCTCGGCGTAGATCGTCTCGCGCTGCTTGTTGATGACGTCGTCGTACTCGACGACGCGCTTGCGGATGTCGAAGTTGTAGCCCTCGACGCGAGTCTGGGCGCTCTCTATGGTGCGCGACACGAGGCCGTGCTCCAGGGCCACGTCACCCTGCAGGCCCATGCGCTCCATCAGCCCGGTCACGCGATCAGAAGCGAAGCGCTTCATGAGGGTGTCCTCGAGCGACAGGTAGAAGCGCGACGAGCCCGGGTCGCCCTGCCGGCCGGCGCGACCGCGAAGCTGGTTGTCGATTCGGCGCGCCTCGTGCCGCTCCGTGCCGATGATGTGCAACCCGCCCGCGGCGACCACCCGCTCGTGCTCCTGCGCGGTCTCCGCCTTGGCCTTCTCGAGCGCGTTCTCGAACACCTCTGGCGGCGCCTCGGCCGGGTTGATGCCCTGTCGATGGAGCTCGCTCGAGGCGATGCCCGCGGGGTTGCCGCCGAGCAAGATGTCTGTGCCGCGGCCGGCCATGTTGGTCGCGATGGTCACCGCGCCCGTGCGTCCGGCCTGGGCGACGATCGGCGCCTCCTTCTCGTGAAACTTGGCGTTGAGCACCTCGTGTTTGATGCCGCGCCGCTTGAGCATCTCCGAGAGCACTTCGCTCTTCTCGACGCTGGTCGTGCCGACCAGGACGGGGCGGCCGGCCTGGGTCATCTCCTCGACCTCATCGATGAGTGCGTTGAACTTGGCGTTCTCGCTGCGGAAGACGAGGTCAGTGCTGTCGTCGCGGATCATCGGCCGGTGGGTCGGCACGCCGACCACCTCGAGGCCGTAGATCTTGTAGAACTCCTCCTGCTCTGTCAGCGCCGTGCCGGTCATGCCCGACAGCTTCTCGTACAGCCGGAAGTAGTTCTGGAAGGTGATCGTGGCGAGGGTTACCGACTCACGCTGGACGCGCAGCCCCTCCTTTGCCTCGATCGCCTGGTGGAGTCCCTCCGACCAGCGCCGGCCGGGCATCTTGCGCCCGGTGAACTCGTCGACGATGACGATCTCGCCGTTCTCGACGATGTAGTCGCGGTCGCGCTGGTAGAGCGCGTGCGCCTTGAGCGCCTGCTCGAAGTGGCGCGCCAGGCGCGGGTCGGTGTCGAACAGGTTCTCGACCTTGAGCAGGCGCTCGATCTTGTCGATGCCCTCCTCGGTCGGGGCGACGGCGTGCTCCTTGAGATCGACGAAGTAATCGCCGCCTTCCTCCTGTCCTTCGGGGCGCTTGGAGAGGCGCGGCACGAGGCGCGCGAACTGGTAATACAGGTCCTCCGACTCGGCCGCCTGGCCGCTGATGATGAGCGGCGTGCGCGCCTCGTCGATGAGGATGTTGTCGACCTCGTCGACGATGCCGAAGTAGCGCTCCCGCTGGACTCGCTGGTCGAGCTCGGTGACCATGTTGTCGCGCAGGTAGTCGAAGCCGAACTCGTTGTTCGTGCCGTAGGTGACGTCCGCCGCGTATGCCTCGCGCCGCTCGACCGGGCGCAGGTTGATCAGGCGCTCGTCCGTGCCGCGATGGCTGGGGTCGTAGACGTACGCCGTCTCGTGCTGGATGACGCCGACCGACAGGCCAAGGCCGTGGTAGATGGGGCCCATCCACTGGGGGTCGCGCTTGGCCAGGTAGTCGTTGACCGTGACCACGTGGACGCCGCGGCCGGACATCGCGTTGAGCGCGGCGGCGAGCGGCGCGACCAGGGTCTTGCCCTCGCCGGTCTTCATCTCGGCGATCTTGCCCTCGTGGAGAACGATGCCGCCGATCAGCTGGACGTCGAAGTGGCGCATTGCCAGCTTGCGCCGGCTGATCTCGCGCGCCGCGGCGAAGACCTCCGGCAGCGCGTCGTCGAGCACGCCCTGGAGGTGCTTGATGTCGGCCTTCTGGCGCGCCCGGCGCAGCTCACGCCGGCGCTCCGACGATTCAGCGTGGAGCTCATCATCGGCGGGCTCGGTCAGCGCGGCGTCCTCGCGGATCTGCTCGCGCAGCTCGATCATCCGGGCACGGATCTCGTCGTCGGAGAGGGCGGCGAACTCCTCTTCGAGTGAATTGGTCTCGTCGACGATCGGCTGGAGCTTGCGCACGGCGCGGTCGTTGGAGTCAACAAATCGGGAAATCAGGTTGCGCATCAGACCGAGAAGTATAGGTTGGGTACCTGTGGTGCCTGCCTCTTGGGTAGTGCTGTGCCACACTCTCCGCCGGATGGCTGACGGAGCGGAGCGGATCGCTGCGGAGCGCGACGGATCGGCGCGTCCGGCTCCGGCCGACCTATACGAACGGCGCCGTGTCGTCCTGGTCAGCCTTGCCGTCTTCCTTCTCACCTTCCTCGTGTATTGGCTGCTCGGCCCGGGCCAGACGCCATATGACTTCCAGGTCTCCCAGGCGAACAACCTGATCCACGGTCACGTCGATCTGACCGTCGAGTACACGAACAACCTGAACCTGGTCGAGCGCGCTCTCTACGACGGCCAGGGCTTCTGCGTCCCGATCGATGACCCGCGCGGCCCTGACTTTGCCAAGCTGATCGACAACCCGCGCTACAGCGCCGATTGCCGCGAATACATGGTCCATGGCTTTGGACCATCGCTCATGCTCTTGCCGCTGGTTGCGCTGTTCGGGTTGAGCGTCAACCAGGTGCTCGTCTCGGCGCTCTTTGGCGCCGCCGCCGCCGTCATCGCATATGCCATCACGCGGCGCTTTTCCCCCGACCTGAGGACGCAGCTGGCGCTGACCGTCCTGGCGATGTTCGGCACGACCATGTGGTACAGCTCCGCGGACGGCGGGGCGTGGCACTTCGCCCAAGCAGTGGCGGCCTTCTTCCTCTTCGCTTCTATCTATGCAACGTTGGCGTGGCGCAGCGCTCTGCTCGCGGCGGTGTTCGTTGGAGCCGCGTTCCTGGCCCGCCCGACAACGGTCATGGGCATCTTCTTCCCGTTCGTCGCGCTGTCGGGCACGTGGCTCGTGGCCGGCACCGGAACCGCGCTGTGGCGTCGCCTGCGGCTACGGCCGCTCCTGGAGCTGGCGGCGGGGCTCACGCCATTCCTCCTGATCTGGGCGGCTGCCAACTTCCTGCGCTTCGGCAGCCCGTTCGAGACCGGCTACACGTACATCGAGGAGTTTCACCAGCGCGAGGGCGTGTGGCTGTGGCCGCCCTTCAGCCCGAGTTACATCGGCCGCCACATCAAGATCATCTTTGAGGCCACGCCGATCTTCTCCACCAGCGGTTCGTACATCTGGCCATCGTGGGCCGGCCAGGCGTTGTGGTTGACGTCACCGGGCCTGCTGATCGGCCTGTTCGCGCACCTGAAACGCCACCGCGCGCTGACTGCTGCCGCCACTGTCGCGCTCGCCATCGCGGCAACGATCATCGTCGTCATCGGCGCGGGTGACCGGCTGGGCTGGACCACCTGGTCCGTCGGGACGATCCCGCTTGGCGTTCACCTCTGGCCGTTCTGGCTGGTCATCGGCGCGGCGATCAGTTACGCGATCGGCCTGCGCGACCGGCTTGTGGTCGCAGCGTGGGCGGCCATCGTCCCTCTGACGCTTGTCAACTGGATGTTCACCGGCACCGGCTGGGCGCAGTTCGGCTACCGCTTCGCGCTCGACTTCATCCCCTACCTATGGCTCCTGGTGGTCATCGCCGTACCCAAGCTGCGCTGGTACCACGCGGCGCTGATCGGCGCGTCAGTGCTGGTCAACCTATGGGGGGTCGTGTGGGTGGAGAAGCTCGGACCAGCCCAGCTGTTCGGCTGGACCTGGGTCAGCTACTGACGCGCGTCAGGACGATCCTGGCTCAGGGCAGGCGCCGCGGCGGGTCCGTGGTCAGGTCGTACGCAGCCACGCAGGCCGTGTACGGCGGGCAGTGGAACAACCTCGTGTAGCCGGTTGCGCGTAGCTCCGGCAGCAACGGCCCCAGGGCGCGGGCGAGGGAATCGTCGGAGTCGCCGCCCACCATCAGCCCCCAGCGCTGGGCGTAGTAGAGCGTAGCCGGGATCCAGCCACCGCGACCGGTGACGACCACGATGTCGCCGGGATTGCTGCGCGCATCGATGTAATCCGCGGCCTCGAGGTGGCGCTCACCTCCGCCCGTCTCCCAGAACTGGATGCTCCAATAGTGTTGACTGCGCTGGATGGCCATGCCCCAGGCGACGACCAGGACGAGCCCAAGTAGCGGTGGTAGTACCCAGCGCCATTCGAGCACGAGCCAGCGCAGGCCAAACGCGATGCCGGCCGCAGCCATCGGGCTGAGCGCGATGAGGTAGTAGTCGTGGACCCAGTACAGGTTGGTGAACACGAGCGGTCCGATGAAGGCGCCGCCGAGCCACGCCAGCGCGAAGGCTCGCCGCCGAATCCAGAAGCAGCCGGCGAAGGCGAGCACCGTCCAGATGACCGGTATCCCATCAAAGATGACCGGCGCCCCACCAAGGACAAGCTCGTCGATCCGGCCGCCGATCAGGTTCCACGTGTCGGGACTCAGGCGTTGCGGGATGGTTCCGTAGTTCCACGACCACAGGGCGGCGCTGGTCTCACCGGCGGTAAACGGCGACGCGGCCTTGATGGCGTCCGCGTATGCGGTCCAGAGGTAGCCGAAGGCGAGCGGGATGACTATCACCGCCACCAGCGCAGCGCCGTAGCGCAACATGCTGCCGAACGGACGGTGCTCCTTGTCGCGCCACGCGGACCAACCCAGGGCGACGATTGCCGGCAGGTACATCACCGCGGTCGTGGGCTTGACCAGCATCGCCACGATTCCCACGCCTAGCGCCAGAGCCCACCACACCCAGTTGGCGCGCTCGTGCCAGCGGACGAGGAAGTACAGGCCACCCACCGCCGCCGCAGTGACCATGTACTCGATCAATGACGTGCGACTCCACAGCAGCGCGAGGCCGCTTGTCGCGAACGTCACCAGGCTGACCAGCCCTGCAGTTTCGCCGGCGAGTCGTGCCACCAGGCGCCAGACGGCTAGTGCGGTCAGCAGGAACATCGCCAGGCCGGTAAGACGCATTGCCGGGTCGGTAGGCACACCCACATCCATGACCAGGCTGGCCAAGGCTTGGAAGAGTGGGAACTCGAACGGCAGCTCCCACGGCGGGCCCAGGACGGGCAGCTTGGCGTGGAACAGGTCGATACCCTGCTGATGAAAGATGAGCGCCGTCCACGCTGTCTGCGTCTGGCGGAAAGAGTGCAGCTCGACCAGCTCCTGGTTGAGCGACGGCAGATGGAACCAGACCACGCCGGCCAGGAACAACAGTCCCAGAGGCCATGCGAATCGAGGCGGTGGGGCGAGTCGGCGGAAGCGCGCGTCCCATGTGGCAACCAGATTGGAAATCGACTGCCGCGCGCGGAGTGGCGGCGACGGCCCGGCCTGCGACTCAGGTACCGGCCCGTCGCCTGCCGGGCGAACCTCGGGTTCGCTCGTGTGCCGGACCGGCGGTTGAGGTGACGGCGCGGTTGACACCCATGGCGGCAGATCGCGCACCTGTTTCCCTCCGCTCACGGACCGCTCAAGCGCAAAGGGTGGCGACGTGCCGGACGACGACTAGCTGACCGAGCCCCAGAAGCCGGTGCCGTAGCCGACCACCAGCAGGACGAAGGTCAGCACGGCCAGACCGACCCAGAACAGGACCGCCATGCGATAGCTGGTCGGCGCAAGCTCAGGGTTGGACAGCTCGGCCGGCTTCCAGCGGCGCGAGCGGAGGCGGCTGCGCCACGTGCGCTGTTCAACCGGGCTAGGCTCGAGGCCGGTCGGCGTGGGGCGGTACAGCTTGAGGCTCATCTGCTGGCGCTCACCTTGGGCGAGCTCTCGGCCGCGTCAACCATCTCCGCTTTTGGGAGGTGGCCGTCGTCGCCGCGCGGTGTCTCCTCGTCCCACAGGATCATCTCCTGGACGAGGGACATGTCGCTGCTGAACAGCGCGCCGACCGACTCACCGCGGTGGATGCGCCGGATGGCCTCGCCAATCAGCGGTGCCACGCTCAGCACCTTGATCAGCGGCAGGTGCTTGGCCGCCGGCAATGGGATGGTGTCGGTGACGACCACCTCTGTGATGTCGGACTTGCGCAGCCGGTCGGTCGCGGGATCGGAGAGCACGCCGTGGGTGGCGCAGGCGTAGATCTCGGTCACATCCTCGCGGATGAGGGCGCGCTCGATCTCCATCAGCGTGCTGGCCGTGTCGATCTCGTCGTCGACGATGATCGCCCGCTTGCCTTTGACCTCGCCGATGACGTTGAGCAGCTCGGCCGTGCCCAGGTTGCCAGGTCGGCGCTTCTCGATCACCGCCAGCGGCGCCTCGAGGATCTCCGCGAAGGTCCGGGCACGCTTGGCGAAGCCAAGGTCGGTCACGACAACCAGGTCTTCGAGGTTGAGCTTCTTGAAGTAGTTCGAGAGCATGTGGACAGCGGTCAGCTCGTCGACCGGGATCGAGAAAAAGCCCTGGATCTGGCCCTGGTGGAGGTCCATCGTCAGCACCCGGTCGGCGCCGGCGACGCTGATCATGTCGGCCACCAGGCGAGCGGTGATCGGCACGCGCGGCTGGTCCTTCTTGTCCGACCGGCCGTAGGCGTAGTACGG
>Ga0209341_10006546_pt1 | contig 10410 bp, 9 predicted proteins | sample RifCSP13_2_FD_184020 | JGI IMG/M metagenome (GOLD analysis project Ga0209341, IMG submission 184020) | Soil microbial communities from Rifle, Colorado - Rifle CSP2_sed 13_2 (SPAdes) (version 2) | ecosystem: Environmental > Terrestrial > Deep subsurface > Rock core/Sediment | place: Rifle... | reverse complement strand
ATTTCCGAAAACAGAAACCTGCCGCAATGATGTCGAATCGAGGGCGACCTGTGATGTGCGCGCGCTCCTCGGGCACGAAGGATAGCCATTGCAGGGGGTACGGGGGGCTGCTTAGCCCCCCGGAGTCCCCCCTTGCCCCCTCCGCTTCGCTTCGGGGGTGCTTCGCAAGGGGGAACTAAAGGGGGGTGAACACTTCGAGATGCCACAGGGGGTTGAACGGAGTGGAAGACCAAGAGGGGGTCGAACAGAATGGAGGACCAAAAGGGGGTGACCGCGTGAGATTTCCCAGGGTGTCCCCTGGGTATAATCCGCGCAATACCGTTTGGAGAACAAGTGGCTGGACGCTCGAAGCGCGTCGAAGAGTTGTCGGTCCCCGAGCTGGAGGCGGCTCTGGCGCGGCTGGCCGAACCCGCCGCCGTCCGACGAACTGCGAGAGGCCCCGTCCGACGAGCCGGTGCTTACGCGTCGTCGAACCTTCTTGAACCGGACGCTGCTGCTGGTGGAAATCGGCGCGGTCGCAGGGCTGGCGTTAATCCTGCTCAGCGGCCTGGGCGCGTTGCGCCAGTTGAATGCTGAGGTAGCCGCCGCCCTCGAAGGCCCCATGGCCGTGGCGACACCTCTGATCCGGGCCGTCGTGCTTCCATCCGGCCATACCCCTCCGACGTCGCCGGGCGGCGCGCAGCCCAACGAGGCCGAAATCCCGGAGAATCTGCGACCCTATGTCGCGTCGCTGCCGGTCGTCGGTCTTCCAACGCCCGGCCCGGAACAGGCGACTATCATCCACATTCCCGCTCTGTGGAGCTCGCCGGCGCCGGTTGTCCAGGGCGACGGCTGGGAGCAGCTAAGAAAGGGTGTCGCCCAACACTTGGGGACGGCCAATCCGGGTGACGCAGGCAACGTCGTGCTTTCCGCCCACAACGACATCTTCGGTGAGCTGTTCCGCGACCTGGATCGGTTGAAGCCGGGTGATGAAATTCGCTTGTCCACGGCTACGCGCGATTTTGTCTACCGGGTCACCGGCACCGAGATCGTCGGCCCGACGGACGTGCAGGTGATGGAAGCGACGGCCCGCCCTACGGTCACGCTCATTTCGTGCTACCCTTACCTGGTCGATAACAAACGTATCGTCGTCTTCGCCGAGCTGACCAGCGGATGATCGTGGCGAAGGCAGATCGGCGAAAGGGATGGGCATGACCAAGAAGACCAAGAAGATTGAACGCCGGACGACCTCCGCAGCAGGCATCTCCTCGACACGCGGCGAGTCCGGCAGCGGGGATTTCAACCCCGACTATCGATACGTCCGATCGGACCTCCGCCGCATCGGTCTCCTCGCCGGCAGTTTCCTGGCGCTGCTGGTGATCCTTTCCTTTCTCGTGAAGTAGATCGCGCCTCGTACTGAGGGACGCGTGACGACCGCAGACCACACCGAACGACCTCGCGTTCGCTTCAGCTTGCGCTGGAAGATCACGTTACCGTTCATGCTGCTGGCCCTGACGCTGGCCCTGGGCGCCACCTACCTCGTCGGCACCTTCCTCACGACCTCCGCGCAAGAACGATTTCTCCGCCAGCTGGCGGACAGCGGGCAGCAAGCGACCGATGCCCTTGTGCGAGTTGAGAGGGATCTCCTCAGCGAGGAGCGCCTGGTGGCCAACACCCAAGGCGTGGTCGAGACGCTGATCTCGAAGGACGCCGAAGGGATGCGGGATCGCGTTCTCCCGCTGGCGGTGAGCGCCGGCGCCGATCTGGTGGTCATCCTCGATGAACAAGGCGTGAGCCTGCTGACCATCCGCCAGCGCCCGGATGGGACGCGGGGACAGTACGAAACGATCCGCAACGAGGCTTTCTATGCCGGGTGGGAGTCGGTCCAGGCGCTGCTGGCCGGCGGGACGGACGAAAAACGGGCAGGCTTGGAAATCCTCAATCCCGGGCAGGAGGGCCAGACGGCGGTATTCCGGGCCGATCATCGGGAGCGGGGACCGCGTTCTCGGCGTCGTGCTGGTGGGCGACTATCTTGAAGGGATGGTCGAGGAGCTTCGGACCCAGGCCGGCGCGAATGTCTCCATCTACGATCGTTCCGGCGCGATCCTGGCCAGCACTCTCAACACCGACTCGCCGCAGTCGCTGACCGTCCCGCCGGACGCGCTCGACATTCTGGCCGGCGGGGACCCTGAGCAGAGTCCGGTCCGGCGCGTCGAGATTGGCGAAGTCCCCTATGGGGAGGTTCTGACACCGCTCCTGGCGCGCAACGGCCTGGACAACCTCGGCGTCCTCGGCCTTTCGCTGCTGGAAACCCCTCTGGCCTCGACCGGGGAAGGCGGACCGGACCTGACGACCGTGGTCCTGTTGAGCGCGCTAGCGCTGTTGATGGTGGTCATCGTCGGTCTCTTGATCTCGAATTCAATCACCCGGCCGTTGGTGCGCATGGCCGATGCCTCGACCGCCGTGGCCACCGGCAACCTCGACACACGCCTTCCTGAAGGTGGAACCGACGAGATCGGCGTCCTGGCCGGGACGTTCAACCGGATGGTCGAAGGGCTGCAGGAAGGATTGGTTTACCATGATTTGCTCGGCCGAGCGGTGACCCCGGAGGTGCGAGAAGAGTTGCGGCGAAGCCTGGCCGATGGAGCTCGGGCAGCCAGCGTGCAATCCGCCCGCGCCACCGTTCTCGTCGCCGGGCTGCGCGGGGTCAGCGCCGAAAACAGCAACGCCGACCCGGCCAAGACGATGGAATCTCTGAGCGAGTATTTCGCCGCGCTGGTCCCGCTGGTCGCAAACCATGGCGGCGTGGTTTACCGTTTCGATGGGGATGTGGCGGTGGCCCTGTTCGGGCTTTTCCCCAAGCCTTCTCCGGCTCCCGTGGGGGCCCTGCAGGCAACCCACGCAGCCTTCGAATTGATCGAACTCGTGGCGCGCCTCAACCTCCGGCGCCAAGAGGCCGGCCTGGCCAGGTTGCCCTTTGGGGTTGGCGTGGCGACCGGGCAAGTTGTCGCCGGCGGCCTCGGAACACGCGACCGTGTCCAATACACGATCATCGGGGATGGGGTCGATACGGCGCTGCAGGTCGAACGGGTGCTGCGCGATACGGACGCCGAAGGTCTGATGATCAGCGGGGAGACCTATCACGCGCTGGGGGGAGCTCGCGGCCATTTCGACTTCGGACGACGGGGGCAGGCCCAGATTGCTGGGCGCAGAGCGCCGCTGGAAATCCACGAAGTCGTCGGCCGCGGGCGGCGGTTGCTGGAGGCAGGCGGCGCTGGTTTCTTCGACGACACGACGGCTCCACTAAACTGAAATCCTCCTCTTTCTAAGCCCTTCGCCCTCTACGCCCTTCGGCGCACCGAAGCGGTGCAGGGCGCCAAGGGCGGCGCACACCCAGGTGCACCTGAAGGGGTGCCCGAAGGGGTGAGGGCTCAAAGCCTGCGGCTACGGAAGGTGCCGTTGCATAGGTGGTAGTCCCGCGCTTTGGCCGGGCTGCGCGGCGTAAGGGGACCCCGGCTAAAGCCGGGGACTGCCGCGCCGAAAGCCCTTGACGATCAGGTTGGTGTGGTTTGGCTAGGACCGAAGGTCCACTGTGCTCACCGCCCAAAGCGAATAAGGTTACAGGGACCACGGCGAGGGCTTCGCAAGAAGCCCTGTTGCGGTTCCCTGGCGGGGACGGAGTGGTGCCATGAAGTCGGATTCTGGGCGTCGCTGGTTGATCGCCGCCGTCGGTCTGTTTCTCCTTCTGCTTGTGGGCTGGGTTCTGCTGGCGCTGCAATTGAACATTGCCCTGGCTGGCCCGCTGCCTTTCGCTCCGAGACTGAGATCGAATCTGCCGGCGGACTACCGCGCCGATGACGGGAGCGTCCCGATCGGGATGATCTCCCTCTCGATCGATGAGGCTGTGCAGGCGCTCAGGCAATCCCTCGGGCTGACCGACGAGGAAGCAGCTGCGCAGCGCGCCAGCTTGGAGCTGGCGATGAGCCAGCCGGTGCCAACTGCCACCGCCCTCAACTTCACCGGCGACGCACCGTTCACCTCGACGCCTACCAAGACGCCGCTGCCGACCGATACCCCGACGCCGCTGCCGACCAACACCCGTCCGCCGGCGACCAGGACGCCTACATCGACCAAGACCAAGGAACCGACGGCGGAGCCCGAGGCGACGGGCGAGCCGGAGCCGACGGGCGCCGCTACGGCGATGGCCACGGACGAGCCCCCGGCGGCGGCAGACACTGAGAATCCGGAAGTCGTTTCCTACAACGTTTCCCCGCCTCCCGGGGACGTGACCGTGTGCACGCTAAACGCAACGGTCCACATCTTCGATCCCGGACCGTCCGATGGGATCAGTACTTCGCAGGTCCGGATGAAATACAAGGAGTCCGGCGAGCCCTACGTCTACTCCGATCCGGGCGATACAACTCTCGTGTCGGGGGGGCCGGATGGTGACGCCTGGGATGCGACCTACTCGATCTCGATCACCTTCGACAACATCGAGGTGACCGGCATTCTGGGTGCGGGGTCGGTCAAATTCGCCAGCCCGGCGTTCACGGCAGGTCCCGTGGATCTCGATGTCTGGTTCATCATTGAGGACAACGAAGGGCATACGACCGTCGAGCATATTGGAACGTATACGGTCATGGTCGACTGCCCTGACGTCTAACCGCCCCCACTTCGACGAAGGACGGCCCGGTGATCCGGGCCGTCCTTTTCTTGCGTCGGCCATCCGACCCTTTAGGCGGTCAGGCGTGCTATAATCACTTCACCCCTCCCACGAGGTTTGTGGGAGTTTCTTGTGTCTGGCGTCCATGTTGGACAAACTCGAATCGATTCTGCGACGTTACGAGAGCCTGGAGCAGGAACTCGCCGCGCCTGGCGCAGACTATCAGCGCTACGCCGCGCTGGGCAAAGAACGCGCCGAGCTCGAGCCGCTGGTGCGCTCCTACCGTGCCTTGCGGGAGACGGAGGCGCAGCTGGCACAGGCCCGGGCGCTCCTCGAAACGAACGATCCGGAGGTCCGGGAGTTGGCGCAGGTGGAGGTCGACGAGCTTGCACCGCGTCGGGAGGCGCTTGAGGCCGAGATCCGGTCCCTGCTCATCCCGAAGGATCCACGGGCCGATCGCAACGTCATTGTCGAGATTCGCGCCGGCACCGGCGGTGGGGAAGCGGCTCTTTTTGCCGCCGACCTTTTTCGCATGTACAGCCGCTACGCCGAGACCCACGGATGGCAGATCGAGACCCTCTCAACGAGCGATACCGGCCTCGGCGGATTGAAGGAGGTTATCTTCCAGGTACGCGGCCGAGGAGCTTACTCCCGGCTCAAGTACGAGTCGGGCGTCCACCGGGTACAGCGGGTCCCGCAGACCGAGGCCCAGGGGAGAATCCACACCTCCACCGCCACCGTCGCCGTCCTGGCCGAGGCGAACGAGATCGAGATCGACATCCCGGAGAAAGACATCAAGATGGACGTCTATCGGTCGGCCGGAGCCGGCGGCCAGAACGTCCAGAAGAATGCCACGGCGGTTCGCCTGACCCATCTGCCGACGGGGATCGTCGTGCAATGCCAGGACGAGCGCTCGCAATTGCAGAACCGGACGCGGGCCATGAGCATCCTGCGCGCACGCCTGTACGAGCTGGCGATGGAAAAGCAGCAGGCGGAGATCGATTCGGCCCGTCGATCCCAGGTGGGCAGCGGCGAGCGGTCCGAGAAGATCCGCACCTATAACTTTCCTCAGTCGCGTGTCACCGACCACCGCATCGGGGTGTCGCTGCACAACCTCCCGGCTGTGCTCGACGGCGACCTCGACCCCTTTCTCGACGAGTTGGCGGCGCACGAGCAAGCGGAGCGCCTGCAAGCCGCCGGCACGTAAGGATGGCTTCGATGGAGGTCGGTGAGGCTCTCCGGCGCGCGCAACGAGCGTTCGCACCCGTGAGCGACTGGCTGCCTCCGATGCTCGGCTGCTTCTGGCGGACAGTCTCCAGACGACGACAACGTGGATCCTGACGCACGACCGGAGCGTTCTGCCACGCGCGACCGCCAGCGAGTTCGAGGCTCGTGTCGGCCGGCGCGTCGCCGGGGAACCGCTGCCGTATGTCCTCGGCTGGTGGGAGTTTTACGGGCGGAAGTTCGCGGTCAACCCGGAGGTCCTTATCCCTCGGCCGGAAACCGAGTTGCTGGTCGAAAGGGCGCTGGGAGAGCTGAAGGACCGAGGGGGGATGGCGCGCCTGGTCGACATCGGCACCGGTTCCGGCTGCGTGGCTGTAACCCTGGCCGTCGAAGTGGCGGCGTGCGACGTTTTCGCCACCGACCTCAGCCGAGGCGCTTTGCGGACGGCGCAAGCGAATGCATTGGAGCACGGGGTGGAAGAACGGCTTCGTCTTGTCCAGGCCGACCTCCTTGAAGGCCTGGCGGGTGAATGGGACGTCCTTTGCGCCAATCTCCCTTACCTTCCATCCGCCCGACTCGGACGACTGGCGGCCGTGGACCGCGAGCCGGTGATGGCGCTGGACGGCGGAGTCGGAGGCATGGCGCTCACGCGACGGCTGATTCAGTCGCTGGGATCATGCCTGGCCATCGGAGGGTTGGCGCTGCTCGAGATCGATGAGGGGCACGGGGCGCACCTTTCCGCCCTCGCCCTCAACACCATCACCTCGGGCGCTGTCGAAGTTGTCCATGATCTTTCCCGCCTGGAACGCTTGCTCGTCATCCGCCGCGGGTCGGCGCATGAGGCTTGAGACCAGACTCGTCTCGGTGAAGGATCCGTTGTGGATGGAGACGGCGTTGGGTGTTCTCCGAGCCGGCGGGCTCATCGCCTTTCCAACCGACACGGTGTACGGAGTCGGCGCTTCGGCCAATGATGGCGAGGCCATCAAGAGGATCTTCCGGGCCAAAGGTCGGTCGGCCGAAAAGTCGATCCCGATTCTCGTGGCCGGCTGGAAGGATGCTGGAGCGGTGGTGACTCCGAATCGATTCGCGGAGGAGCTCGCCTCGGTCTTCTGGCCGGGCCCTGTGACACTCGTCGTCCGGCGGAAGGAGACTGTGCCACAAGGGATCGGGCCCGGCGACACCGTGGGCGTGCGGGCGCCGGATCACCCGGTGGCGCTGGAGCTGCTTCGCTCGAGCGGGCCCCTGGCCGCCACTTCTGCGAATCGGTCCGGGGAGGCGAGCTCCACGACGGCGGCTGAAGTCGCCGGTTCGCTGGGTGGAAGGATCGCCGTCATCCTTGATGGGGGAGAGTGCCCGGGAGGACGTCCATCGACGGTCATCGACTGTACCGGGCCCGAACCGGTTCTACTTCGCCAGGGCCCGATTTCGATCGAAAGCGTGGTGGCCGCCTGGCCCAGGTCTCACTAATCTTCTACTAAGCTTGGCTTCATGCTCTGCTCAGTCGGGAAGCCGAGAATCCGAGCACATTCTCCTCCTCAACCCCGCGCTTGGACGCCCCTGAGCAAGGTGCCCGGCGCGGTTTGAGTTAAGGGAGGGGCCGTCTCATCGCATAGATGACCCGGCCCATCCCGAGGCGTACCAGATGAGGTAGTCCTCCAGGCGCGAACTCCAGTAGGTTCCCGTATGTTCTCCAGGAGCGCTGCTCGAGGCGAAGGTCGCGCCGAGTTCCTCCAAGGCCATGGCGAGTTCCAGCGCACCGGCGCGCGACGTGTCGCGCTCGGCGAAGTCGATCCACAGCCTTGGCACACCCATCGGCTCGGCAGCTTTGATCCAGTCCCCGAGGTAATAGAGATCTGGCGATAGCACGGCCGGGCTATGCAGCCCGATCGCACCAAATTCATCCGGATGCTTGAGGCCGATCCGCAAGGCCCAGCCTGCGCCTCGCGAGATGCCGCCGATGGCCGTTGTCGTCCGGTCGCCGCCGCCGGCGCTGGTGGAGCGGATGTGGGGCAGCAGTTTGGCGACGATCGCTTGCTCGAAGTCGAGCCCTCTTCGTTCCCACGGCATCACGATCACGACAGGCGGAATGGCAGCGCGCCGGATGAGGGCGTCCGCGGTCTCATCGATCCCCAGGTCATCCCACTGGCTGTCGGAGAGCTGAAGGCCATGGAGCAGAACCAGGACCGGGTAGGGCCGGGAAGCGTCCTCTTCATAGCAGGGCGGAAGGTATACACGGTAGGGGATGCTCCTGGGCAGGTCCGAGTCGATGTACTCGTCAACGATCACCTGGCCCGGCAAGGAGAGGCAGGCCTGGCCCGTAGCGGTTGGCGGCGGGGGAGGGGTTTGCGTTGCTGAGGGTGTCGGGGAGGCACGAGTCGGTGCCGGCATCGTGGTCGCCGCCGGCTCTGGGACGGCGGTGCAGCCGGCGGATAACAGCAAGCAGATTGCGACGAGAGATCGACTCATGGCAGAGAAACCCCGCCGGCCTGACACCCATAGGGGGCAGGGCGGCGGGGGCGCCTGTTGAGGGTAGTGTAGGCCGAAGTGCGGAGGAACGTCAAGGGTCGTCTGACAACCAAGATGTTCTCGCACCGCCGTGCATTCTGGCCGTTCCTTGAGGCCGATCCGCTTTCGTCGAAAAGCGCGTGTGCAAGCCTAATGGCATGTTGACCGCGATTCGGCTCACTTGCGGCTCGCCGGATCCGTCAGTCATTCTTGAAGAGGAACAGGCGTGAGTTCTGGGGGGTGAGATTCGTCTTTTGGAAGTGGGGATCCCGCGAGATCGAGTAGTCGGCCAAGGCCAGAGGCGCAAGGAATTGCCCGGGAAGGTAGAACCCCGGCGCAAACGGCGCATCCGGGACTCTACCGGCGAAGTAGACCGATTGGCCCGGCGCGGGCAGCGCCGCGGCGATCCTCATGAAATCATGGGTGTAGGCGCTGGAGGCGCCCCCGATCTCCCTGTGCAGGTCCTGAATCTGGCCGTTGCGCGCGGTGAACACCGCCAGGCTGAGGGCCGCTGCCAGGACCCACCCAAGGCGAGGCAGACGAAGCAGAGAGGTGATGGAAGCGAAGAAAGCCAGCGGTATTCCCAAGAAGTACATGGCGGTGTAGTCATGGAAAGCGGACAGGTTGCGCAAGGCGATGAGCCAGATCGGCCCGGATAAGGCGAGGACTTTCAAGACCTCTCGACGAGCAGGATCCAACCTTCGTCCCCACACCACAATGACCACCACCATCAGAGCCACAATCAAGGCGCTCACCAGCCACGATCCCTCATAGTCCCATATGGGAAAAGACCAGCGAACAAGGCGGATGGTTTCATCCGAGATGAAATACCGCCATGCCAGCACATCCGCGTTGGCGGCGTTGAAGCCCTGGTTAAGGGCGAGGCGGTTGAGCGCCGACCTGACGATGCTGGTCTCCACCAGGGAAAGGCCTCGCTTTGCCGCTTCCATCTGGATGTTGTAGGTCAGGTTCAACGCTGCCCATGCCGTTCCCAGCAAGAGCGCTCGAAGGGCTGTCAGGGAAGCCAGAGAGGAGATCTTGCGCCGGAACGAAGGTCCGCGCTGGCGCAGCCCCTCGATCGCCTCCAGGGCGAACCAAACCAACAACACAACCAGGGAGGCGTAGCCCCGCCCGAGGCTGATGGCCAGGAGGGTGGCGCCGTAGACCACGTAGCGGCGCCCGTCGATCTTGTGCACGGCGATGGCGAGGATCAGCAGCAACATGCCCAGGAGCGCCGGCTGATCGTAGTGCACCATGTCCTTGTAGAAGAGGAGGTAGGGGCTGGAGACGGCCAGGATGGCCGCCGCCAGTGCACGCAAGGGTGACAAGGAGAGCTTTCGCAGGAGCAGGTAGGCGGCCAACGCCGTCAGGATGAAGATCCCGTTCATCGCTTGCTTGGCCAGGTAGACCTGCGTCGAGAGCCTGGGTTTCAGGGAAAGCAGGGCGTGCATGGCAGCGCTGAAGTAGACGGGGTAGCGGTCGAAATACCTGTAGTCGAGGCTGCCTTCCTCGGTAATGTAGGCTTCACCGTAGCCGACGAATCCGTTGGCCGGTGTGGCATGGGCGATCACCGCCAGGGTATGAGACGAGACCCACCCGTGATGTCCGGGCTGAAGCTCGTTATAGCCAGGTTCCCACCCAACGACCCGGTTCTGGCTGAGGAAGACGATCAGAACGAATGTGGCAGCGACGGCCAGGAGCCACAATCTGTCGGCCTGGAGGAAGGACACTATGCGATGGCGGAGGGAAGTCATTGCGGTCTGGCGCGGCGAGATCGAGGGCCGATGACTGCGAAGGCCTAAGGTGGCCGGCGAAAGTATAGCCGGTACTTGATCGTCTCGTCGATCCGAGTGAAGTTGCGCGTTCGCATGTACTCTGCGACTGCGGAGAGCCCGAATCTCGAATTCAAGACCATTTCGGGAGCGTACGTATCCAGAGTGGCGGCGATCTCCTGCTCGGTAAGGCCCCCGGTGAACAATCGCTTCTGGCTGATGACGGCGAGATTGGGGGGAACCGAGAGATTGGCAAGAAACGCGAAG
>Ga0209341_10006545_pt1 | contig 10411 bp, 4 predicted proteins | sample RifCSP13_2_FD_184020 | JGI IMG/M metagenome (GOLD analysis project Ga0209341, IMG submission 184020) | Soil microbial communities from Rifle, Colorado - Rifle CSP2_sed 13_2 (SPAdes) (version 2) | ecosystem: Environmental > Terrestrial > Deep subsurface > Rock core/Sediment | place: Rifle... | reverse complement strand
CGCTATACGTGAGCGATGGCGCGCCCGCGACATCGGACGTGCCGGCGATCTCCGTCACCTCGGTGCTGATCACGACGACGTTCTCCGGAAGGACCTCGAGCCCGACCGCCTCGTCGATCGTCGGCCGGCCGCCGTGGAGGCGCCGGTACGCGCCCACTCCCGCGTCGTACTCGTAGCGGACGCTCGGCGGATCGCCGTAGGGGACGAGAAGCGATGCGCCATTCTCCCCACCCTGCGGCGCGTCGCCGAACGCGAGGTCCGGAACGCTGACGCGCTCGCGGCCGCGCTCCCCTGCCGCCTCGCGGACCGAGTCCGCGGAGGTGAAGGCGTTGTACGGCGCGACCCGCTCGCGGATGCGCTCGAACGCCTCGGGATGCTCGAACTCGTCCACCTGGACGAACCCGCCGCCGCGTGCGGCGCCGCTCACCTCGCGCGCGACCGCCTGGGAGGCGCCCACGTGGACGAGGATCGCGCCCATCCGCGAAGCCTCGTCGACGTCGGTGCTCCGCGCGCTGCGGACCGGGCCGACACGGTCGGGCTCCTCGGAGTGGAAGACGAGCGCGAGGCGCGTGATGCCGCCCTCGACCGGGATCTCGAGGACGAGGTCAGCGGCGGCGAGCCCGGCCTGGGGGCGGGCGGCCCGGTCGTTCGCGACCTTAACGACGATCGGCCGCCGCAGCCTCTCGGACCGGTCCGACGTCGGCGTGCCCCGCAGGGGCCAGGTCGCCGGACCGCTCAGCCCGAGCGGCGGGAGCGCGCCGCACGCGCCGGCGATCAGCGCGAGGCACAGGAACAGGCACGCGCCTACCCGGGAGCTACCGATAGGCCGGGGAACGGAGGAGACGCGAGGTAGCGCCGCGGGAGAAGCTCCGCTAGGTGGCGGAGCCGACCGGCTCGGGCTCGCGCGCCTCGACCTTGGTGATCTCGAGCTTGCCGTCCTTGGCGTCCACGAGCACGGCGTCGCCCGGCTTGAACTGGCCCTGGAGGAGCATCTCCGAGAGCTGGTCCTCGATCTGGTTCTGGATGGTCCGTCCGAGCGGGCGGGCGCCGAAGTTCGAGTCGTAGCCGACCTTGGCGATCTCGTCCTTGGCCGCGTCGGTGATCTCGATGGTGATCTCCTGCGAGGCGAGCGACTTGCGCACGCGGACGAGCTCTAGGTCGACGATGGCCCGGATCTCCTCCTTGTTGAGCGGCTGGAACACTACCGTGGCGTCGATGCGGTTCAGGAACTCCGGCCGGAAGAAGCGCTTCATCTCCTCGGTGACGCGCTCCTTCATACGCTCGTAGGCGGCTTGGATGTCGCCCTCGTCGCCGGCCGTCTGCTGGCGGAAGCCGAGCGCGGCCTCGCTCTTCAGCATCTTCTGGGCGAGGTTGCTCGTCATGATCAGGATCGTGTTCCGGAAGTCGACGACGCGGCCCTTCGCGTCGGTCAGACGGCCCTCGTCGAAGATCTGCAGCAGGATGTTGAAGACCTCCGGGTGCGCCTTCTCGATCTCGTCGAGGAGGATCACGCAGTACGACTTGCGGCGCACCGTCTCCGTGAGCTGTCCGCCTTCCTCGTAGCCGACGTAGCCGGGCGGCGAGCCGACCAGGCGCGACACGTTGTGCCGCTCCATGTAGTCGGACATGTCGATCTTCACCACGTTGTCGGTGCTGCCGAACATGAACTCGGCCAGCGACTTGGCCAGGTGCGTCTTACCCGTGCCGGTCGGTCCGACGAAGAAGAACACGCCGATCGGGCGGCGCGGGTCCTTCAGGCCGGCGCGCGCGCGGCGGACGGCGCGTGAGATCGTCTTGATGGCCTCGTTCTGGCCGATGACCTTCTCGTGGAGCGACTCCTCCATGCGGAGGAGCTTCTGCGTCTCTTCCTCGGCGAGCTTGCGGACCGGGATGCCGGTCCACATCGAGACGACCTCGGCGATGTCCTCGTCGGTCACCTCCGGGCGCTTCTGCGACTGCGCGAGCAGCCAGTCGGCCTTGGACTGCTGGAGCTTCTCCTGCTGTGTGCGCTCCTGCTGGCGCAGGCCCGAGGCGAGCTCGTACTGCTGCCCCTCCATCGCCGCTTCCTTCTCGGTCAGGATGCGGTCGAGCTCTTTCTGCGCGTCCTTCACCTCGGCCGGGAGCGTCGAGTAGCGGAGCCGGACCCGGCTGGCGGCCTCGTCCATGAGGTCGATGGCCTTGTCCGGCAGGAAGCGGTCGGTGATGTAGCGCGACGAGAGCTCGGCGGCGTTCTTCACCGCCTCGTCCGTGATGGCGACCTTGTGGTGGTCTTCATAGCGGGAGCGGATGCCGAGGAGGATGTCCACGGTCTCCTCGATGCTCGGCTCCTCGACCATGACCGGCTGGAACCGCCGCTCGAGCGCGGCGTCACGCTCGATGTACTTGCGGAACTCGTCGAGCGTGGTCGCGCCGATGCACTGGAGCTCGCCGCGTGCCAGCGAGGGCTTCAGGATGTTGGCCGCGTCGACGGCGCCCTCGGCCGCGCCCGCCCCGACGAGCGTGTGGAGCTCGTCGATGAAGAGGATGACGTCGTGCGCGTGCCGGAGCTCCTCGATGATCTTCTTGAGGCGCTCCTCGAACTCCCCGCGGTACTTCGTGCCCGCCACAAGCGAGCCGATGTCGAGCGTGAGGACGCGCTTCCCCTGGAGCGTCTCCGGGACATCGCCCTTCACGATCCGATGCGCGAGCCCTTCGGCGATCGCGGTCTTGCCGACGCCCGGCTCTCCGATGAGCGCGGGGTTGTTCTTGGTGCGGCGGGACAGGATCTGGATGACGCGCTCGATCTCCTTCTCACGGCCGATGACCGGGTCGAGCTGGCCCGCCTTCGACATCGTCGTGAGGTTCACGCCGAGCTGGTCGAGGGTGGGCGTCTTGGACGAGGACGACTTGCCGGCGGCCGCGGCCTCCGCGGCCTGCGGGTGCTGCTGGCCGAGCGTCGCGATGACCTGGTGGCGGACCTTCTCGAGAGAGACACCCAGCGACTCCAGGACGCCGGAGGCGATGCCCTCCCCCTCCCGGACCAGCCCCAGCAGGAGGTGCTCGGTCCCGACGTGGCTGTGGCCGAGCTTGCGGGCCTCGTCGATGGCCAGCTCGATGACCTTCTTGGTGCGTGGCGAGAGCGTGATGTCATTCGGGGCCGTCGTCGAGTCGCCGCGGCCGATGATGAACTCCACGGCGGTGCGGACCTTGGACAGCTCGACGCCGAGCGAGTCGAGGACCCGCGCGGCGACACCCTCGCCCTCGCGGACGAGCCCGAGCAGGAGATGCTCGGTCCCGATGTAGTTGTGGTTGAAGCGGATGGCCTCGTCCTGAGCGAGCGCAAGGACGCGCTTGGCGCGGTCGTTGAACCGGTCGAACGGACCCATTAGATGCAATTCACCACTGATATCCGCGCGGAGGCCATCTTGTTCACATCATACAGCCGGGTACCGGTCGGACCCCGCTTTTCGCGCGTGGCCTTCGGCCCGCGCACGCTCCGCTGCTTGTGGTCTCGCTCGGACCGGCGAAGCCGGATCCTCGCTCGCATCTTTTTCGGACGCGCGCATGGCTAGCTGACGGCCTGCCGCATCGAGAGCGACAGCCGTCGGCGCTCGGGGTCGATCCCGACGATGCGCACGCGCACCGTCTGACCCGCTTGCACGATCTCCGACGGGTCGGCGATGCGATGCGCGGCGATCTCGCTTACGTGGATGAGGCCTTCCAGGCCTTCCGCGATCCGCGCGAACGCTCCGAACGGCATGATCCGCGTCACGGTCGCGTCGAGATCGGTACCCACGGTGAACTCTGTGCCCATCCGCTGCCACGGGTCGGCCTGGAGGCGGCGGATCGAAAGCGAGATGCGCTCGCGCTCGCGGTCGATGCCGGTGACCTCGACCCGGACGGCATCGCCGGGCTTGTACACCCGGAGCGGATCGACGCCCTTGTCCCAGGTCACCTCCGAGCGGTGGACGAGGCCTTCCGCCATGCCAACGTCGACGAAGAGTCCGAACCCCGTGACCTGCGTCACGGTCCCTTCGAGGACGTCGCCCTCCTTCAGCTCGGCGGCCGCCTGCGCCTTCCGGCGCCTGCGGATGGCTTGGGCGGCTGCCTTCTCGGACAGGATCAGCCGGTTGCGCTTCTGATCGACCTCGATGACCTTGACCGAGAGACGGCGGCCGACCAGTGCCTTGATCGCTTCCGGGACGTCCTGGCCCTCGGTCCGCTCCACCGCGCCCACCGAGGAGAGCTGCGACAGCGGGACGAATCCTCGGAGCCCGACGTCCACGACGACCCCGCCGCGGTTGGCCTCGAGGACCGGCGCCTCCACGACCTCGCCGCTGCGCTCCATCTCCTTCATCTGAAGCCAGCGGCGCTCGCGGCGCGCCTTCCGGAGCGACAGCACGGCGTGCCCGGCCGGACCCTCCGGCTGCTGGACGAAGGCCATGACGTTGTCGCCGACCTTCAGCTCCTCGCCGGCCTCGCGCAGCGAGAGGACGCCGTCGGTCCGGCCGCCCAGGTCGACCAGGACCTCGTCACCTTCTATGTGCGCGATGCGGCCCTCGACGATCTCGCCCGCGCGTAGAGGCCGGAGCGCTTCGGAGCGCTCTGACTCGGCAAGGAGCTCGGCCATCGTCTGCGGCCCCCCGTCGTCGGGGCGATCTCGCCCTGCGCCTCGGTGGGCTCGTCGACCTCGCGGTGGTCGTCGATGCGCATCGGCGTTGCCCGTCGCGCAAGGCCCATGCCAGCGAAGCCGGATCCTCGCTCGGGATCGCTACGCGGTCAGTGCCAGCCGGGCCTGATCCGGCAGGAAGAGGGCCGCGTCCAGCCGGGTGCGCCCGACGTCGCTCATCCAGACGGCGAGCCCCAGCGGGGCGAGCCAAGGGACGACGCGCTCGCGGCTGATCCGGTCGACACCGTCGGCTCCTCGCTCGCAGAGCCGGGCGAGGTCGTCGAAGAGCGGATGGGCGATGGTCTCGAACCAGACGAGGTCGCCGTCGGTCTGGAGCGGGGAGGACGCGAGGCTCCCCAGGCGGTCACGCTTCCAGCTGGCGTAGGCGAGCCGGCCAGTCGAGTGGATGATGCTCAGGCGCCGCTCGCCGGGCTGGCCGTAGAGGGTGCCATCGCCGAGAAGCGAACCGAGGATGACCTGGACCTGGACCTCGTCCGGCGCGATGCGCCGGCGGACCTCGTCGGGATGGGTCGGCACGCCGGACTACATCGGGACCGCCTTGCGCTCGGAGAACGGCAGAAATGAAGAACGACCTCTTCTCTTGCGAGAGGAGGTCGTTTCATTCCCGGCCCTGACCTATTTTCCCGAGGACCTGCGTCCCAAGTATCTTCGGCGCTGACGGGCTTAACTGCCGTGTTCGGGATGGGAACGGGTGTTGCCCCGCCGCTCCAAGGACCGAGGAGACAAGTGTACCGAGCGGGCGCGCCCGGGGTCAACGGCGCTCAGGCTTCCTTGGATGCCCTCCGGCGCAAGAAACACGAAGGGCCCCCGGATGCATCCGGGGGCCCTTCGATCAACGAGCAGGCTGAAGAGGAAGACGATCGCGAGTCCGTACCCCAGGGGCAGGGGGCCCCTGCGCGCGTAGCGCCGGACGCGATGGTCCGGCTGGGTGCTGAAATAGGTCAAGCCTCTCGGCCGTTAGTACGCCTCAGCTCCAAGCCTTACGGCCCTTCCACCTGGCGCCTATCGAACAGGTTCTCTACCTGCGGCCTTACCTGCTTTCGCAGAGGGTGAGCCCATCTTGAGGTCGGCTTCCCACTTAGATGCTTTCAGCGGTTATCCGGAACGGACATAGCTACCGAGCAGCGCCCTTGGCAGGACGACTCGTACACCATCGGTCCGCCCACCCCGGTCCTCTCGTACTGGGGGTAGCTCCTCTCAACTCACCTGCGCCCACACTGGATAGAGACCGAACTGTTTCACAACGTTCTGAACCCAGCTCGCGTACCGCTTTAATAGGCGAACAGCCTAACCCTTGGGAGGTACTGCCCCCCCAGGATGCGACGAGCCGACATCGAGGTGCCAAACGACGCCGTCGCTGTGAACGCTTGGGCGTCATAAGCCTGTTATCCCCGGGGTAGCTTTTATCCGATGATTCCTGGCCCTTCCACGCGGGACCAGAAGGTCACTAAGCCCGACTTTCGTCCCTGCTCGGCGTGTAAGCCTCACAGTCAAGCACCCTTGTGCCTTTGCACTCTGCGGCTGATTTCCATCCAGCCTGAGGGTACCTTTGGGCGCCTCCGTTACCTTTTAGGAGGCGACCGCCCCAGTCAAACTGCCCATCTGGCACGGTCCGGCCGCCGGTTTACGGACGGCCGTTAGGACCGAAGTCACGCAAGGGTGGTATTTCACTGGTGACTCCACCGACGCTTGCGCGCCGGCTTCATAGTCTCCCACCTATGCTACACATGCGTAACCCCAGCTCAATGCCAAAATGCAGTAAAGCTCCACGGGGTCTTTTTGTCCAAGTGTGGGTAACCCGCGTCTTCACGGGTATCTCAGTTTCGCCGGGTCCCTCCTAGAGACAGCGGCTAAGTCGTTACGCCTTTCGTGCGGGTCGGAACTTACCCGACTAGGAATTTCGCTACCTTAGGACCGTTATAGTTACGGCCGCCGTTCACCGGGGCTTCAGTTCGGACCTTTCAGTCCTCCCCTTGACCTTCCGGCACTGGGCAGGCGTCAGCCCCTATACGTAGGGTTTCCCCTTCGCAGAGACCTGTGTTTTTGTTAAACAGTCGCTTAGCCCGTTCATCTGAGGCCTCGATCGCTTCCCCTGCCCGAAGGCAAGGCGCGCGAGGCTCCCCTTCTCCCGAAGTTACGGGGACATTTTGCAGAGTTCCTTTAGGAGGGTTCTCCCGATCACCTTTGGATGCTCTCCTTGCCTACCTGCGTCGGTTTGCGGTACGGACGCTCTTGATCTCGCTAGAGGCTTTTCTCGGCGGCTTGGATCTTCCCACTTGCCACATTGCTGTGGCTCGCATTCGCCTCTCACCTTGACCCGTCGACGGATTTTCCTATCAACGGACGGCTACCGGCTTGGACGCACATAGCCAAAGTGCGCTGGGAATACCAGACCGCGTCACCCCTTCGCTGATAACGATCTCGAGCGGTCCCGGAATGTAGACCGGGTGTCCATCGCCTACGCCTTTCGGCCTCGGCTTAGGTCCGACTGACCCTGAGAGGATTAACCTTCCTCAGGAAACCTTAGGCATTCGGTGTGCACGTTTCTCACGCGCATTTCGCTACTCGTTCCGGCATTCGCACTTCCATGCGCTCCAGCGGTCCTCACGGTCCACCTTCGCTGCGCATGGAACGCTCCTCTACCGCCCACGGGCACCCGAAGGTGCCGCGGACCCAAAGCTTCGGTGCCAGGCTTGAGCCCCGTTAGATTTTCGGCGCTGGACCACTCGACCAGTGAGCTGTTACGCACTCTTTCAATGATGGCTGCTTCTAAGCCAACATCCTGGTTGTCTGAGCGATCCAACATCCTTTTCCACTTAGCCTGGACTGAGGGACCTTAGCTGTTGGTCTGGGCTGTTTCCCTTTTGACCCTGGAGCTTAGCCCCCGGGGTCTGACTGCCGAGCTTGAAGTCACAGCATTCGGAGTTTGGTTGGGTTTGGTAACCGATAAGGCCCCTAGCCCATCCAGTGCTCTACCTCTGTGACTGAACGCTCGACGCTAGCCCTAAAGCTATTTCGAGGAGAACCAGCTATCTCCGTGTTCGTTTGGCATTTCACCTCTACCCACAGCTCATCCCACAACTTTTCAACGTTGAAGGGTTCGGCCCTCCACGGAGCATTACCTCCGCTTCAGCCTGGCCATGGGTAGCTCACACGGTTTCGGGTCTAGTGCCTGCGACTACGGACCTTGCGGTCCACGCCCTATTCAGACTCGCTTTCGCTTCGGCTCCGGCCGTGAAGGCCTTAACCTCGCCGCAGACAGCTAACTCGCCGGATCATTCTTCAATAGGCACGCCGTCACGCTACCGCTTACGCGGCAACACGCTTCGACTGCTTGTAGGCGCACGGTTTCAGTTCCTATTTCACTCCCCTCCCGGGGTGCTTTTCACCTTTCCCTCACGGTACTTGTGCACTATCGGTCGCAAGAGGTATTGAGCCTTGGACAGTGGTCTGCCCGGCTTCCCACCCTGGAGACGTTCCGGGTGGTACTCGAGGACAGCGAACGGAGTGCATGCGTTTTCGCGTACTGGGCTGTCACCGTCTTTGGCCGGCCTTTCCAGGACCGTTCCGCTAACGAATGCATTTGTAACTCCGCGGCGGATCGGCAGATCCACCTATCGCGCCTCACGACCCCCGCTCCGCAACGCCTGCCGGCTATCGCACGGATCGGGTTTGGGCTATTCCCGTTTCGCTCGCCACTACTAAGGGAATGGTCTCTTTTCCTCGAGGTACTTAGATGTTTCAGTTCCCTCGGTGCCCTCCACGCACCCTATGTATTCAGGTGCGGGTGATCAGGGTCCACCTGATCGGGTTTCCCCATTCGGATATGTCCGGATCGACGCTTGCTACCAGCTCCCCGGACCTTTTCGCAGGTGACCGCGTCCTTCATCGGCCTCTTGCGCCAAGGCATCCACCGTGCGCCCTTCGTAGCTTGACCTACTTCCAGCATCCAGCCAGACCCTCGCGGGGCCGGCGGATGCGGTACATCAGGAGGGGTCGATCTCTCGACCCTCGTGATGATCGGGTACGGTTCGCCATTGGCGAAACTCGCTTCGAACGCGACCCTGGACAGGGCCGCGATCGTTCTTTCGTCTTCCTCTTCAGTTGTTAAGGTGCACCGTCTGCTCGCTCGGGCATGGCCACGGAGTCCATGAACATGCCCGAGCGGGGCATCCAGCTTTGATCGTGCTGCGGGTGGCGCGACCACCGATGTTAGCTCGCTTTCGTGCTCGGTGGAGACGAGGAGACTCGAACTCCTGACTTCCTCCTTGCAAAGGAGGCGCTCTACCAGCTGAGCTACGTCCCCTAGGAGTGCCTGAGCGACAGTTTACTGGCGCATCAGGCCGACGACGGGGACGGAACGGAGTGACGGTCCCCGGACACCGGTCCTTCGCGTGTGGGCGTTTCTGGACTCGAACCAGAGACCTCTGCCTTATCAGGGCAGTGCTCTAACCAGCTGAGCTAAACGCCCGTGCGAATAGATGCTAACTGGCGCTCGGTCCGCCGGCATCGGGGGATGCACGATCCTTGACCGCTGAAAAGTGGCAGGAACAACGCTTGTGCGAGGTGACCTTGTCGTGCTTTGACCAGGCGTGAGGCCTGGTCGCAGCGAGTGGATCACTTCCGTTGATAACGGAAGCTCGTCCGAGCTTGCGCTCGAGCGATCGACCTAGGAGATGGTCCGAGACCCCGAGGGGTCCGGATGATCGTCCCTAGAAAGGAGGTGATCCAGCCGCACCTTCCGGTACGGCTACCTTGTTACGACTTCGTCCCAGTCGCCGGTCCCACCTTCGACGGCTACTTCCTTACGGTTAGCCCACCGGCTTCGGGTGTTACCGACTCCCATGACGTGACGGGCGGTGTGTACAAGGCCCGGGAACATATTCACCGCAGTGTGCTGACCTGCGGTTACTAGCAACTCCGACTTCACGGAGGCGGGTTTCAGCCTCCGATCTGAACTGAGGCCGGTTTTAAGGGATTAGCTCCTGCTCGCGCAGTTGCGACCCGCTGTGACCGGCCATTGTAGCGTGCGTGTAGCCCCAGACATAAGGGCCACGCGGACCTGACATCATCCCCACCTTCCTCCGAGTTTCTCTCGGCAGTCCCGTCTGAGAGATACAACAGACGGCGAGGGTTGCGCTCGTTGCGGGACTTAACCCAACATCTCACGACACGAGCTGACGACGGCCGTGCAACACCATTGCAGGCTCCCTTGCGGGTCCCTCACCTTTCGGCTCGGTACCACCTGCATGTCAAGTCTGGGTAAGGTTCTTCGCGTACCATCGAATTGAACCGCACGCTCCGCTGCTTGTGCGGGCCCCCGTCAATTCCTTTGAGTTTTAACCTTGCGGTCGTACTCCCCAGGCGGGTCACTTAATGCGTTAGCTACGGCACTGCCGGGGTCGATACCGACAACACCTAGTGACCATCGTTTACGGCTAGGACTAACGGGGTATCTAATCCCGGTCGCTCCCCTAGCTTTCGCACCTGAGCGTCAAGAGCGGGCCAGCAGATCGCTTTCGCCACTGGTGTTCCTTCCGGTATCTACGCATTTTACCGCTACACCGGAAATTCCATCTGCCTCTCCCGCCTTCGAGCTCCGGAGTTTCCAAGGGCCTCCCTGGGTTGGGCCCAGGGCTTTCACCTTGGACTTCCGAAGCCGCCTGCGTGCGCTTTACGCCCAGTGATTCCGGACAACGCTCGCAACCTACGTATTACCGCGGCTGCTGGCACGTAGTTAGC
>Ga0209341_10006544_pt1 | contig 10411 bp, 5 predicted proteins | sample RifCSP13_2_FD_184020 | JGI IMG/M metagenome (GOLD analysis project Ga0209341, IMG submission 184020) | Soil microbial communities from Rifle, Colorado - Rifle CSP2_sed 13_2 (SPAdes) (version 2) | ecosystem: Environmental > Terrestrial > Deep subsurface > Rock core/Sediment | place: Rifle... | reverse complement strand
GAGAGCGCCCTCGCGGAGGCCGCGCGCGCCGAGGCCGACGCGGCGAAGGGGGCATGGCGCGGGCCGCTTCACGGCATTCCCTTCGCGGTGAAGGACCAGTTCGACACGGCCGGCGTCCTCACCACGTCGGGCTCGGCGCTCTTGCGCGCGAACGTCCCTTCAGCGGACTCGACCGTCGTGGAGAGACTCAAGGCAGCCGGCGCGATCCTTCTCGGCAAGCTCAACCTGACCGAGTTCGCCCTGGGCGGCACCATCCGCTTCCCGTACGGCCAGCCGCGCAACCCCTGGAATCCCGAGCACGACCCGGGTGGCTCGTCCTCGGGCTCGGGCATCGCCGCCGCCGCCGGCTTGTGCTCGATGACGCTCGGCGAGGACACCGGCGGTTCGGTGCGAAGCCCCGCCTCCTACTGCGGCGCCGTGGGTCTGAGACCAACGTGGGGGCGCGTCTCGCGCCGCGGCTGCTTTCCGGCCGCGTGGTCCATGGACCAGATCGGCCCGCTCACGCGCACCGTGGAGGACGCGGCGCTCGTGCTCGGCATCATCGCGGGCTACGACCCGAGGGATCCGCTCACGAGCCGCACCGCGGTCCCCGACTACCGCGCCGCGCTCGCGGGCAGCGCGAAGGGACTGCGGATCGGCGTCGTCACAGAGCTGGTGGACGGCGCCGACACTCAGGCCGAGGTGCGGAGCACCGTACGCGACGCCGCGCTCGGTCTCGCAGGCCTTGGCGCGTCGGTGGAGGACACCTCGCTGCCGCTGATTCCCTTTGCGGGCGCCGTCTTCATGGCGCTCTGCGATTCGGAGGCCGCGGGGCACCACAAGCGCTGGCTCACGGAGCGCGCGGACGAATACGACCAGGGGACGCGGAGGCGGCTCGTGACCGCGGGGCTCATCCCGGCTGCGGCCGTCCACCGGGCGGCGCGCGCTCGCGCGCTCATCCGCGAGCAGGTGCTGGCGGCGCTCGCGAAGTTCGACCTCCTGCTCGCGCCGACCTCGCCCCATCCAGCGCCCGCCATCACCAGCCACACGGCGCCTGTCACGAGCAAGGAGGAGGCCGCGACGCGCTTCTTCGGCCGGCGCTCCTACACCACGCCGGCGAGCCTGGCGGGCGTGCCGGCCATCTCGGTGCCCTGCGGCTTCACGGCGGGCGGGTTCCCCATCGGCCTCCAGCTCATCGGCCGCCCGTTCGCCGAATCAACCGTCCTCGGCGCGGCCCACGCTTGGGAAAAGACAGCGGGCCTCGCGAGCCGCCGCCCGCCCCTCGCAGCAGCCGGGGCCGCCCTCTAGACTGCCACTCCGTGACTCCGGATCAGCGAAGCGTCGGACCCGCGCCCACGCTCGAGCACGCGGCCGGGCGGAGCCGTCGCACCGGCTTCTGGCTGGTCGCCGCGGCGGCGATCTGCTGGAGCAGTGGCGGCCTCATCGCCCGCCTCGTCGCCACCGACCCGTGGACGACGGTGTTCTGGCGCTCGGTCTTCTGCGCGGCATTTCTCTCCGCCGCGGTTACTATCGCCCAGCGGGGCCGGCTCGCCGCCGTCGTCCGCGAGACCGGCTGGCCCGGCGTGCTGATGGCCGCCTGCTTCGCCACCGCATCGACCTGTTTCATCATGGCCCTCGCACGCACCTCGGTGGCGAACACGCTGGTCATCCAGAGTCTCTCGCCCTTCATCGCGGGGCTCGGCGGCTGGCTCTTCCTGGGCGAGCGGGTGCGCTCCCGGACGTGGATCGCCATGGGCGTGGCGCTCCTCGGCACCGTGATGATGCTGTGGGGCTCGGCGGGCGCCGGCTCGCGCATCGGCGATCTGCTCGCCCTCGGCACCGCCACGGCCTTTGCTGGGGCCACCGTGGTCGTGCGCTGGAATCACACCGTGCCCATGCCCGCTTCGGCCGCGCTGGCCGCCGCGCTCGGCGCTGTGCTCGCCTTCAGCTGGGCCGAGCCCTCCTCGGCCAGCGCGGGCAACCTGGCGCTGCTCGCGCTCTTCGGCATCGGCCAGTTGGGCTCGGGGCTCCTGCTCTTCACCGCCGGGGCGCGGCTCATTCCGGTGGCGGAGGCTTCCCTCATCGCGGTGCTGGAATGCGTCCTCGGGCCGCTGTGGGTCTGGCTCGCCGTGGGCGAGCGGCCCGGGGCGTTCTCCCTGATCGGCGGGGCGGTGATTCTCTCGGCGCTGGTCGCCCACACCGCGGCCGACCTCGCCCGCCCGCCCCGGCCCCCGGGCGCGCGGGTCGAATGAGGTGTGAGCCCAGCGCCGAAGCGCGCACGTAACACCAATCCCGTTCTCGGACCCGGCGGCCCTGCGTGTCCGTTTCAGCCGGCCGGTTGCCGGGTGTATCCCCCCGTGGCCGCGAGCCGTCTACGCGGATGAGGAGGGGTGCATGCGGTGTCGCCTGGCTACGCTCTTCGTGGACATCGCCGGCTCGACCCGCCTGGTGGTGCGCCACCCGCCCGAAACGATGCTGGGCGTCGTCCAGTGCTTTGCCGGGCTGGTCACCGACGTCGCGCTCCGGCACCGGGGCCGGGTGAAGGACTTCGAGGGGGACGGGGTCCTGCTCTACTTCGAGTCCGCGGTGGACGCCGCCGAGGCCACCCTGGCGATCCACTCGGCGCTCGACCGCGAGCGCTGCGAGGCGGGATGCGGCGGCGGCCCGGGCACCCCGGCGCGCATGAGTCTGACTCTCGGCGACGTGGCGGTCGGAGCGGTCGGCCCCAGGGCCCACCCGGCGCTGGCCCTCGTCGGGCCCAGCGTGAACCTTGGTGCCCGCCTGCTGAAGGTGGTCCCGCCGGGCGGTATCGCGGCCAGCGCCGAGGTGGTCGCGGCGCTCGAGAGCGAGGCGCCGGCGATAGGCGGGCGGTTCCGGCTCCTTGATCCGGCCTTCGAGGTCCCGGGCGCCGAGGGCGTCACCCTCGCCGTGTACGCGCTCGAGGAACCGGCTAGCCGAGAAAATCCACGAGCGGGGCGAGATGACGGTCTGGGACCGCATCGAATACCTGGTGGAGCCCGGGACCTTCCGCCCCGTGCACACGCTCTACAACCCCCGCCAGAACGAAGAGGGCACGACCGGGGTCGTCGACGGGCTGGCCCGGATCGGCGGCAAGCTCTATCGCCAGGGCCTGATCAAGATGAACGAGTTCGTGACGCTGTGCGGGCGGGACCGCGTACCGATCATCTGGTTCCAGGACACGACCGGCATCGACGTCGGGGACACGGCCGAGAAGGCCGAACTGCTCGGCCTGGGCCAATCGCTGATCTATTCCATCGAGCAGACCGATCTGCCGATGATGCTGGTGGTGCTGCGGAAGGGCACGGCCGCCGCGCACTACATCATGGGGGGGCCCACGGCCAACAACCACAACGCCTTCACGCTCGGGACGCCGGCCACGGAGATCTACGTCATGCACGGCGAAACGGCCGCAGTGGCCTCGTTCTCCCGGCGGCTCGTCAAGGAGCAGGAGGCCGGGCGGCCGGTGACGCCGGTGATCGATCAGATGAACGCGCTGGCCCGGCTATACCACGAGCAGTCCCGGCCGGCCTATTGCGCCAAGCGCGGCTTCGTCGACGAGGTCGTCGCCTTCGACGAGCTGCGCCGCTACTTGGTCGCCTTCGCGGGCTCCGTCTATCAGAACCCGCCGTCCATCTGCCCCCAGCATCACATGCTGCTGCCCCGGCTGATCCGGTCCCAGATCGTCAAGGGCCTGGAGCGACCCAAGAAGGCGCGCTGAACCGCCCAGGGCTCCTGCTCGGTTCGCTCCTCAGGTCCTCGAGGAGCGGGCGAGCCCTGGGGACATCCCCGACGCGCCCATCAGGCCTTTACCGGGCCCGGAAGTCGCCCTATCATCGCGTCAACGAATCCCGGACCCGAGGAGGCTACCGTGCCGCAGCGCCGCAAGATCGCCAGGAAGACGGCCATGGCCAGAGCGCCCCGGATGAATCCCTATGAGCAGGCTCTCGACCGGGGGCCGGCGAACTACGCGCCGCTGACGCCGCTGTCCTTCCTTGACCGGGCGGCGACGGTCTACCCAGGCAAACCCGCCGTCATCCACGGGGACAAAGTCTTCACCTATGCCGACTTCTACGCGCGCTGCCGGCGCCTGGCCTCGGCGCTCAGGCGGCGCGGGATCGGCCGCGGCGACACGGTGGCGGTGATGGCGCCCAATGTCCCGGCGCTCCTCGAGGCCCATTACGGCGTCCCCATGGCGGGCGCGGTGCTCAATGCGCTCAACTACCGGCTGGATGCGCGGACCATTGCCTTCATCCTGGAGCATGGCGGGGCCAAGCTGCTCATCACGGACCGCGAGTTCTCGGAGACGGTGGACCAGGCGCTCGGCATGCTCGAGCGGAAGATCACGGTCATCGACATCGACGACCCCCTCCACGCGGGCGGGCGGCTCCTCGGCGAGAAGGACTACGAGGCCTTCCTCACCGAGGGCGACCCCGACTGGGCCTGGCGGGGTCCTGCCGACGAGTGGCAGGCCATCTGCCTTCTCTACACCTCGGGCACCACCGGCAACCCCAAGGGCGTCGTCTACCATCACCGCGGCGCCTACCTCAACGCCCTCGGCAATGCGCTGGCCTTTGGCCTCACCCCGGCCTCCGTCTATCTCTGGACCTTGCCCATGTTCCACTGCAGCGGCTGGACCTACACCTGGGCGGTGACAGCCGCGGGCGGCACGCATGTGTGCCTGCGCCGGGTGGAGCCGGCGCTCATCTTCCCCGCCATCGCCCGCCACCGGGTGACCCACATGTGCGGCGCCCCGATCGTCATGACCACGCTGATCCATGCCCCCGACGCGGTGAAGATCGCCTTCGACCACGTCGTGGAGATGGCGACGGGCGGGGCCGCGCCCCCCTCCACCGTGATCGCGGCCATGGAGGCCATGGGCTTCCGCGTCACCCATCTCTACGGGCTCACGGAAACCTATGGCCCCTCGACGCTCTGCGCCTGGCAGGCGGACTGGGCCGGGCTCGATCTCAAGGCGCGGGCCGAGAAGATGGCGCGCCAGGGCGTCCGCTACCCGACGATCGAGGATCTGATCATCGCCGATCCAAGGAGCATGGCGCCCGTGCCGCGGGATGGCCGCACCGTGGGCGAGGTGATGCTGCGCGGGAACACCGTGATGAAGGGGTATCTCAAGAACCCGCGCGCCACGCGGGCGGCCCTGCGCCGCGGCTGGTTGCACACGGGCGATCTCGCCGTCTGGCATCCCGACAACTACATGGAGATCAAGGACCGCTCGAAGGACATCATCATCTCGGGCGGCGAGAACATCTCCTCCCTCGAGGTGGAGGAGGTCCTCTACAGCCATCCGGCCGTGATGGAAGCCGCCGTGGTGGCCCAGCCTGACGAGAAGTGGGGCGAGGTCCCCTGCGCCTTCGTCACGCTCAAGCCCGGGGCCCCGCCGGTGGGCGCCGAGGACCTCATCCAGTGGACCCGCGACAGACTCGCGCGCTTCAAGGTGCCGAAGCGCGTGGTGTTCGGCGCCTTGCCGAAGACGTCCACGGGGAAGATCCAGAAGTTCGTCCTGCGCGAGCAGTCACGCTCCGGGCGGGGAGGGTGAGGAGGCCGTTTCAGGGCGGCCGGCAGGAAGGTGGCGTGACCCGGAGCCCGCGGATCTTCTACGGCTGGTGGATCGTCGTGGCGGGCTTCTTCGCCATGATGGTCTCCACCGGCTTCGCCTTCCACGGCGTCAGCACTCTCGTCCTGCCGCTGGAGCGGGAGTTCGGCTGGAGCCGCTCCGCGATCACCGGCGCCTTCTCGCTCGCTCGCGTCGAGTCCGGCGTCCTCGGTCCGCTCGGGGGCTGGCTCACCGACCGCATCGGACCGCGGAAGATGATGGTCGGGGGGGCGTTCCTGACAGCGGGCGGGTACTTCCTGCTCGCCCATGTCACCACCCTGCCGATGCTCTATCTGGTGTTCATCGGCGGGATCGTCATCGGCTCCAGCGTGGGGTTCTCGACCCCCGTGGGGGCCGCCGTGGCCAACTGGTTCCAGCGCAAGCGGGGCCGCGCCTTTGGCCTCATGTGGGCGGGTCACGGGATGAGCGGCCTCACCGTCCTCCTCCTGGCCACGATGATCACGGCGTGGGGCTGGCGGCGCGCGGTCACGGTTGCGGGTGTCCTCATCCTGGCTGCGGGCCTGCCGACCGCGATGCTACTGCGGCGCCGCCCCGAGGACTACGGCATGCTCCCGGACGGCGGTCCGGGAACCCCGACGGAAGCGGTCCCGGGGCGCCCGACGCAGATCTCCAGGGCGCGCCGGGTCGCGGAGGCAGAGCACACCGGGAACGAGTACAGGGCCCGCGATGCACTCCGGACCCGCGCCTTCTGGTTCATCGCCGTCTCGGGCTCGGCGCGGCAAGTGGCCACCGCCGGCGTTTCCATCCACTTCGTCGCCCTGCTCGCAGGGCCGCTCTCGCCCATCGCCGTGTCGGAGACCATGGCCGCCGCCCTGTTCGCGGTCATGACAGTCACCAGCAATATCGGGCGGATCGGCATGTCCTGGATGGGCGACTTCCTCAGCAAGCGGTACCTCATGGCCTGGGGCCTGGCGGCGATGACCGGCGCGGTGGTGGTGATGGGGCTGTCGAAGGGCCTCGTCACCTTCGTTCCGGCGGCCATGGTGTTCGGCATCGGCTGGGGCGGGCTGTCCACGCTGCCCAACCTCCTGCGCGCCGACTACTTCGGCCGCAACGCCTATGCGACCATCCAGGGGTGGAACCAGCTGGTGGAGATGGGCGGCATCCTCGTCGGCCCACTCCTGGCCGCCCTGCTGTACGACCGGACCCACTCCTACGTCGTCGCGTTCCTCGTGTTCGCCGGGGCCTGCTTCGTCGCGATGCTGCTCATCCTGGCGGCCAGCCCGCCGCGGCGAGCCAGGGTGGCGTGAGCGCCGGCGCTTCGTGCGCGCGGGCCTCGCCAACTCTGGCGGGATCGGCGCAACGTGGACCCCGCAGCCCCGGAGCATCCCGCGGACCTCACGCGATCGCTCTAGCCCCTCTCCTTCGCGCTCATTGGCGCGTAGCTCCCCGCACAGCATTCTCGCCCCCGACGATCAGCATGGGCGCTCCTTGTCTCCGGCGGGCGGGCCGAGCGCGGTCCGGCTGCTCGGGACCCTCGGGGCGGCGATCACGGCGCGGCCCAGAACCTCGGCACCGCGCGGGGGATGGTGGCGAGCAGCCGGTACGAGCTTCCGACGATTTGCGCGATCTCGGCCGCCGGGATCTCCTGGTCGCCCTGCCGCCCGACGAGCACCGCCTCGTCGCCCACGGCCATCCCTGCCGCGCCGGTGGCGTCCACCATGCTGCTATTGGCGCTGATGGCGAGGATGGGGCAGCGCCGGCCGCCGAGCAGGACGTGGGCGGTGCCCTGGGCCGCCTGCGGGTAGCCGTCCGCCCAGCCGATGGCGAGGGTGGCGATGGCCGCCTCCCGCTCGAGCGGGGCGCGGACCCCGTAGCCCACCTGCTCGCCGCGGGGGACGCGCTTGACATAGGCCACGCGGGCCTTCCAGGTCACCACCGGCCGCGGGGCCATCCGGCCCACCAGGGCGGCGTCCGCGTGTGCTGCCCGCGGCACCACGCCGAGGAGGACGATGCCCGGGCGTACCACGTCGAGGTGGCAGGCGGGCTGCGAGAGTATCCCGTCGGTGGAGGCGAGGGACAGCGGCAGCGCGCCCAGGTCCTGGAGCGCGGCCTGCACGCCGCGCAGCCGCTCCATCTGGAGCACGTTGCGGGCGGGGTTCTCCGCCAGCGTGCTGAGCAACCCCTCGATCCGCAGGCGCGGCCGCCGGACCACCTGGCGCGCGAACTCGGCGGCGTCGCCGAACGGCACGCCGATGCGCCCGAGTCCGGTGTCGACCTTCACCCACGCCCGCGCCGTGCGGCCGAGGGCCTCGGCGCGCGCCGCGAGTGCCTCGACAGCCTCCGGGGTGAAGACCACCGGGGAGAGGTCGTGCCGGACGATAGCCTCCGTCTCGTCCGGCGCGAAGTAAGTGAGGACGGTCAGCGTCCCGCCGATTCCCTGCTCGCGCAGCTCGACCGCCTCCGGCACCGTCGCGACAGCGAAGGCGTCCACCCCCTCCGCGGCGAGGGCGCCCGCGAGGGGCGCCGCGCCGGCGCCGTAGTAGTTCGCCTTGACCACCGGCATGATCCGCGCCGCCCCGACGACGGCCCGCAGGCCGGCCAGGTTGTGGAGGAGGTGGGCGCGGTGGAGCTCGAGCCAGTGATTCGGCATGGTGGCGGCCTCGCGGATGGAAGGTGGGTGCGCGGTTGGGGGAGAGATAGCACGGCCTGAGCGCGAAGACAATCTGGACCGGCCCTGGCTCGACCGGCGCTGGCTCGCCGCGCGCGGGGGCACCGCGCTGCGCCAACGAGCGCCATCCACACGATGCGCTCAGGTGTCGGTTTTCAGAAGGTAGGGACCCTTTCGGCGTGAATTGTTCAAAAGTATGGGACCCCGAGAGCTGAGGATTTTCAAAAGCATTCCCCCCTTGCGTGACCTTCGGGCTATGACCCTCTCGGCCCCCGCTGGGCCCGGAGGGGTACATGGCCTATCGCGAGGTCACGATGCTGGAGGTCAAAGAGGTCCTGCGGCTCTGGGTGACCGGTGTCCGCAAGAAGCGGATCGCCGCCCAGCTGGGCCTGAACGTCAAGACGGTCCGGCGGTACCTGCGCGCCGCGCAGGCGCACGGGCTGACGATCGCCGCCAATCCCGACGCACTGGACGACGGCCTGCTCGCCGCGGTCGTCAGCACCGTCCAGCCGGGCACGGGGCGCCCCCATGGCGACGGCTGGGCCGCGTGCGCGGCCCACCGCGGGGTCATCGAGCGGTTCGTGCGCGCCGACGTGCGGCTGTCCAAGATCCGCACGCTGCTCCGGCGCCAGGGCGTGGCGATCAGTTACCCCACGCTGCGGCGCTTCGCCCTGGAGGAGCTCGGCTGGGGGCGTGCCGCGCCGACGATCCCACTCGCCGACTGTGGCCCTGGCGAGGAGGTCCAGCTCGACACCGGCTGGATGACGCATCTGGCGCCCGACGCGCAGGGCCGACGTCGGCGCTTCCGGGCGTGGATCTTCACGCCGGTTCTGTCCCGCTACCGGTTCGTCTACCCGGTGTTCCGCGAAACCACCGAGACGGCGATCGAGGCCTGTGAAGCCGCCTGGGCGTTCTTCCACGGCGTCTTCCGCGTCCTGATCCCCGACAACACGAAGACGATCGTCCAGCGCGCGGATCCCCTCGAGCCTCGGTTCACCCCCGCCTTCCTGGAGTACGCCCAAGCGCGCGGCTTCGTCATCGACCCCACGCGCGTGCGGCGCCCGCGGGACAAGGCCCGCGTGGAGCGCGCCGTGCCGACCGTCCGCGACGACTGCTTCGGCGGGGAGGTGGTGCTCGATCTTGCCCAGGCGCGCGTGCATGCCGTGCGGTGGTGCCGCGAGGACTATGGCCTGCGGCGCCACCGTCGGACGCTGCGCGCCCCGCGCGAGCACTTCGAGGCCGTCGAGCAGCCGGCCCTGCGCCCGGCCCCCACCGCGCCCTACGACATCCCGCTCTGGTGCGAGCCCAAGGTCGCGCGCGACCAGCATGCCCAGGTGGCCCACGGGCTGTACTCGCTGCCGACCGAGTATGTCGGCCACACCCTGCGGGCGCGCGCCGACGCCACCACCGTCCGCTTCTACGCCGGCGCGGTCTGCATCAAGGTCCACGCCCGCGTCCCGCCCGGCCAGCGCGCCTTCGATCGCGCCGATTTCCCCGTCGACAAAACCATCTACGCCCTGCGCGACGTCGAGAGCCTGGCCCGCCGGGCCGAGGGCCATGGCCCGGCCGTCGGCCAGTTCGCCCGCGCCCTGCTGGCGGGGGACTTGCCCTGGACCCGGATGCGCCAGGCTTACGCGCTCCTCGGCTTGGTGCGCCGCTATGGCGACACCCGCGTGAATGCCGCGTGCGAGACCGCGCTCGCCGCCGAGATGCTCAGCGTCCACCGCCTCGCCGGCTCCTCGCACTTGCGACGGCGCCCACCCCGCCGCCCCCGGCGCGCGTCCTGCCGCTCGCCCGGTATCTGCGCCCCGCCACCCACTACGCCCTGCCGCTGCCCGCCGCGGAGCGGCGGGAAGAAGGAGATCCCGCATGACCCCCGACGCGATCTCGACCGACCTGAAGACCGTGCTGCGTCGCCTCCGGCTCTCGCGCGTCCTCGACACGCTCCCCGAGCGCCTCACCCTCATGCGCCAGCAGCCGCTGGCGCCCCAAGACTTCCTCCTGCTCATCCTCACCGACGAGGTGACGCGCCGGGACAGCCTGGCCACCACCCTGCGGGCGCAGCGGGCCGGCCTCGACCCCGGCGCCCAGCTCGAGCACTGGGACGCCACGGCCCATGTCACCTTCGATCGCGCCCTCCTCGCCGAGCTCGTCACGCTCCGCTTCCT
>Ga0209341_10006543_pt1 | contig 10412 bp, 9 predicted proteins | sample RifCSP13_2_FD_184020 | JGI IMG/M metagenome (GOLD analysis project Ga0209341, IMG submission 184020) | Soil microbial communities from Rifle, Colorado - Rifle CSP2_sed 13_2 (SPAdes) (version 2) | ecosystem: Environmental > Terrestrial > Deep subsurface > Rock core/Sediment | place: Rifle... | reverse complement strand
GGCATCTTTGCCGTGATCGCCGGCATCGCTGCCCGAGGATACTTCGACCGCTGGTGGGCGGTTCTGCTGGAAGGCGTGGTGGGGATCGTCATTGGACTGTTGACCTTCTTCTGGCCCAACATAACCGCACTCGTCCTGGTGTATTTCATTGCCGCCTGGGCGCTCATCACGGGTATTTTCGAGATCGTGGCTGCTATCCAGCTCCGGCGTGTGATCACAGGTGAATGGATGCTGATCCTCGGCGGCCTGCTCTCGATCGTCCTCGGCGTTCTGCTGTTCGTTTTTCCAGGCGCGGGTGGAGTGAGCCTGGTTTGGCTGGTCGGCATTTACGCTATCGTCTTCGGAATCTCGGAGATTATCTTCGCCTTCCGCCTGCGCGGACTGAGGCACGAGCTCGAGTCAGCCACCAAATCTGGTCTATGATGCCGGCCCACTGAGGCGTTGTTGGATGCGTTCCTAAGCGCCGGTCAGAAGGACAGCGGAAAGATTTCGAGTGAGAGGTAAAGATGATTGATCTCCCTACGATAGCTGAAGTGCATTGTTCGGATGGCGTTGCTGGGCGCTCCACCTACGTTATCGGCAACCCGGTTACTCAGCAGTTGACGCACCTGGTGGTGAAAAGTTACCTACCTCCGTTTCACGAACATCTCGTGCCTGTTGACCAGGTGGTAGAGACCACCCCCAACCTGATCAGGTTGAAGTGCACCCGAAACGATCTTAGCATGATGGAACCATTTGAGTATGAGGAATATATTCGCACTGAGATACCTGACTATCTATCCTGGCCTTATGTTCTTCCTATGGGGCTTTATCCGGAAGAGGTAGTTAAATATATTCCAGTGAAACGCCAGAACATCCCGCAGGGTGAATTCGCCCTGCGGCGCGGCGCGCGAGTGGAAGCGACCGATGGTTACGTGGGCCTGGTTGACGAGCTGCTGATCAACTCAAACAATATGCAGGTCACGCACCTTGTTCTACTTGAGAGGCACGTATTCAAGCACAGGGAGATAACCATCCCCGTCTCGCAGATTGACCGCGTCGATGAAGACACAGTATATCTGAAGCTGGACAGGCAGAGCGTCGAACAGCTGCCAACAACACCTATACAACGTTGGCCACTAAATGTAAAAGATTCTAGTGGTCTGTCAAACCTGAAACTTAGGATAGAGACTTTTTAACTTTACTCGAGCATCGGCAGTCGTGAACTGCCACTGAACCTTAATAACTTCAGAGTTTCGTTGATCTTCCCAGGCTTTCACCTCACGCCACAAGATGTCTTTGTCGGGAATGCGGCGATCCAAGCACTGCCGAACCAGGGCGGATAATTCAATTTCAGCCATATTGAGCCAACTCCCATGTTTTGGCGTGTAATGCAATTCAAACCGCTCGATCAACCGTCTGGCCTCGCAGGGTTCAAATGCCAGATAAAACGCAGCCAAGACATGGGTGTTTAGATTGTCAAGAACCACAACGATTTTCTCGGCTTCTGGATAGAGTTCATCCGCTACGATCCTCATCACTTCAGCCCATTCGACGCGTCGCCTTTGATCGGTGATTTCGATGTGCCGCTTTCCAGCCAATGGCTCAAAGAGCATAAACAGGTCGGCTACACCATCTCGCTTGTATTCGTAATCAAAACGTTCAGCCTTGCCTGGTTGCATTGGCAGCGTTTCTCGGGTGTCGGTCAGAAGCTGTTTAGGCATCTCATCGATACAGACCAGAGGATGTTTTGGATCATAAGGCCGCTTATACACTTCCAATACATCTTCCATGTTACAGACAAAAGCCGCATCTCCTTTCGGTGGAATACACCATTGCTCTCTCAACCAGGGCTTGAGCTCATTTTTTTGAGCGTGGTGCGGATGGTCTCGTGGGAAACACGATCCACGTGCCCTAAACGCACAAACCGATCCTGGAGTAGACGCAAGCTCCATGCCTTTCTTCCTTCTGGCGGTGCGCTGCAAGCCAAAGCGATCAGGTGAGCCTCTGCTTCACCATCTAAGGCGCGTTGGTACTCTCGCTCAGGTTTCTTCCGGTATAACGTGGCCTGCAATCCCTTTTCAACGAAACTCTTGCGCACATTCAGCACCGTCACCGGCGTTACGTTGAATGCGGCGCAGATTTGTCCGTAGGTCCATTTTGGACCTGCAGCGCTGCTATCGGATTTGAGCAAAATGTGCGCTCGGGTAACCCTACGAGCTGGTGCAATTCCGGAGGAGGTCAGTTTTTCAAGGTGCTGTCGTTCTTCGTCGGTCAATTCGAGAATATATTTCTGGTTCATGATCCTTGCCTTCCTGTTGTGGTTTCCCACTTAGGTAGCAAGATCCGTGCCATCTTATAATTTTGAGCTTTGACAATCCACTAGATTGAAAAGGAGAAAATTGATGGACAAGATGCTTGTGGTTGTATTCGATAGTGAGCTCAAAGCCTATGAGGGCTCAAGGGCCCTCCAGGAGCTGCAGAATGAAGGCAGCATCAATCTCTACGCAAAGGCCGTGATCGCCAGAGACGCCAGCGGGAAGGTGGAGGTCAAACAAGCAGGCGACATGGGTCCTGTCGGGACGGCCGTGGGCTTGCTCACCGGGAGCTTGATCGGCCTAATCGTCGGGCCGGTGGGGCTCGCCATAGGCGCTTACGCCGGGACGGTGGGGGGTCTGGTGTACGACCTGGCGAACGCCGGGGTTGGCGAAGATTTCCTGAACGAAGTCGGGCAATCCCTGCAACCGGGCAAGTCAGCCGTCGTAGCCGAAGTTTGGGAGGAGTGGACGATGCCGGTCGATAATCGCATGGAGGCCCTGGGCGGCGTCGTCTTCCGCCGCACACGTGGAGACGTCTTGGACGCCCAGATCGAGAGGGATGTTGCGGCGCTCAAGACCGAGCTTGCCGAGCTGGAAGCCGAACGTGACCGGGCGACCGGGGAGGCCCGGGCTAAACTCCAGGCGAAGGTGGACGCGGCCAAGGGCAGGCTGCAAGCCACACAGGACGCTATCCAGGCGAGAATCGAGGCCAGCCAGAAAGAGACGGAAGCGAAGATCAAGTCCTTGCAGGTGCAGGCAGCCAAGGAAAGAGGCGAGCGGAAAGCCAAGCGCGAGGCGCGCATCGCCGAGCTGAAAGCCGATCAGAAGCGGCGCAGCGATCATCTCAAGCAAGCCTGGGAACACACCAAGGAGGCCCTGTCTGCTTAACGACATGGCCTGACCCAGATATTGCAGCAAGCGGCAATTTGCGCCGCTTGCTGCAATATTTTTTAACCTTTCAGTGAGAAGCAGGAGGAAAGTTGGAGCGAGAATGACACTTTTATAGCACTTTGGATTCATGACAGCCTCTCTCCTCGTTGGTATGCTTGGATCATAGCCAACGAGGTTTTTTGTGGATCGGCATTGATTTGCCTGGATCCAATGGTGGCGGCAATCAATTCATTTATGTGAGTCATTGAAGGAGGTCCCAAATGCGTAGTTCAAAAATTCCACCAACAGGAGATGGCAAAAACAAGGACAAGGAAAGACAAAAACAAATTCGTTCTTGGATCAGCTTCTGGATCGTCAGTTTAATCGGGATGTGGCTGTTTCAGAAGTTCATCCTGACGCCCATGCTGGTCCACGAAACGGAAATCCCCTACAGCGAGTTCAAATCCAAGATCGCGGCAGGGCAGATCGTCGAAGTGACCCTGGGGCAGGAGCGGATCGTGGGGACGATGAAGACCCCGGATGCTACGGATACGAAAAACCCTACTATCCCCTTTACCACCAACGCCGTCTCAGACGGTGACCCGACGTTAATCCCAGCCCTGGATCAAGCCGGCGTCGAGTACAGGGTCAGCGATCCCCCTAGCCCGTTGGGGAACTTCCTGCTGGCGTATGGCCTCCCTATGGCATTGATCGGCGGCGTCTATTACATGGGCTACCGCCAGATGGCCAAAGGCGGCATGGGCGCCGGCGGGATCTTTGGGGTGGGCAAGAGCAAGGCCACCGAAGTCAAGCCGGAAGCGATCGGCATCACCTTCAAGGACGTGGGTGGCGCCGATGAGGCTATCGCTGAGCTGCAAGAGATCATCCAGTTCCTCAAAACCCCCGAGAAGTTCGCCCGCCTGGGCGGGCGCATCCCGAAAGGGGTGCTGCTGGTCGGGCCGCCCGGAACAGGGAAGACGCTGCTGGCGAAAGCAACCGCCGGAGAGGCGGGTGTGCCCTTCTTTGAAACCAGCGGCTCTGAGTTCGTTGAGATGTTTGTGGGTGTGGGCGCCGCGCGGGTGCGCGACCTGTTCGAACAGGCCCGCCAGGCGGCTCCGGCGATCATCTTCATCGACGAGATTGATGCGATCGGGCAGTCGCGCGGTGGGACCATCCATCTCGGCGGCAACGACGAACGCGAGCAGACCCTCAACCAGCTCCTGAGCGAGATCGACGGGTTCTATACCGAGAAGGATAAGCCGGTCATCATCATGGCGGCCACCAACCGGCCCGAAGTCCTCGACCCGGCGCTGCTGCGCGCCGGCCGGTTCGATCGCCAGATCACCGTGTCGGCCCCCGACCTGGCTGGACGCCTGCAAATCTTACGCATTCACACCAAGAACATCAAGCTCGCCCCCGATTTTGATCTGGAACGGGCGGCCAGGATGACACCGGGTTTTAGCGGAGCGGACCTGGAGAATGTGATGAACGAGGCTGCGTTGCTGGCAGCCCGCCGCAGCGCCATCGCGGTGACCATCCAGGACTTCGAGGCCGCCATCGAGAGGGTGGTAGCCGGGCTGGAAAAGAAGTCGCGCATTATGAACGAGCAGGAGCGTACCACCGTGGCGTATCACGAGAGCGGCCATGCGTTGGTCGCAGAGCTGGTGCCCCACGCCGACCCGGTCGCCAAGGTGAGCATTGTGCCGCACGGCCGCAGCGCCCTGGGCTTCACCATGCAAATGCCCACCGAGGACCGCTACCTGCTGACGCGTGAAGAGCTGGAGGACCGCCTGGCAGTCATGCTTGGCGGGCGGGCTGCCGAACAGGTCGTGTGCGGAACCATCAGCACCGGCGCAAGCGACGATATCCAGAGAGCGAGCGAGCTGGCCCGCCGCATGGTGATGGAATTTGGCATGAGCGACAAGCTGGGAACGGTGCGCTATGCCACGCAGCAGTACCAGTTCCTGTCTGGCGACACGAGCGCCTCCGCCAGCCCGGAGACGTTGAAGATTATCGACGAAGAAGTCCAGCGGATTATCGGCGAGCAGTACCAGCGGGCTCAAGAGCTCTTAAACGAGCACAGGGCCGCGTTGGAAGGACTGACCCGGCAACTGCTTGAGACAGAGACCGTGGATGGCGCAGCGGTCAAGCAGGCACTGGCAGAAATGGTCGGTTAACCAAGTCGGTAGGCGGCTGTATCTTCTGACAGGAGTTGCCAAGTAAATAACAGGCAATACTATGAGCGAACAACCTCAAACCCGACTACAACTGTTGGACCAACTGGTCGAGATTGCTCACAAGTTGAGAGACCTCGAATCAGACTTCGAGAAGTCTCTTGAGACACAGCTCGTATATAAGGAGCATGAAGAACTCTTTTTGAACATCTTTCAGAAGGCGAATGACGGAATTGTCGTCTTTCGGGAAGGAACGATTATCCTTGCGAATCCGAGGTTCTGCGAGATTGTTGGTGCCCCTCTTCAAGAGATAGTCGGCACTACAGGATACCAATATATTACACCCGACCTCATACCTGAAGCTACTCAAAAATACGAAGAGCGACTATCGGGCAAATCCCCTTCCCCTGTTGACAGAATAACATTATTGAAGAGGGATGGCAGCGAGGTCAATGTCGAACTCGATGCCGCGAAGATAACTTATGAAGGCAAAGATGCCGTTCTAGTGATTGTTACGGATGTGACGTACATAAAGAAAGCAGAGGAAGAGCTTGTTCGTCTTCGCCAATATGAAATCAGCTTGGATGAGCATGTCAACATCTGGGTAGATGTCCTAGACCAAAACGGCAATGTTGTCATTTGGAATGCAGCCGCCGAAGAATTATCAGGTTATTCCAAAAAAGATGTAATTGGTCACACGAAGATTTGGGAGTATCTGTATCCTGACAAGAGTTACCGTGATGAAATTTTCGCACGGGCAATGAGTATCATTCAGCAAGGCAAGAGTGTTCAGGGATTTGAGACCAACATCCTCACGCGCGATGGACACAAGAAAATCATCTCATGGTACTCACGAGACTTGTTCGATGACAGTGGTCGCACGATTGGTTCGATTGCAATTGGGCTTGATATCACGGATGTGAGGGAATCCAATGAGGCACTGATCCGTGCTAACCAAGCATTGAGATTCGCTTATGACGATACGATTGAGGGCTGGTCGCGTGCGCTTGACTTGCGGGACAAAGAAACTGAAGGACATTCGCGACGGGTCACTGACATGACCATAGGGCTGGCGCGATTAGCGGGCATGAGTGAAACAGAACTGGTCGATGTGCGTCGCGGCGCGCTCCTGCATGATATTGGCAAATTGGGTGTCCCCGACGCAATCCTATTCAAAGCCGATAAACTGAGCGACGAAGAGTGGGTTCAGATCCGAAAACATCCTGAATATGGGTACATGCTCCTTTCACCAATTGACTATCTGCATTCTGCGATCGACATACCCTATTGTCACCACGAAAAGTGGGATGGCACGGGCTATCCACGTGGACTGAAAGGCGAACAGATTCCTCTGGTGGCGCGTTTGTTCGCCGTCGCGGACATATGGGACGCAATGCGCTCTGATCGCCCGTATCGGAAAGGATGGAGTGTAGAGCAAGCCATGGAACATATCAAGTCGCTGGCAGGCACGCATTTAGACCCCCAGGCAGTTGAGTATTTCTTGAGTATCGCTGATTTGTACATAAGCACTGATGATGAGTGAGACAACATAACTCATAAGGAGGAAAAATGATCCCCATCCGAGACGGAATTCCCACCCGGAGTACTCCGGTGGTCAATTACCTGCTCATCGCCGCGAATGTCCTGGTCTTTCTGTGGATGTTCTTAATGCCCGAGTCGGCACTAGAAACAATGGTTAATAAGTACGCAATGGCCCCGGCGCACTTCGCCGACGGGGTAACCCTGGCGGATATTATGACCATTTTCACCAGCATGTTCATGCACGCCGGGTGGGCGCATATTGGCGGAAACATGCTTTATCTGTGGATCTTCGGCGATAACGTAGAAGACCGACTGGGGCACTTCCGGTACCTGATGTTTTACCTGGTAGGCGGCGTGGCCGCTTCAATGACCCACCTGGCCACCAACTGGGGTTCAGAGCTGCCAACCGTTGGGGCCAGCGGCGCGATTGCGGCAGTGCTTGGCGCTTATCTGGTGCTTTTCCCGGGAAGCCGGATCGCGACGTACGTTCCAATAGGATCTTTCTATCGACTGACCTTACTTCCGGCGGTGGTTGTCCTGGGCTTCTGGTTTGTTCTGCAGTTATTTGAAGGTGTGCTGTCTTTAGGCGGTGCGGATGTGAGCGGTGTAGCCTTTTGGGCCCATATTGGCGGGTTCGTTGCAGGCATGGTGATGGCCAAGCTGATGCCCACGGAAGATAGGCGGGAAAGAGCGTTAACCTGGTAGGCGGGCATGAACAAATTAGAATTGGCCCGTAACACTATATTTGATTGTTGGAGCTGCGACAACCATTCCATTCTTTGGGAGCGTCTTGGTGCCCTCCTCGGGGCTCGCCGTCCACCTGTAAAGAATGATGCTTTTATAGCACTTTAGATTCATGACAGCCTTCCCCAAGGTTGGTATCCTATCCACAGTTATGAACGATAGTTTTGTCAATACCTCTCGAAGCCAAAAAGGGCAAATGAGGGAAGACCAAAAAAGGAGCACTGAGGTTTTCAATGCAAAGTCTGATTGGCGATCGTTTTCTCAAGCAGTTTTTCGGAAGCCGCTTGCACCGGCGCAGGGTCAATCCGGCCAGTGAGGCGATGACCTTGCCTGCGAACGAAACAGATAAGCCTGATGAACCGGGCCATACCACGAGAGGAATTCCGCCAGATACGGATGCGACGCTGGAGAATGAACAAACAGTTGAAGTCAACCAACTTGCCGTTCCTGAGAACGGATCGGATCAACCGACGACTGATGATTATCCGCTCACTGCGGACGTTTGCCGGAATTAATGGAGGTGAATGATGGAAAAGTGTTTGGCATTCGTATTGGGAGGCGGGGGAGCGCGCGGCGCGATACAGGTAGGCGCATTACGCGCTCTGTTCGAAGCCGGTTATAAACCCAATCTGCTGGTGGGTACCTCGATTGGAGCGGTCAATGCGGCTGGTCTGGCCTTCTGGGGTACAAACCAGGATGGGATTACCGCGTTGGAACAGGCTTATCAAAAGATGGAGGAAGGGCATCTGATGGACCAGCGCCCCGACCAGTTGGCTTTCCACGCGCTATCCTGACGGCCAAATCGCCATGCCAGCCAACGGATTGCAGATCTGGCTATCTCGATGGGAATAACGTCAGATATTCGTTTTGACCAGGCGCCCCATGCCCGCCTGGCTATGATCGGCACTGACCTGGAAACGGGCAAGACGGTGATTTATGGCCAGGATCTAAGCCAATCCGTCCTGGATGGGCTGCTGGCTTCCACTGCCATTCCGCCCTGGTTTGCGCCAGTCGAGAAAGACGCCCAGTTGATTATCGACGGGGGTATCCTCAGCAACCTGCCTATTGAACCGGCGCTAACGCTCGGCGCGACCGAGATGATCGCCCTCGACCTGATGAACGATCCGACCTCCCTGCATGAAAATGCCATTGGAGCCACCCAGCAACTAGAAAAGCTCGTCTTCGCCATCCTTCAACGCCAGGTTTTTGTGGAGACCGAATTAGCCAAGGCACAAGGGGTGCCGGTGCATTATATGCAGCTAAGAAGCTCCCCTCCGGTCCCAATCTGGGATTTCAGCAAACATCGAGATCTCATCGAGATTGGCTACGACATCGCCTGCCATGAGATTGCCGATTGGCATAAGACCAAGCGAGCTGAAACTGCTTACCCGGCTCTGAACAGCGCGGATTAACCCGTTTTTGGTTCGGCCTTGACGAAAGGAATATTAATATCCTGAGACAGGCTATAATCGATGATAAAGGCGATCAAGGAGCTCGCATGCGCTTTCAAAATCAATTTGGAATGGATCGATTTGCAGCTGTAGAGAAGGGCGATTAAGGAGGCGAACACTGTATGGCTCCTCGGATTCACGTTGTGATCAATCCGGGCTCTGGCAAGCCAAAACCGATCCTGCACACCCTTAACGCGGTCTTTCAGCCACGTGACATCGAATGGGAAATCTCCCTTACCCGAAAAAGCGGAGATGCGGAGCGGTTTGCCCGCCAGGCAGCAGAGAATGGGGCGGATATCGTGGCCGCTTACGGCGGCGATGGAACCGTAATGGAAGTAGCCCGCGGTCTAATGGGGTTGGAAACACCGCTGGCTATTTTCCCCGGTGGAACTGCCAATCTTATGGCTGTGGAGTTGGGAATTCCGAAGGATCTCTCGAAGGCCGCCGAGCTGGCGGTCGATGAGCATTCGGCCATCCACTCGATCGACGTGGGCAGGTCTGGGGCAGGGTATTTCCTGCTGCGGATTGGTATGGGTTTTCCTGCTCGCAAGGTCGAATACGCAGATCGCGAGTTAAAAGACCGGTTTGGGGTAATGGCATATACCCTGGCTGCGCTTAAAGCGATCAAGGCCCAAGATGAAGCGAATTACCACCTGACGGTTGACGGTAAGAGTTTTGATATTCGAACTTTGGCTTGCGAGGTGTACAACGCAGGGAATATGGGGGTGGCAGGTACTTCGCCCGTACCCGGCATCAGCGTTGAGGATGGGCTGCTCGATCTCGTGGTGCTGCGCGAGAAGGTGAGCCGGACCCTGTTGACCCACGATATTGAACACTCAATCCGCCCCGGCGATGATCTCTTCGATCACTGGCAAGCCAGGCAAATCTGCATTGAGTCCGATCCGCCGCAGCCTGTCCATATCGATGGGGAGATGGTCGGCACAACCCCGGTAACCATCGATATTCTTCCCAGGGCAATCCGGGTATTGGCCCCCAGAGGAGGCCAGCAGGGCGAAAACGCTCGTTGAGTTTTCGCCTGGACTTTTGACTCATGAGCGAGCTTGATATCTCTGAAATCACCAGCTATCTCTTGATTTCCAGCTTTCCCCGGGCCGAACATGCCGAGCAGATCCGGTCCATGGGAGTGAAACTGATTCTCTCCATGTACCTGCGGAGACCGGACAAAACGCTGGGCCTGCCGCCTGTGACTCTCCTGTGGATGCCGGTCATCGACTCGCCCATCACCCCGATCCCGCTCTTTGTTTTCCAGCGGGGCGTCCAGGCGGCGCTGCCGGTCATCGATGAGGGAGGGAAAGTACTGGTGCACTGCCGGG
>Ga0209341_10006540_pt1 | contig 10413 bp, 9 predicted proteins | sample RifCSP13_2_FD_184020 | JGI IMG/M metagenome (GOLD analysis project Ga0209341, IMG submission 184020) | Soil microbial communities from Rifle, Colorado - Rifle CSP2_sed 13_2 (SPAdes) (version 2) | ecosystem: Environmental > Terrestrial > Deep subsurface > Rock core/Sediment | place: Rifle... | reverse complement strand
GTCTGGCCCTGCTGCAGCGCAAGGTTCTGGGTCTGATCGGGAACGCAGCGCCATGCTTGTCCTGCTATGGCGCAACCCACCAATTTCAGTGCTTCCGGTTCCGGACTGTCCCACAGCGCTGTGTGATTACCGAGCTCCGCGTAATAGTCCACGATTGTCTTTTGTGGCTGCCCACAACGGCTAGGCAGATCATCAGCAGAAGAATCGCAAGCTGCGCCAACGAACGTTCCCGCCTGATCCGGCACAATGGGATCGGAAGTGGACGTACGCATCGTATAGAACCGGGCCTTAGCCGGGGCATCCTGAACGACTCGATTAGTCGCCGAACCGGCGCTCATATCGAAAGGTGAGTCGTACTGCCGCTCGGTCAGGGGGTTCACGCCGGCCGAGAGCAAGCAACTCCAACCCATCGCCCCGGCCGTCCACAGGTCGTTCAGTCCACCCAATGGACTGTCAAACGTCACAATGGAATTGACATCTGACTGCCGCCCGTATTTCGTCAGCCAGTAGGAGACAACCACGCCGCCCTGACTGTGGGCCAGGATATCTATCGGCGAGTTCGGATCTAACAGTTTCAGGTGCGCTATCAATTGCTCAAGACGAAGAGCCGCACCTACGATGGGTCGCGAGATCCCCAGGAGATCCTTGTACTGGTTGTCGATGCTGAGGCAAGTGTCCTTCTTCGTGTAGTTTGGCTGCGCTAAGTCGTCTTCACAGTACCGGTCGTTGAAACTCGGATTCGGGTCGTAGCTGAAGTAGTAGAAATCCTGCTGGCGTACGGCTGTCGCGGCTTGGACCCAGTTCGTGTTCAGTACGTATTGTTCGAGGTTCCTGGTTCGCTCGTTCGGGGGTTGGCTGAAGTAGTTGCCGCACTCGCTTTGGCTGGTGATCCCCTGTACGAATACGACACGGTGATGGGGCGAGGTTGGCGGCGGTGTGGGAGATGGAGGTGTCGGGGCGGGGGACGGCGTCGACTCCGCAACGCAAGAACCGTCTGGGCAGCGATCACGAACGAACACATCGCTGCTCGTGCCATTTATATCTGACGGAACTAGATTGTCCGCCCTAGACGTGAATGCAACGAGGCGTCCATCTCGAGTCAGAGAAGGCCAAGCACTATCCGCGTTACCCCATTCGCCTAACTCCGTTACACTGACCCGCTCTAGACTATTGTCGCGCAAGTCCCTTAAGTGGATATCGATCACCGAATCCCTATAACCGACCGAACGCCGAGAAGCGAACGCCACGAACCGACCATCGCCGCTTATGGAGGGCGTGCTTTGGTCCTCCCAAAAACTGGCCCCCACGGACGTGCTCAGACCTGTGCTTCTATCGTGAACAATGATGTCCGGCACGCTACAGTCATCCGGGTAGCAAAGGTCGTGCCAATTCTCGAACGCAACGAGCCGTCCATCGCTACTGATGGACGGATTCATGCTGGCGTAAGGAAAGGCAGCCAGGGGGATATCTTGGCTGATAAGTTCGAAGCTATGCAAGTTGGTGTCGTATACGAAAACATCGCCGTATCCGTTTGTATCTCCAGGCACCAAGTCAGACAACCCAGAGGCAAACGCGACAAACCTTCCGTTTTCGTTCAATGCCACAGAGTAGTAACTTGATGCTGGGACCCTTTGGTACGTATCGCTTTCGCGATCGAAAATGAACAGCCCAGAGCCACTGGTATCCGAGTTGAAGCCGCTACATCCCAACGCGACGGTGTATCCATCGCCGCTCAGGTCAGCGCCATAGCACACGTGGTCGTCACCAAGCGGGCCGCGTAGCCGTTCCGTAATGCCCGTCAACCGGTCGCGCAGGAACGTGCTCTGGCCAGCGTTAGCGACAAACGAGTTGATCAAGACCATGCGCCCGTCAGAACTGATAGCAACACCACCTACATAACCGCTCAACGGATTCCCATTGCTGTCGACGCTGACGAGTTCAGTTATCTCACTATCCCTGTCATGGACAAACAAGTCCCAGCACACGCTCTCATCGCCGCAAAGACTGTTTTGACCAGAAACTAGGTTTTTTGCGAGTGAATGGAACAGAACGTGGCGACCGTCTCCGCTAATCTGGGCACCAGTGCTACAGGTAACGGCGTATGGCCCGCAATCGGCCTGTTCGCCCGCCGAGTCCACGCTAGCAAGCTCTGTAGTCCCTTGGGTCGCCTCTGCGTAGCGCGAGGGCGCTGAGAAGAGTTGCAGAACAACCGAAATCATGATGAGCGTTCCGGTGCCACACACGATCACGCTGCAACGTGTTCGCCGGGAAAATGACGACGCCGTATTACCCAAGGCGTGTTCCTAAATCGGCGACTAAACCGTTGGGCGTGACCTGTCCGCCGCGCTTTGAAGCACCTCGTCGAGGTGCTACGCAGCAGGAAGGATCGATGCTGAATCTCATTCGTCGTGGCCTACGCGAACTGGAGCCTAGTGGAAATACAACCCCCACCTTACGAGTCATTCGCTCGAATCCCCCCGTCGATTGCTCCGAATCTACACCCGCCTCTCGGCCGTGTCAACGATTGCTCCCACACCACTGACAAATCTCACTCACGATTGCGCTCCGCGGGTGCTACCCTCGAACCAGCACCTTAACACCCGCGGCACACTATAAACCCTGGGCCAGCAGCGCAATTGAATTCGCTCCGCCAAACCCATGAACTCAATTCAATTCGCCGCAAACCCGGCTTACGGGCCCTCGTCAAACGCGGACAAGCCCCGACGCAGAGAATTTTCCGAAAAACAATTCCCCCGCCAGGTACGCCCCGCCAAAATCAACTGACCGCTGATAGCTGATAGCTGACAGCTACCCCGGCACGAACACGTTCCGCCCCGTTCCCGCATCGTGCCGCACGCGGCCGCGACGCCCCACGAACTCCGCCCGCGTCATCGACCACAGCAGGTCACGGTCCGGCTCCGTGTTCGCGAAGAAGCGCGCGCCGAGTCCGTCAGCGCTCGGGCTCTTACCCACAGCGGTGAGCCGCCCGACCACGATCCCCTGCTCCGGCTCCCCCTCCCGGTCGAACGCCACTGTGTACGTCTCGACCACTGCTTCCCCCTCCGCCTGCTCTACGAACTCCGGACTCTCCATCGCGTCGACGTGCGCCTGGTCGACCGCCGGGCCCGTCCGCCGGAAAGGCCGCGAGGGCCGCCGCGCGCTGTAGACCCCCGCCGAGTGCTTAGTCACGAACCAGCCGTTCCCCGTCACCATCCCGTAATCGTGACGGCGCTCGCGCAGCCGCTCCACCATCGCCGCGATCGAGTGGCTCACGTAGTTGTTCCCGGGCCCGCCCGCGTAGGGCAGCCCGCCCGTCACCGTGAGCGGCCGCGGGTCGTCGGGCTTCAGCCCCAGCGCCTCCAGCCCCAGCTGCACCGCCGACGGGAAGCACGAGTAGAGGTCGAACGCCCCGATATCGTTCACCGTCAGCCCCGCCACCCCCAGCGCCCGCTGCATCGCCGCCTTCATCCCCGGCGACGTGTGGTAGTTGACCCGCTCGCTCACAAACCACTTGTCCCGCACCTCGCCGCAGCCCCACAGGTACACCCAGCGGTCCTCGGGTATCCCCAGCTCCCGCGCCGTCTCCGACCCGGTGACGATCAGCGCCGCCGCCTGGTCCGTCTCGATGATCGCGTTCATCAGCTTCGGGTAGGGGAAGCAGACCATCCGGTTCTCCGGCCCGACGGTCGTTATCTCCTTGGCCGTCCGCGCCTGCGGAAACCAGGCCTGTGGGTTCGCCGCCGCCACCCGCGTCATCCTCCCGCACAGTTCCCCCAGCCGCCGCCGGTGCTCCTCGATGCTCAGGCCCAGTTGCGCCCGGATCGCGTTCTCGAACAGCGGGTACATGCGGATAGGCATCGTCGCGCCGTGACGGGCCTCCACCTCGGTGAACCCCGGCCGGGTGTCGCCCACCACGTGCTCTGGGGTCCCCCGCAGCGACCACTCCAGGTGCTGACCTGTCTTGCGGGCGAGCCGCCGCGAGTTCAGCGCCTCCGCGCCCGCGATCAGCGCTATCCGCATCTGCCCGTCCACGACCGCCTCCGCCGCTTCGTTCACCAGCCGCTGCGGCGTCTCCCCACCGACGGAGGAGTACAGCTTGTGCGAAGGGCTGGCCCCGATCCGCTCCGCCAGCGCCCCCGGCGCGTCTGCGTACGGCCACGACATCTCGTTCACCACCTGCACCGAATCCAGCCGCGCCAGCAGCCCGCTCACCCCCGCGTCCTCCTCCGCCGCGCGTGCCACGCACGCCATCATCTCCACCGGCTCGACGCCGTCCTCGGCCCGCTCCGAGCGGTTCGTCCACTGCCCCACGCCCACAATCACCGGGTAATTCTCGTTCGCCATCACGCCACCTCCAGGCGAAACCGAGCGTATGCAGGCGGCCCGCCCGTGGTCAAGCGCCACCAGCATGAGCGCCGAAGGACCTGGCCACCCACAGCCAACTCGGCCCTTCTCTACCCCCCAAAGCCCATCCGTTTATCCGCTCCCGCAATCCGCTGACAGATTCGACGCTGCGCCAAGCACGGCGTTCGCCTATAATCCTTGCGTCTAAGACTCAGAAACAAGGAGGCACCAATGCGACTACCTGCCTGGAAGCATCCACTGCTACTACTGCTGGCGATATCCCTCACCGCCATGCTCGCCTTCGCCGCCTGTGGCGACGACGATGACGAGGACGTTGACGACGGCGACGAAGGCTCTCCCACAGCGACGGACTCCGGCCTGCCGCAGGGCGACGGCCCGATCAACATCGACAACGTCCCCGAGCTCGACGACGGCGTCCTCACCATCGGCTCCGACATCGTCTACGCCCCCATCGAGTACTACATCGAGGGCACCGAAACCCCCGACGGACTCGACATCGACATCGCCAAAGCTCTGGCCGAGAAGCTCGGCGTCGAAGTCGAGTTCAAGCAAGTGGCAAACTTCGCCGGCATCGTCGGCGACCTCAAAGCCAGCCGCTACGACATCGTTATGTCCGCCATCAGTGTGACGCCGGAGCGCCAGGCCGAGATCGACCTCGTCTCCTACTTCGGCCCCGTTGGCACGGGCATCCTCACCGCGCCCGGCAACCCCGAGGGGTTCCAGGCTCTGGAGGACCTCTGCGGCCACCCCGTCGCCGCGCAGGACGGCACCTACCAGGTCGACCAGATGACCGCCCTTAACAAGGACGCCTGCAAGGACAACCCGATCGACATCAAGGCCTTCCCCGCCAACCCTACCGCCGTCCAGGAGTTGATCCTCGGCCGCGTCGACGCTCACCTGTCGGACGACCCGGTCGCCGCCTACAGCGCGCTCCAGTCCGAGGGCGACATCGAGCTCTCCGCCACCGGCTTCGAGTCCGCCGAGTACGGCATCGGCGTCCGCAAGGATTCCCCCGACCTCCAGGCGGTCCTCGAGCGCGCCCTGGCGGCGATCATCGCCGACGGCACCTACGCCGAGATCCTCGACAAGTGGGGCCAAACAGAGTTCGGGATAGAGTAGCCCGCGTAAGAGCCAACGGTACTATGTCGGCCCCCGGGGAACCCTCATCCCGGGGGCCGTATCATCTCTGCGTGGGTTCTAGGTTTCTAGGTTCTAGGTTCTCGGAGGAGGTAGACCATGCCACTGGCGCTTGACTTCGAGTTCGACGTCGTCCGGCGGTACCTCTTCCACGACCTGATCATCGACGCCGCCTGGATAACCCTTCAGGTGGCCGTGATCTCACAGGTCGTCGGCATCACCCTCGGTATCGGCTTCGCCGTGATGAGGACCTCGAAGAACCCCATTGCCAGGGGCGTCTCCGGGTTCTACGTCTGGTTCTTCCGCGGCACCCCCGTCCTCCTCCAGCTCTTCATCCTCTACTTCGGCCTGCCCCAGCTCGTCGATAGCCCGGAGTTCACGCGCGAACTCACCGCCTTCCGCGCCGCCATCATCGCCTTCGGTCTCAACGAAGGCGCTTACATGACGGAGATCGTCCGCGCCGGCATCCTCTCCGTCGAGTCAGGACAGATGGATGCCTCCAAATCGCTCGGCATGACCCAATTGCAGGCCATGCGCCGGATAATCCTTCCGCAGGCGTTGCGCGTCGTCGTCCCACCCACCGGCAACGAGTTCATCGCCATGCTCAAGAACACCTCGCTCGCCTCCGCCATCGGCCTCGTTGAGCTCCTCCACCGCACCAACCTCATCTACTCCACGAACTTCAAGTTCATGGAGCTCCTCGTTGTCGCCGCCATCTGGTACCTGGCCATGACCACCGTGCTGAGCCTCATCCAGGCCGAGATCGAACGGGCGCTGGCAGTCGGTGAGCGCGACCGCCCGGAAACGCTCTTCTCTCGCATAGCCGCGCTCACCGGGCGCCCCGACTTCAGGGCGCGGGTCTAGAATGATCCTGCCATGAACAGCTCGATGGTCCGTTGCATCGACGTCCACAAGCGCTTCGGGCGCCTGGAAGTGCTGCGCGGCGTCTCGATGGACGTCGGCGCCGGCGAGGTCGTCGTCGTCATCGGGCCCAGCGGCTCCGGCAAGAGCACCCTCCTGCGCTGCATTAACCACCTCGAACGCCTGGACTTCGGTCGCATCTACGTGGACGGCGAGTTCGTCGGCTACGTCGAGAAGGACGGCAAGCTCATCGAGGACAGCGAGCCCGAGATCGCCCGCAAGCGCGCGCAGATCGGCCTGGTCTTCCAGCGCTTCAACCTGTTCCCCCACCTCACCGCGCTCGGCAACGTCATCGAGGCCCCGCTCCACGTCCAGAAGACGCCCCGAGCCCAGGCCGAGGAGCTGGGCCGCGAACTCCTGGCGAAGGTCGGCCTCTCGGACAAGGCGGACGTCCACCCCGCCAAGCTCTCCGGAGGCCAGCAGCAGCGCGTCGCCATCGCCCGCGCCCTGGCCATGCGCCCCAAACTCATGCTCTTCGACGAGCCCACCTCTGCCCTCGACCCGGAGCTCGTCGGAGACGTCCTCGATGCCATGAAGGCGCTCGCCCGCGACGGCATGACGATGATCGTCGTCACCCACGAGATGGGCTTCGCCCGCGAGGTCGCCGACCGCGCCGTCTTCATGGACGAGGGCGTCATCGTCGAAGAGGGGACGCCTGCCCAGCTCATCGCCGCCCCCCAGCACGAACGCACGAAGGCGTTCCTGAGCCGCATCCTGTAGCGGCATCCCAAAACGCAGCGGATGTAGCGGATGGCTTTAGCCTTCCACGCACGCCGTTGCGAATTCACCCGAGAGTCGCTCGCTCCCCGCCGCCCTGTGGAAGCCTTAAGGCATCCGCTACATCAGGTTCACACCACCACCCACTCCTCCCCCGCGCGTTTCACCCGGCCCTCCGCCTCCAGCTTGCACAGGTGCGCCTCGATCTGCCGAAGCGCCATCGGCACGATCCGACGATCCAGCTCCATGTAGATCGCCGAGAGCATCGCCTTCGGCGTACGCTTCCCGTCCGCCATCAGCCGCAGCACCTGCGCTTCCCGCTCGTGCCGGTGGTCGATCAGCTCCTGCAGCTTGCTCGACACTTCGTGCACCGCCTGCCCGTGTCCCGGCAGCATCAGCGCGCAGTCGTACCCCTTCAGCCGCTCCAGCGACTCCAGGTACAACCCCATGTCCCCGTACGGCGGCGGCGAGATCGCCACCGTGCCCAGCCCCAGCGCCGTGTCGCCCGTGAACAGTGCCCGCTCCTCGCGGAGGTACAGGCAGACCGACCCGAGCGTGTGTCCCGGCGTGTGCACGACCTCCATCGTCAGCCCGCCGACGCGAATCGTGTCGCCGTCTCCGATGTGAGCGTCAGGTACCGTCTCCGCCGCCTGCTCCCGGAACTTCTGGAGCGCCTCCCGAATCTTCTTCTCTTCCTCCGTCGGCTCCCTGCCGTCCTCCGGCATCTCCAGGTCCTGGGGCGCCTCGCTCTTCGAGTCACGCAGAAACTTCTCCTCCTTTGGGTGCAGCAGCACCGCGGCACCTGTAACCTCTCGCAACTGGTGCGCCCCGCTGGAGTGGTCGAAGTGGTGGTGGGTCAGAATGATGTGCCGCACCTTCACCTCCGGATGCTCCTTCAGGAACTCCAAACGCACCTGCACCGACTTCTCGTCGCCGAAGCCGCTGTCGATCAGCGCGCCTTCGCCGCCGTCGTGCACCAGGAACACGTTCGGCGCCTGCGGCCCCGTGTAGAACGCCGGCTGCGCCGGTATCGAGAAGATATGCGACGTGAGCTCCATCCTATTTCTTACCTCTGACTTCCCACCTCTGACTTCCCGTGTCCAACCCATTCCTCACGCAACAGCCCCATCACCAGAGTGTTCCCGAACCTCCCGTCGAGGATCCGGTCCTGCCGCTTCAGCCCCTCTCGCACGAACCCCACCTTCTCGTAGCAACGGATCGCCCGATCGTTTTCCTCTGCTGTTGTTAGCTCCACCCGGTTCAGCTCCAGCTCTCCAAACGCGTAACCCAGTACAAGGCGCACCGCATCCGTCCCCAGCCCGGCGCTCCACTGCGCCTTCTCGCCGATCACGATACCGAACTCCGCCTTACGGCGCGCCGGCTCCAGACGCAGCTCGGTGCTCCCCACCAGCCGCCCATCCAGCGTCTCGATCGCCCACATCAGGCTGTCTGGATCGGAGCGCCGCCGGCCGTACCACTCGTACTCCTCTTCAAGCGTCGGCGGCGAGTCCATCTCCGCCAGCCACCGCGTCACCTCGCCGTCGGCCAGCCATTCCACGAAGAGCGGCAGGTCGCGTTCGTCCATCGGCCGCAGGCGCACCTTCTCGCCGGTGAGAATACTTTCGGAAATCACGGTGCCGCTATGGTATAACAGTCGCTACGACGCACGCATCGATGCAGGGGCGGGTTTCACGCCCGCCCGCCCGCCGACGAGCAACGCGAGGAGAACACCAATGGAAACCCACCAAGACGGCAGCCTGCGCATCCTGAAACTCGCCAACCTCGGCCTCTACGGCAACAACGCTTACGTCATCTCAGATGTTTCCAGTGGCGACGCCCTCATCGTCGACATGCCCACCGGCAGCGCCGCCACGCTGGAAGCCGCGGCCGGTCTCAACGTCAGCGGCATCCTCATCACCCACACCCACCCCGACCACTGGGCGGAGTACGACCTCGTGAAGAGCGCCACCGGCGCCCCTGTTTACTGCCACCCTGCCGAACGCATCATGCCCGCCGCGAAGATAGACCGCCCGCTCGCCGACGACGAGGAAATCACCGTCGCCTCCGTAACCGTGCGCGCCATCCACACTCCCGGCCACACCCCGGGCAGCACCTGCTTCCTCGCCGGGCGCTTCCTTATCTCCGGCGACACCCTCTTCCCGGGCGGACCCGGCCGCACCCAGACGCCGCAGGACCTTCGCCAGACCGTCGCTTCCATCACCAGCCGCCTCCACACCCTCCCCGATGAAACGCTCGTCCTTCCCGGCCACGGCGACAACACCACGATCGGCGACTCAAAACGCGAATACGCCGCCTTCGCCGCCCGTAAACGCGACCCGGACCTCTGCGGCGATGTAACCTGGGCGGGCTGAACCGCATCTAACCTGTTATGATGCGCCTTCCTCCGTTCCGCCACTTCCTCTACGTGCTCACCACCGTTAACGCGGTTATGGCCGCCGTCCTCTTCCTGGCTTCTCTCGCCTTTAGCAGCGGTGTCAATATCATCGCCATCGCCTTTGTCCTGCTGGTCGCGAACGTAGTCGGTGCGGTCACCGTCGCCCGCCAACTCTGAGGAAGGTCTCATTCGCGTGCCTCGATTGTTCGCTCTCCGCAGCCTTCGTCCCATCCTGATTACACTCAACTTCGCTCTGGGCGCCTCGATGCTGATAGCCCTGACGGTTGGCACGCCTTCAGTCACAGTCATCGCAATCCCGTTGGTCTTTGTGAACGCGGTCTCCGCCATCGCCATACTCTCTCAGCGATAGCTTCCTCGCTCCGCCATGATCCGCAGACTCCGAGCGTTCCGGCCCCTTCTGCTCCTGGTAGCGGCCGCCGATCTGGTCCTCGCCACCTACCTCCTGGCCGTAGAGCAAACGTTCCGCGGCCCCGGCCTGCTCCTCATCCTCGGCGTCATCCTCATCGTCGTCGCGTCCACGCGCCGCCATCGCGGGCCCTAGCCGCCGTTTCGAATTCCCCCTGCACTCCGCTCTCCCGTAAACTGGACTCAGCGGCCCTCTGATGACCGATACCCCCTTCTTCCAGCGCACAACCCTGCCCAACGGCCTGCGCGTCCTCACGTCCTCCATGCCGCACACCCGCTCCGTCTCGCTCTCTATCTACGTCGGCACCGGCTCGCGCTACGAACGTGACGGAGAGGCCGGCATCTCCCACTTCCTCGAGCATCTGCTCTTCAAGGGCACCGAGCGTTGGCCCACGGCCAAGGAGCTCTCCGAGACCATCGACGGTGTGGGCGGCATCATGAACGCCGGCACC
>Ga0209341_10006533_pt1 | contig 10417 bp, 9 predicted proteins | sample RifCSP13_2_FD_184020 | JGI IMG/M metagenome (GOLD analysis project Ga0209341, IMG submission 184020) | Soil microbial communities from Rifle, Colorado - Rifle CSP2_sed 13_2 (SPAdes) (version 2) | ecosystem: Environmental > Terrestrial > Deep subsurface > Rock core/Sediment | place: Rifle... | reverse complement strand
GATCCCGCGGGTGGCGGTTTACGATACCCCCCGACCGTGGTTTACGATACTAAGCGGAGTCAGGTAGACGTCGCGATAGACGCCCTTGTGGGCGAGCGTCGGGAATTCAGCGCGCCCGAGGTGGCCGCGCGCGCCGGCGTCAGCCGGCAGGCGGCCCAACGCCGGCTCGCACGCTACGTCTCTGCGGGGCGATTGGAGGCGGCAGGAGCCGCGCGGGCGCGCCGCTATTTCGCACCCGGGACCGCGACGACGCCCGAAGAGTGGCGGTTCACCAACAAGGGCCTCGCCGAGGACGTCATCTGGCGAGAGCTGCGCGCCTCGTCGAGGCATGTCCGAAGCCTCGCCGGCAACGCGCTCGCGATCGCGGGCTATGCCTTCACGGAGATCTTCAACAACGCCATCGATCACTCCGGGTCGCCTCGCATCCAGGTCGAGATCGAGCCTTCGAACGGTCGCGTCGCGATCGAGATCCGCGACGAGGGCGTAGGGATCTTCCAGCAGATCAAGACCGCCTACACGCTCAACTCGTACATGGACGCGCTCGCGGAACTGTCGAAGGGGAAGGTGACCACTCAGCCCGAGCGTCACAGCGGTCAGGGCATCTTCTTCGTCTCAAAGGCGGTGGACCTGTTCGAGATCGACAGCGGTGGTCTCCGCTGGACGGTCGACAATGTGCGGCGAGACACCGCGGTCGGCCAGGCCCCCCTGATGCGCGGCACCCGGGTTCGCTTTGAGATCACGCGAGACAAGAGCGAGACGCTGCAGGACCTATTCGGTGAGTACTCGACGGAGCTCGAGTTCGACAAGACGCGGACGCTTGTGCGCCTCTTCGAGCGCGGCGGTGAGTTCGTCTCTAGATCGGAGGCGAAGCGTCTTCTCGCCGGTCTGGAGAAGTTCCGGGAGGTGATCCTCGATTTCGACCGTGTCGATCAGATCGGGCAGGGCTTCGCGGACGAGGTCTTCCGCGTCTGGGCGCATGATCATCCAGACACCCGGCTTCTTCCAGTGAACATGAACGAGCCGGTCAGCTTCCTCGTGAAACGAGCCCAGGCAGAGGCAGCAGCAGGTCCATCGCTTCCAGAGGCACGCTAGCCGCCGCCGCGGCATCACACGATCGCAGTCTCTCCGGAGTCGATGACGATCGCGTGGCCGTCGCGAAGCGTGACGTGAGGCAGTCCGGCGGCACGGTAGTGCTCCGCCAGCCGTTCGCACATCTCCGTCTCCGGATGTCCCGGCGAGCGGTAGTGGGGGACGACGTAGTGGTCGAGCACTCCGAGCCCATCCCATCTCGCCTCCGCGCCGTAGACCGACTGCACCGCATGGGGCTCGTCCGTCACCTCGAGCCCGCGAAAGCTCGGTGTGAGGACGCACACGCCGGCGCTGTATCCGGCGTACACCAGCGCGTCTCGACGTAGCAGGTCGATAAGCAGGTCGTCTGCGCTGCTTTCGGCCAATGCATGCCGAGGCACGAACGTGTTCCCGCCACGCACCCACACGAGCTGGTATCGCGCGAGGTCCGTGGCCAGCCGCTCCTTCTGTCCGAAGTAGTGCCGGAGGTCGAGCTCGTTCGCCGCGATGCCCAGCCCCTTGAGCGCGGCGAGCTCCCGCTCTACGCCCTCCGGCCGGGTCTCAGCTGGATAGGCGTCGCAGGCATTCGCTATCACCGTCGCGCGTGCCGGACGCTTCAGCAGTGCGACCAACCTCTCGGGGTGGTCTCCCATGCGGAACGAAGACAGATACATGCGCATGCGGCGCCAGAATGCCTGCGTGGTGGACCCTGCGCTCATCGAGGCATGGCGGCGGGAGGAAGCCGAGCCCTTCACCGGTTGGGACTTCGGACACATCGCCTCACGGTCTCGTCCGCAGAAGCCGCCCTGGTCGTTCAAGTCGGTCGCACGGGCGGCGCTTCGCCAGGCGGACCGTGCACTCGACCTTGGGACCGGTGGTGGCGAGGTGCTCGCCGCGTTACACGACGCGTTCCCGCGGGTGATGGTCGCGACAGAGGCGCACCCGCCGAACGTTGCGGTCGCGCATCGGCGACTGGCTCCGCTCGGTGCGACGCTCGTCGCGTACGGCGTTGAGCCGGGCAAGGTTCCCGTCAGCCGCGTGCAGGACACAGGTCCGTGCCTGCCGTTCCGGGACGGTTCCTTCGATCTGATCCTTGACCGGCACGAGGCGTACGACGCCCCGGAGCTGGCGCGGGTGCTCGCGTCGGGCGGCGTGTTCCTGACTCAACAGCTCGACGGCCGGAGCCATGCGGAACTTCTGCAGCGCTTCGGCGTCGCTCCCCAGTGGCCCGGAGTCACCCAGGACAACTTGGTCGTCGAGCTCCGCGAGGCCGGACTGACCATCGAGGACGCCCGTTCGTCGTGGGGCACGCTCGCCTTCAGCGACATCGGCGCGCTCGTCTATTACCTCAAGGCGGTCCCCTGGCTGGTTCCCGGATTCTCGGTCGCCCGTTTCGAGGCAGTCCTTCTGCAGCTCCACGAAGAGCTGGAGGCGGCTGGCGAGCTTCGGGTCGCGGAGGGCGCGTTCCTGATCCGCGCTCGGAAGCGCTGATCCACCGACCGACCCCGAGACCTGCAGACCAGCCACCGCCCCCTGAAACGCCCGCATTGCGCCAGCAGCGGCTCTGAGGCTCGGATCCGCCGACTTGGAGGGGAACCGACCGACCTAAACGTGGACTTGGAATTCCGACCTGGAAGGTAGAAAATAGGTCCATGGCAGTCGATCCGAAGGTCCAAGACCAGGTCCCCGGCGCGTACCAGTACGGCTGGTACGACGAAGCGAAGTACATCAACCCGCTCAAGAAGGGCCTCGACGAAAGCGTCGTCCGCGAGATCAGCCAGACCTACAAGCACGAGCCCGACTGGATGCTCCAGCGCCGTCTGAAGGCGCTCCGCCACTACCGCACCCGCCAGATGCCGACGTGGGGCGCGGACCTCTCGGCGATCGATCTCGAAGACATCTACTACTACCTGCGCGCGACCGATAAGAGCGTGAAGAACTGGGAGGATGTCCCGGACTACATCAAGAAGACATTCGACAAGCTCGGGATCCCGCAGGCGGAGCAGAAGTACCTCGCGGGTGCGGGCGCCCAGTTCGATAGCGAGTCGGTTTACCACAACATCCGCAAGGATCTCGCGGCGCAGGGTGTCATCTTCATGGATACAGACACCGCGCTTCGCGAGCACGAGGACATCGTCAAGGAATACTTTGGCACGGTCATCCCGGCGAACGACAACAAGCTCGCCGCGCTCAACACCGCGGTGTGGTCGGGCGGATCGTTCGTGTGGGTCCCCGCCGGAGTGAAGGTCGAGATCCCTCTCCAGGCCTACTTCCGCATCAACAGCGAGAACGCCGGCCAGTTCGAGCGCACGCTGATCATCGCGGAGCCGGGCTCGAGCGTTCACTACGTCGAGGGATGCACCGCTCCGATCTTCACCACGAACACCCTTCACTCGGCGGTCGTCGAGATCATCGTCAAGGAAGGCGCCGACGTCCGCTACACGACGATCCAGAACTGGAGCCACAACGTCTACAACCTCGTGACGAAGCGCGCGGTCGTGCACAAGGACGGCCGCATGAGCTGGATCGACGCGAACCTCGGCAGCAAGGTCACGATGAAGTACCCCTCGGTCTACCTCGTCGGCGAGCGCGCGCACGGCGAGGTGCTCTCGGTCGCCTTCGCGGGCAGCGACCAGCACCAGGACGCCGGAGCGAAGATGGTCCACGCTGCGCCGAACACGACCAGCCTCATCACGAGCAAGGGCATCAGCAAGGGCACGGGCAAGCAGACCTACCGCGGGCTCGTGAAGATCTACCCCGGGTGCAAGGGCGCCAAGAGCACGGTCCGCTGCGACGCCCTCATCCTCGATGAGACCGCGCGCAGCGACACGTACCCGTACATGGAGATCGACGAGGACGACGTCACCATCGGACACGAGGCCTCGGTCTCGAAGGTCGGCGAGGAGCAGCTCTTCTACCTCATGAGCCGCGGCCTCTCTGAGGGTGACGCGACCGCGATGGTCGTGAACGGATTCATCGAGCCGATCGTGAAGACGCTCCCGATGGACTACGCGATCGAGATGAACCGGCTGATCCAGCTGCAGATGGTCGGCGCGATCGGGTGAGCCCGGCCGCGACCCTTCCGAAGGTCCGCGAGCCGCTCGACCCCGACGTGGTCGAGCGGTCCGGTGTCGGGGAGGGTGAACCCGACCTCCTCCGCGCGTCACGGCGTCGCGCCGCGGAGCTCGGGGCGCAGGAGCCGTGGCCCACCGGCGCCGAGGAGGAGTGGCGCCGCTTTCCGCCCGCCCAGATCCCCGCGAGCCCCCTCGTCGGCGCGACATCCACCGCCACGTACACCCGCGACCGGCTTCCGAAGGGCGTATGGGTCGGCGACCTCGCCGCCGCGGCCCGCGAGCGACCGGAGCTCGTGGAGGCCTGGATCGACCGGGGGGGCCGGATCCCGACGCACGCCGGGATCGTCGCCGTCGCCGACGCGCTCTGGTCCGCGGGCACCTTCGTGTATGTCCCCCCGGGCGTCGCCCTCGAGCAGCCGATCGTCTTGGAGCGGACCTGGGCCGCGGGCGAGGCGGCCTGCCTCTCGCGGACCATCGTCGTGGCCGACCGCGGGAGCGCCGTCACGCTCGTCGAGGACGTCACCTCGGTCTCCGGCGGGGTTGGGCGCCTCGCGATCCCGCACCTCGAGGTCCACGCCGGTGACGAGGCCAACGTGCGCTACGTGCACCTGCAGCGGTACGGCGAGGACGTGTGGGATGTCGGGGCTCAGTGGTACGGATCGGAGCGCGGCAGCACGCTCGCGACCTTCAACGTCCTGCTTGGCAGCAGGCGGACGAAGCTCGGGATCCTCTCGGACATCCGGGGCGACGGTGCCGAGGTGAAGCTCTACGGCCTCGTCGCCGCCGCGGACTCGCAGCGCATCGACGTGAACTCGTTCCAGCGCCTCGACTGCAAGGCCTCGCAGAGCGATCTTCTCTACCTCTCGGCCCTCTACGAGAGCGCGAAGGCGGTCTTCTACGGCCTCATCCGGGTGGAGCCGACGAGCAGCATGACCGGCTCCTACCAGGAGTGCCGCAATCTCCTGCTCTCGGACAAGGCCGGCGCGGATCCCATCCCCGTCCTCGAGATCCTCACGAATGACGTCGCGCGCTGCGGCCACGGCGCGACCGCCGGGCGGATCCAGGAGGAAGAGGTCTTCTACGTCATGACGAGGGGCATCGATCGCCGCACGGCGGAGGAGCTCCTGGTCCGCGGCTCGTTCGCGCGGGTCCTCGACCGGATCCCCGACGCGGCCATCCGCGCGCGGGTCCTGGAGGCGCTGCGCCCGCGGATCGGGGGCGTGGCCGAGATCGAGCTCGTGGCATGACGAGCGAGGGCGGCGCGCAGGGCTTCGTCACCGTCGCTCGCGTGGACGACATCGCCCCGGGCGAGGTCCAGGTCGTCGACGTCGACGGCAGGAGCCTCTGCGTGGGCCACATGGAGGACGGCTCGTTCGGCGCCATCGACAACGTGTGCACTCACGACGGCGGCGTGCTCGGCGAGGGTGAGCTCGAGGGCTCCTGCGTCGAGTGCCCGCGGCACGGGGCCCGCTTCGACCTGGTGACCGGCGAGGTCAAGGCGCTTCCGGCGGTGTTCCCGGTGAACGCTTACCCCGTGCGGGTCGTGGACGGCCGCGTCGAGGTGGACCTCGCCGTGGCCACCCGCGAGCTGGAGATCGGCGGCTAGACCGTCCCTCTCATATGATCGGGCGCAGCCAGCGCTTCGGAGGGGGTTCGTGATCAGCAGCGCCGCGCGGGACCGCGTGAAGCTCTCCATCGACCAGCTCGAAGAGCTCTTCCACAAGCACGATGAGCGCGCCTCTGAGGACGTGAACGACTCCTATGCGGCCGCCCTCGACCGCGGCAAGGCGATAGCGTTCCAGGAGGCCGCCCACCTGGTGAAGTCCGCGCTGCACGACATCGACGTGAAAGCCCTCTAGGAAAGAAAGGCGCGAGCGAGCGTCCGGCTCCGCCCGCGCGAGCGAGATCGACGAGCGGCGTCGAGGCGGCGAGGCCGCAGGCCGAGCGCGAAACATAGACTGGCCCCATGCGTGCCGTCGTGATGGCCGGCGGCGAGGGGAGCCGCCTCAGACCACTGACCATCGGCCGACCGAAGCCGATGGTCCCGATCGTGGACAAGCCCTGCATTGGGCACATCTTCGACCTGCTGAAGCGCCACGGCATCACCGACGCGTTCGTGACCCTCCAGTACATGGCCAGCGTGATCCAGGACGCGTACGGCGACGGCGGCTCGGTCGGGATGCGGCTGCGCTACAGCGTCGAGGAGACCCCGCTCGGGACGGGCGGATCCGTGCGCCAGCTCGGAAAGGCGCTGGACGCGCCGTTCCTGGTCATCTCCGGTGACGCTCTGACCGACATCGACCTCGCGAGAGTGATCGCCTTCCACGAGGAGAAGAAGGCGGCCGTGACGCTCACGCTCGTGCACGTCCCCGATCCGCTCGAGTACGGCGTGGTCATCACCGACGGCGAGGGCCGGGTCACGAAGTTCCTCGAGAAGCCGTCGTGGGGCGAGGTGTTCTCGGACACCATCAACACCGGCATCTACGTGATCGATCCGCGCGTGATGGAGCGCTATCCGGTCGGGGCGGCCTTCGACTTCAGCAAGGATCTGTTCCCGCAGCTCCTAGCTGAGGGCGAGCCGCTCTACGGCTGCGTCGCCGAGGGGTCCTACTGGACCGACGTCGGGAACATCGCGGAGTACGCCCGCGCCAACGCCGACGCCCTCGAGGGCAAGGTCAAGGTCGAGCCGTTCGGGCGCGAGCTGCTCCCGGGGGTCTGGACCGGCGGCGACGTCGAGATCCACCCGAGCGCGCTCCTTCACGGAGCGATCTTCCTGGGCACCGGCACGAAGATCGGGCCCGAGGCGCAGATCTTGGGCCCCACGGTCCTCCGCGACTACGTCGTCGTCGAGTCGGGTGCCGTGATCGACCGGTCGATCATCTGGCGGAACACGTACGTCGGCGAGCGCTCCGAGGTGCACGGCGCGATCGTCGGGCGGCAGTGCGCGCTCAAGGCCCGCGTCGCCCTCGAGGAGGGCAGCGTGGTCGCCGACCACTCCATCGTCGGCGAGGGGGCGCGCGTTCGTGCGCAGGTGAAGATCTGGCCCGACAAGCAGATCGAGAGCGGCGCCGTCGTGCACACCAGCCTCATCTGGGGAGCGCAGGGCCGGCGCGCGCTCTTCGGGCGCTTCGGCGTGACGGGCCTCGTCAACGTCGACCTCACGCCGGAGTTCGCCGCGCAGCTCGGCGCCGCGTACGCATCGACGCTCCCGCCCGACGCGACGGTGACCATGAACCGCGACCAGCACCGCGCCAGCCGCATGCTGAAGCGCGCGCTCATGAGCGGCATCGTCGGCAGCGGCGTGGCCGTCGCGGACGTCGACCAGCTGCCCATCCCCATCGCGCGCTTCGAGACGCGGCGGATCGGCGCGGCCGGCGGGATCCACGTCCGCGTCTCGCCCTTCGACGACCGTGTCTGCGACCTGAAGTTCTTCGATCAGGCGGCGCTCGACATGGGGAAGGCCGCCGAGCGGAAGGTCGAGAACGTCTTCTTCCGGGAGGACTTCCGGCGCGTCACCTACGACCGGGTCGGTCAGATCTACGACGTCCCGCGCGTCGGCGAGGCCTACGGCGAGGCGTTCCTCGCCGAGGTCGTCCACCGCCGCGAGATCGAGGCCGCGCGCTTCAAGATCGTCGTGAACTACTCGCACGGCACCGGCGCGCAGTTCCTGCCCCAGCTGCTCAGCGCCCTCGGAGTGGACGTCATCGCCATCAACGCCGTCGTGTCCGAGAACGTCGGCTCCCGGTCCATCGAGGAGTTCCAGCAGGAGATGCAGGAGCTAGCGGCGATCACCTCGACGCTCCGCGCCAGCTTCGGGGTCACCATCGACGCGGGCGGGGAGAAGATCTTCGTCGTGGACGATCGGGGCCGCGTCGCCGAGGACCGGCACTTCCTCACGGCGTTCGCGTCGGTCATCGCGCGCACGACACCCGGCGTGATCGCGGTGCCGCCCTTCGGGCCCAGCTCCATCGAGGAGCTCGTCGGCGCCGCCGGCGGGCGCGTGCTGCGCGTGCGCGCTTCGGCGGAGGCGCAGATGCGCTTCGCCGCGCGCGAGCATCCGCTGCTGGTCGCGGACGGCCTCGGCGGCTTCATCTTCCCGCGCTTCCACCCGTCGTTCGACGGGCTGTTCGCCGTGGCGAAGCTGCTCGAGGTGCTCGCGGTGCGCGGGGTCGGCCTGACGCAGGTCCTCGACGAGACGCCGACGCCGCAGATGGCCCGGCTGAAGGTCGCCTGCCCGCTCGAGAGCCGCGGCCTGGTCATGCGCATGCTCGCCCAGGAGCCCGCCACCGAGCGGACGCGCCAGGTGGACGGCGTGAAGCACGTGCAGGACGGCGAGTGGGTGCTCGTCCTGCCCGACATCGATCAGCCGATGTTCACGATCTGGGCCGAGGCGGCCGACGAGGGCCGCGCGTGGGCGCTCGCGCACCAGTACGCGGAGCGGGTCGGGACGCTCCGGAGCGCCTCATGACCGTCCGCATCGCGATCGCCCAGGTGGCCCCGGCCCTCGGCGCGTTCGAGCGGAACCGCGCGATGCACCTCGACCGGATCGACCGCGCGCGGGCCGCGGGGGCCCGCCTCATCGTGTTCCCGGAGCTGTCGCTCACGGGCTACTACCTGAAGGACCTCGCCAACGACCTGGCCATGTCGCCCGACGACGAGCGGCTTCGCCCGATCGCGGAGGCGTCGCGGGACATCGACGTCATGGCCGGCTTCGTGGAGCGCACGCCGGAGGCGCGGATCCACATCGCGCAGGCGTACTGGTCGGCGGGACGCGTCGTGCACGTCCACCGAAAGGTCTACCTGCCGACCTACGGCATCTTCGACGACGGCCGCTACTTCGGCCCAGGTGAGCGGTTCGACGTGTTCCCGAGCGCTCTCGGCACCGCGGGCATCGCGATCTGCGAGGACATCTGGCACGTCTCGGTGCCGTACGTCTACGCGGTCGAGGGCGCGCTCGTCGTGTTCTCCCCTTCGGCCAGCCCCGGGCGCGGCGTGGCTGAGGGCGGCGACCTCGGGACGGCCGAGTCGTGCCGGCTGATGGACCGTTTCTACGCCCAGTACCTCACCGTCTACGTCGTGTACGTGAACCGCGTCGGACACGAGGACGGCATCGCCTTCTGGGGCGGTTCGGAGGTCGTGGCGCCGGACGGGACCGTGGTGGCGCGGGCCGCCGAGTTCGACGAGGAGCTGCTGCTCGCGGAGATAGACCCGGCGCTCGCCGCGCGCGAGCGCGCGCGGAACCCGCTGCTGCGGGACGAGCGCGTGGACCTCGTCCTGCGCCACCTCGGGGAGCGCACGGGGGCGCTACCGGCGCCGGCCGCCGCCCCGGAGCCGATGCCGCGGCCGAAGGCGGTGGGAGGCTGAGCGCGCCCGAGACGGCACCGTTCCTCGCGCAGCGTGTTGGCGCGATCCGGCCCGACCCGTCGGACCTCTCGCCGCTGCGCATCGACGAGAGCCTTGTGCGCCGGATGCTGGTGGCCTTCCTCCGGGAGGAGACCGCCAAGGTGGGATCGCTGCGACGAGCGGTCGTCGGCCTCTCCGGCGGCATCGACAGCGCCGCGGTCGCGGCGCTCGCGGCTGAGGCTTTCGGTCCCCCGAACGTGCTCGCCGTCCACACCCCCTACCGGACCAGCGGCGAGGACTCCCGTCGCGACGCCCGGGACCTCGCGCAGCAGCTCGGCATCGGCTTCCGCGTCATTCCCATCACCGCGCAGGTCGACGCCTACCGGGAGCTTGTCGGAGGCGACGTCCACCAGGTGCGCCTGGGCAACAAGATGGCGCGCGAGCGTAAGTCGATCGAGTTCGACCTCGCGTGGCCCGACGGCGCCGTGCTCGGGACGAGCAACAAGACGGAGCTCCTGCTGGGCTACGGGACCTGGTTCGGAGACATGGCGAGCTCGCTGAACCCGGTCGGCGACCTCTACAAGACGCAGCTGCGCGAGCTCGCGGTCCTCCTGGGCATCCCGGGGCGCATCGTGCGCAAGGCGCCGACCGCGGAGCTCTGGCCAGGGCAGACGGACGAGGAGGAGCTCGGGTTCAGCTACGCCCAGGCCGACCTCGTCCTGTACCACATGGTCGACCGCCGCCTGCGCCCGGACGAGCTGGTCCAGGCGGGCTTCGACGCCGCGCTCGTCCACCGGATCCGCGAGATGGTCCGGAAGAGCCACTTCAAGCGCGTCATGCCGCTCATCGCGAAGGTCAGCCTGCGCACCGTGGGCCACGACTTCCTCTACCCGAGGGACTGGGAGGCCGACTGAGCGGACGGGACGCGCGGG
>Ga0209341_10006532_pt1 | contig 10419 bp, 8 predicted proteins | sample RifCSP13_2_FD_184020 | JGI IMG/M metagenome (GOLD analysis project Ga0209341, IMG submission 184020) | Soil microbial communities from Rifle, Colorado - Rifle CSP2_sed 13_2 (SPAdes) (version 2) | ecosystem: Environmental > Terrestrial > Deep subsurface > Rock core/Sediment | place: Rifle... | reverse complement strand
CGTTCGCCGTCCCCGTGCCGGTGGCGGCCGCCCCCCTCGGCCCGCACGCGTTCGCCGTCGAGGTCCGCGGCGGCGGCAAGGTCGTCACCGCGAAGGCCTTCACGTACGTGGTCACCCGCGCCGTGTTCGCCGCGGTCCCTGTGGACCTCCAAGCCGCCTACGACGTCGGTCAGAACGTGACGGTGACGTTCAACGTGACGAACGCGGGGAACGCAGAGGAGCTCGCCTCGCTGCACTTCGTCGTCCCGGGCATCGTGGACACAATCGTCTCGGACTCCGTGCCGCCGGGGGAGACCCGCCAGCTGGCCGTCATCTTCCTCATCCCCGAGGACCTCGACGCGCGGAACGCCACGGCGAGCTGGTCCCTCGGCGCCTCCGCGGGATCCGCGGAGTTCGCGGTGAGCGGCGCGCGCCTGACCGTGTCCGCCGCACTGGACCGGCCGGCCTACCGCGTCGGCGAGCAGGCGACGCTCACGCTGACCGTCCTGAACCTGAACAACGCCGGCTACGCGCTCTTCTCCCGCGTCCAGATGGCGACCTGGGACGCCCGCCAGGACTTCACCCTCCCCGCCCTGGGCACGCAGACCCTCACCTTCGTCATTCCGCTCGAGTTCACGGGGGAGAAGCTCTTCTACAGCGTGTACTTCGCGTCCGGGCGCTCCATCCACATCAACTCCCTGTTCGTCGTCGAGGACGCGAGCGCGGTCACGGGCGCGCGCGTCACCGCGGACAAGCAGGTCTACTTCTCTGGGGAGACGGTGCAGCTCACAATCAGCCCGGACACCGGGCGCTCGGGCGCGGCGGTCGTGGAGTTCGAGGCGACCCGCGAGGAGCGGAACCTGACCGCGGCGGGGACCTTCCTCGTCCCCCTCCCCGCGGCGATTGTCAGCGGGACCTATCGGATCACGTACTGGTTCGACGGGAACCCCGGGCTGTACGAGTTCGACGTCATGGGCTACGACGCCAAGGTGAAGTCGGCCTCCCTGGACCGCGCGGCATACGCGCTCGGGGACGCCGCAACGCTCACCGTGGACGTCCTCGCGAACGAACTCGCCCCCGGGTCCGCCGTGCCGCCGCTCAACGCGACCCTGTCCGTCCTCGTCCTCGGACCGGACGGGCACGCGGCCTCCTTCGCGGACGCGCCGTTCGTGTTCTCGAAGGGCCGCTGGCCTCAGTCCGTGACCTTCGATGTGCTGGGGGCGGGCCCAGGCACCTACACGGTCCTCTACGACATCAGCCTCCTCGCCGGCCCCAACGCGACACTCCTCGTGACCTCGGGCTCCGTCAACCTCCACGTGCAGGGCGCGGCCCTCGTCACGCTCTCCACGGAGAAGGAGGTCTACGGGACGGACGAGGCCGTCGACGTCCTCGGGTCCACGTACGACGCCGCGGGCGCGAGCCTCGCGATCTTCGTGGACGGGGCGCCGCGCGACGTGCGTGCGATCACCGCCGCGGGCCTGGGGACGACGCGGTTCGCCCTGCCGCCCCTGTCCGAGGGCGACCACGAGATCGCCGCGGAGCTCACCGCGGGGAACCTCACGACGCGCCGCACCGCCCTGATCAAGGTCGTCGGCGGCAGGACGGCCTCCACAAACCCCATCGTGGACGTCGGGGCCCTCCGCTTCTCCCCGGATCCCCCGCGCGCCGGCGAGAGCGTGATCGTGACCGTGCCCCTGACGAACCTGGGAACCACGAATCTCACGAACGTCACCGTCTCGCTCGTCGTCGACGGCGTCGTGGTCGGGACGCAGGTCGTGGACATCCCGGGGACGACGACGATCGAGGTCACCTTCACCTGGGTGCCTTCAACCGGCAGCCACCGCATCACCGTCCGTATCACCCACCCGATGGCGTCCACGGAGGAGAGCACGGATGTGGAGGTCACCGGCGGCTCCGGGCTGAATCCCGTGGTGGTCGTCCTCGGGGTGTTCCTCGCGCTCCTGCTCCTCTACTTCTTCGTGCGGCTGCGGCGCGGGAGGCCGACGAAGGAGGAGGAGGCCGCGACCGGGGAGGCGAAGCCCTCGGAGGCCTCGGCGGAGAAGCCCCCGGAGGGGACGCCCGAGAAGACCTCAGAGACCGCCAAGGGGGACCAGGCCGCCGTCGCGGCGGCGCCCGCGTTCAAGGCGAAGCGTACGAGGGCGGTGGCGCTGGCCTCCCCGCCGGCCGAGACCAAGCCCGAGGCTCAGACCGAGGCGAAGGCCGAGCCCGCGGCGTCCGTGGCCACCTGCATCATCTGCGGGAAGGGCGCGGCGGAGGCGGAGGTCATCGAGTGCGGGAAGTGCGACAAGCCGATGCACGAGCGGTGCGGCGACACCGTCCCCATGTGCCCGAACTGCGGCGCGAAGTTCGCCTAGGACACTCAGCCGCCGAAACGCCGCTTCCGCTGCTGGTAGGAGCGGATGGCCCGGAGGAAGTCCACCTTCCGGAAGCCGGGCCAGTACACGTCGACGAAGTAGAGCTCGGAGTAGGCCAGCTGCCAGAGGAGAAAGTTGCTGATGCGCTCCTCCCCGCTCGTCCGGAGGACGAGGTCCGGGTCCGGGAGGTCCGCGGTGTAGAGCTTCTGCGTCAGCGCCTTGGCGTCGATGGCCTCGGGGTCGATCTTCCCCGCCACGGCGTCGCGGGCGAGGCCACGCATGGCCTCCACGATCTCCTCGCGCCCCCCGTAGGCCACGGCGAGGTTGAACGCGTAGTCCACGTAGGCTTTCGTCCTCCCCTCCGCGTACTCGATCGCCTCGACGACGTAATCGGGGAGGAGCTCGCGCTTCCCGAAGGCGCGCACGCGGATGTGGTGCTTGTGGACGCGCTCGTCGTCGGCGACGCGGCGGAAGTTCTCCGCGAAGAGGCGCATGAGGTGCTCCACCTCCTCCCGCGGGCGGCTGAAGTTCTCCGTCGAGAACGCGTACACGGTGAGGATGCGCACGCCGACGTCGAGGCACCACTCGAGGACCTCCTCGAGCTTCTCGCGCCCGCGCTCGTGCCCGCGCACGGGGTGCAGCCCGAGCTCCTCGGCGAACCGCCGGTTGCCGTCCATGATCACGGCGAGGTGGTTCGGTGGCGGCGCGGTCTTCACCTGCCGCAGGAGGCGCTTCTCGTAGGCCTGGTACGCCGCGTCCGAGATGATCTTCGAGATGTCCGTGGCCACGGCGGCGAGCCTAGCCCCACCCCCCTATTTCACCTTGCCTGGACCCGCCGCGCGCGCTCCGGAGGGCACCCGCAAACCTTTAAGTACGGACCCCCAATCTTTCCACCGTTAGAGCCCGTGGACTTATGAAATTGAGCGCGTACCAGGAGCTCTACCGCAAGCTGGCGACGCCCGAAGACATCGACTTCCTCGCGGAGAACTTCGGCTACGACCGGGAGCTCCTCCTCGTCATCCACACGCAGCGCGTCACGCGCGAGACGACGCGGCAGTTCTACCGCGTGAAGAACCAGGTGGACCGCCTCGCCTACCAGTGGAATCGCGGCGAGAGCTTGGTGCAGCTCGCGCAGCGCTTCGACTTCCCGCCGGTCCTCATGGCCCAGATGATCTTGGAGCAGCGCGGGATCCCGCGGAAGCAGTTCTGGAAGTACATGGCGAACCCCGCGACCGCCCCGCAGCCGCGGCTGAGGCACGAGCTTGAGGAGGCGCGGGACCGGGACATCATCTACAGCCTCGAGGGGTCGGCGACGCAGAACGAGCGCGGGCGCATGGGGGAGAAGCGCTTGAAGAAGTGGCTCGACGACCGCAACGTCCAGTTCCGGACGGAGGCGCAGCTCCGCGGGGAGTTCGAGAAGACTCCGGACGCCCTCCTGAAGACGCCCCTGGAGTGGAACGGCTCCACGATTTTCTGGATCGAGAGCAAGGCCCTCGTCGGCGACCCCTACGAGGTGAAGCGGCACGTCCGGAAGCAGCTCGTCCCCTACCTGAACCTCTTCGGGGAGGGCATGGTCGTGTACTGGTTCGGGTATGTCGAGGACGGCGGCGTCGAAACGCCGGAGGGCGTCGCCCTCGTCGACGCGGAGTTCTTCGAGAACCAGTTCAACCCCACGGTGAGCCCCCCGCTCCCGGAGGGCTACCACCGCCCCGCGCAGCGCGCGCCCGCGGACGCCAGCCCTGCCTGAGGCCGACGCAGGTTTAATATCACCCTGCCCCTAGCCGCGCCCGTTGCCCCAAGCCCCGGCGCCCATCCGCGTCCGCATGCCCCGGCAGCGGGAGGGCGAGATCCTGGGGATCGCGGACCAGCTCCTCGGGGCCTCGCGGATCAAGGTGATGTGCGAGGACGGCAAGTCCCGGATCGGTCGTATCCCCGGGAAGCTGAAGAAGCGCATGTGGATCCGCGCGGGCGACCTCGTCATCGTGCGTGTCTGGTCCTTCCAGGACGGGAAGGCGGACATCCTGCACCGGTACACGAAGACGGAGAGCACCTACCTGTCCCGGCGCGGCGTCATCCCCAAGCAGATCAACATCTTCTGAGCCGGGGCCGCCCCCTGCCTCGCGGTCGGCGTCTCTGTCCAGTCGGGCGGAACGCACCCCTGCGCCGCGAGGTATATGACCCCGCAGCGGTAGTGCCGCCTTCGTGATTGACGACCGCTCCGAGCGACGCCTGGACCGCAAGGTCGACTCCTGGCGATTCCGCGTCAAGGACGACGAGGACCGGAAGACCTACGACGAGGTCTTCGACAAGCTCGCCCTCACCGCCATCTCGAAGTGGATCAGCGACCGGAAACTGGAGACCGTGGACTACCCCGTGAGCACGGGCAAGGAGGGCAACGTCTTCCACGCCACGGATCCGGAGGGGAAGGGCCTCGCCCTCAAGATCTACCGCGTGAACACGGCCACGTTCCACAACCTGTCAAAGTACATCGTCGGGGACCCGCGCTTCAAGAAGGCGGGGCGCTCCCCGCGCGCGATGATCGAGGCCTGGGCCACGAAGGAGTTCCGGAACCTGGAGCGCATGCGGACCGCGGGGGCGCGCGTCCCCGAGCCTTTCGCGGTGTACAAGAACCTCCTCCTCATGGAGTACGTCGGAGACGAGACGACGCCGGCGCCCGTCCTCCGCACCGTGGCGGTGGAGGACCCGCAGGGCCTCTACGAGGACGTCCTCGCGAGCGTCAAGGCGATCCGGAGAGCGGAGCTCGTGCACGGGGACCTCAGCGAGTACAACCTCCTCTACTGGGGCGGGAAGGCCTGGGTCATCGACGTGGGGCAGGCCGTGCCCCTGGAGCATTCCCTTGCGGAGGAGTGGTTCAAGAGGGACATGGTGAACCTGGCGCGGTACTTCCGGCGCCTGGGCCTGCAGGTCACCGCGGACGCGCTGGAGAGGGAGGTGCGCGGCTAGTGCTCTACGCCCGGATGCCCATGGAGCGCATCGGCGTCCTCGTCGGGCCGAAGGGGGAGACTAAGCAGCGCCTCGAGGAGGCCACGGGAACGAAGGTCCTCGTCGACTCCGAGACGGGGGAGGTCAGCGTGGACGAGAGCCACGCGGCGGACCCGTCCCTCGCCCTGAAGGCCCGCGACATCGTCACGGCGGTGGGCCGCGGGTTCAGCGAGGAGCGTGCGTTCCGCCTCCTTGACGAGGACGCCTACCTGCAGGTGCTCGAGATCAAGGACTACGCGCGGTCCCGGGGGCGGATCGCGCAGGTGAAGGCCCGCCTCATCGGGTCCCGCGGGAAGACGCGGCGCATCCTCGAGGAGATGACGGGGGCCGACGTGTCCGTGTACGGACATACCGTGGCGGTCATCGCCGCGTCGTACCAGCTCCCCATCGCGGTGGAGGCGCTGGAGATGCTCCTCCGGGGGAGCGAGCACTCCACGGTCTACCGTTACCTCGAACGCAAGCGCGAGGAGCTGCGCGTGTACGAGATGGGGTTCTAGCGGGCTCCCCTGGAAGGCCTAAATAGCCCGCGGGGGATGCGCGCGCGTGGGCGAATACGAGGACCTCGTCGGGGGACTGCGGGGGCGCGTGAAGGGGGCCCTGTCTTCGCCCTCCCCGGAGTCCTCCTGGCGGTTACGGAGCGAGCTCCATCTCCTCGAGGCCTACCTGGCCGCGCACCCGCGGGCGGGGACCCCGGAACTGCGCACCTCCGTCGCGGAGACCCTCGCCCTCGCGGGGGAGACTCATGCCATCGCCGCGGAGGTTCGGGGGGCGCTCTCGGACAAGGCGTACTCCCAGCTGGCGAACCTGGTCGATCTCGGGGCCATCGGGGTGCTCGCTGCGGAGAACATCCTCACCGCGGAGAAGGTCACGCTCCCACGGCTCCTCATGAGCGGCCTCTCCGAGCTCCTCACCTACCTCGCCATGCGGCAGTTCGTCAAGGGGTCGGCGGAAGTCGTTCGCGGTGTCGCGCAGGCCCGCGCGCCCGCGCTCCAGGCCGCCCTCTGGGCGTTCCTGCGGCGCCACCGGCCCAGGGCGACCCCCGCGGAGATGCGCGAGGCCCAGGCCACCGTGGATTCCGTCTTCGTCAAGATCCTCGACGCCTCGGTCCCCCCGGAGGCGCAGGCCGCCTTCGTGGCCGGGGCGTTCCAGCTCCTCCTCCTTGTCCACTGCGCGGAACTCCTCCAGCTCGCGGAAACCTCCTGACCGACCAATCGTTAAATAGCGAGGCGCTCATCGCACGCCCCTCAAGGTGTCCCGGTGCCCAAGCACGTGTACTTGTTCTCCGAGGGCAACGCCGAGATGCGGGACCTCCTGGGCGGGAAGGGCGCCGGGCTCGCCGAGATGACGCGCCTCGGGCTCCCCGTGCCCCCGGGCTTCACGATCACCACGAAGGCCTGCGTCTCCTCCATGAAGAGGGGGAAGTTCCCGCCGGGCCTCCGCAAGCAGGTCTTCGCCGCGCTCGCCACCGTCGAGCAGGCGTCGGGGAAGCGCTTCGGGGACGCGGCGAACCCCCTCCTCGTCTCCGTGCGCTCCGGCTCGAAGTTCTCCATGCCCGGGATGATGGACACCGTGCTCAACCTCGGACTGAATGCGAAGGCGGTGGAGGGCCTCGCGCACCTGAGCGGCGACCGGCGCGCGGCGTTGGATGCCTACCGCCGCCTCCTCTCGATGTTCGGGCGCATCGTGAAGGGGATCGAGGCCGCGAAGTTCGAGGACCTCCTCACCGCGCACAAGCGGAAGGCCGGGGCGGCGAGGGACACGGACCTCGACGAGCGCGCCCTCGAGGCCCTCCTCGCTGACTACCGGGCCCTCTACAGGGCCGCGGCGGGCGAGGCCTTCCCCGAGGACCCGAGGAAGCAGCTCCTCCAGGCCATCGAGGCCGTCTTCCGCTCGTGGAACGGGAAGCGCGCGGTGGACTACCGCAACGCGATGAAGATCCCGCACGACCTCGGCACCGCGGCGAACGTCCAGGCCATGGTTTTCGGGAACCTGGGCGAGGACTCCGGGACGGGCGTCGTGTTCACGCGCGACCCCGCCACGGGCGAGCGGCGGGCCTACGGGGAGTACCTCGCGAACGCCCAGGGCGAGGACGTCGTCGCGGGCATCCGCACGCCGATGCGGATCGCGGAGCTCGAGGCGAAGCTCCCGGACCTCTACGCGGAACTCGCGAAGCACCTCGCGCTCCTGGAGCGCCACTACAAGGATGTCCAGGACGTCGAGTTCACGGTGGAGCGCGGGAAGCTCTACGTCCTCCAGACGCGCGCGGCGAAGCGCACGGCCGCGGCGGCGGTGCGGATTGCGGTGGACATGGTCCGCGAGGGCCTCGTCTCCCGGGAGGAGGCCATCCTGCGCGTCGACCCGCAGCAGGTCTACCAGCTCCTCCTCCCGCGCTTCGACGACGCGGCGAAGGAGGAGGCACACCGCGCGGGGAAGTTCCTCGCGAAGGGGCTCAACGCCTCTCCCGGGGCGGCCACGGGCGTCGCCATCCTCCACCCCGACCGCGCCGAGGAGCTCGGTCGTCAGGGGAAGCCGGTCATCCTCGTGCGCCAGGAGACCTCGCCGGATGACGTCCACGGGATGCTCCACTCCAAGGGGATCCTCACGAGCCGCGGCGGGGCGACGTCGCACGCCGCCGTGGTGGCGCGCGGCCTCGGGCTACCCTGCGTCGCCGGCTGCGAGGCGATCACGGTGGACTACGCTGCGGGGGAGTTCCGCGCGGGGGAGCGCATCGTGCGCGAGGGGGAGCCGATCAGCCTGGACGGGGCCACGGGCGAGGTCTTCCAGGGGCTCATCCCCACGGTGCAGCCGGCCTTCGAGGAGCAGCGGGAGCTCCAGGAGGTCCTCTCCTGGGGGGACGGCCTCCGCCGCCTCCAGGTCTGGGCGAACGCGGACTACCCACGGGACGCCCGCGTCGCCCGCCGCCACGGCGCCCAGGGCATCGGCCTCTGCCGCACGGAGCACATGTTCTTCGAGCCCGAGCGGCTGCCGCTCGTGCGCGAGATGATCCTCGCGCGGAACCGCGGGGAGCGCCAGCCCTGGCTCGACCGCCTCCTCCCGCTCCAGCGCGCGGACTTCCTCGGGATCTTCCGGGAGATGGGGGACCTCCCCGTCGTCATCCGCCTCCTCGACCCCCCGCTCCACGAGTTCCTCCCGAAGTACGAGGAGCTCATCGAGGAGGTCGCGAAGCTCAAGGTGGCCGTCCACAACCCGGACGCCCTCGTCACGAGCGCGGGGACGGAGGCGGACCGGCGCTTCCTGAAGGAGGTCACGGAGCGCGGGGAGGGCGATGTCGGCGAGGGGATCCGCCGCCTCCTCCCGGAGAAGGAGCGCCTCCTCGCCGCCGTGGCGCGCGAGCGCGAGCAGAACCCCATGCTCGGCCTCCGCGGCTGCCGCCTCGGCATCACGATGCCCGAGGTCACGGAGATGCAGGTCCGCGCGATCTTCGAGGCCGCGTGCGCGCTGAAGAAAGAGGGCGTCGACGTGCACCCCGAGGTCATGATCCCCCTCGTCGGCCATGTGAACGAGCTGCGTCACCAGCGCATGACTCTGGAGCCCGTCGCCCGGCAGGTCATGGAGGAGCAGGGCGTCCAGGTCGCCTACAAGGTTGGCACGATGATCGAGGTGCCCCGGGCCGCGCTCACCGCCGGGGAGATCGCGGAGCACGCGGAGTTCTTCTCCTTCGGGACGAACGACCTCACCCAGATGGGCTTCGGCTACTCCCGCGACGACGCCGAGGGCAAGTTCCTCCTGAAGTACGTGGACATGCACATCCTCCCCGAGAACCCCTTCCAGGTCCTCGACCGCGACGGGATCGGGCAGCTCATGCGCCTCGCGGTGGAGAGGGGCCGCAAGGCCAGACCTGACCTCAAGGTGGGGATCTGCGGCGAGCACGGCGGGGACCCGGAGTCCATCGAGTTCTGCGACGCCCTCGGCCTGATGTACGTCTCCTGCTCCCCCTACCGCGTCCCCGTGGCCCGCCACGCCGCGGCCCAGGCCACCGTCCGCTCGCGCGGCGCCGGTTCCGCGCAGGACAAGTAGGTGCAGGGGATGCCGGACTGGACCACCTGGGCCATCCTCCTCGGCAGTGCGTTCGTCCCACCGTTCCTCTGGCTCCTCGTCATCCGGAACACGGAGCGGTACGGGCGCGAGCCTATGGGCCGCGTCTTCCGCGCGTTCTTCTGGGGCGCCGTCGTCGCGGTAATCGTCGCCATCGTGATCTCCCTCCTCGTCGTCGCCGTCGTCCTCCCCAAGGCCGAGCCCCTCTACGAGTTCCTCGGCCAGCGGGGGCTGTCAGACCCGGCGCTCCTTCTCTCCGTCCTCATCGTCGCCCCCTTCGTCGAGGAGTTCGCGAAGGCCCTCGGCGTCCTCCGCGTGCGGCGCTTCCTCAAGGAGCCCGAGGACGGCCTGGTCTATGGGGCGAGCGCGGGCCTCGGCTTCGCCGCGACGGAGAACCTCTTCTACGGGCTGTCCGCGCTCGTGGCGAGCCAGTCCCTCACCACGTCCATCCTCGTGATTGGCGTCCGCAGCGTGTCCTCTGCCCTCCTCCACGCGAGCGCGACGGCGTCGACGGGGTACGGCCTGGGGAAGAGCCGCCTCTGGGGGCAGTCCGCGATCCCCTGGTACCTCCTCGCGGTGCTCATGCACGCGACGTTCAACCTCTTCGCCTCGTTCGGCGTCCTCCTCACCGCGACCCTCGGGGACTGGGCGGGGCTCATCGGCCTCCTCGCCGCCATCGTCTTCGCCGGCATCGCATTCGTGCTCGTGCGCCAGAAGATCCGGGAGAAGGACTGACGTGGCGGAGCTGTGGTTCACGGACGGCCGCCGCCTCCGGGTGGGGAAGATCCTCGGCGCCGCGCGGAACTACCGCGAGCACGCGAAGGAGATGACCGCCGCGGTGCCCCGCGAGCCCGTGTTCTTCCTGAAGCCCGCCACCTCGGTGATTGCCTCCGGGGAGGACATCCTCCTCCCGCCGCAGTCCGCCGACGTCCACGTGGAGACGGAGCTCGCCGCCGTGCTCACCGCGGGCGGCCGGGACCTGGACGAGGCGGAGGCCGGGCGGTGC
>Ga0209341_10006530_pt1 | contig 10420 bp, 9 predicted proteins | sample RifCSP13_2_FD_184020 | JGI IMG/M metagenome (GOLD analysis project Ga0209341, IMG submission 184020) | Soil microbial communities from Rifle, Colorado - Rifle CSP2_sed 13_2 (SPAdes) (version 2) | ecosystem: Environmental > Terrestrial > Deep subsurface > Rock core/Sediment | place: Rifle... | reverse complement strand
CGCGCCGATTTGATCCAATGCTTCGTGTATTCCAAAGCCCCATCCTCGCCCCATCTCTTGGGTGGCATGGGAAAGCATCGCATCGCGGGGCGGATTGCGGATCGCTTTTCCCGCCCGCTCCGCGATCATGAGGAGAGCGGCCAACGGCCAGCTTCCCGCCAGCGCCAGGAGGGGCACAGCCAGCATATTTATGACATAGCCCACCAGAGTGATCGGCCAGTACCGTCCCGTCCGGTCGCTGATATATCCTGAGACAAGACGCAGACCGTAACCGACCAGCTCTCCGAATCCGGCAACAACTCCGACAATCGTCCCGGTTGCTCCAAGAACCGCAAGATAGGGCCCGGTGATGCTCCGGGCTCCCTCGTAGGTCATGTCAGCGAAAAGGCTTACCACGCCGATTAGGACGACAAACTTCAAGGCAGACTGTTTGGAAAGGTTTGAGCTGCCGGCCATTGACTCAAGTTCCTTGCGAATCGGCAAACCTATTGAGAGCGCCTTCTATGCTCATCAACTCGGCGGCGCTGGCCTCCAGGCGTCGAATCTCGGGCTGCACCGTAGCCTCGTCTTGCGCGCGTCGCCGGTGCGCCGCGCGCATGGCTCCGCGGGTCGCTTCGGAAGTCTCTTTGAGCCGTTCGTCGAGCGCCGAAGAGAAATGACGAAAGACATCGTCGAGGTTCCGAAGCGTGGCCCAGCGGATGTTTTCAACATTGCGCACGACAAGCGTATCGATATCCTCAGTCAGCCGCTTTCTGAGCCGTCTTTGACGAAGGGCGAAAGGCAGGAGGTGATCGACCAACCCTTCCGGAAGGGAACCGATCGAGGTGCTCCAATTTTGCGTGACCCAGTACGGCTTATGGGTTCGCTCAATTGCCCGGGAACCATCTGGGACCGGGTAGGGAATCTCAAAAAGCTCCGTTGCGGTGCGACGAATGATCTCAATCAGGTCGTCCGCGCGATCTTGATAGCGTTGCAGGGTTTCACGCATGCGACGCTCCGTTGCCTCCGACAGGGATCCGAGTTCGGTTTCGAACAAGAGCGGAATCTCCTCCGCGAGGCGGTCTTGCAATCGTTGCTTCACAATTTCGGCTTTATCGGCCGTATTGACAACCTCACGCGCGACCCCCTCCAGTCTGCCAAAGGCCCGGCGCCTTATTTCTTCCGCCTGCGCTTCGAGAAAATCTACCGTGCGTTGCCGCTCGCCGCTCAGCAGATCTCCCATCGCAAGCCTCTCCCGTTCCACCTCCTTAATCGTTTCCTCGAAGATCCCGATCCGCTTCTCGAGATCCTCCAGCGGGAGCTGGAGCGAGCGGCCTTGCAAGCGGACGCGCATTGTCGCGTCCGCCGCCGTGTCCCGAGCCTTTTTTGCCAGCGCCACCCGGAGAGTCCGAGATTTGCCGCGCACGAAAAAGTTCAGCAAATGATCCTGCAATTCATCGAGACCACTGCTCTTCCAAAGGGTCTGGTCTCCGGAAAGTTTTCCCTGGAGACCCTGCTTGGCGGAGACTGTGAAAATAGGCTCTGTCCCGTTCAAACCACACTCCTCACACAAGACCTTTTTGAAAAAATTCGCGGCATGACGCCGCTCTTCGTCTCCCAGATAGTCGGCCTTGTTCATCACGAAGAAAAGCCGCGTCACTTTAGTTTGAACGGCGTTCAGAAATTCCACCTCCACTTCGGTGACCGGAGGATCGCCCGAAACGACGAAGAGGGCGGCATCGCACTGAGACAGAAATTTCAGGGTAACATCGGTGTTGTGGCGAAAGGTTGAACCGATCCCCGGAGTGTCGATCATCACGACACCCGTGTGGAGAAAAAGCGAGGGGTGCTCTAAATCGGCCGCAGCGACCCCAAGGTTGTTTTTCGGGTTCCGTTCCTCGGTCACATAATTGGCAAGGATGTCTGCCGCTCGGTCACCAGAGAGATCGGCAAACTCCTCGATCCTGCCGTCCAGAAACCGGACGCGAACATGGCGTTTCGGACCGGGATATAAAAACGTTGGAATCGATGTCAGCGGAACGACGGAAGTCGGGAGCAACGGCTCGCCAATCAAAGCGTTGAGCAGCGTGCTTTTACCGCGCTTGAACTGGCCAAGAACAGCAAGGTGAAACCTCTCCGCGGTCAATCGTTCTTCAAGTTCCCTTAGCCGAATGCGGTCTGTGGAAAATAGCTCGCCCAACTCGTCGAACAATTTCAGACCACGGTCCAAGATAGCGAGGAGCCCGTCCGCGCTTAGTTCGGTAGGCGCATAACCCTTACACCCGTCTTCGTTAAAGTCTTGCCTTCCCGGCTTGTGCATAGCTGCGCTGATCGCGTCAACAAACGACCGCCACTCACAAAGGAGACGAGAATCTCGCCTTCGACCCTAGTTCTTCCTCAATCTCAAGCAGCCGATTGTACTTTGCGATCCGTTCGGAACGGCACAGCGAACCGGTTTTGATTTGCCCGGCGTTGACGGCGACCGCTAAATCGGCGATGAACGTATCTTCGGTTTCGCCGGAGCGATGCGAAATCACCACCTTATAATCAGCATCGCGGGCCGTCCGAATCGCTTTCAGGGTTTCGCTCACGGTTCCAATCTGGTTTAGCTTGATGAGAACGGCATTGGCGATTCCCTGGTCGATGCCTTTGCGGATCAACTCCGGGTCCGTGACGAAGATATCGTCACCGACCAGTTGCACTTTCGATCCAACGGACTGCGTCAATTTTGTCCAGCCGCTCCAGTCGTCTTCAGCTAAGCCGTCTTCGATGGAAACGATGGGAAATTCTTTTATCCACGTCGAATATAGGGAAACCATCTCTTCGGAACTTTTTCTGCCGTTTCCGGATTTCTTAAAAACATAGTTGCCATTCTCGTAAAACTCGCTCGCCGCCGGGTCCAAAGCGAGCGCGATTTCAGCTCCGGGTTTGTATCCGGCTCGTTGGATCGCCTCGGTGATCGCGCCCATCGCCTCTTCACCCGAGCGGAGATCGGGCGCGAAGCCGCCTTCATCTCCCACTCCGACCGAGTGACCCTTTTGCTGCAAGATTTCCTTAAGCCGCTGAAAGGTCTCGCTCGCCATCCTGAGCGCCTCCGAAAATGACGGCGCTCCGCGCGGAACGATCATGAACTCCTGCATGTCGAGCCTGTTCCCTGCGTGTCTTCCGCCGTTAATGACGTTCATCTGCGGGACGGGCAGAAGACTCGCCTCGTTGCCGCCCAGGTACTGATAAAGCGGAACTTCAGAAGCCAAAGCTCCCGCCCTTGCCACCGCCATCGAAACCGCCACGATGGAATTGGCGCCCAACCGGCCTTTGTTCCCTGTGCCGTCGAGGTCGATAAGAATCTCATCGATCTTTGCCTGCTGGGTCGGGTCGTGGCCCGCCAGTCTAGGCGCGATCTCATCATGAATGCCGCGGATTGCTCGCAACACTCCCTTTCCAAGATAACGTTTGGCATCGCCGTCCCTAAGCTCCGCGGCCTCGCGTTTGCCTGTGGAAGCGCCGGCCGGAGCCATCGAACGACCGACGAGCCCGTTATCCAAAATGACGTCCGCCTGGACTGTCGGGAATCCCCGGGAGTCCAGAACCTCCCGCGCTAAAAGTTTTTTGATCTTCGTTGTCATTAGCTATGACTCCTTTCAGAAAGAACTGTTCAATAACTACGGCTCCATCGGCGTACGATCCAAGACCGCACGAAAAGTCACAATACCGGATTTGGTAAATTCAAGTCGCTCCCTTAATAACCAGCACCGAGCAGTGCGCGTGGTCTACGACCTTGTCCACTGTCGCTCCAAGAAATCTCCTTCTCAATGCGGAGTGAATATTCGTTCCCAAAATAACGAGGTCCGCTTTCAAATCCTCTGCCATTCTTAAAATAACGTCGCCAGGCTTGCCGAATTCTATGTGAGAGCTTGCTGCCAGGCCTCTTTGACTTAGATTGCGAATCGCTTCGTCCATGATTTTTGAATAAAAATTACTAGCCTGTTCCTTGGCCTCATCCACTTCACTTACAGTTTCCGCGTATTCCGGAATCCTACCGACCGCTAGGATATGGATCTCTGCCGGGCCAAGTTTGGCGATTTCTGCAGCCTTCTCGAACGCCAGCTTGGATCCCTCTGAACCATCATAAGCCAACAAGATCTTCTCAAACATTTTTTTCTCCCTTCGCCTCGAACAGTACTTCACGCTCTCTGCCCTTCGGTTCAAAAAAGACTTGAGCGATGAGTGTCGGGATTATAGCAGTCAAGATAACCACGACGACCAGAATCGAATACTGCTCCCTGTTGATGATCTCGTGGGTGAGTCCGTAGAGAGCGGAGATCGTACCGAATGTCAGCCCTGTGCTCATCATCAAAGTAGTATAGAGATTGATCTTTGTGGTGAAACGGAAGAATACCCCGGCCGGATACAGGCCGAAGAATTTCGCCAGGCTCTTTGCCAAGAAGAAAACGACGACCAGTCCAAAACCAGCGGCCACGGCGTGTAAATCGACCAGGCTTCCGGCCTTGAGAAAGTAGAAAGGCGTGAGCAAGGCAAACGTGGTCGCTCTCATCCGCCTGATCAGTTCCTTGTTACCAAGGAAAGTATCGGCCAAAACCATACCTACCAGATACGCCGGGAGCACGCCTTCACTACCGCCGCGCACCGCGAGATACGCGAGGACTAGGAGAACAAGAAAGATGTACTTGACCTCGGGCTCGCTGGAATGCGCGTTGACTCTTTTGAGGTAGTAAGGCGTAATCTTCGGTAGAAGAAACAGCGCAAGGGCGGTGAGGACAACAAAGATCCAAAACCAGGGTCCGAAACTGGTAAAGAGCAAGCCGAGGGCGATAACGGTTCCAAGATCGTCCACGAAGCAGGCGGCCAAAATTAGTTTCCCTATAGGCATCTCGTTAAGTCCGGTTTCCACCATGACCGCGTAGACGACGGCAACCGATGTAGTGGACATGGCAATCCCGGCAATTTGTGCTCCTCTGAGATCCCACCCTAGGAGAAACTGCGCCGCGAGCCACGCCAAGGCGAACGGCGCTAAGAACCCTATGACTCCTAAGACGAGGCTCTCTTTCCAAAATCGCTTTAACGTCCGGCTTTCAAGCTCGGCGCCGGCGAGGAAAGTGAGGACGACGGCGCCAAAGCTGGCAAGAAAATTTATCCACTGGGAGATTTGCGGGCGAAAGGTGTTCCCCGCGATGATGCCAACTATCAGCTCAACGAGAGCGACGGAAATCCCGATTCTGAGAGAAATCAGACTTGAAATTAGGGCGAGCGCAATCCAGAGAGACGCGTCCCACCAGAGCTGTTCCATCCTAACCTCCTCATCTACGCAGGCGTCATCAGCCCTGGTGGGCGGTTGAAGGAGAACGCCATCTCCACGAAGTTAATTTCTTATAGCAGATGACGGGCCGGTCATCAATTCGGCCGCCCCTGACCTCCCTCATCCTCCGTCCCCATTTTTGGATTTTGGATTTTCGTCCGCGGGGCCGCTTTTGGATTGTCGGAGGGGGGAAGCCGAATTTTTGATCGCCCGCTTCGTGCCCTGATCCAAGATCGGATCTTCCCTTGAACTTTGAACGATTGAACCTTGAACCTCATTCCGTGATCAGCGCCAGGACTCCCGTATACGCGAACAGCCGGTTCGCTCCGCCCAGCGGTGCAAGCTCGTAGCCGCCGAACATGCCGATCAGCGGAAAATCTCCCAGCGTCTGCCTGATATAAGCGGAATCGATTCCGGGGAGGCCGTAGAGCGAACTGCCGCGGGCGCAGCAGTTGAAGTACAAACCGAAAGCCGGCTTTTTGCCGCGCAAATTCACCGCCTGCCGATCGAGCATTTGATTGAGATCCTCGCGCGCCCGCTGCCCGTCGCGGAAGGCGAAAATCATCGCCTGCCCCTCGCGCACTTCCTCGGCCACGCCGAAAATGCCTTTCGCCGGATCCAAGCCGATGATATTGCGCACCAGATACTTGCCCGGCGCCACGCTGTTTTCATTGCGGTCGGCGGGAAGCCCCACGAACAAAACCGTCAACGCCCGCCGGATGTCTTCCGCCAGCGGGCCCTTGAGCAACCGCGCGAACACCTCCAGCGCCGGACGGCTGTCGATCTCATAGATCAGATTTTTTTCCGCCTTGGTGATCACCATCGGCCCGGTGAGCGGCTGGCAACCCTGGGTGATATCGATGCTGGCATGATAAGAACCCGACAAAACCATTCCCGCCACGGCGTTCGTCGTCAGCGCATCACCGCAAAGCTGGTAGGTCGCTTGCGCCGTGCCGCTCTCGGCGGCGCCCGCTCCCACTACCGGAACGAAACCGCCCTCCTGTTCGATCCCATGGAGCAATGGTTGCGGTTGGCCGTTGTAAGTATCGGGAAAAAGCGTGAGCAGGGAATTCTGATCCGAGCGATTGGCGGCGCAACGCGCGATCTCGGCGCCGACTTTTTGATCTCGTTCCCAAAGCGGTTGGAACAAAAACGGACGCGCCGCCATTTGATCCGATGCCAGGACCAACACCGCCAGACCGTGGCTTCCCTCCAACTCGCCGGCGCCGGTAAGAATCCCGGCGGCGCTGGCGCCGGCGATTTGATCCGTTCCGGTGACGCGGCGAAGCGGTTCGAGCAATTCTCGTGGGGATTTTGCGCGGTCGGCGGTGAAGAATACGAGCGCAGCGTCGGCGTGAGCCATCCCCGCTTGCGCCATCGCTTGATGGGCAGCCTCCGCGGCCGCCTGCGCTGTGGAATGATGAGAGGACTGTCCGGCGCCGGCGCGAATCATGACGCCGGCACTATAAGAGGATCACCGCGTTGGGGTCAAGAGCGATTACTGAGGGAAATGGGCGGAGATTTCTCGCGGAAAAGTCACGCGAAAGACCGAGCCTCGGCCGACCTCGCTGGTAACGTCGATCTCACCCGACATCGCGCCCACCAGTCGTTTGACGATGTTCAGACCGAGCCCGGCGCTGGCATGCTCCTTTTGCGAAGGGTCAACCTGATAGAATAGCTCAAAAATCTTTGGCAGCAGCTCGGCCTTGATGCCGATGCCCGTATCCTTGACGACGAACTCGACCCGCTCGGCGTCCTTGACCGCGAACTCCAAAGACACTTTGCCCTGCACCGTATTCTTGCGCGCGTTGTCGATGATATTTCTCAGAATCTCCTTAAGCTTGACGCGGTCCGATTTGATCGTGGCGCCGGGTGGCGGATGGTTCACTTCCAGCGCCAGACCCTTCTTGGCGAATGCTTCCGAGAACTCGGACTCCAACTCCGCCAACAGATCGCCCACCCGGATCTCCGTCACTAGGAGCGGCATCTTGCCCCGCTCCAGCCGCGCCATATCCAAGCTGCTTTCGATGAGCTGAAGCATCTCCTCAGAGCCGGCTTCGATCTTCCCTATCCGTTCCCGCTGCTCCTGGTTGAGCTCCCCGCACATGCCTTCCGCCAGTAAGCTCGCCGTCCCCATGATGACCTGGATCGGCGTTTTTAGCTCATGAGCCATGACGCCCGTGAGGATCGATTTGACTTCCAGGGTTTGTTCCAAGGTTTCGTTCGCGCGCTTGAGCCTGTCGTAGAGCTGCGCGTTGTGGATCGCAATGGCCGCCTGGCTCGCCAAGGTACTCAGAAGTTCCACCTCTTGTGGACTAAATTCATGGCGTACTTTCGAGAAGAAACCGATCACCCCGAGAATCTCATATTTGACGATCAGCGGCACACCCAAGTAGGACACCAAGCTGTTGCGCCGCAGGAAATCCGGGTTATTCGTGCGCGAATCGGCCTGGGCATCCGGGATCACCAGCGGCCTCCCTGAGTCGACCGTCGCCTGAGTAACTCCGGAGCCACTCTTAGATGCGTTATTCCGCCAATCAGCCTCGTTTATATTGCTACAGGCAACCCCTTCCCAGGTTCTCGTACCGCCGTTGTACAACCGGATGGAAACGGCGAAATTGGGAAACAGATGGTCAATCTTATCGAGCAAGGTATTCAAGATCGAACGCCGATCGAGCGAAGATGTGAGAGCCAAATTGACTTCATACAACGCCGCTTGCCGCTCGTTGGCGGCCCGGATGTCTTGATAGAGCTGCGAATTGTGAATCGCCAACGCGGCCTGACCCGCCAGCGTGCTCAGAAATTGGATATCGGCGTCGGCGAAGGCATCGTTTTCCTTCGCGAACAGGGCCAGCACGCCGACGGCTTCGTCCTTAACGATCAGAGGCAATCCCAAGTAAGAGACGAATCCGTTGCGGCGCAAGAACTCCGGGCGGCGCGACCGCGGGTCGTTTTGAACGTCTTTGATAACCAGTGGCGTCTTCATACGGGCGGCGATGGAATTGAGTCCTTTGTTTTCGCCGGGGACAGTGTGTTGCCAGGAGCCGGCGTCCAAGTTACGGAAGGCTAGAGCTTCGAGAACGTCCTTTTGCGGACTCAGCAAGTGCACCATGCTGCCAAACTGCGGAAACACCTGGCCGACTTTTTCCAACAGAATATTTATCACCGACTTGAGATCCAAAGTCGAGGCGATGGCCCGATTGATATCATTGAGAACCTTTTGCCGCTCCAACTGCCGATTGATCTCGGCTTCGGCTTTTTTTCGCTCGATGGCGTAGCGAATGGTGCGGCCGAGCATGGCTTCATCGACTTGCCCTTTGACCAGATAATCCTGCGCCCCTAGGCGCATCGCTTCGATGGCGACGCTTTGGTCGTCCATTCCGGTCATCACCACGATCGGCACCGAAGGCGCCGCCGCCGTCATGCGCGTAACCGTGCCCAGGCCTTTGGCATCGGGAAGAGAGAGATCGAGCAAGATTAAGTCAAAGGACATTGCCGCCGCGTACTCAAAGGCCTGGTCCAATCTCACAGCGTGGACCGATTGAAACTGGTCCTCCGGCGTCGAAATTTCGCCGAGCGCCGCCTCCACAAGTCCGGCATCGCCCGGATTGTCTTCGACCAGCAGCAATTTCGTTACACGGCTCATCGGTAAAAAAGCGCTACGTTGTGTCCGTGGAGCCCCACGGCCTTAGCCTACTCCGCCGAAGTAGCTTCGGCTACTAAGGCCGGGCGGCCGTGGCAGCTCACGACACGCTTCGTAGGGCGGAACCCTCCGAAGCGCACCCTCCTTGCCTACTCCGCCGAAGCAGTCGGTTCGGCTGCGAAGGCCGGGCGCCAAGGCTACGGAGGGTACCCACCGCGCATTCATCCACGGGTTTACACCCGTGGCTTTCTGCGAAGGAGGGTTAAGCGGCAATATTGTATCCATTGGTATTCTCAACATAGATCGGCAAAATCACGGGGGGTTTTAATTTATCGGCCCAGATCTTCATCATTCTTGCCTAACTCCCCTATCCTGAGCAACCGGCCAAGGCGGCGGCTTAGCGCCATTTGCCCAATATTTCTCAAGTTCTCCCACCATGTTAAACAGTTCATTAAGATCCGCCGGCTTGGTTATGTAACGGTTCGCGTTCAATGCATAGGCCCGGTTGATGTCCTGTGGCGCCGACGAACTGGTGAGCACCACCACCGGAATTTGCCGAAGCTCCTTGTCCGCGTTGATCTCCGCCAATACCTCGATCCCGCCCTTCTTCGGCAGGTTGAGGTCCAACAAGATGAGTTCGGGGCGCCAGGCGTCGGCATAATGTCCCCGGCGATGGAGGTAATCGAGCGCCTCCACGCCGTCGAAAGCGACGGCGATTTCGTGATCCCGGCCGGCCTCTCTAAGCGCCTCGGCGATCAACCGGACATCACCGATATTGTCTTCGACGTGAAGAATGCGCAGACGGCGATATTGCTCTGTATTCATATCGTAATCCCCTTCAACTTCCGGCGGTCGCCGGTAGCGTGAAATAAAAGGTCGATCCCTTGCCGAGTTCCGACTCCACCCAGATTTTGCCTCCATGGCGCTCGACGATTTTTTTACAAATCGCCAGGCCGATGCCCGACCCCGGGTATTCGCCCTTCCCGTGGAGACGCTGGAAAATGATAAAGATCCGTTCCGCATACTGCGGATCAATCCCGATTCCGTTGTCGCGCACCCAAAACAGCCAGTGACTCTCCTCCTGCTTGCAACCCACGTGAATTTCCGGGGGCTTGCTGTCGCGGTATTTAATCGCATTGCTGATCAGGTTTTGGAAAAGCTGGCCCAACTGGACGTCGTCCGCCATGATGACGGGCAGCGGACCGCGGGTGATGCGGGCGCGGCTTTCCTCAATCACGGCCTCCAAGTTATTCAGGGTGAGGGCCAAGACCGCGTTGCAGTCGGTCATGGCGAGAAACTGGCCGCGGGTGCCCACTCGAGAATACTCAAGCAGATCTCGAATCAACAATCGCATGCGTTTCACCCCAGCCACGGCGAAGTCGATAAACTCAAGAGCGGAACCGTCGAGTTTAGGCCCGTAACGCTTGGCTAGTAATTGCGTATAGAGCGAGACCATGCGCAGCGGCTCTTGCAAATCGTGC